>Ga0210035_1000482_pt1 | contig 29281 bp, 29 predicted proteins | sample CryGeymeta201507_FD_183975 | JGI IMG/M metagenome (GOLD analysis project Ga0210035, IMG submission 183975) | Groundwater microbial communities from Crystal Geyser aquifers in Utah, USA - Crystal Geyser metaG 2015-07 (SPAdes) (version 2) | ecosystem: Environmental > Aquatic > Deep subsurface >...
TGAAGTGCTGCGGAAACAGCGAGAAACTGGCCAGAATTTCCTCATTCGTCTTGAACGACATGTTCACCATCCAGTACACCGGCAGCAAAGCAAACACGATGTACAGCACCATGAACAGGTTGCGTTTTTCAAAGCCGGTCTTATTCATGACCAACCTCCTTGTCCTGCGTGCCCACACGCTGCATCCAGTTGTACAAAATAAAACACAGCAGCAAGATGATCAGAAAATAAATCAACGAGAACGCCGCTGCCGGACCAATGTCAAACTGGCCCACCGCCTTGATGGTTAAAAACTGCGACAGGAAGGTGGTGGAATTCCCCGGGCCACCGCCGGTGAGCACAAAGGGCTCGGTGTAAATCATGAAGCTGTCCATGAAGCGCAGCAACACCGCGATCATCAACACGCCGCGCATCTTGGGTAGTTGTACATAGCGGAACACGGCGAACTTGCTGGCGCCGTCAATGCTGGCGGCCTGGTAATACGCATCCGGAATTGAGCGCAGTCCGGCGTAACCCAGCAAACCCACCAGCGGCGTCCAGTGCCACACATCCATCAAGAGCACCGTCAACCAGGCATGCGTGGCGTTGCCGGTGTAGCTGTAATCAATGCCCAGCCCTTGCAACGCCGCGCCCATCAAACCAATATCGGTACGGCCAAAAATCTGCCAGATGGTGCCCACCACATTCCACGGGATCAGCAGCGACAGCGACACAATCACCAGCACCGCTGATGCCTTCCAACCCTGCGCCGGCATCGACAGCGCCAACAGAATTCCCAGCGGCAGCTCTACCGCCAGCACCGACAGCGAAAACGTCAGTTGCCGAAACAACGCGCTGTGCAACTCCTCGTCACGCATGATGGCGGCAAACCACTCGGTGCCGACAAACACCCGCCGCTCCGGCGAAATGATGTCCTGTACCGAATAATTAACCACCGTCATGAGCGGCACAATGGCCGAAAAGGCCACGCAGATCAGCACTGGCAAAATCAGAAACCAGGCCTTCTGGTTGACCGGCTTGATGGTCGTACTCATGCCACGATCTCCTCATTTTGATAGAAGCAACTGTGCTCACCCAGCACCTGCAACCAGACGGTATCGCCCTGCGCCATGCGAGCCGCATCCGACGACAGGCGAGCCTTGACGGTTTGCCCGGCGAACCGTGCCGTCAGCATGACGTGGGTGCCGACATCCTGCACCTGCGCCACTTGCATCGGCAACGCACCCGGTGTCTGCGCTGCCACCAGCGTCACATATTCCGGCCGAACACCCAACTTGACCGCGCCCGGCGGCAAGGATTGCCCCGGCAACCAGGGCAATACCGTGTCGGCCACTCGCAACCCCCCGGCACATGCCACACCATTGAGAAAATTCATCCCTGGCGAACCAATGAAATTACCCACAAACGTGTGCCGCGGCCGCTCGAACAATTCGGCAGCCGTTCCCACTTGCACCGCACGCCCGCGCGTCATGACCACCACCTGCTCGGCGAAGGTCAGCGCCTCGACCTGGTCGTGCGTGACATAAATCATGGTCAGCTTGAGCTCATGGTGAATTTGCTTGATCTTGCGCCGCAGCTGCCATTTCAGTAGCGGATCAATCACCGTCAGCGGCTCGTCAAACAACACCGCCGACACGTCCGGGCGCACCAGACCACGCCCCAGGGAAATTTTTTGCTTCTGGTCTGCCGACAGATTCGCAGCCAATTGATTGAGCTGCCCACTCATCTCCAGCATCTCGGCAATTTCACCGACGCGCTGATGGATTTGCGCCTTGGGCACCTGGCGGTTACGCAACGGGAAGCCCAGGTTTTCAGCCACCGTCATGGTGTCGTAAATCACCGGAAACTGAAACACCTGCGCAACATTGCGCGCCTGCGGCGAGGCCTGGGTGACATCCACACCGTCAAATTTCACGCTACCTTGCGACGGCATCAGCAAACCCGACATGATGTTGAGCAAGGTGGTCTTGCCGCAGCCCGAAGGCCCCAGCAACGCATACGCACCACCGTCTTCAAAAGTCATTTTCAGCGGCAACAGGGCGTAGTCGCTGTCTTGTTTGGGGTTAGGCGCATAGGCATGCGCCAGATCAAGTTCAATGCGTGCCATGTCAGCGCCCCCCGCCCCGAACCGGCGCCAGCAACAGCAGCCCCTGCCCATCAAACACATACGCCTGCGCCGGATTGAGGTAAAGCGTCACTTGCGCCCCCAGTTCAAAGTAGTGCACCCCCGTCAGCTGCGCCACCACCTCCCCCACCAAGGTCGCCACGTGCACAAAAGTGTCCGAGCCGGAAATTTCCGCCAGTTCCACTTTGCCCGGCAAAACCACATCACCCTCCTGCGCCGTGACACGCAGGGCGCTGGCGCGCACACCCACGGTCAATTTTCGCGATGCACTCTCTGGCAAATGCACGGCAAGCAAGGGGCCACCCTCCAGCTGCACCCCCGATGCCACCGCAACGGCCGCTAGCAAATTCATCGGCGGGTCGCTGAAGGCTCGCGCCACACGCAGCGACTGGGGTTTGTGAAAAACTTCAGCCGTCGGGCCATACTGCAGCAACTCCCCCTGATCCAACACCGCGGTGTAGCCGCCCAGCAACAGCGCTTCGCCCGGCTCGGTGGTGGCATAAATCACTGTGGAATTGCCTTCGGCAAACAGGGCGCTGAGCTCATCGCGCAACTCTTCGCGCAGCTTGTAGTCCAGATTAACCAACGGCTCGTCGAGCAACATTAACGGTGCCCCTTTGGCCAGAGCGCGTGCCAAAGCCACGCGTTGCTGCTGACCGCCCGAGAGTTCAGCCGGGTAACGATCCAGGAACATTTCAATGTGCAATTTTTCAGCCAGCGCATTGACACGTTGCGCAACGTTCTTTTCGCCGCCCAGTTTCAACGGTGAGGCAATGTTTTCACGTACAGTGAACGATGGGTAATTGATGAACTGCTGGTACACCATAGCCACATTGCGCTTGCGCACGGGCACGCCCACCACGCTGTGCCCGTTGACCTGTACCTCGCCATGGCTGGGCACATCCAGGCCCGCCATGATGCGCATCAGACTGGTCTTGCCCGCCTGGGTTGCCCCCAACAACACCGTGACCGCACCACTGCACGGTTGCAGACGCATGGGGTAAAGCCAGGTCTGACTGCCCACCACTTTGTCTATGCCCTCAAGCGTCAAATGCATCACACCACCTTTGCGAATCAAGTTACCGTAAGATGAAATCTGGAATGGGTCGAATTATTGTTCGTTTTGATTCTTTATTTATCGGTATTTACCCTATAAACATTCGTTTTGATTCGTTTTAAAGTCAGGGCATCCTTTTTTCCCAGCCAAAATACCGTCATGAAACCCAACCCCAGACAGCTCAACTTGCTTGCCGCCGTGCAGCGCCAAGGTTCGGTCACGGTAGAACATCTGGCCGAAAAGCTGGGGGTTACCCTGCAAACGGTGCGTCGCGATGTTCAACGTTTGGCCGACGAAGGGCTGTTGACACGCTTTCATGGCGGCGTGCGCGTGCCCAGCTCCACCGTCGAAAACATTGCCCATCAGCAGCGCGAAACCCTGCACGCCGAGGGCAAGAATCGCATCGCCAAAGCGGTGGCGGCTGCGGTGCCGTCAGACTGCTCGCTGATCCTGAACATTGGCACCACCACCGAAGCCATTGCCCGCGCCCTGTTGCACCACAGCGGGCTGCGCGTGATCACCAACAACCTCAACGTGGCCACCATCCTCAGCGTCAACCCCAAGTGCGAGGTGATTGTGGTGGGCGGCGTGGTGCGTGGGCGCGACCAGGGCATCGTCGGGGAAGCGGCAGTGGACTTCATCCGGCAGTTCAAGGTAGACATCGCCATCATCGGCATCTCCGGCATCGAGGCCGACGGCTCGCTGCGTGACTATGACTTTCGTGAGGTCAAGGTGTCGCAAACCATCATCTCGCACGCCCGTGAGGTCTGGCTGGCCGCCGACAGCAGCAAATTCAACCGCCCGGCCATGGTCGAAGTGGCTCACCTGAACCAGATCGACCGGCTGTTCACCGATGCGCCGCCGCCAGAGCCGTTCCCGGCCCTGCTGGCTGAGGCGCAAGTTCGTTTTGAGGTATCCGCATGAATTACATCCTCGCCCTGGACCAGGGCACCTCCAGCTCGCGCAGCATCCTGTTTGACGCCCGTGGCCAGGTCGTCGCCATGGCACAGCAAGAGTTTGCACAAATTTATCCGCAACCAGGCTGGGTAGAGCACGATCCGATGGTGATCTGGCAAACCCAACTGGATACGGCACGTCAGGTACTGGCAAAAGCCGGCATCGATGCCAAGGCGGTGCGCGCGCTGGGCATCACCAACCAGCGTGAAACCACTGTCGTCTGGAGCCGCGTGACCGGGCTGCCCATCTACAACGCCATCGTATGGCAGGACCGCCGTGCCGAACCCGCCTGCGCCACTTTGCGCGCACAAGGCAAGGCCGGGCAGATTCAGATTAAGACCGGGCTGCGGGTGGACGCCTATTTTTCGGGAACCAAGCTGCAGTGGATTCTTGACAACGTGCCCGGCGCGCGTCAACAAACGGCCCAGGGCGACCTGCTGTTTGGCACGGTGGACAGCTGGCTCGTCTGGCAACTCACCGGCGGGTGTGACGCGCAAACGCGCGCCCAAGCCGTGCACACCACCGACGTCAGCAATGCCTCACGCACCATGTTATTCAACGTCCACGACAACCAGTGGGACCCCGATTTGCTCAACGTCATGGGCATCCCGGCCAACCTGTTACCCAAGGTCAAACCGTCGAGCGCCCTGTTTGGCCAGGTTCAACCCGCGTTGCTAGGAGCAGCAATTCCGATTGGCGGCATCGCCGGCGACCAACAAAGCGCCTTGTTTGGCCAAGCCTGCTTCCAGCCCGGTATGGTCAAGAATACTTACGGCACCGGCTGCTTCATGCTGATGCACACCGGCAGCAAATTTCAAACATCAACCAATGGCTTAATTACCTCCAGCGCGGCACAGGTTACGACACAACCCGAATACGTGCTCGAAGGCAGCGTGTTCGTTGCTGGCGCTGCGGTGCAGTGGCTGCGTGACGGTCTGCACGCTTTTCCCCGCAGCACTGACGTACAAGCGCTGGCAGAGTCGGTGCCCGATTCAGGCGGTGTGATGGTCGTGCCTGCCTTTACCGGCTTGGGCGCACCCTACTGGAAACCCGAAGCACGCGGCTCGATCACCGGGCTGACCCGTGGCAGCACCCTGGCCCACATTGCCCGTGCTACGCTGGAGAGCATTGCGTTTCAGAGCGCCGCGTTGCTCCAAGCCATGCAGCGTGACGCCACCTTGGCAGGCACAGTCGCCGTGACCGAGCTACGCGTCGATGGCGGGGCCTGCGTCAACAACCTGCTGATGCAATTTCAGGCTGACCTGCTCGGTATCCCTGTCATCCGCCCAGTGGTGACGGAAACGACTGCACTGGGCGCGGCGTATCTGGCGGGTCTGTCGACTGGCGTTTTTAACGGCCTGGACGAGCTCAGCGCGCAATGGCGGGTTGAACGCCGGTTCGAGCCACATGAGTCACCCCGCTGGGCAGCCGAGCAGATGGCACGCTGGGACCACGCAGTGCGGCAAACAGTGCTTGACTGAGTGTTTCACCTCAAAAAATCCAAAGCCAACGACAGTCCAACGACGCCGTTGGTAAACTGCAGCCCTTCCAACATTCAATAGGCAGTGTGACCACTGCACGCAACTCATGAGCGAGCGCATAGCATTTATTGGCGGCGGCAACATGGCCAGCGCCATTATCAGCGGCCTAATCAAGCAAGGCATCTCTGCGAACACGATAGACGTTGTCGAGCCCGCTGCCGAGGCACGTGACAAATTGCTTGCCAACTTTGGCATTCAGGCCCAAGCGGCTCCCGCTGCGACGCTGCGTAACGCCAGCCTGGTGATCTGGGCGGTCAAGCCCCAGACTTTCAAGGACGCGGCGTTGGCGGTTGCTGCGCATACAGCCCAGGCCTTGCACCTGAGCGTGGCTGCGGGCATTTGCAGCGACAGCATCGCTACCTGGCTGGGTACCGAGCGCGTCGTGCGCGCCATGCCCAATACGCCAGCGCTGGTGGGCAAAGGCATCACCGGGCTGTTTGCCCGTGCTGGCGCGTCCCAAGCCGATCGGGATCGTGTCAGTCAGATCATCGCCACCACCGGCGAATCACTCTGGTTCGATACCGAGGACAAGCTCGACGTGGTCACCGCGCTCTCGGGCTCCGGCCCGGCTTATGTGTTTTACTTCATGGAAGCCATGACCATGGCCGGCACCGAAATGGGTCTGAGCCGTGAGCAGGCGCAGCAGCTGGCAGTCGCCACCTTTGCCGGGGCAAGCGCCCTGGCGCAAGCCTCCACCGACGCCCCTCAAGTGCTGCGCCAACGTGTCACCTCCAAAGGTGGCACCACCTTTGCCGCCATTTCCAGCATGGAAGACAACGACGTGCGGGCCCTGTTTATCGACGCCATGTACGCCGCCCGTGAGCGCGCCAAGGAACTCGGCGACGAGTTTGGCGCGGCCTGAGTTTTTTATTCGGATCCGGTTGCTATGCGCTGGCAAAGCCCAGCGCGATGCCGGCAAATACCGTCATGCCCAGCCAGTGGTTGAGACGAAACGCCTTGAAACACCCGTCACGCGTGCGACCGCGTATCAGGGTGTAATGCCAGGCTGCCTGCGCAACGGCGATGCCGCACGCTACTACAAAGAGAGCTCCTAGCGCATATTGCATAAGGGCTAGAGCCCAAATTGTTATAAAGCCAAGGTAGCACAACAACACCACGGGCACATCCCAATGGCCCAGCGTGATAGCCGAGGTCTTGATCCCAATCTTGAGGTCGTCGTCGCGGTCGACCATGGCGTACTCGGTGTCATAGGCCAGCACCCAAAATAGGTTGCCCAGCATCAGCACCCAGGCCAGCGGCGGCACCTGGCCCTGAACGGCGGCAAACGCCATTGGAATTCCCATGCCGAACGCCACGCCCAAGACGGCTTGCGGCATGGACACAAAACGCTTGGCATAGGGGTAGACCAGCGTCACGGCCAAGGCGATGAAAGACAACGCGATGGTAAGCCGGTTGGTGGTGAGCACCAGCGCAAAGGCCGCCAGCGCCAGCATTGCACCCACAGCCAGTGCTTCTTTCACCGACAACGCACCGCTGGTCACCGGCCGCTGCGCGGTGCGCTTGACGTGGCGATCAAACTCGCGGTCGGCGACGTCGTTGATACAGCATCCGGCGCTGCGCATCAGGATCGTGCCAACGACAAAAATAGCCAGTAAATGCCAGCCCGGGAAACCCTCTGCAGCCACCCACAACGCGCCCAGTGTAGGCCACAGCAGCAATAACCAACCGGCAGGACGATCCCAGCGGATCAAGGCCAGGTACAAACACCACTTTTTTTTCCAACGCATTTTCCTGCTCTCCGGCTACAGGCCCAGCTGACGCAAATCCAGCTGCCCACCACGCATGGGCGGACACCAGAAATACGCGCTGGTAACGGGTTTGGAAACGCCAAACAGCGCATCCACCACACCCTCTTCGAGCCCGACCATGCGGCGCAGCTGCGCCTCAAACGCGTCAAATGATTTGCCAAACGCTACAAACATCAGCCCCGCCTGCGTGCCAGCGGCCCACGGCATGGAACGGCGCAGCAAAAAGGCTTCGGGCGTAAAACTCTCCTGCGCAGTGCGTTTGACATGGGCCGATTCAGGCGCGTCTTCCAACTCCTCGTTATCCACACGCCTGCGTCCCACCATGTGGTCTTGCGCCAGGGTGCTCATGGCATCAAACGCATCCAGGTCATGCAGCCACTGCTGAACTGCCATGAAGCTGCTGCCATCAAGCCCCGGGCCAGCGCCCTGCAGCAAGGCGGCTTGTCTGGCCGTGTCGCCAGTGGGGTTTTCCGTGCCGTCCTCATAGCCAGTCAGGTCACGCCCGTGTCCGTTGGGCCCCTGGCCGTGCCGAAAGGCATCGACCAAATGGGTCAACAACAGCGCAGGAGTCAATGCCGACTGCACCCGACGCGTCTGGTGAATCAGCTCACCCCGGTCGCTCCCCCGTAGCCAGCACAATAGGGCTACCGGCGTGCTGGGAATGGACACGACCGGGCCCGTCAATGCCGCAAAGGAATGCAAGCCAGGCACCTTGGCCCCCAACGCCCGAACCAGGCCTGCCTCCAAACCGACCACCATCGACGTATCGGCCTCAGTGCCGATCAGCGCGTTTAATCGATCCAGACTCTCACGCAAGGTCGCAACAGGCGCACCCGTCAGGTCAAAAAACAGGTAACGACCGAGGACGGGAACATCCGCCAATAACGCAGCTTGAACAAGATCCATGGCAAGGCCTCAACTCAGAAAAAGTCAGGACAAACGTGTCACACCTGGCAGCTCACAGGCGTAAATGGCGTTGCGCAGAGCGGCAATCGCCTCGTAGCGGGTAAAGCTGCGCCGCCAGGCCAGCACCACACGACGCTTGGGCGGATCGCCAGCGAAGGGCAGATACTTGATGAACGGCTCTTCGTCGCGCTTGCGCCTGGGCTTGGCTTCCAGCGCCTCTTTGGGCACGCTCAGGCGCGGCACCAGCGTCACCCCCATGCCTGCGGCCACCATATGCTTGATGGTTTCCAGCGAGGAACCCTCAAAGCTCTTGCGAATACCCTCAGCATTGCTGGAAAAGCGGGCAAATTCGGGGCATGCCTCCAGCACATGATCACGAAAGCAGTGCCCGGCGCCGAGCAGCAACATCGTTTCATTTTTGAGTTGTTCGGTGCTGACATCAATTTGCTTGGCCAGCGGGTGGTTGCTGGGCACCGCCGCCAGGAATGGCTCGTCGTACAAGGGTGCAATCGCCAGTCCGGCATCAGGAAACGGCTCGGCCAGAATCGCGCAATCAATCTCGCCTGTGCGCAGCATCTCCAGCAGCTTGACGGTAAAGTTTTCCTGCAGCATCAACGGCATTTCCGGGGTGCGATGAATCATTTGCCGCACCAGATCGGGCAGCAAATACGGGCTGATGGTGTAAATCACCCCCAGAGCCAATGAACCGCTCAACGGGTTTTTGCCACGCTTGGCGATTTCCTTGATGTTGGCCGCCTGCTCCAGCACACTTTGCGCCTGGCGCACGATGTCTTCCCCCAGTGCTGTCACAGACACCTCATTGGCGCTGCGCTCAAAAAGTTTGACGTCGAGTTCTTCTTCAAGCTTTTTGACAGCTACCGACAAGGTGGGCTGCGACACATAACAGGCCTCAGCCGCCTTGCCAAAATGGCGCTCCCGCGCCACCGCCACAATGTATTTCAATTCAGTCAGGGTCATGCGCGTATTGTCCTATCAGATCGGCAAGCCAGCCGCAGCAGCGCGCCCTTGTCGCAAAAACATCCGGTTTTTGCTCAGTGCGCCTGATTTAAATCAAAGAACCCGCGCGGCCGTTGGCTAGGATTGCCGCCAGGAGAATCGCCATGTTTGACCTACCCATTAAATCCGTCATGGAGCGCAAGAAATTTCTGGCCGTTTCACCCGACAAAACCGTAGCGCAGGCGGCGCGGCTGATGGCGGGCAAAAACACCGGGGCGATCCTGATCGTGACCGACGATCAACTGGTGGGCATTTTCACCGAGCGTGACCTGGTGTTTCGCGTCATCGCCAAAGGCCTGGAGCCAAAAACAACCCTGCTGCGAGACGTGATGACCACCGAGGTCAAAACCCTCTCGGCCGATCAGTCTTACGGGCATGCGCTGGTGATCATGCAGGAAAACGGGTTTCGTCATGTGCCGGTGATGGAGCACGGCCACGCGATCGGCATCATCTCGTCGCGCAACGCCATGGACCCCGATCTGGACGAGTTCATCACAGACGAGCGCCGCCGGGTGCACTACCAGTAAGTTGCTGGTCGCGCTTGCGCTACGCCTTCAGAAAATCAGTCTTGCCACCCAACCAGCGCTGCACATGTTGTGCTGCCAGCGCGGGGGACTGGTCGAGCATGTGGGGCGCGGTTCGGCGTGCCCAGTCCAACAGTCTGGCGTCTTCGTTCACATCGGCAAAGCGCAGCATGGCATCACCTGACTGGCGCGCACCCATGAACTCGCCGGGGCCGCGAATCTCCAGGTCACGCCGGGCAATCTCAAAACCGTCGTTGGTTTCAGCCATGGCCCGCAAACGCTCGCGGGCAGTCTCGCCCAAGCGCGGTGCGTCGCCGGTGGAGTACAGCAACACGCAGGCCGAAGCCGCCGCGCCGCGCCCGACCCGCCCGCGCAGTTGGTGCAATTGCGACAGGCCAAAGCGCTCGGCGTGCTCAATCACCATCAGCGACGCATTGGGCACATCGACACCGACCTCAATCACCGTGGTGCTGACCAGCACGCCCAGCTGACCGCTGGTGAACAGGCGCATCACCGCCTGCTTTTCCGCCGCCGGCATGCGTGAATGCAGCAGCCCCACCATGACACCGGGCAGCGCCGCGCTGAGCTGGGTATGGGTCTCGGTGGCGTTGGTCAAATCCAGCGCTTCGCTTTCTTCAATCAACGGACAAACCCAGTAGATTTGCCGACCTTGCGCGATTTGCCCCCGAATCCGGGCAATGACTTCGTCGCGTCGCGCCTCATTGACCACTTTGGTGATGATCGGCGTGCGCCCGGGCGGCAGCTCGTCGATGGTGGACACGTCCAGGTCAGCGTAATAGCTCATGGCCAGCGTGCGTGGAATAGGGGTGGCGGTCATCATCAACAAATGAGGCTCGACCCCTGATGCTGGCTCACTTTGTGAAGCCGCCTCCGAAATCATCTTTGATCTCAAAGCAAGACGCTGCGCCACACCAAAGCGGTGCTGCTCGTCGATGATGGCCAGCGCCAGGGCTTTGAACTGCACCTTGTCTTGAATCAGCGCATGCGTGCCCACCACCAGCTCCGCCTGGCCACTGGAAATCAACGCCAGCATGTCGCGCCGCTCTTTGGCCTTTTGGCTGCCGGTGAGCCAGGCCACGGTGATGCCCAGCGGATGCAGCCAGCCGACCAATTTGGCAAAGTGCTGGGTGGCCAGAATTTCGGTCGGGGCCATCAACGCGCACTGCCAGCCGGCATCCATACACACCGCTGCGGCCAGCGCTGCCACCACGGTTTTGCCGGCACCCACGTCGCCCTGCAACAGGCGGTGCATCGGCACAGGCCTGGCTATGTCTTGCGTGATCTCAGCCACCACGCGCATCTGCACGGCGGTGAGCTGAAACGGCAGCGCCACCAGCAGGCGCTGCGCCAGAGTTTGCAAAGGTGTCAGATGCCCGTCCCGCACCGCAGCTTGCGCTACGGCCGCTTCACCCCATACCTTCAGTGAGACGTTTGGGACAGACACCTGTGGAACACTCAACGCAGGTGTTGCCAGCACCGGCGCGCGCAACCGGGCGCGCGCGCGGCGCGCCTGCAATTGCGACAACTGTTGCGCCAACAACTCCTCAGCTTTGAGCCGCTGCCACGCCGGATGGCTGTGGTCTTGCAGCGCAGCCAGCGACACATCGGGCGTTGGGTTATGCAAAAACGAGAGCGCCTTGCGCATGTCCCATAAGGGCTGCAGGCCAATTTCTTGTAAATATTGCGGCGGCACGGTGTCGCTCAATTCAGCCCGCTGCAGCCCGGCTTGGACCGCACGTCGCAGGTAGGTTTGCGGCAACCCGGCCACGCTGGGGTAAACCGGGGTCAGAGCCGTGGCCAGTTCGCCGCCTGCGGGTTTGACCACCGGGTGCATCATGGTCAGGCCGGCAAAACCACCGCGAATCTCACCCCGCACCCGCACCTGTTTGCCCAGCGCCAACGTAGTTTGCAGCGACGGGTAAAAGCTAAAAAAACGCAGCAGGCAGGTGCCGGTGCCATCGTCCAGCGTCACCAACAGCTGACGCTGGCCACCGAGCTTGACCTCGGCATGCGTCACCCGGCCTTCCACTTGCGCCAAGTCGCCCTCGCGTACATCACGCAACTTCACCAACCGGGTTTCGTCCTCGTAGCGCAGTGGCAGGTGCAGCGCCAGGTCGATGTCGCGCAACAAACCCAGTTTGTGCAGGGCTTTTTGCGGCCCTGTCAGGGGTTTGACGGACGATGGGCCGTTTGATGCAGCAGACGTTGGCGACATCCGCCCATTGTCTTACCTTGCGGCGGTCGCGCGCTCGGCCAAGAACATTTCAATGCGGCGGTTTTTGGCACGTCCGGTATCGGTGTTGTTGTCGGCGATTGGTTCGTGTGAACCGCGGCCATCAATCTGGATGCGGTGTGAATCGACCCCACGCGAGACCAGATAGTCGCGCGCGCTGGCGGCGCGGTTGATCGACAACGGATTGTTGATGGCATCCGAGCCGGTGCTGTCGGTATGTCCGACGATGCGCACTTCGGTGTTGGGCTGGCTACCGAGCCCTTGTGCAAACTGGTCAAGCACAGGCCTCAAATTGGACTTGATCTCGGCGCGCCCCGTGTCAAACGAAATGTCGCTCGGGATCTCCAGCTTGAGCTGGTTATCGGCCGTCTGCGTCACGGCGACGCCTGTGCCCGCCGTAGCCTGCTCCATGGCGGCCTTTTTCTTGGCCATTTGCGTCGACCAGATATAGCCGCCCAAGGCGCCAACCCCAGCGCCCACCGCAGCCGATTTGCCACTGTCACCAATGGCTACGCCGGCTAACGCCCCGACACCAGCACCAATAGCGGCACTGCGTTGCGCCTCCGACATATCAGCGCAAGCGCTCACAAACACGGCACACAGAACAGCCGCAGCGGCACGACCAGGGAGAGTTAATGTTGTCATAGCAAATCTTTCTTTCATTTTCGGAAGGTTGTTTTTAGCAGATAGGCGACGCCAGCGTCGGTGCGCCAGTGCGCACAAGGCGCTGATTCTCTGCGAAATTCGCTCAGTTCGGCCTGCGACAATGCCCGCCTTGTTTCACTTGGCACGGGGTTGTTCACCCCTCAAGCACCATGCATCACACTGTGCCGGGCACGTCACGCCCTTTCGCCCTGAGCGACTTTGACTTCTGCCTCCCGCCTGAACTGATCGCCCAGCACCCTGCGTCCGAGCGCAGCGGCTCACGCCTGCTTGACGGCACCCAGTCATTGCCGATTGACCGCACCTTCACCGAGCTGCCCGACCTGCTGCGCGCGGGCGACCTGATGGTCTTTAACGACACCCGGGTCATGAACGCACGCTTGTTCGGCGAAAAACCCACAGGGGGAAAAGTCGAACTGCTGGTGGAACGCGTCCTGGATAGCAACCAGGTCGCCGCGCACATGCGTGTGAGCAAAAAACCCGATGTCGGCACCACGATCAAACTGAACGCGGCTGCAGGCTGCAGCGACAACCCCAGCGCCACATTGCTTGGCCGCTGGCCGGACGCACACGGCGCACTGTTTCGACTGGTGCTCTCCAACGACGCTGGCGACGACCCTCACGCGTTGATGGCGCGCCACGGCCACGTACCGCTGCCGCCCTACATCACGCACAGCGATTCACCCGAAGACGTCCAGCGTTACCAGACCGTATTTGCGAAAAACCCCGGTGCCGTGGCCGCGCCCACTGCGGCTCTGCATTTTGATGGCGCGCTGCTGGCAAAAATTGATGCCATGGGTGTGCAGCGCGCGCACGTCACACTGCACGTGGGCGCGGGGACGTTCCAGCCGGTCAAGACCGAAAACCTGGCTGAACACCAAATGCACAGCGAGTGGTACAACGTGCCAGCAGCCACTCAACAAGCTGTGGCCGACTGCCGCGCCCGCGGTGGTCGTGTGGTGGCGGTGGGCACCACCAGCGTGCGCACGCTGGAATCGTGGGCGCAGACGGGCCAGATCACTGGCGACACCCGTATCTTCATCACGCCGGGATTCGCCTTCAAGCTGGTTGATGTGCTGCTAACGAACTTCCACCTGCCCAAGTCGAGCCTGATGATGCTGGTCAGCGCCTTTGCCGGTTATGAACACATCATGGCGCTGTACCAGCATGCCATTGCACAGCACTACCGATTCTTCAGCTATGGCGATGCCATGCTGCTGCAACGCATAGCCATCCCCCTGCGGACGCATAATTCGCGCCTCACCGCCACCACAACCTTGCCATGAACAGCTTTCAGAAGCGTACCGCCCTGCGCATCGCCGCCGTAAGCCTGTTTCTGGCCTGCCTGGCCAGCCCGATCGCCTGGTATGTGGCGCGCGAGAGCGCAGAGCAAGCCATCGTCTCACTGGCCATCGAAGAGTCTGGCCGCTTGCTGCACCGCTACGATGCCTTCAACCTTGACGGGCCAAAAGCGCTGGTCCACGCGCAAGCGGCCGCACAAACCATCTCGGGCGGCATGTTTGACATTGTTGAGATTTACGATGCACAAGGCAAAAAACTCGCAGGGGCCACCACAACCGAAGGCAAGGCGGTGGAATCTCTGCTGCCCCACCACGGTAAACCCAACTACCCCGAGGCTTTTTACCGTGGCACCAAACTCGACAAAGGCGTATGGGCGCTGCGGGTGTTTGTTCCGCTGCGCGCCACCACCACCGATTTGACCCTGCCCATCACCGGCTACTTTGAGGGCGTGCGGGTCATGCCGCAGTGGCAGCAAGACCAGATTTTCTCCAGCGCACTCACGGCCGCTTTGATGGTCGGGCTGGCCGCCCTGTTGTGTGGCGCGGTGCTGTACCCGGTGGTGGTGCACTTGTCTGCTGACAACGAACAAAAAGCCCGCGAAGTGCTGGACTCGCATATTTCAATGATGGAAGCACTGGGACGCGCCATTGCAAAACGCGACTCGGACACAGGCGCGCACAACTACCGCGTCGCCTGGATTGCAGCGGGTATTGCCGAAAAAATGGGCATTGAAGGCAACACCATGCAAGCTCTGATTGCGGGCAGCTTTTTGCATGACGTGGGCAAGATCGGCATTCCGGATGCCATCCTGCTCAAACCGGGCAAGCTCGACGACACTGAGATGGCCATCATGCGCACGCACGTTGATCAGGGAAAAGACATCGTCATCGGTGCGGGCTGGCTGGACGGCGCGCAGGATGTAGTGGCTGGCCACCACGAGAAATGGAATGGCAGCGGCTACCCAGCGCGCCTGCAAGGTGAGGCCATTGCGCTGTCAGCACGCATCTTTGCGGTGGCCGACGTGTTTGACGCGCTGTGTTCCAAGCGCCCTTACAAAGAGCCGATGAGCTTTGAAGCCAGCATGGCGATTCTTGAAAAAGACACCGGCAGTCACTTTGACCCCGGTGTCATGGCAGTCTTCAAACCCATGGCGCGCGCCATTTACGACCAACTTGCCGACTGCGACGAAGAGGCCACGCGCAAACTACTGCAAGACCGGGTGAAACACCATTTTGAGCAGTGAGCCTGGCCAATCAGGGCTTGACGAAATAGGTCACCGACGGCAAACCCTGGTAGTCCACATTCTGCGTCCAGAAAGTGGCACCCAGTTCCAGCGCCAAGCTGTACATCATGGCCTCGGCCATGGCCAGGCGATGTTGGGCGGCGATCTCGGCAGCGGCCACGGCGCGGCGGTCGGTGATCTCCAGCACGCGACCCAGCCGCATCACGTTCAGGCACTGCGTCACAGCATCAGGTGGCACTTTGCGGCTGAGCACTTTGTGCACTTTAAACAGGGCAATCACCGGCACCAGCAAGGTGGCGCGCTGCTCAATGGGTGCGGCAAACAAATCAGCACGGTCGGTATCGAGCAGGTACTCAATCCAGCCCGATGAATCCACCATGTTCATTCGAACTCCCGATCCGGCTCTTTTTCAATTTCCAGATCGGCCGGGTTCAGGTTGTATTTTTTGAGAATGCCGCGGTAGGCACTCATCGGCAATTCAGGCTTGATCACCAGTTCTTGCCCACGCAGTTCAAACTGGATGTGCGAACCCGCACCAATCCCCAGTTTGGCGCGCATGGCGGCGGGTAAGGTCACCTGCCCCTTGCTTGACACAATCGCTTCGGCTTGCATAAAAAATCCTTTACTAAAATAAAGTAAAGAGAATCATAAAGGTAAAGCAAGCCAAACGCAAACCCATGCTGGCATATCAAAGACAATAGCGCCCAAGCTTTTCATATCCGCCATGACACACGATCACCCGCATCACCACGACCACGACCATCCACACGACCACCCGGCGCAGCCGGTGGTGCAGTTTGACCAGCTGCGCACCGACCCACCCGTGCCCGAAACCGGCTACGCTGGCAGCCACGCCCGCCGTGGCACGCTCACCTTGAACCACGGCATGGTGCAAACGCCCATCTTCATGCCGGTGGGTACCTACGGCACAGTCAAGGGCGTCACGCCCACCAGCCTGGAAGACATGGGCGCGCAGATCATTCTGGGCAACACCTTTCACCTGTGGATGCGCCCGGGGCTGGACGTGATGCAAAGCTTTGGCGGCCTGCACGACTTTGAGCGCTGGCGCAAACCGATCCTGACCGACTCGGGCGGCTTTCAGGTCTGGAGCCTGGGCGCGATGCGCAAAATCACCGAGGAAGGGGTGCACTTCTCCAGCCCGGTCAACGGCGACAAACTCTTCATGTCACCTGAGGTGAGCATGCAAATTCAGACCGTGCTCAACAGCGACATTGCCATGCAACTGGATGAATGCACGCCATATCTGTCGGTGGAGCCCAAAACCAAAGGGCAAGTCACTACAGAAAGTGAAGCGCGCAAAAGCATGGAAATGAGCCTGCGCTGGGCCAAACGCAGTCAGACCGAGTTTGCCCGGCTGGAAAACCCCAATGCGCTGTTTGGCATCGTGCAAGGCGGCATGTTTGAGCACCTGCGCCAGGAGTCGCTTGAAGCGCTGGTCGAGATGGATTTTCCGGGCTACGCAGTCGGCGGCGTCAGCGTGGGCGAGCCCAAAGACGAAATGCTGCGCATCATGGCGCACACGCCGCACCGCCTGCCTTGGCACAAACCGCGCTACCTGATGGGCGTGGGCACGCCTGAAGACCTGGTGGAAGGCGTAGCTTCGGGTGTCGACATGTTCGACTGCGTCATGCCCACGCGCAATGCGCGCAACGGCACGCTGTTCACCCGCTTTGGCGACCTGAAGATGCGCAACGCACGCCACAAGTCAGACCACGGCCCGCTCGACGCCACCTGCACCTGTTACACCTGCAAGGGCATCACCCGCCCGGGCGGCATGGTCAGCGGCGGCTTTAGCCGCGCCTACCTGCACCACCTGGACCGCTGCGGTGAAATGCTCAGCCCGATGCTGCTGACCATCCACAACCTGCACTACTACCTGAACCTGATGCGCGAGGTGCGCGCAGCACTGGACGCAGGCAGGTTTGGTGCGTTTCGGGCGCAGTTCAAGGCGGATCGGGCTCGCGGGGTGTAACGTATTCTGACGGGTCATGCAGGATTACTTGATGGCAAAACTGCGGCTTTCACGGCAATTTATCCCTGCAAATCATGGAATAAAGCGCCAGAATTCCAAAGATGTTTTCAGACCACTTGGTTCCACTACTAAACGAAGTACACCACACGCCCCATTGGCCCCATTCGGCGCCATAAGTTGCATGACTCAACAAATGGCATCAGGAAGGGTCTTGATGTTCGAAATTTTGCTTCACAAACAATAGCTTATTGCAAACAATTCATAAGGGGTTACAGGTCTATTTTTCCGCAAAATAGAATGGGAAAAGTATTCCAAAAGACCCTATCTGCCTTTTCAAACCAGCCACCAGCCATGCCCAAACAGCACGAACGATTCAGCGACGATGCCGATCTGGCACAACCGGATTCAAAAGCAGCTTCAGCCCACAAGCTGGCGGTGTCGGCGCTGCAATTTGGCGCTGCGGCCATCTCGCCGGCGCAAAAGCGCTTTAACCAGTTGCTCAAACAAAGCGAAACACTGGCGCGCAAAATCGAGGACACCCGCCAGCTCGCCGACGCTCACCGCCAAATCGCCGCCCAAACCCTGGCACCACTGGTAAAAGAACACAGCGCCTTGCTGCGCCAGATGGCGCTGTGGATCGACGCACGGCTGCAACGCAAAGGTTTGAGCACCAAGCAGAAACACATGGCCATCGACATCCTGAGTCAGATGGCTGCAGCCCTTGCAGACAATGGCGACCAAGCCATGGCCGACCTGTTTGACAAATACAACGACATCTCCGAAGAAGACGACGAAAAGGAAGCCGCATCGAACATGAAAATGTTCATGGAAGACCTGCTTGGCGAATCCATCGGCGACGACGACGCTGAATACGAAAGTATCGAAGACCTGATGCGTGCCGCCACCGCCAGGATGCATGCCAAGATGGCTGAGGAGGTCGCCGCACGTGAGCACAAACAGGGTACGCGCAAAAAATCGGCGACCCAACGCAAAGCTGAAGCTGCGGCCACCGCGCAAGCCGACGACGCCAATGGGGCATTGCGCACCATTTACCGCCAGCTGGTCAGCGCACTCCACCCTGACCGTGAGCAGGATCCGAAAGAGCAATTACGAAAAACCGCGCTAATGAAAGAAGCCAACACCGCGTATGAAAAGCGTGACCTGCTGGCCCTGCTGCAACTGCAGCTGCGCGCCGAACTGACCGACTCGACGCAGTTGGTCAACATGGCCAAAGAAAAAATGACGGCTCTGACCACTTTGCTCAAGGATCGGGTCAAAGTGCTCACGCAGGAGCTGTATGCTCTGGAAAGGCAAATGATCGTTGAGCTTGATTTGCCCATGTTCAGCACCTTGAGCCCCGGCGCGTTGCGTCGTCACCTCAAAGAGACCGAGCAAGAAATGCGTGCAGACATCGCAGTGATGCAGCACGACCTGATCGCGGTGCAAGACGATGCGTTCTTCAAGCGCTGGCTGCGCCAGCAACAGCAAGCCACGGCCGAAGTACTTGACTTTCCTTTTTAAGAGCCCGTCACTTTCGTGAAAGCCAACCAAGTCAGTCAGGCAAAACAAGCAAAAAATACTCTCAATAACAGAGCGCCTTGCGCTTTTAAAATAAGGGCTAGCGCCTAATTTTCCGTAAAAACCGTCAATACCCCGGTGTAGCCATAGAGGTGGTTGCGGGCGATCTCACCACTGGCAAAGAAACCCACCAACGGCACGTCGCCCAGGGCGCGGCGGATGATTTGCATCTCGGCGCTGGGGCCACCAAAATGCGCGCCACCGCGTCCGGCACAGCTGACATAAACCGCCCCGGCAATACCGCGCGCCGGGTGCGGTGCGGCTTCAGCCTCGGACGTTGTCAACGCCGCTGCCGCTTCCAGCGCCATCTCCTGCGGCTCCAGCTCTTCCCGAATCTCGGCGCAAATGCGCATCAGGTCAGCGCGCGCGGCCTGCACATGGCGCTGGCAAAACGCCAGGCTCATGCCCTTGTCTACCAGCGAAGCTACCGCCACGCCGCCCCGCCCCGGATCCAGGCCAATAATGTGGCGCACCAGCACATCGGGGCCAAAGTTGCCAGTACGACTGATCAGCGGTTCATCGCGCACCCCACTCGCCAGACTGGCCGCGGGGGTCATGCCCGCCAGCGTGGCCCGCACGGCTTGCAGCGCCCGGCGTGGCTCGTCCAGGCTAACGCCCAGTTCGCGCAGTAACACCGCCAACGCCGGTTCGCCGTCGAGCCCCAGAACCAGGTTGCGATCAACGGCAGTCACCCGGTGTGTCTTGCCAACGGGTTGCGCGCCCTGGGTCACGCGCGACACCAGATGCACACCCGGCCCAAAGGCTACCCCGCTCAAACCACCGCTGAAGACACCACTGGCCGCACCCTGCCCCTTGACGTTGCCATCGCCCGCCACTGCAAACTGCAGCGACTTGCCACGGCTGCTGGCCAAACCCCCAAACAAATAACCAGAATCAGTGCGCGCGGCCAGTTCATCGAGTAGCTCGGTCAAATCATCGGCTTGCGCGTCGGCGTGCACCAGCGCGCTGTGCGCTTCGAACGCCAAACCCAGCGGCGCCACCCCGGAAAACACCCGGTACTGATCGGTTGGCAACTCACACAGCATCAGGGCCAGCGCAGGCTCGTCGACGTATTCAACGTTGTTGGACGCAATGGCCACGCCCACGGTACCGGCCCAGTCGGTCACCGTCGGCAACTCGGCGCTCAGGTGCGCCAGGATGTCCTGGGCATCGGCCGCGTAATGGTCGGTGATGTAGAGCAATGCCAGTGTCGGGTTGTTGGCATAGCCGTGCAGCGCCATTTGCGCACGCAACTGGGCCAGCGCCAGATTGGCGGCCATACCCCACTGCGGGTGGGTGGCGTGCGCGTAGGGGAACAGCTTCATGGCAACGGCCTGATTACGCCTTTGGTCAACGGCGGCGTGCCGCAGTTTTGGTCGTCGTCTTCTTCGCCGCAGCACGTTTGACCGGTGCCTTTTTGGTGGCGGCTTTAGTGGATTTTGCGGCCGCCTTGACGGTCTCTTTGACCACACCTTTCACCCTATTTTTACCCACGTCGACCTCGGTGGCTTTGCTGGCCTCTCTCATGGCGCTGGCGGCAATGGTCTGGAACTGCTGGGTGAGCGCATGCCAGAGTTGCATCGGGTCGACCAGTCCGGCGGCGGCAGCCGTGGCGGCGGGCTTGGCTACATCGCCGACCTTCTTGGCAACCCCTTCGGCTTTTTCCGCCACCTCTGCCACCGTCTTGACCGTGGCCGCTGCATTCTCAGTCACTTTGTGCACACCGGCAGCGACCGTATCGGCAGCCTTGAGCTTGAACGCATTGGCCATATCGCCCATGTTGAAGTTCATGCCCTTGAGCGTGGCCAGTGTCATCTTTTGCACCTCCAGCGCCTGCACGGTGGCACCCAGCGCCTTGGCATTCTGGTCAAGCCAGAAGTGCACCGCCTTGAGGTCGGTGATGCGCTTTTCAAGCTCTTCCTCATTCAAGGTGGGCGCGATCCAGTTGGCCAGGTTGGGCATCTGCGGCACGGCTTGCGACGTGCTCTTGGCCAGGTTCTGCAAAAAGTCGAAACCCGGGACGTACTTGGCAAAGTTGCTGTTGCTATCGCTCATGAAAGTCTCCTTTGAGTTGCCGATGAATGGCTACAGCTTACCGCAATGCGCCACAACCCTGCTGTGGACTGCAGCTGGTTCGGTCAAATCAGTTTTCTTGCAGCACAAAATGAAACGGCTGCAGTGCCGTCGCGCGCACTGACTGGCCGTTGCGGGTCGGTGCGGTGCAGTGCCAGCTGCGTACAGCAGCCAGGGCGGCATCGTCCAGCCGCACAAAGCCGCTGGAACTTTGCATCCGGGCCGCGGCTACCGTGCCGTCCTCGTTCAACGTCACCTGGAGCACCACCACACCTTGCTCATTCAAGCGCCGCGACAGCGCAGGGTAGCTGGGCGCAGTGCGCTGCGGGCAAGCCAGCGACAACTCAGATGACAGGGCCACCGGACCGGCAGGCAACTGCGCGCCAATGCCGGCCAGCTCAGGCGCCGCCGGGCCTGCGCTGGCCGGGCTCGGACTGGTCGGGGCTTCGGTCATCGACACGGGACCGACTGCGTCGGTCGGCGCGGCGTTGGGCGGCTGCACCGCCAGCACCTGCGCAGCAGGCATCGGTAATGCGTCGGGTTTTTGTTGTCGCTTTTGCTGTGGTGGCTGCGGCCGCAGCTGAGACTGAGGCTGTGCCTGCGGTTTCCCCGGCGGCTTTACCTTCGGGCGAGGCGCTGCAGGCAAGGCCGCAGGCGGCGGCGCGGCAATGAAGTTGACGAACAGCGGGATCGCCTCAGCCGGTGGCGAAATCAGCTGCGCGTGCCGCAGCCCAAACAAGGCAAGGGCGTGCAGCGCCAGCACCAGCAGCACAACAATTACCTTTTGTCCCAGCGAGTTCATCGGCCTGTTCATCCAAACCCCGGTTGCGGGGAAGCGACGCGTATTTTCGCCGAACTTGGGCTCGCATCACACCCGAGCCAGTTGGCAGCAATACAGCGAAATAAGTAACTTACAAGTTACATTTTTATCAAAAGTTTTTTTAATTGTAATTTACAAATTACAATCCTGTCATGCTCATACAACGCCCCTCGCCGCTATCTAACCTGGACCATCTCGATCCGCTGGTGGCCGCGGTAGTGGCCAAACGCAAACAATTGCGCTGGAGCCAAGCCAAGCTGGCACAAGCAGCAGGCATCAGCCGGCGGGCGCTGCTGATGATTGAAAAAGGCGGTGACTGCAACCTGAGTACTCTGCGGCGGCTGCACACTTGTCTGGACATCGTCATGCTGGCGGGCAGTGTCAAAGCTCCCACACTCGACGACATGAACGCCCAAAACACCAAAGAACGCTTTGGGGTGACGTGATGAAACTTGATGTTTACATCAATCAGGCGCTGGTCGGCACGCTGGAACAAGTTGAAGTTAACCGCTATGTTTTTTCGTACCAGGGCGGCGTGGCCAGCAGCCAGATGGTGTCTCTGCTGATGCCAGTTCGCACCGAAAGCTGGATTCACGCCGCACTGCACCCGGTGTTTCAGGTCAGCCTGCCCGAGGGCGCGCTCAGGCAGTTGCTGGCGAAAAAATTTGCCAAACACTTTGACTATTTTGGCGACATGGAACTGCTCTCGGTCGTGGGCGCACACCTGGTTGGCCGCATCAGGCTGGTCCCGCACGGCTCAACCCCGTCAGTACAGAGCCCCTGCGAAGACTTGCAAGCCTTGTTGAAAGGCAGCTCCAAAGAAATCGTGGCTCGCTTTTTGGAAGAACACGCCGCCACCTCGGGCGTGTCGGGTGGGTTCCCCAAATTTCTTGCAAAAAGCCCGATCGCCGGCACACCTGAGCAGCGCAAAAACACACTGGTTTTTGACCACTGGATTATCAAATTCAATGACGATGATCATCCTCATCTGATCCTGAATGAGTTTTTTGGACTGGGCGTGGCAAAAAACATGGGCTTACCCGTGCCAGATTTTCAACTTTCGGCGGATGCCAATCGCCTGGCCATTCGCCGCTTTGATGTGCTTGCGCCAGGCATCAACCTGGCCTTTGAGGACATGTGCGCCATGCTGGCGCTCAATGCGGGCGACAAGTTTGCTGGCTCGGTAGAAAAAATCATCAAAAAGATCATGGAGTTCTGTCCGCTTGACCAAAGAAAGGATGCGCTTGAGCAGTTCTACGCACACTACGTTACCTGCATGGCCATCCGAAATGGTGATGCCCATCTTAAAAATTTTGGTTTCGTCTATTCAAGCAGCAGCGACGTGCGCCTGTCACCGGTTTTTGACATGCTGTCCATGTCGGTCTACGCGCCGCGCGCGCAAGATGGCGATGCACTTGATGCACCAGCCTTGAGTTTTGGCGGCGCCAAGCGTTGGTTTACCTCAAAAAACCTGCAAGAGCTGGCCGACCGGTGTTTTATTGCACCCAAGTTTCAAGCCGCCACCAGTGCCCGTTTAGTCAGCGCCTTGCTCAGGGTAAGCCGGGAGGTGTTGGCTCAAACCACCAGCCACCCCAGTTTTACTGCTACCGCCCAAAGAATGCTGGCGCTTTGGGCGTGCGGCTGCAAAATTCACAGTGGTGACGCGGCACACCAGTTGAATTCATTGGCAACATCGCTTGACAAGACAGCGTGACGCTTGCCATGTGCACTTTGATCAAATGCATCACATCCAAGCGACGCATGCTGCTGAAGACCCTTGAGACGGTCTACGGCGCCGCGTCCAGAATGCCGGCCATGTCGCTGAGGTGGGGCACGGCGCACTCTGCGGTGCTTTTGGCTTGGGGATTTACGCTGTCGGCAAACATCAGCAGCAGGCATTTAACCCGCTGCGACACCGCCCCGGTGCGCAGGCTCACCACCTCGCGGCAGCGCTGGTGCGCAACGCTTCGGCCCGCACCCGCCACAGCTGCGTGAGGTCTGAAGCGGCCAAGCCATCGTGGGCGTTCAGGGTGCGGCTACTGGTGGGGTCAAGCGCGGGTTTCATGGAACAATTCTTTATAAGAAATTGGCTTCTAGCGCTTATGCAGTAAGCGCCAGCAGCTATCGTTTGTGTAACGCTTAAAACTTCACATTGACGCCCACATAGATCGAGCGCCCCATGCCCGGCACGGCCACGCCATAGGGCACGGCGTTGATGCTCATGGTGGTGCCCTGGCCGGTGTACGCGCCGCCGGTAGGCAAGTAGTAAAACTTGTCAAACAGGTTTTCCACGCCAAAGTCCAGTCGCACCGTCTTCCATGAATAGCCGCCGCGCAGGTTGACCAGGCTGTAGCCGGGGGTTTTGATCTCGTTGCGCATGGCAGACACGTTGTCCTTGGCGCTGACCATCACCAGCTCGGCGCTGTTGTCCCAGCCACCCAGTTTTTGGGTTACGGCCAGTTTGGCGTTGAGCGGCATGATGTTGTAAAGCTTATCCCCGGTGGTTTCATTGGTACCGCGGGTGTAGTTCAACAGGCCTTTGAAACCCAAGTCACCGGCGGCGGTTTTGGCCAAAGGCAGATGGCCAGACAGGTTCAGGCCGACGAGTTTGGCGGATTGGTTGACGTATTTCAGCACGCTGAACTGGTTGGCCGCGGGCGCCACCACGGCGGTGTTGGTGGCTGCATTCCACTGCACCGCGTCGATGTAGTCGTTGACCTGGGTGTAGAACGGCGTGGCGGTCAAACCCCAGGTTTTGTCTGCGCCATGCCAGTCAAAGGTGGCGCTGAGGGTGTTGGCTTGCTCGGGTTGGAGGTTGAGGTTGCCAAGGTAGCCATTGCCATCGCCGACAAAGTTGTTCATCACCGCAGCCATGGTCCAGGTGGACCAGGTGAAGCGCTCGTACACGTTGGGTGAGCGCACCTTGTGGGCAAAGCCAAATTCAATGTCGTAATTGGCATTGGCTGTGTATTTGGCCAGGGCGGTCAGATCGACATTGGTGTCGGTGCTACTGTGGTCACGCAGGTTGAACGCCGTGCTATCCGCAATCTGAGCACCTACGTCTGTGCCAGGCATAGGCATGCTGGTCAAGACAGTTTTATAGCCAGACGCATCACCCGCATCCATTTTCACCTGCTCTACACGGACACCGATCAGCGTCGTCCACTGCGCGCTTTTGCGGGTTTCCAGTTCTGCAAACAGGGCCGTGCGATCACGCTCGCCGTCTTTGATGTTCCAGAACGTGCCTGGCAACATCATGGCACCTGAGGCTGGCCACCAGTCGTTGATTCGGTATTGCTGCAGTTCGGCGCCCACGCGCAACAGGTCTTGCTGGCGCAGCATCACATCTGCCTTGACGCTCAAGCCGGTGGTTTGGCCTTCGGTGTACATCGGCATACCCGCCGCGCAGGTGGGGCTGATGGGGCTGCAGGGTGTGCCAAAAAGCGCGGTCGGGCCGCCCGATCCGGTGGGTGGTGCGCCGTTGCCATACCAAAACCGCTTGTCCGCGCCAAAGTCCATGTAGTGGTCCACGTTCTCGTGGTAAGCACGCGCTTCCAGAGAACCCCAGTCAAACTGCCCCAGGTAGCGCAGGTTCAGACTGTCTCGCTTGTTGTAGAGCATGTCCATGCGCTGATTCGGGTAGAGCTGGAACGGCATGTCTTGTATGCCCAGTTTGGCTTCAAACAGGTGGTTGTCGCGATTGACGGCCAGCGTCAACGCGTGGTTGCGGGTTTCATACGCGGTAGAGCCCACTTCGTTCAACGGCAAGGTGTGGCCAGCACGGCCGGTTTGCGGGTTGGTTTTGAAATCTTGGGCGGCCGTGTAGTTGTCTGCCTTGCTGGTGGCGCCGCTGTAGCTGATGTGGAACGCTTGTGTGGCGTAAGTGGCCGACAGGTTGACACCGCTGGCGCTGTTGTTGCTGCGGTAAAAAATGCCGACTTCGCCCTTCATGATCGGCGTTTCACCAGGTGCGGCAAATTCTGGCGGACGAGACGTGGCGCTGATGCTGCCGCCAATGCTGTCACCACCGGCGCTCACGGGCGCTATGCCAGCGTAAACCGTCAGCTCGCCCAACTGGGCCGGGTCGATGTAAGACAGCGCCGGGTTCATGTGGTTGGGGCAGGAGGCAATCAAATCCATACCATCCACCTTGATGCGCAGGCGGTCATCAGACAGGCCGTTGATGGCGGGCAGGCTCGACACACCGCCAGCACCATTCAGGCTCAGCCCGGGAATGTCTGAGAGCAAGGCAGCGGTGTCGCTGGTGGTGGCTTTTTTGGCCGACAGACGGGTCTGGTCTACCGCTGTGGCAGCAGGCAGGGGGGTGATTTTGTCGGCGTTGACGGTCACGGTTGGCAGGGTTGCCACCGGCTGACTTTGCGCCAAGGCCTGCGCGCAGCACAGGCTCAAAACGGGCAGCGCCACGGACATGGCAGTGGCAAGGGTGAGGGGTTTGAAAGAAGCAGTTTTCATGGAAGGGGTTCGTTCTGTAAATAAAACGAGATGGACGCGATCAATGTCATGGCGTTGCGCGGGGCTGCAGGTCGCTGGGGTCAATGCGTCGTATGGCTGGCCGCCGCGTCCCGCGGCGTCTGCACCCAGACGTTGACGGTTTTGGCACCGGCATGCTCAAAGTTCAGCGTCAAGTCAAATTTGTCACCGTCTTTGAGGGGTGCCTTCAGGTCGATCAGCGTGAGCTGTTAGTCGCCGGTGTGGCGCAGTCGGGTGGTGGTGTTGGCCGGCAAGACAATTGACTCGACCTGGGTGCCGCGCAGACCATTGGCATTTGGCTTGAGGCTGTGCAGCTGCACTTTGGCCGCCACCGGCGTGCTGGCGCCCAGCAAGCGCTCGGTATGCGCGCCGCTGTTGGTGATGCCACGCAGGTAGGCCTTGCCATGCGCTTCGCCTACCACGCTGGGCACGGCGTAAGGGTGGTCGAGCTCCAGCTCGCCCGCCGTCACGCCGTGCGCATGGCTCGTGCCGGCCAGGCAGGCCAGCCAGATCAACAGACCAAGGGTCAAGCCTATGTTGAGGTGCGTCATCCAGCGCACCAGGGTGAGTTCTGAGAGTTTCATTTAAAAAGTCCTGAGTTCTTAGCCAACAACACGTGCCAGGCATCAAAGCGCCCAGCACAGGTCAAGCGAATGCGAACCTGCCCTTGTAACGGGGAGCACGCTGCATCAGCGGGGTGAAGACAACTCAGCGCGCGCGCGGCAGGGTCAAGATGGGTGGCACGCTGGCAACTTGCATCAGAAGTGGGGGCTATGGGCTGACGGTGGCTTGGCCCGGCTTACTTGGCTGCGGGCTTGTCGCCGTGCATGTTATGCATGGCATGGTCCATGGCCGCTGGTTTGGCGGCGCCGCCGGGCGGAGTCATGGCCACCGGCAGTTTGACTTCCTGCTTGATTTCTGCGCCCTTGGCGTCCTTGAAAATCAGCGTCACCGGCACGGTGCTGCCTTTTTCCAGCGGGGCTTTCAGGTCCATCAGCATCACATGGTAGCCGCCGGGTTTGAGCTCCACCGCTTTGCCAGCGGGCAAGTCCAGGCCGCCTTTGACCTCGGCCATTTTCATCACGCCGTTTTCCATTTTCATTTCGTGCACTTGTGCCACACCGGCCACCGGGGACGACGCGCCCACCAGTTTGGCACCGGCATCGGCGGTGAGGGTCATGAACGCACCGGTGGCCATTTGGCCTTTGACGGTGGCGCGCGCCCAGGCGTTTTGCACCTCGACCGCTTCGTGCGCGAAAGCGCTCAGGGATGATGTGGCCAGCGCCACGGCAGTGATCAGGGTAGAGAGTTTCATCGTGAGTCCTTTAAGGTCAAGAAAAATTGGCACAAGGCCGAGAACGGGATCAAAAAGTGGCTGCCTGAAGCAGCATAACGTGTCCAGCAAAGTTACATGCAAAAACACCCTGAAGCGCTTATAAGGCAAGCGTCAGAAGCTATGAATTTGATTGCTAGATCAGCGTAGGAGGGCCACGCGAGGGTGGCGGTACGGCAGTACGTGCCGCGATGATGGCTGCGGGAATGCTCTGCAGCACATACGCCAGCGGATAAGGTGCCTGCACAGTGTGCTGCGCCACGGGCACGGGTGCACCACCCACCATGCACAGCGGGCAGTCCATGGTGGTGCTGGCCGTACTGAGCGAGCCGTCGGCATTGAGCACGACCTTGACCATGCCATTGGCGGCGCTGCAAATCATTACCTCGGACTGCGGGTTGACCAACGGCGAGGCCACCGCCACGCCCAGCGTCAGGGCAAACCACAGCAGCGCCAACCGGGCCAGCCAGGGTGTGTTGCGCAGGGTGTGCAAAAAGGTCATGGGGCGCGATTATGCAACGCGCGGGGCGTCACCCAAACGGCGCAGTGCACTGGTGCGCCGCACTTCATCCTGCGCCTTGTCCTCAATGCCCTGACGCACAAACTCAATGTGGGCGCTGGCGGCCAAGGCCGCCTCCTGGGGCTCGTGCTCCCGGATGGCTTGCCAGATGGCGCGGTGTTGTGCGCGCAGTTGGCCCCAGCGCTGCGGCCGGGTGTGCAAGTGCACCAGATTGTTCGACACATGTCCATGAATGACCCGCATCAGGCTCGCCGTCAGATGGCCAATCAGCACGTTGTGCGACGCTTCCGCGATCGCCTGGTGAAATGCCACATCGGTATCAATGCAGTTGGGTAAATCATCGCGCGTGTAACTGTCTTCCAGCGCCGCATAGACCGCGTCCAGGCGGCTGATGTCCACGTCCGTGGCACGGTCGGCGGCCAGCGCGGCGGCCTGGCTTTCAAGCATTTGCCGAAATTCAAGCATGTCACGGTGCAACATGGGGTTGCCCTTGAGCATGTCTTGCCAGGGGTCGACGAATTGCGCCTCCAGCCGGTCGGTCACATAGGTGCCGCCCCCGTGGCGGGTGCTCAGCAGGCCTTTGGACACCAGTTTTTGTATCGCCTCGCGCAAGGAAGGGCGCGACACCCCAAGACTGAGCGCCAGCTCTCGTTCAGACGGCAAACGATCGCCCGGCTTGAGCGCGCCTTCAAGGATTCGTTTTTCAAGTTCACTGGCAACAGAGTCAGCCAGACGAACAACAGCTGGGCGAGAGGGGATCATGTTTCACCAATTGGTCAGACCAATTGCATGATATTTCAACCGGTGCTTGAAAATTGCACCACAAAATAAGGGTAAACCCTAGTTACACAATAAATTCAAAGAATCTAAAGTCGGCAACTGGTAAGACCACTTTACCAAAATAGAAAAATGAGGAGACAAAACCATGAGTCAGCTTGTTGATGCCTTGTCGCGCATCCTGCCTGCAAAACAGGTCATCACCGACAGTCTGCGCCGCCTGGCCTATGGCACCGATGCCAGCTTTTACCGCCTCACGCCCGAGGTGGTGGCGGTGGTGGAGTCTGAAGCCGAACTGCAGGCGCTGTTGCAAGCGGCACGTGCCCATCAACGCCCGG
>Ga0210035_1000525_pt1 | contig 27920 bp, 38 predicted proteins | sample CryGeymeta201507_FD_183975 | JGI IMG/M metagenome (GOLD analysis project Ga0210035, IMG submission 183975) | Groundwater microbial communities from Crystal Geyser aquifers in Utah, USA - Crystal Geyser metaG 2015-07 (SPAdes) (version 2) | ecosystem: Environmental > Aquatic > Deep subsurface >...
GCCACATTACCAATCCGGAATGCCGGCAATATTTGCTGCGCCAGGCATTTGAAGAGGCCATCCACACCCACGCCTATCAGTACATCGTGGAAAGTCTCGGCCTGGACGAGGGTGAGGTCTTCAACATGTATCACGAAGTCCCCAGCATTCGCGCCAAGGATGAGTTTTTGCTGCCATTCATCGACGTGCTGACCAATCCGGATTTCAAGACGGGTACGCCTGAAGACGACCAGAAGCTGTTGCGCAGCCTGATCGTGTTTGCCTGCATCATGGAAGGTTTGTTCTTCTACGTTGGTTTCGTGCAGATCCTGGCCCTGGGTCGGCAGAACAAGATGACCGGTGCGGCGGAGCAATATCAGTACATCCTGCGCGACGAATCCATGCACCTGAATTTCGGCGTGGACGTCATCAACCAGATCAAGCTGGAGAATCCGCAGCTATGGACGCCGACCTTCCGTGAAGAGATTCGCGGTTTGATCCAGAAGGGGGTCGAGCTGGAATATCGCTATGCCGAGGACACCATGCCGCGCGGGGTACTTGGACTCAACGCCGGCATGTTCAAGGAATATTTGCGCTTCATCGCGAATCGACGCTGCCAGCAGATTGGTATTGATGTACTCTACCAAGGCGCAACGAATCCGTTCCCGTGGATGGCCGAGATGATCGACCTGAAGAAAGAAAAGAACTTCTTTGAGACGCGCGTCACGGAGTATCAGGCAGGCGGCGCCCTGTCCTGGGACTGAAAATTTAGGCATTTGTGCCTATTTCAAAGTCAAAAGTAACGCTAAAAGCCATCAACTCTCTTGAGTTGGTGGCTTTTTTTTAACTTCTCGTAGACGGACGCCGTTGACGGACAGATAACGCTTCCTTTTGGACAAATAACGCTTCCTTTTGTGACACGTTATCGCTCCTCGACAACCAATTCCTTGCGCTGGTTTTTATTGTCTACAAACACACATCTTCAATAGAGCAATTTCGTTCTGCAAAATAGAGAGAATAAGATGGTAAAGATAGCCACCCATAATGGAGCATTCCACGCCGACGATGTTTTCGCCGTGGCAATGCTCCTGATATACCTCGGCAAGAATGCTGAGGTTGTTCGCACCCGAAACCCAGAAATCATCGACAGCTGTGATCTGGTTGTCGATGTAGGCGGTGTCAACAATGCCCACGCCGGTCGTTTCGACCACCATCAGCGTGGTGGCGGCGGTGAGCGCAGTAACGGTGTGCCGTACGCCTCTGCTGGACTGGTTTGGAAGGCTGTGGCGATGGAAGTCTGTGACAGCCTTGAGGTCGCTGAGCACATTGATAAGATGGTTGTTCAGAAGATCGATGCGGCTGACTGCGGCTACTCTGCAGCCGGTTTGGATCGAACATACTCAGCTCTGGTTTCGGATTTTAATCCGTGCTGGAATGAGTCTAACGACCCCAAAGCATTCGATGAGGCATTCGGACGAGCTGTAGAGTTCGCAAAGACAGCCTTGCAGAATGCTATCCGTCAAGCCTCCAATAAAGAAGGCGCAAAGGAATCTGTACTCAAGCTTCCAGTTGAGGACGGCCTACTCATCTTGGATGAGTATATCCCTTGGCAGGATGCAGTTCTGGAGATGCCTGATGTGAAAGCAGTGGTCTTCCCAGACCTTACTGAATCATGGAAGGTCCAGGTCGCACCAGTGAAGTACGGAATTTTCGACAGCCGTATCAAACTGCCTGCTGCTTGGTGCGGTGCTCAGTTCGAAGAACTTGAGAAAATTTCCGGCATTCCCGGAGCAATCTTCTGCCACACTGCGTTGTTCATCGCTGGTAACAAAACCAGAGATGGTGCGATCGCAATGGCCAGAAAGGCAATTGCAACTGCTCAGTAATACCAAAACCGTTATTTCCACTTGGAGATGGCGGTTTTTTATTGCCCATCGAAAGACCTCTTCTTGCATATCAATAAAGGAGGTTCTATGGAACGACCAATCAATAACATTGGACGCGGCAATGCTAGCTTGCGCCCGAATTCGATTGAAATCACGTCTGCGCAAGCAAAAATTCTTGCTGATGAATTCATTGATTCAGCTCCGGAAGATGCGATGTCAACAGATGAATATGAGTGGCAATTTCGATTTTTAACCCGGCAAGAACTTATGGCTACTGGTTTGCTTGATGGTTTTGATGAGCATGTACGCAACATCGGTCTTGATATCACTTGGTCCTATATGTCTCGTCCGGTCGTGGTTTCTGTCGGAGATGGAGAGCGTTACCAAGTGGCCATATGGGATGGTGTGCACCGCATTATGACTGCGCTTGCAACAGGAGCATGTGGATTGCCGGCCGCATTTGGCACAAAGAAAATATTTCAACCAACAAAAGGGAGTTTGTCATGGAGCAACTAAATGTCGTGCATCTACCGTTGACAGCAAATGTCGATGTGATGTCAATGCCGGATCTCGATGCATACGATCGCATCGTCGTATTTTTCTCAGGCGGCAAGGATTCAATCGCATGCGTTCTTCATCTCCTTGAAATGGGAGTGGAGGCAGAGCGAATCGAGCTGCATCATCACATCGTCGACGGCAGAGAGGGCTCTACCCTTATGGATTGGCCAATCACCGAAGACTACTGTAAGAAATTTGCAGCTGCTTTCGGTATGAAGCTCTACTTCTCATGGAAGGTCGGCGGTTTCGAGCGAGAGATGACCAGAAGCAAAGCCAAAACAGCGCCTATCGCGTTTGAAAACGATCAGGGCGGCATTACATCTACCGGCGGTGAGCGAGGATCTGAAGGAACGCGATTGAAGTTCCCTCAAGTGGCCGCCAGCCTAACTGTTCGCTGGTGCTCTGCATACCTGAAGGTGGATGTTGGATCTCGCATCTTGACCACTGAAGAGCGCTTCCTGAAAGGGAAGGTTCTGGTGGTGACCGGTGAGCGTGCAGAGGAGTCTGCAGCACGCGCTAAATACTGTTCGTATGAGCCGCATCGGTCTGACAACCGAGACGGCGCTCGCGTAAAGCGGCATATCGACCAGTGGCGTCCTATCCATGTTTGGAAGGAAGGCGAGGTTTGGGACATCATCCGTCGCTGGAAGGTGAACCCACATCCTGCTTACCATCTTGGATGGAGTAGGACGAGCTGCAGAACCTGTATTTTTGGTTCGGCAGATCAGTGGGCGACCATTCAACTGTTCATGCCTAACTCATTCAAGCAAATAGCGAAGTATGAGGCACAGTTTGGCTCAACCATTCACCGCACTCGCTCTGTTGAAGAGCAAGCCAGTCGCGGTACGCCGTATGAATGTGACGAGAAGTGGGTTGCTATTGCAGAATCCACAGAATTCTTGGAGCCAATGCTTGTTGATAACTGGGCCTATCCTAAAGGTGCGTTCGGAGAATCGGCGGGGCCATTATGAGACCACTCGCAGACCTGGTTCGTCTCTCCGGTAATTTTGGAGGAAAAATCCCGGCGAGCATCCCAGCACATTACGTTGAATGGGCTTTGTCTGTTCATCGTCATGAAAGGATGTTGGCTATTTCCGCAGCAAGGGTTTTCCGTCCTGGGCATCTCTACCCTAAACCTGAAACAGTCCGTCCGGCAGTTATCTGTCTGTGATGGACATTAAGACAAGGAGAAATCATGTCAGAAGAAACAAAATGCCCTAATTGCATGGGCAACCTCCGAGACCACCCGGAGAATGGTTGTGTTCTTGCAACGCTCGTACAGGCTATTCGTGAACGCGGAAATGTTGATGAAGAGAAGCTGCTTCAGATGCACGCAACCACGGATGTCTCGGCATTGTGGGAAGACCTCGGCCCCATCATCGACAAGCTCGAAGCTGGTGAGTACGCCGGTGATGATGATTCGGAAGGTGAGAAAGAAAACACCTACCTACTGAAGGATGGCACGACGACTACAAGCACATATATGGAAGGACAGTACGTGTGCAAGCATTGCAAGTCGTCTGAGGTTGTCTATCAGCCTCGTGTCGATGACGCTACTTGCCAAATTTGCGGCGAGTGGCAGAACTAAACATTCACTCCCCCGAAAGGGAGCAGTGAATCTACCGCCCATTGGGCAGAAGGATGCTTATGTCAAACGTAGTGAAAAAGTACGCCAATGTTCTTGTAAAGCTCAGTGATGGCCGCCAAGTGAAGTTTGACCCCAATGATGCTGAACAAGTCGTTGAGTCGATCAATCAGATGGTCTGCTGTGTTGTGGAATCGAGCTGTGTCACATTCAGCCAAGATCACTTGAAGACCGAATGGAGATCTGCTGTCGCCGCAAACGAAACAGAGCTTTCATTCGAGTCATGGGTCAGCAAACGTCCTTTTTGACTGATTAATTCAACCAGCGGTCGCGGTCCCTTCTGGGGCCGCCCGCATCAACAGGAGAAAAAGATGCAAAATTTCCAAACCTTCCACACGAATGTGGTGGTGAACAACGCAGGCAATGATGTAGCTGTCATTGCTGCTGCAATAGAGTCCATTCTTGACGCGAAGAACATCTCCGTCGAGGAGTATGTGGCTGCAGGTGGCAACATCGAGTTTCCGAACCGGGAAATCTGGCTGTCGCTCGAAGTGCAGAAGGGTGGGGTGTCTAAGGTTGATATCAACCTTCTAGGGCGCGGAATCATCGAATCCTGCGTCGATGCCTGCAAGGAACTCGAAAACCTCGCTGTTGGGCCTTTCAAGGCCTTCTACGAGGATCGTGACGAGAATACAGATTGGCATGAGTTCTACAACGATGGGGCCGGCGACTGCGAGTTTGAAGCTTGTGTCGAAGAAGCCGTTGCGTTGCTGTCTGGCGTGGTGCCAGGTATCGGTGAAGTTCTGCCAGATTACCTCCGGCAGTTGCGCCAAAACCAAACTGTAGCGTAACTCGATCTCTAAACCAGAAAAGCCCAGTTCCTTCTCACGAAGGGCTGGGTTCTTTACATTCTGATCCTCTCATTCAAGAGGTTCCAACAACTCGTTTTTCCTGGTTGAGCCTGTCAATACCGTTCCAACCACCTCTCATTCAAGAGGTTCCAACAACAGTTTGCCCATGCGGGAGGTGTACAACCTTGTTCCAACCACCTCTCATTCAAGAGGTTCCAACAACTCGTTTTTCCTGGTTGAGCCTGTCAATACCGTTCCAACCACCTCTCATTCAAGAGGTTCCAACAACGATCTCACCCAGGGTGACGTGAGTGGCAGAGTTCCAACCACCTCTCATTCAAGAGGTTCCAACAACAAAGTGCTGCCGTCTAGGGAGTACGAACTGGTTCCAACCACCTCTCATTCAAGAGGTTCCAACAACACGGAACAAACGCACAAAGTCCTTCCAGTCGTTCCAACCACCTCTCATTCAAGAGGTTCCAACAACCACGGGTGACTATGCCAAGTGGCGAACCGTGTTCCAACCACCTCTCATTCAAGAGGTTCCAACAACCGACATCCCCTAACCTGCTGTGTCTCAACGAGAATAAGCGAACCTCGCAGACAAGAAACGCTCATCAGAATCCACTTTCGCATGGGCTGAACACGATTTTTCGCTCTGCCTTGTCCCAATACGGCGGCTTGAAGGTGCCTTCCACAGGAACATAGCCTTCTTCTTTCCAGGGCAGGTTGCGCTTCTTCCACATTACCTCAGCCTCGGGGCAGTCTTCAATCTCGACGGAATCGACAATCCCGAACCCGCAACTCCCTTTCCGGCCAATGTTCTTGATGTGCCGCTCCAGCAACGATTTGAGCTTCGCCTTGTCACCTACCGCATAGGCAACTGCCTTCTTGGAAAGCATGCTTGGAAAGAACATCAGGTAGTTCCGCAACGGGCCGCTGTTGAGGTTGACCTGATCCGCCCTGTACTCGATTGGAGTGGTCAGAATGCCTTTCACCTTCTTGAAAGAGCAGATCATCGGGGCGTCGTGGTGTATCTCGCCATCGCTATCGCTCATTTCCGCATACTTCTGGTTGAACGCATGGACAGCCATCGCTATACCTTCCATGTCGGTGCGGCGGGTCATCATCACCGAAGTCCCGGCGTACCCTGCATCCTGCCCCTCGTACATCAGGGCGGATGCCTTGAATACGCGGTTCCCGTCGCGCTGTTCTGTGTCCAGATATTCCACCATACCTTCCTGAAGCATCCTGATGTGGTGGTCGCTCGCCGTCGCCTCATTGAGTGCAGCAGTGACGACTGCATATCCCACCAGCCCGTCAAGGTGGAGCAACCCGCCGTTTGGCGGGATGACCGGAGACGACAGATTGAATGTGATCTTTACTGGCGCGAACATGATCAGGCCTTTACTTTCTTGGCTTTCTTCTCGGCATCTGCGTTCTCATCCCCCGTCAACAAACGACGCACACGCTCTATAGAGTAAGCGGCCAACTGTTCCTGGTGCTTATCTTCGCCAGGGATATTCTCCCCGTTCACATAGCACTTGCCTGCCTCTTCGTCACGAACGTACAGAGGTTTCGCTACGCCATCTTCCACCAGGTTCATGCGCTCGATCTTGACCTTACCGAAACCACGGGATGCGAGGCCGCCAATTGGATTGTTCAGAACTTCCAGCAGGCAACGGGCGGCGAAGAACACTTGAGCATCTGTCAGGTGTTCATCGAAGTCGATACGGACATGCATCGGCACGCCGGGCATGATAGCTTCGACCGCGAAAATCATGGCATTATCGGATTTTTTGACGCTCTCGATGGAGGCCATTTCCGCGCGCAGTTCGACCTTCTTGATAGGGTCTGTCTCTTCGCGGATCTGCTGCATCAGCGCCTTCTTCTTCTCTTCCACTTCGCGGCGGTCTGCACCATTCTGAGCAACGCCGGAGGCGTACTCGTAAGCGACTTCTTCGTAGTTCAGGATGGTTTCCGGCATCGTGTGGTCATTGCCGCGCAGCACGTTATCCACCTTGCTGAACGAATAGGTGTTGGTGAGGTTCTTGACGATGACGCTGCCATGCTCGTCTGTGTAGCGTCCGACGATTGCTGACGCATGCTTGTCACTCACCAGACCTGCGCTCATCGTGGCGTGTGTGACCGGAGTGACGGCAGACACGCGCATGCCGGATTGGAAGATGCGATTGCCGCCACCGAACAGGCCGAGGTAGATGTCCTCGCGGGACTCGATGTGCAGTTTGATGGATTCCGCTTCTTTGCTGATCCCTGCTGCACCCGTAGTGAGGGTCTGATACACGTCGATCGGCACTGGTTTCAGGGTTTCCATAACAGCAGCCGCAGCAACGCGACGCATACGGCCACGCAGGTCGTTGGCCGGGAACACAGGGACACGATTCAAGCCGTGGTCTGTCACAAACTGCATGGATGTCGTGCGCTTGATGTTCTCGCCCTTTGCATTCTTGCTTGCTTCCTCGAACGCTGCAACATGCAGAGGGGCGACGGTGGTGATGATGCCTTCGATGAAACGTGTTTTCATGGTATTTCCTTTATGTGATTGAATAGTGAAGCTGTTACGCGAAATTCGGGTTTTTTATATATGGTGTTGGTGATGTGATGCCAGACCACCCGGAGAGACTGACCATCCATTTGTCGTGAACCGACAGTGAATCCAGTAACTCGATGTCTTTCTCTAGCCCGTTCTGTGCTGCAACTTCACGAACGGACGCAGAGATCGAATAGCTGCCTTTCAGTCCATCTGTTGACTTGGCCCCACTGAAGTCAAAAATCGACATCCGCTTGCTCTTCTTGACTGCCGATACGACGCTCATGATGCGGAACTGGGCATCAATAGCAGCCTGAATATGTGCCCGATTGACGCGCACGATGTTCTGGCCGAAGCGCAGGTGGAAGACCTCGCGTGAGTAGTTCACGGGTGTTCGCCACACAAGGTGTTGTTGCTGGGCATCCGACATGAACAGCATGAATGGAGGTGCCGGAGGATTGAGAAGCATGGACAGCAGGTTCTCGAACGAGGCGATCTTGTAAACAGAGTCCATCGTGACGGCAGACTTCGAGTAGTTCATCAGCCATTCTTTCTTAAACACCGTTGGGCATGTGTCGCATATGTATTCGCCGTTCTGATTGGCCATCGAACTGAAGTCCATGAAGGAATTGCTCAGATAGTCATTGGCCGGTGAACAGTCATCTCCTGTTGCGATCGGACGGCCACAGAATGCGCAGTTGTCATCATGTCCCGCAGTCATGGAGCTGATGGGCGCGAGACGTGCGCCGCTTGCGAGCAGTTGGGATGGGTAAAGTTGTTCCATCATGCCCTCTTCAGTCCGAGTGCATCGAGTTCAGCTTTAGATGCGTAATAGATCCGGCCCCGTCCCTTGGAGGTGATAGCACCGACCGCCCACTGCCCGTCCAATGCGTAATCCCAGAAGAAGCCGACCTTGACCTTCGCACCGTGTCTGGAATGGCCACCATCCTTGGTGATAACCGTGACGGGCTTGTAGTTGAGGATGAAGAAACCGTTGGGGTCTGGCATTTCGACATCCATGATGTCGATGCCGAGCATGGCAGCTTGCCGCTCGATACCTTCTTTCACCGTCCGATAGGCCAGTTGCTTACGCTCTTCTTCTGACATCGCCTGGATTGCGTTGCAGCGTTTGATACCGCGTCCGATGATGACGTTGTGCCCGACATAGAACAGCGGCCTTTCCTTCTTGTTCGGTTTGATCGCCTCGTCGTATTGCGTGACATTGAGCGTGACCACAACACCGTATCTCTCCTTGAACTTCTTGAGTAGTAAAGGAATCAGGGAGCCGACCTTTTCCGCCATATCTTCAGTCATCGCGATGACATCAAACAGGTTGCGATGGGAGTGTGTCCTGACCGTTGCCATTCCGCCGTTGAGTGGCTTGTTCCCGCTGTCGGTCTTTTCGTAGTGGAAGATGTCTTCCATGTTGGGGAGGCCATCGAGTGCCGAAGCCAGCGCCCGACGACACTCATCTGTGTCCGGGAAGGTTGTCCCCTCCGGAAAGATGAATCTGAATACCTGTGACATTACTGGTAATCCTTGTGTGATTGAAATGTTACCGCTGGTGCGATTATCCACAATTAGTTTCCTCTTGCAAGTCTAAAAATTACTGGTAATAATAACCGCAGGTAATAATCAAAAAGGACAAGTAATGCCCACAATCTCGGTTCGCGTGCCCAAAGGCACTGATTCCAAAGAAGCAAAGCGTCTGTTGAAGCTCGCGCTTGATGAAAAGCTCTACCCCTCCGATGTGGCGGTATCTACAGAGGCGCATAAGCTCGCAGTGAATCCTGTCGAGTTGTCATCCATCACCAGGATAGACAGGGATTCTCCCCCCGGCTATGTGGGTTCAATGTTGATCGCAGCAGCTATCCGTCACGAGAGCCGCACAAATGAAACCACAGGTATGAATTCGTTGGGCATCGCCATCGCCGCTGGTGTCATTACTGGACGCTCTGGACAGTTCGAGGCCGCGACCTCGATCCGAAATACGCTCATGGGCAAAGCTATCCTGATGGCGGAAGCGCCAACTGGGGTCGGAAAGACGCTGGCAGAAATCACAGCAGCCATAGATGCGTGTAAGGAAGGTCGCCGTATCGTCATCGCCGTCCCAACCATCCACCTCATCGAGCAGATCGAGAGCGAGTTCGAGCGCATTTCGAGTGCTGTCGAGTTGCCCAAAGTGGCTTACATCATCGGCAAGAACAACTTCATCGACGTTCAGCAAGTGATAGATATGACGCAGGATGTCGAATTCTCTGAACATCACAGCAAACTGAAGAAATGGCTCAAGAGTGAGCAGGCAAAGGCCGGGAACACCCTCTCCACCCGTCGCTACCTCACGTCCAGCTTCAACGATCTCGGTATCGTTTGCCCTTCGTGCGTTTTGGACTCCACAAGCAACAAGGAAGACCCAGGCGCGATGTCCTACCGTTCGCAGTTCAATCAGGCTGATGAAGCAAGCATCATCGTTTGTACCCACGCCATGCTTGCGCGGGACATCATCACCCGCCGTGTGGCCGAGCTGTCAGCCCTGAAAAATGACGGCACGAGCCAAGCAGCCATCCGTGCGGAATTCATCAAGGAGAATGGGGAGGATGCCAATGGGTTCTTGCAGTACATGATGGACGAGCATTTCTCCTTCGATACCGCAGGCGTGCTGCCAGACTATCAATCCATCATCGCTGACGAGGCGCACCTGCTCGAACAGGGTTTCGCCTCTGCCTCCGCCAGCGACCTGTCTCTTCGGTCGCTGCTCAAAGACCCCTCCATTCCTGCATCTCGCCAGAAAGTAGTGCGGAATGCACTCGGCAGGATCGTCACAATCGGTCTGAATGCTTCATCGAACTCCATCCAGATTGGCAGCAATCCAGATGTGATTGCGGCGCTGTCTGAAATCCATCAGGCACTGTCGAAAGTCCGCACCAAGTCGGAAGCCGTCAAGCGCGGGGTATCGACGCTCAAAAAGTCGCTGGAAATGGCTCCCAACCATTCCTTTCTGGTGAACATCAACTTCAGCCCTATCTACAAGTACCCGCGACTGAGTGTTGGCCTAAAGACCGTCAGCCCGGCTATGCGCTATATGTGGCAGAAGCTGGACAATGCCGTGCTGGTCAGCGCCACCCTGCTTCTTCCCAGCGGAGGGGTGTGGTCGCCGACTTTTGTGGCCAACTCCCTGTTCGTCCCCAAAGAGCGGCTGAAGGTCACGTCTATCCATGCCCCGGAATGGTTGACCAGTCCGGTGACGCTCAACATCGTCAGTCAAACCCAGGCTGGAGCTAGGCTCTGGCTGTGCCCTCCATCTATGCCCTCTTCGTCCGTTGTGTACGCAGATGATATTGCGAGGTACAAGAACAACTACCAGGCGTGGGAAAAGGAAATTTGCCACGAACTGCGCCGGATCACCGATAGCGCCGAGGGCGGTACGCTGGTGCTGCTGTCTTCATACGACATGGTAAAGAGCATCGGTGAGTGCCTGTTGCAGCTTGGTGAGCGTATGGTGATGGCAAGCAAGGAATTGCCGCTGTATATGCAGAAAGAGGTATTTGTCAGTAAGGGTAAGGCTGGATTGCGACCAGTCTGGATCGCTGTTGGCGGGGCTTGGACTGGGTTGAATATCGTGAACGAAGATGTACCCGCAGAAGAGGATGACCTGCTCACGGATTTGGTTATCCCTCGAATCCCGTTCGGCATGAACCAATCCATCACCCACGCTCACCGCAAGGCGCTCATCGGGTTCGTTGCGGAGATTGGGCAGCTTCTCATGTTCTTGAAGCAGGGAATGGGCAGGCTGGTGCGACGCGAGGGGGTCAAGCAGAACCGGAACATCCACTTCCTCGACTCCCGCATCTATTCGATGGATTTCGTCACGGTCAGACGCGGTATCGAGCTGATCTTTTCTGGTTACAGCAAGCGGAAGCTGATTCAGCCAGGTGAGGCCAAGTAGTTAAAAAAGGATGCCTAGACCGAATAGGCATCCTTCCTGACCACCTCATTCAAGGTTCCAATTACACGGGGGTTTGAGCGCCCTATATCGCCTTGTTCCAACCACCCCTCATTCAAGGGGTTCCAATAACAAAGCACCTGCACGCGGTGTTCCGGTTTCTGTTCCAACCACCCTTCATTAAAAGGGTTCCAACAACGGGCGCAAACTGCGCTCACCCGGTGAAGCAGTTCCAACCACCCTCATTAAACGGGTTCCAACTCGTCACAGAAGAACTATATCAAACCTTTCGTGTTTAACGTATAGCTGGCCAATAACTAGCTAACAAACCGCGCAGTCGGTCGATCTCTTCCAGCAAAACGCGGCGCTCGAAGCTCTCCGTCCCTACGGTATAGGCATATTCTGGATTGATGGCAGCCCGGTATTGCTGCTCCAACCGCAGAATTGCTCATTTCCAGCTCCTATCCTTATTCCACCAAGCATTCGCTCAGTTGTTTGAACACCAGTTCTTTCGGTGTCGCGTCCAATTCCGACACATCCCCGTTGGCTACCGACTTGGCGAGGCGCTTCGAGATCGCGATAGCCACGTCATAGGCACCGACCCCAGTGAAAGCCTCTTTCGATACCCCTTCTTTCTTTGCCAGCTCGTCCACATAGGACGAGAAGTTCACCCGCATGTCGGCAGATACGGTCTTGACAAGGGCGAGGTACTTTTCGCGTTCTTCGGCCTGTTTGCGTAGCTGTGCTTCAGCGCGTTCCCTCATCTGTTCTGGATTGCACGCCAGCAGTTCTTCCAGCGACTGCATCTCCGCCGCTCGTGCTAGTTCGCGTTCTTGTCGCACTCCCTCTTGCTTTTGACGATCGCGCTCAATAAGCCTGTCTGCAATAGCCTTCCGATTGGTCTTTTCCTTACTTTTCCGTTTCTGCCGCATTTCACCAGAAACCCGTTTTTTTGCATGGGCGTGCTCTAATGCATATTGCTTAATCTTCTCGATGCGATCTGTTTTCTTGCGCCGTTCTTCCGCCTCAGCATGTACTGCTTCCCGCCACTCGAACGCCAGTTCCTTGTATAGATCGAAGATGTGCTGCTTTGGTGGCTCCGACATGACCGCCATCTTCTCATCGAAGGTCATGTATGGATTCCTGCGTATGATCCTCATCAGAACGTCTAGTCGGTCGTAAAGGTCGTCGTGCGTGAGCTTCTTCAGCTCTTCCACCACCCAGCCTTCGACGGTCTCCCCGGTCGGAGCTGTCGTCCTGAACAGCTCCATTACTACCGGCAGGACATCATCTATCTGCCGCATGAGTTCTCGGCTCTTTTCCTTCAGGGCCTGATACAGAGGGTCTTGAGTGATTTTGTGTTCCATTTTCTCGTCCTTGTCTTGTTGTCAGGCACGTCGTCTACTTACTGTGTGTCACAGGCGAAAAAGTCGTTAATGCATGTCCCGTTTCATTCCCTCAACCATCCGGGCGTACCGTAGCGCTTCGGCTCTCGATATGCCCATTTCAGCCATCAGCATCCTGATGGCACGCTCAACCACCTCAGCTTTTTCTGCTTCTGTCATTTCTCGCTTGTGGATCTCCCCTGCGCCTTCCGTGATTATGGTGATCGCATCCATCAGCGACCTGATCATCGCTGGCCACTGAACGCCGTATTGCACGCTATTGGACGCTGCGACCAGAATCATCGTTGTCGCCACCCCGAATGGAGTCATCCCCTGTTGCAACGAGCGCCTGAACAAGTTGTCGAACGCAAGACCGACACTGGCTTTTGTCTCGTCCCCGAGCGCATTGTCGTGGTTTACCATGTCCTTCATGTGGGATAGAGGGCTGTAATCCACCGCTATGCGAGCGATTTCGCTGGCAATCCCCACTGCGTAGATCAGACCTTCTTCGTTCATAGCCCGTTCAGACACCAAAGCATCTGTTGCGAGATGGTAGTTGTCTTGAATCTTCTTCCTGTCCTCTTCGGACATAGGCGAATTGGGGTGTGCCTTGGCGAGCGTGGAGATGATCAGGTTGGATAATGTAATCGAGGTCCGAGTCGGGTCTTCTTCGCGCAAGTCCTTGATGCGATCGTACACAAGCTGTTGTTTCCTCAGTCGCTCTGCCTGCTCGCGTTCAATCTGGTCTTTATCTTCAAACATGTTATCTCCTTGTTTTCACTTGAACCACTCAGGGTGGTTTACTTTGTCCACATTCATCGCACTCTGGAGTGTTTCCATAAAGTCCGACACTGAGAGCGGTTCGCCCGACTCATCCACTAGGCAAAATGGGCGCAGCTTGCCGTGCTTCTTGTCGCCATTCTTGCGGTAATTTATGACGAAGAAGTGGCCGCCTTCCTTCAGGCCGGACGCTATCTCTATGGTCTGTGTCGTCCAGGCGTAGGCTGCGAGAGACACGCCGAGCTGTTCTTCCGTTTCAGACCAATTGAGTTTCGCCCCGAGGCTAATCGCTTCCACCGTGAAGTGTTGAACCGAATCACGGAGCAGTTGGATATCCTTCTCGTTCTGACTTTTTACGAATTCGCCTAACTTCTGGAAAAGGGCGATTGGGATACCGGCCATCCACACGAACTCTGTCGAGCGGTCGAAGTAGTACAGGAAGACCTGTTTCTGCGCGACCAATGCTGCATCCAGAACCTTGACATCCCAACCACCTGCACCGAGCGTAGCCGTCTGGATATGCCCGAGCGTGCGCCAGTAGTCTCTCTTGAACTTCTCCATATCCATCTTGTTCTTCCTCCGGTGAATTATGCGTAGAGCTGCCGCTGGAGCTTCAGGAATGCGGTATCAAACCCGTCATTCCACGGATAAAGCCCATTGCGGTCAGGAATAACCATCTGGAGCGCCGGAAGCAGCCTTCCTGCGCGTCTGTTTGCTACGTTGATATACCCTTCAGCAGTAGACGGGCTGACCTCTTTGAAGATCATCGGTAAATTCGCCAAGCCGACGACAGGTTCGTTGACTGGCAACTTGCCATCAATCAACAGCTTTGCCGCGTCGTTCAGGATGAACTGGGCTACATCTTGAGGCAGCCCGAAGGTGATGAGTTCAGGGAAACCCTTGTCAGACAACCCTACGGTGTAGGACATGGCCACTGTTTTGCCGCCCCCAGAGTCCGTTCCGGTGCCGATGATGCTATGGCCGTGTTCTGCGATCATTCTGTCCAGATTGGCCGCGAACGCCTCGATACCGCCATTGCAGATAGCGCACTGTTCCCTTTCATTGCACTCGTTGCAGTCGTTGCAGTCATTTTCTTCACTCATACTTCCTCTAGTGGTTAGTCGGCAGCGCCGTTGTCGATCTCGCGGTTCGGGTCAAAGATGACCCCCATTTCCTTACACTCTTCCAACACCTTTTTTTTGGATATGCGCCCGTCCCATTGGTGCAGCCAACCATTGCCGTTGTAGAGGTTCTGGCTGTAACCCTTTTCGTCCGGCGTGAGGTCGGATTTTCGGTAGAGTCTTGCGTATGCCTTGCACGCGCCGTTGTCGTAGAACCGCCCTGCGTATGAGGCATGGCTGTTGTGCTTCAGCACGATGTGGTCATCGTTCTCGAATAGGACGCTCCGGCCAACGTAATAGCAATGACAAGTCGTGCTTTTCAGCCACTCGTTCAGTATCGGATGCTTGTATCGAAAGATGTGCTTGCTCATGCCTGAACAATATCAAAACGACCCAAATCCCAAAGCACTACTTGGCTCTACAAGGTGGTGCTCGCGTGAGCTTTCATTGATGGGCGTCCTGCATTGACGAAGCGTGTCAGATGTCCCCGCGCATCTCCCTGATCCGCTCTTCGAGCTGCTTCCACTTCTCGTCCGAGAATGCCGTGTTGATGTGGTCGCAGAACTCCTTGAACTCGTCATCGGAGAGGCGCAGGCGGTAATTGTCGTTGGCGTGCATGAACACCTTCTGGCTGTAGCGTTCCACCTTGAAGTCCCCGCGCACGAACGAATTTTCATCGCGAAAAACTTGAGTGAATGCGTGATTGTCGATGCCTGTCTTCAGGCTGAGTAAGCTGTCAGTACCAAAGGCGTATGTGTGATGTCCCTCTGCGACGAGCAGGCAGAACAGCAATGGCTCAAGTGAGAAAGTCACCTCCCCCACAGTGAATGTGTAGTCATCAGGAAGGCTGGATTTATCTGCTCTGTGGGTGAATGGGGTTTTCTTACCCCGATTGGCTCCGGCCACGGCAACTGGCAGCAATTCCTCGACACGCTCCCTGAAGATGCTGTGAATATCGCCGGGAAGGAAGTGCTGGAGCTTGTCTGACAGGATCTCGATTGGCCTTGTCAGGACTTCTGCGTAAGAAACGGACGGATTCGACTCGAATTCACCGAACACCCTGCCAATCCCTTCAGGGATACTCTCTTCATCCTTGATCCCGAGCCTCGATCTCAGGAATGGCTCATCAACGTAGATGCCTTGTTCTTGTGCCAGCAGAATCAGGTCGTGCGTGATGCCCAGTAATGTCAGAACATAGCTTGGCGTCGCATAACCGTCGCTGGTCATGTATGCGTGATGCCAGAAGTTCATCAGGGCGGAATAGGCTGCCATCGGGATATTGTCTTGAGTGTCGTTCTGAATGTGTTCCCGGACAAGTTCCAGCGTCTTTTCTGGATTCGTTGTCGCCTCCAACACCTGAACGCGGTATGGGCTTGCAAATGTTTGTTCCAGCCCGGCTCGAATGATGTCTGGATTGGATTTGATACCCCCATTCTTGGTGTGCCGTTCGATCAGCGCGAACAGGGATTGTGGGAGTCGTATGGAAAAAGGCACGCCTTTCATGTTCACCTCGTTTGTTGTAGTAACCACGACCAGTGTACCCATACTTTCAAATAGTTGCAAGCGTAGTAACTACAGATTGTCCAGCGATGTCCAATAATGTCTCAGGAGGTTTGCGGTTATCACCGGGCTGATCTCGCCAGTTCAGCCTTTTCTTTCCAGTATTGGTGGCTGCCACGGCCACGGCGGCTTTCGCCTCCTCCGGGTTCTGCAGTTTTACCGAGTACACCGGGCTGGTGAATCCACGGAATGCCAGCGTCTTGTTGAGACGGTCTTCCTCCGCAATGGCGGTTTCATAGTCCAGATCCGTCTGGATCACCTTGAATGGAGCTTTCTCGAACACCGTTTCCTTCAGGATCACGCTATATCTGGCCACCGCGCGGTGACTATCCCGGTAGACGGCTAATCCTCTGTCCATCTCGGACTCGTGTTTTGCAGGTGTCGATGTGCCGCAGGTCATTTACTTTTCCTTATTGAGGTTCTCATCATGCAAGAAACCGCGATATCTCAAAGCTTTTTCTGGTTTTCACGCACTATAAGTTGGTTTGTTCTGCATACGCTGCACGCGCCTTGGCCATCAACGCGATGTCTGCTTCTGAGGCGGGTGGTATCTTCACTTTGCTTTAGCAAATGCGCCGTAAACCCTCGCCATTCATGGCGGGGATATAAGGCGCGGTTCAATCTGGTGTATTTTGTTGCTCGATATATTGCCGAAGAATGGAGATTGGTGCGCCGCCGACAGATGCCGCAAAGTACGACCGACTCCACAAAACACCCTTCCAATAATTATCTTCAATCTCCGGAAACTCTTTCCTTAATAAGCGGCTGGACACGCCTTTAAGACTATTCACCAGTTTTGATAATTGCACATGCGGCGGAAAATTAACCAGTAAATGAACGTGATTACATTCACCGTCCATCTCGGCAAGTTCCACTCCAGCACTTCGACAAACATCGCTAAAGATGATTCGCAATGCATCGATGTGCTTACCTTCAAATACCTTTTTGCGATATTTTGGAGTGAATACCAAATGCGCATGAAGCATGAAGATGCAGTGTCGTCCAGATCGATATTCAGTTGATGGTTTCATTTAAACACCAATTCTTGCAATAGTGATTTATGTGATGTAATATAACAGAAAATCTATTAAACGCCAATGCTTAAAGCGACGAAGATCAGGCTTTACCCGACACCGGCACAATGCGAAGCGTTGTCTCGGCAGTACGGATGTGTTCTCTGGGTATGGAATAAGTCGTTAGCCATGAAATCTGCAGCATGGAATGACCGTCAGGAAAACCTCTCTTGCTACACCATCAAAGGAATGTTGCCGCAATGGAAAGAAGAATTTCCATGGCTCAAAGAAGCGCATAGCCAGGTCTTGCAACAAGTTCTGCTGAATATGGATGTGGCGTTCAAGAACTTCTTCGCCAAACGCGCCGCATATCCGCAGTTCAAGCAAAAACACGCCGCTCACCAGAGTATCCAGTACCCGCAAGGTGTCAAAGTCAAAGATGAGAATCACCTCTATCTGCCAAAAATTGGTTTGGTAAAAGCCCGGATCCATCGTGAATTGGCCGGAAAGATCAAGACGGTCACCATCTCCACTTCTTCAACCGGGAAATACTTCGCATCGATCTTGCTGGACGATGATGTTGCGACACAAGCGCCGATCCAGCACATCATGACTGTTGAAGCGATAGATGCCGGACTAAAAGACCTGGTGGTAACCTCGAAAGGATGGAAAAGCGGCAATCCAAAACATCTGGCGAATGCACAGTCGAATCTTCGAAGGAAGCAAAAGGCGCTGTCTCGCAAGATCGAGGCGGCCAAAGCGAGATATAAAGCGGCACAAAAAACCAGATCGGCTGACGAATCAGCGTTGCGGTTACGTGATTTCTTTGGATCGAACATCAAGAAAAACAGGAAGCTCGTAGCACTTTGCCATGAGCGCGTAGCGAATGCCAGGAGCGACTGGCAACACAAACTATCCAACAGGATGGTCGACGAGAACCAAGCGATCATCGTAGAGGATCTAGCGGTCAGGAACATGGTCAAGAATCGGAGATTGGCAAGATCGATCTCGGATGCTGGCTGGAGTTCAATGACGGCGAAACTGAAGTACAAGTTGAAACGAAAAGGCGGGTATTTGGTAAAGGTGGATCGATTTTTCCCATCGAGCAAAACCTGCTCTTGCTGCAACGAAAAGAATAGCGACCTGAAGCTATCCGATCGTTTCTGGACTTGCTCGTCGTGCGGCGTAACGCACGATAGAGACGAAAATGCCGCCCTGAATATCAGGGCGGCAGGTATTGTTAAATTAAAGGCGGCAGGATTGTCCGTCTCTGCCCATGGAGGCCGCGTAAATCCAGTTCATACAGAACAGGTAGCAGCCGTTGAAGCGGGAAGCCTCCGCCTTTAGGCGGAGGAGCAGTCACCCATTCTTCTTCTTCCTCACATAATAGGATGCCTTGACGCGGGGCGTGCCGCGCGAGGACAACCCCACCCCTTCAGGCAGTTCGTCCGGGAATGCTGCTCCCAGGGCTGACAGCAGCCCCACAGCACGGGAATACTTCAGCAGCGTCGAGATGCGCGCGTCCTTCCCGGCCTCGATGTCCATGATGGTCTTCCGGTTCAGTCCGGTCTGATCGGATAGCAGGTCGATGGACAGATTCTTGCCAAGACGCGACATCTTGAGGCGTGCGCCCAGCTCCTCCTGGATCTCTACCTCGCCCAGGCGTTCATTGATGACCGGCATCTGCTCCTCCTTGTCTTATCTGGACGCTCAAGCGTGGTGCGTGCGTGAGTAGGTTGCAGTTCCAACCCATAGCCTCGGCTTTGCCGAATGCCATATAGGCTTCCTCCTCGTCGTAATAGATGGCAGTTCCTCGATCCCGGTCGTCAAACATCAGCATCCATGCTTGTCTCTGCTCGGCGGCCGGTCCCGGCGCACAGAAATTGCCAACACCCGTGTTACCAAGTCCAGCTTGGTGAAGTTTCAGGGCGACTTTGGTTCGATTGGCCGTATTGGCACGATGCCGCTTCACTTCGTCCAGTAATTCCTGACCGGTGTCGGCTGATACGCGCTCGAACACATGGAGTTCGTATTCGGCTTTTTCCACCAGTCCTTTTGGGTATCCGCTCATCCTTCAAGTACCCCGCTCACATCGATGCCCGAGCTGGCCATGTCTTCCAAGGAAGACCACAGCACGCATTCCTCGTTTACCTCCCCCGTGCCTGAGTCCACGATGGAAACCATGTGCGTCCCATTCTCCTCGTGATACTCGAAGTGGCAGCCAAATGGGGCGAGATTGGTGCTGTAGACCTTCCCGTCCGCGTGAGAAACGTAGTAGCCGACCGGCTTATCCAGTGCATCGGCCAGATACGAGATCTCGAAATCGTTGAACATCTCCCACCAAAGGCCTTCGCTCCCGTCCTTGAAGGTCAGTGGGTATTGCTCCGGCTGACGCTTGTGCATCAACTGCCACCACTTCTCAAAGGCGACGATCTTCTCGTTCTGCTCCTGGATGAATTCAGTTAAGTTCTGTGCCATTTTGCTATCCTTTGTTGTTCACGCGGTGAACGAATTACTCAATCTCGGCTTCAAGCACTTTGAACATGGCATCGCACTTCTCACGCCCGGCCCGTTCGATGAACTTCGGCATATCGAGACGGCAGCGGATGCGTTCCAGTTGATTGCAGCTCTCCCCGGCTTCGACCAGATCCCGGAACTCGTCCAGTTCTTCTTTGCTGTATTCGATCGTGCTCATGTCACGCCGTTTCAGGTAGAGCGACGACCTTGCACTCGACCTCTTCGAATTTCCAGTGCCAGCGCTGGATATCGCCTTCGCAGTCAACAATCAGGCGTGTGTCTCCCGTATCTTCGACGACTATTGCCAGCATTTCGCAGAATTCGATGACGGTGCCGGCCGGCAGTGGGGTGCGTTTTGTTTTGGTTTCTCTCATCTTCTTTCTTTCAGTGGTTATGGGTGTGCAGGCACTTTGGCCAGCATTCCCCTGTAACGTGTTCGTATTGCCTGAAGCGTGAAATCGGAGTCAATCCAGATTTCCTCCAGCATCTCCAGCGGCGCATCTACCGGGACCGGAATCCAACCTTCCGGCACTGCCGGTTTCTGAGCGAGCAGCTTGGCTTCGAGCCATGCCACATAGCTTTGCTCGTCTTGTTTGGACGTAGTGAACGATTCGTACAGGGCGATAGCGCCCGTGTTCTCGATGTTGAACGGGACTTCATGGTTCGCATCGATGTACAGCGTTTCTTCGACTTGGTATGAACCCTTCTGCCGTGCGGTCAGCGTAGCTTGGCCGTCACGGTCGTAGTAGTTGGCCGACTCGAATTGCTTATTGAACTCATCGAATGCGGCGTAGCTGACCAGCAGGTGGCACACATCGTCGTGTCTCACCTCCGAGGACAAGACATGCGCGCGCATCCCGCCCTCGGCATAGCCTTCTTGGTCCTCGATCTGTTTGGTGAAGGTCACTACCGGCTTGATGCCGGATCTGACCATCTCGTGGAATTCACTACCCTTCATCTTCTTGTCCTTTCTGTCGCTTGTGGCTAGTACGCCGTCTTCAGCTCATCGATCAGCGCAAGGGCTTTCTTGCCATCGTAGTCCTTGATTGCATCCTCAATGCTGGACAGGTCGTCACGGATCTCCTTGCCTGCCTTCTGGGCGAATCCAGCCTTATCAAGGCCGCATTCCTCCATATCGAAGAACAGGTTGTCCCAGAACGCTTTCAACTTTAGTGCCGGGCGAGGCTCTGGGTACTTCTGCATGTCGATCTTGAACTCGACTGGGGATGTGTTTGGCTCCGGTGCATCATCTGCACCGAATTCAGGGATGCTGTCCCGGACGAGCTGCCGGAAATCGGCATCACTGAGCTTGCCGTTACGGGCATTGGCCGCGAGCAACTTGGCGATGTTCTCGTAGTAGGTGGCCTTGGCCTGATAGAGGTCTTTTGTGGACACGAACTTGCTCATGGTGAATGGTGGTTGCATGGTGTCCCCTTATTCAACGTGGAACGGCTGACCGCTCATCAACTGCTTGATGGCACGCTCACGGATGCTGGCCTCTTGCTGGCGGCCGGCATCGAACGCTGCTGACAGAAGCTCCTGAAGTACGCCGTGATCCATTCTGAACTTGGCGCGTCTGTTCAGTTTTTGCTTATCCCGGTATGTCACTTCCATTTCGATCCCGCGCTTCTCACCCAGCTCCCAGGTGATGAACGCATCCGATTCCCTGTTTCCTGTGAGTACGGAGAGGTGAATCTCACTCTCGTTTTCCTTCAGCCTTGCAATGACTCTCGACATGATGTCTCCTATTCAGATAGTCCCATTTTAAGGGACTGTGCGAATTCCCAAAGCGAAACTTGAAGAAAATTGAATAGTCCGGTTTAGCGGATACCGGCCGCCGTAGATTCTGCATTACGTCCGGTTCGCTCCTACTCAATGAATGGTGCAAACAATGGCTGAAATCTCGGCTGCGATTTCCCTCTGACGCTGCTTCGTTTCAAGCACGGACATCATGGCCGGAACGATGAAAACAGCGGGGGAACTGGTTGTCAGGAACTTCAGCAGGTTGATCTCGGGCAAATATGGGTCCATGCAGACCTCAAGCATGAGATGGATCGCTTTCCCCTGTACTTCCTTGTCCGTTACTTCCGCAGCACGCTGTGATTTGGTCTGTGCCTGGTACCGGCCACGTACCAGGTCGTTCTGGTGCGGATCTTCTTCTCGAAACTGGCGATCGCATCAATAACTGCGACTTGGATGTCCTGCTTTGTCTTGCTTGCTGTGTTTTGTTGCATCTCGTTCTCCTAGAAAGGGCGTTAGTGCCCTATTTCTAGTAGGTGAGAGGCGAAAATTGAGCGTTTATGCAGTGTCCGTGGAGGAACTCTCCGGTGAGTCTCCATTTGAGTCGCGTGCTATCTCTTCGAGCAGTGCTTTCACCCTTCTCTGCCCTTCTTTTGTGTCAATGGCATCGAACGGTGTCTTGTAGTCCAGTGAATACTTTGGGATGGAGAACCACTTCTTCGCTTGCGATACGCCCCCTAGTACATTGGCTGCAAGGATCATGAGGTCGGTCAGGGAGCGTTCCTTGATCTTGAGTTGTCCGGGCGCAGATGAATTTTGGCGCAATGGGGGCGCAACTTCATCACCGTCATCGAAATTGACGGCTCCTTTGCATCTCGGATAGCTCATGCACCCCCAAAAGCTGTGTCCGTCAGATTTTCGTTCTCGAAGCTTGGTTTGGCCACCACATACCGGGCACTGAGGTGCTTCAGCAGCGGCGCGCACGAGAGGAATCTTCTTTTTGAACCCAATCAGTTCCGGAGGGAGTTCCCGTCGAAGTGCCATTCCCTGTCATAGCCTTCCATAGAGCCACACTGTGGGCATTTCAGCTTATGGCGTCTCTCCTGGATGTCTGCAACCACCATTGTTCTGTGGCAATAAATGCATTTGGGCATGGGACCTGGTACGAAAGCTCCTGCCTGCGCACCATGATGCTCGGCGTAGGCTGTCATAGCAGGAGGGATGATCAGGATGTGGTGTTCCGTCATGGCGTTAATCTCGCGTGTTTGCCGTCTTGGTTGCGTGTGTGCATCCAGTCTTCACCCAGCTCGCAATCGCAAGTTCGCATCCAGTCGTCAATCCGATCCCGTTCGCCATTCCAAGTTGCGTTGCGCGCTGGCCGCATCCGCAATGGCAGCGGCGGCGAGAAGTCGAGCGCACCGGCTGCGCATATCGAAGGTGCTCGGTTGCGCTTGACACTTGCCCCCAACCGTCAGTACCACCCTTTATTGCTGCTGCCAGTGCCCTCGGGTGTAATTTGTTTATGTCCATAGCATTCGTCCTTTCGTGCCTTCTTTCGCCAGCCGGCCGCCTCGGCAAGATCTTTGATCTCTTTACCAGTCAGTGTCAGCATTTTGTGTCTCCTGTTTTACTGGGGAAGTTCGCGCAGTACAGCTTTTGGATTTGCGTCGCCGCCGACGACAACGACGAATATGCGCTTTGCGCCTGGTGCTGACCGGTATGCGTCCACAGCATCTCTTACTTCGATGAAGCGCTGGGCCGCCAGACAGAATGGACGGTTCTTGGCTGCCATTGTCATCACCGCCCTGTGGAGAGATGGCGGATCAACATCCTGGCAGTCATCCACTGCAATGATGCCGCTCGATGTCGTTGAAACATCCGGAACTGCCGGGCGAGGATCGCGCGAGTTACGGTATGGTTTGATGTCAAGCTTTTCGATGCCCATCTTGGTTAGCAGCAGCGTCTTCCCGCTCCGCGCAGCGCCAATCAGTACCACCGGGTGCCCAGTCATGAATACGCCGCGCAGCACCATCCCCCAGAATCCCAGGCGAAGTTTTGTGAACCACGAGTGGCTGTTGAAGTGTCCCACGTCCAATCTGGACAGGTGTGTTTGTTGGCTATTTGCACTCTTATGCGCCAGAGAGATGTTTTCAAGCAGTCTGCCTAAAGGCACCCATTTGCCGCCGTCAATTGGTGCCAGACTTTCAAGTTTCTCATTTGGCTTATACAGGCGGTACATCCCGCCTTGGGCAACAATGCCAATCACCATGAGTGGTCGAGCCATCATCAAGTCATAATGACGGCAGTCATGGGTTTTGATGGCTTTGATCGCGGAACGCACTTCGCTATCCACATCAGCGCCAATCTCTATCTCTTGGCATTGCGTCTGTGCGTGACGCAGCACATTCTCGATATCGACCTCTTTTCCTTGCTGTTGATAGGCTTTGTAAATTCCGGAAACCACGTCATACCCAAAACTCAGTGATGCCTCATCGTCGTTGAACAACTTTCTGTGCAAGTCAAATATTGCGCATAGCGATTCTGGGAGTTTCTGCTCGTTGGATGCTGACATCTGGATCATTCGACCCTCCTCATTCTTTTGTTGCATGGTGCCTCCGTATTTATCGTGGCATGCAGCATTTCTTGAACTTCTTCCCAGACCCGCATGGGCATGGTTCATTCACCTTGTACTGAGGTTTTTTCGGGAGTGGCTTGAACGGTAATAGCGCCATACCCATAGCGCCGACGAGAAGAATGAGTGCCCCCGTCTTGTGAGGCGTAAATGTGAACGGATCAGCGGTGTGTTCTCCGGTGGTCGACAGGACGATTGCGCCCAGCAGCATGACTGACATGATGGCAATTTGATGGTCCTGTAGAAAACTGATAATTCTATTTCCCATGTGGGTTCTCCGTTGGTTGGCTGGATTTTATTGTTTCACAGCTTTTGGAAACCTATTTCCAGCCCTCGAAAACCATCATTCAGGCTGGTTATTGCAATATGGACGAAGTTCGTTTACTGCGTCCAATACTTCATCTACTGGCCCTTCTTTTGGCTCATTCCATTTGTATGCATAAACTTGTCCATAAAACCCCAATTTCTCCCTAAAGTCCTGATCGCCAATTCGCAGGAGGACCGAATATATTTTGTCCACCACTTCAATCATGAGGGTTTTCATTTCCTCTTGACTCAATCTGGACAATCCATCCCAAGGTATTTCTCCATAAGGACTTACCACCTTTACATCGGAGTAATCTCCTGTTTTTGTACTTGGGCCCATCCCGACATGCAGATCTTCAAGAAATGTATTCCTAACACATAGCGCGGCCATCCCGAGCGCCAGACGTTTTGTGCTCTCTGTGTCCAATACATCATCAGGCAGGACATTTTCTTGCTTGCCCTCGCTGCTTGGTTTAACTGGAATTATTGTGTTTGTCACTTCGCGAGAGAGCGTAACTGTCTGTGAGTTACCACCATTCCTGACCTTGGCATATTCCATGATCATGTAGTCTAGGGAGTGCGCTGCATCGAGCGGCTTTCCGTTGTCGTCCAGAATCGCGCCGTCAAAACAGTGCCGGCCGGCGTTGTTCAGTATCATCCCAATCAGGTTGACCTTCATTGTCCTATCCTTCCTCAGTGCCGACGCGCGGCCTATCTATTGAATGGTATGACGTTATCCAACACTGTGCGCATTTCTGACGCAGTGCGCTTAATGCAGCACCCGGTGCTGGCCGGTGATCTCGTCCGGTAAGGATGAACCCATGAACATGGCCAGGTAGACGTACCACATGCGCAGGTTGTCGTCCTTCACGCCCGCCTTGCGCGCAGCGACCTGCATCAGCGCATAACCCCTGCCCTCGCCCTGCCCTTCGTCCCGAATGATTAACTTGGGCTTGAACCCGGCATCCTCTGGCATTTTGCCCAGATACTCGATGACCTCGTCTTCTTCCATGTACATCTCGTCCCCGTGTTCCCGGAATGATTCCAGCAGCAATGGGACGTAGTGCGGCAATACCGCCTCGATCTCATTGAACACTTCTTGCAGGTCAACGTCGCTCGCGTCCAGAAGGTCTTTGACATCCGTCCGATGGAAGTCGTCGTCGATGTTCTCCGAGATCTCGATGAAGGAGTACAGCAGCGTCTTCTTGGCTGCCGGGGCAAAGCTCAGAATGAGCGGGTCGAGCGCCATCGCGTCGATCATCAGGTATTCTGTGTCTGTATTGGTCATACATGCTCCATTTCTGGGATCTCGATACGGTTGTTCATGGTGCGCTGCCGCTCCAGCAGTTCTTTGTTCTTGCACAAATAGGTGTAGCGACGGTTCGTGTCCTCAAGTGCTTGCACATATAGGTGCGTGTACCATTCCTTGCTGCGATCAATAAGTGGTCTGGGCAGTAAGTCGCGCTTGCTGATGACCGCCATCTGAAGCAGGCTGTACCTGCGCTCACCATCAAATACCGACATCGGTGGTGGAATCTCTCCAGACTTGATCATGTGTTCCATGTCTTTCAATGGGACATGCAGATACTTGGCCAGATGACTTACCTTGACGCCATATTCCTGACGTACCTTGTCGCCTTCGCTGTTCTTGTGGCGCAAATGCTTGTAATACGACCCAAGCACCAGTTCCATCTCTTCCCTTGATGCCTTGCTTATCGGAAGGGTGTATTCAGTCTCATCCAGGTGGTTCTCGATCATCTCCAATAAATCGTCAGATCTAGCCTTCCTTGTCTCATATAGACGGGTAAGCACCGCCACCTTCTTCTCTGTTGTGGATGAATGGTCTTTAAACGGGTTCCTTTTTGCCACTGTTTCCCCTCCTATCCTTGCGTCGCCAGCTCGAACTCTTCCGGAGGCGTGAGCAAGTCATGCATGTCTTCATAGCCAACCAGGACCACCTGGCCATCAACATCCAGGCTGTACCGGGCAAGCGTCCGATGTACCTCTATCACCGTCACATCCCGTACCTCGAACACATCTCCGTGTCTTTTCTGGACGTACTGGGCCTTTTGTCCGGCAGCCAGTCTTGGCTTGAGGTTGTTCTTGGTCACCCACCATCTCATCTCGGTCAGCGCCTGTACCTGCAGCAGTCGTTCTGTGTCGTCCAGTACCACTGCAACTGCCTTGAGATCGCCGAACCAGCAGTATCTTTCCTTCAGGAGTCTGACCAGGTGGGTGCCATCCAGATGCTTTCGACCGGCGATCAATTTCGACACATGCCGTATCGCGACCTTGAGGCTCATCCCGCCCATCTCTTCCCGGATAGACCGGATCACCCCTTCGTCCGTTACTTCCAACATCTTCACCACGAGCTGCCGCGCGACTGAGTCCACCACAGATGGGGTCGTCACATCCGGCCTTGGTTGTGCGTCGTACATTCCCATCAAGACTTCTTCCTCAATACCGCGAACAGGTCGTACCATCCGGGAGTCAGTTCTCGCATCGCAGGGAGACTGGACACGAACGGCTTGCCTTTTTCGTTGATAGATCCTTCGGCAACCGGGCGGCGTCCTTGCATCTGCTTCACGGCCAACTCCAGTCGTTCAGCAACGTCCATCCTGTGACCGACCCCAAGCGCTGTACATAACTCACCGGCCAACATCTCGATCCGCTCATTACGAGCCAGCTCACTCCTCACTTCTCTCACAAGGGTGTCCAGCTCGCTCTTTTCTTTTACTTCAGTCCCCATCTCATTCCTTTTGCTTGTGGTCGCACGCAGCCTTATGGAAGCAGGTATTGTCGCCACCCCCGTGACTGGCACATGCAGCAAACTTACCTCCCAGTGTGAACACCCCGTTGATCCCGCACTTCGTCACTTCCTGCTGTTGAGCCGCCACTTGAGTGTTCTGGGTATTGCATTGCTGTACGTTCATGTCTGCTTCCTCCATGTAGGTAAATACTAAAGATTCCGACCATTTCCCAAAGCTATTTCTCTCTTACTCCGCCGTTACTCCTCTGAAGCCATCTCTTCAGCGCCTGTTGTCTCGTCTGGACGCAGTGATGGCTCATTGGGTATCTTCCTGCTGCCGTAGTAGCTCGCCCCAATCGTCACCCGTGTATGGCCAGCCCGCTCAACCAGTTTCTGGCTCGCCACATGCAATTCATCTGCATCGACATCCGCCAGATTCCCCCCTTTGACCGGTGCATCAATGCCCAGTAAGCGCTTAAAGCTTTCTTGCATGTATTGGTGACGTAGACCGTGAGCTGAGATGTCGCTTTCGCTCAAGGTGATCCCACATTTCTTCATGACGTAGTAGAAACGGTTGCGCTTCTGAGTCAGCGTAGTCCCACGCTTACCTAGAAAGCCCGTCTTCTTGTCCATGAGTTCTTCTGCTCGGTCGAGTACGTTCTTCTGAATCGCGTTATCTATAGGAACCACCCTGGGGCGATCTCCCTTGGTGCCTTCCCGGACTTGGATGTGTTCACCGCTTCCGTCCCGACATACCAATGGGC
>Ga0210035_1000536_pt1 | contig 27391 bp, 25 predicted proteins | sample CryGeymeta201507_FD_183975 | JGI IMG/M metagenome (GOLD analysis project Ga0210035, IMG submission 183975) | Groundwater microbial communities from Crystal Geyser aquifers in Utah, USA - Crystal Geyser metaG 2015-07 (SPAdes) (version 2) | ecosystem: Environmental > Aquatic > Deep subsurface >...
GTGCGACAGCACCGTCACGAGAACGATCAAAAACAGCACGATCAGATCGCGGCTGACCTGAAAAACCGTGAGCTTGTGAAAGTAATGGTTGAATATTTTGATCATTAGTCCCTGCAATCATTTATTCTTGACGCAAGCGTCACAATCTAACATAGAACCTTTACGAAAATTCATCGACGGCAGCGACCAAAGCATCATCAGATAAAACAGAAATACTACCCGGGGTACATCCATCACACTGCTGACCAAACCCACCAGCAGCACCGCGAACAGCGCCGCGGCTAAATAAGGCGCCAGCGGCTGGCCTCGGGCACTTCCCCACAGAAGCTGCCAGAAAGCATAACCAAACAGCGCCACCAGCGCGAGCAAGCCCACCAGGCCGCGCTCCACCAGCACCTCCAGCGCCAGGTTGTCCAGATGCCAGGGGTCAAAATAAGACTGCCCAGCGCCAGGTTGTCCAGATGCCAGGGGTCAAAATAAGACTGCGCCACGCCCAACCAGCGCGCCGTCCCCTGAGAAAAATCGCCATTAACGAGCAAGTCCGCGCCGCTGGGTGAGAGCAGCGCGAGCGCGTCAATCTCTGCCACCGCCGCGGCATCGCTGACCGCCAACGAAAACATTTTGAGTCGGTGGCCAAACCAGGGCTCAGGGTCAAACGCCTCCCCTTTCAGCGGAAAAGTCAAAGACTGCCACCCCACGAAGCCGGGCACCGGTTTGACTGTGGGCCATGCCGCCAGACAAGACCGGTCGTACAGCAGATGCCTCTCGCACAGGTAGAACTCCATACGGGTGGGTTTGAGTACCCGCACGTTGATCCTGACCCGAAACTGTCCATTGACCGCCGTGTCGACGCGCTGTGTCAACTCATAGCTACCGGCAATATCCTGGTTGCTGCGTGGCCCTGCCAGCACCACATAACCATCCTTGCGCCGCAGGCCTTTCTCGCCCTGCTGCCAACGCACAGCGCCAGAGAACTCGCCCTCTGGCACCTGTGCTGCGTAATTGGCTGGCAGCCGCCCCATCCCCTTGCCCAACAACCAATCAGCCGGGCTGTTTAGCAAGCCAACGCCGCTGCGCCAATGCGCCATCCGGCTAGTCAGGTCCTGGTCGGACCGCGCCAAGCGTTCAGCCATGAAGGAGCCGCCAACCAGCACGGCCAGCACCTCCACCGCCAGCACAATCATCAGCACCACGTCGCCACGGGCGCGCCAGAACTGCCGCTCGGACGCCGAATTCCGGACATTTTTCTGCCGCCAAAGCCACAATGCAAGCACCGCCACCGGCAAGCCCATCGCCAGATAGACGCCGCGCGAAAACGTGGTCAAGCCAGCATAAACCGCCAGCACAGCCAGCACCGCAGCCAACAGCCAGACCATGCGGTTGCGCGCCGTCGCCAGTGCCCAAACCACAAACGGCGCGGTCAGCGCCAGGTACACATCCAGCGCGGCACCACCCACGTGCATTTCCCAAAACAGCGCCACCGTGCGGTAATGCACCGAGAAATCAGAGACTCCGGCAAAAGCCGCGCGCTCCCAGACAACCGACAGCACCACCACCGCCAGACCCGACAGCACACCCACCGCAAACAAGGTTTGCTTGCGCACCAGCTCAAGGGCTGATGTTGCCTGCAACAGCGGCACACACAGCGCGGCATACAGCAGGCTCTTGGCCACGCGCCAACTGTTGAGCGCGTCTCCATAACCCGCGAACCAATCCAAAGCAAGACCACCGACATCTTCCAAACCACGCCACAAGGACACCAGGCCTGAGACCAGCAGCACCAGCACCAGCACCAAACCTTTGGCAAGCGCGGGCATTTGCAGTTGCCTGCCCTGAAGGCCAAACCATGCCATCCGCCCATAAGCGCAGGCCAGCGTGGCCAGCATCAGAATGTCAAATTCTTCCAACACCACCCATCCGGTCCACGGCGAAAAGTTCAACCACGGCAAACACGCAGGCACCACCCACAACCAGACATTGGGTTGCCAAATCGCCACAGCGCACCACAGGCACAACAACACCAGACTAAACAAGGGTGAGACCGGGTGGTGAACCGCCAGCCACAGCGCACCGGTCAGACAGCTCAGCGCCACGGCCCAGGCAAGCAAGTGCCGGGCAAGATTGCGGGTCGTGTGGGTTAATCGCTGCATTCGGTCAGTTCGACGTTGGTGTGCTCCGATTGTTGCGCCAAATGCGTTATATTCACTGAACGTTCGCCCAGCCTTACCCGGGCCCCAGCCAAATTGGCTCAACCAGGGAGATTTATTGTGAAGATTTGCCCGCCGTCCCCGTCTTTCTTCAAACTGCTCGGCCAAGCCGTTCTGGCGTCGTTGCTCGCTTTTTGGCTGGCCGGATGCGCCAGCACCGCCAATTATCCAGCCGCACCCAGCGCGGCAGCCACACCTGATTACAACTACCTCGTCGGCCCGGGCGACTCGCTCAACATCATCGTCTGGCGCAACCCGGAGCTATCGATGTCGGTGCCGGTGCGCCCGGATGGCAAGATCGCCACCCCCTTGGTTGACGAACTCGTCGCCCAGGGCAAGACCCCGGTGCAAATCGCCCGTGACGTCGAAAAAGCCCTGAGCAAGCTCGTACGCGACCCGGTTGTCACCGTCATCGTCACCAATTTCATTGGCCCTTACAGCGAACAAATCCGCGTCGTGGGCGAAGCGGCCAAACCGCAAGCGCTGCCTTACAAGCAAAAAATGACGCTGCTTGACGTCATGATCGCCGTCGGCGGCCTGACAGACTTTGCCGACGGCAACGCCGCCTCAATTACCCGCGCATCCGAGGGCGACAAACGCTATTCGGTGCGCCTCAAAGACCTGGTCAAGCGTGGCGATATTTCGGCCAACGTCGAAATGAAGCCGGGCGACGTACTGATCATCCCCCAAGGCTGGTTCTAAGCCTTCCCTTCCCGCGCCACAGGCCCCGCAAGCGGCCTTGTGTTGCTGGCCTTTGACCGACAAGATTTGACCCATGGATGAACTCCTTAGCCAAGTAACAACCATCGCCAGAGGCATGTGGAAGCACCGCTGGCAGGGTTTGCTGGCGGCCTGGGCGGTGGCAGTAATCGGTGCTTTGACCGTGCTGGCGGTGCCAGACAAATACGAAGCTTCAGCGCGCATTTACGTCGATACCCAGTCGATCCTCAAACCCCTGATGTCCGGCCTGGCGGTGCAGCCCAACGTGGAGCAGCAGGTCATGATGCTCAGCCGCACCCTGATCAGTCGGCCCAACGTCGAAAAGCTTATTCGCATGGCCGACCTCGACCTGGGCAGCAACTCCAAAGCGGCGCAAGAGGCACTGATCGAGCGCATCACCAAGGCACTTGAAATCAAAAACGTCGGCCGTGACAACATCTACACCCTGTCTTATCGCGACCCCAAACCCGAAGTCGCAAAAAAAGTCGTGCAGTCACTGGTGTCCATCTTTGTCGAATCGAGCATGGGCAGTTCGCGCAAAGACTCCGACGTTGCCAAAAAATTCATCGACGAACAAATCAAGAACTACGTCGCCAAGCTCGAAGAAGCCGAAGCGCGCCTGAAAGAATTCAAGCTGCGCAACATTGACATGCAAACCTCGGACGGCCGCGACATGGCGGGTCAATTCAGCGCCATCAGCGAGCAATTGCGCCAAGCCAGACTGGAACTGCGCGAAGCCGAGAACGCCCGCGATGCAGCACGCAAACAGCTTGAGGCTGAGCGTGCGGCCACCTCCAAAAGCCTGATGTCCGACGCCCCAGCGGCCATCGCCACCCCTGAGATAGACGCTCGCCTTGACGCCCAGCGGCGCAGTCTTGACAGCCTGCTGCAACGCTTCACCGAGCAGCATCCCGACGTCATCAGTGCCCGCCGCCTGATCAAGGAGCTCGAAGACATCAAGCGCAAGGAAATCCAGGAACTTCGCAAAACCGCCATGGCCAATCCCACCGTCGGTCTGGCCAACAACAGTCTGGCTTACCAGGAGCTCAGCCGGGTCATGGCCACCTCCGAGGTTCAAGTCGCTTCGCTGCGTGCACGCGTCTCCGAATACGAATCCCGTTACAGCAGGGCACGCGAGGCCATGAAAACCGCGCCCCAAATCGAAGCCGAATACGCCCAACTCAACCGCGACTACGAGATCAACAAGAAAAACTACAACGACCTGGTCTCCCGCCGCGAGTCGGCCTCTCTGTCTGGCGACCTTGACAATGTGACGGGTGTTGCCGATTTCCGGCTGATCGACCCGCCACGCGCCTCAGCCAAGCCAGTTGCCCCCAACCGCCTCCTTCTGATGCCTTTGGCCCTGCTGGCGGCGCTGGCGGCCGGCTTAGGCGTGACCTTTTTGCTAAGCCAGGTTCGCGCTGTTTTTTACGACGCCCAAACCATGAGCGAAACCCTTGGTTTACCGCTGTTGGGGGTGGTCTCCCTGGTCATGGATCACGACTCTGCAAAACGGCGCAAGACCGAACTCAAGCGGTTTGCCGCGGCTACCGGTGCCTTGGTGGCCGTCTTTGGCGCCGGTATGACCGTGCTTTTTTTAATGGCCAGACAAGCGGGATGAAACAGATATGACGAGCTTGATCGAAAAAGCCACCCGGCGTCTGGAGCAACTCCGCCAAGCGGGCGCCGACGTACCCGACATGCCAGCACCCATCAAGGTAGCGCCCGCGCCGGTTGAAGCGACACCCAAGCTGCCACCCATCCAGTCACGCCTCGTCGAACTTGACCTTGAACTGCTGGAGCGCAACGGCATCATCATCCCCTCTTCGCCGCGCTCACAGCTGGCCGACCAGTTTCGCGTCATCAAACGCCCCCTGATCAAAAATGCCATGGGTAAAGGCGCCTCCGAAATCGTCAGCGGCAACCTGCTGATGGTCACCAGCGCCCTGCCGGGTGAGGGCAAAACCTTCACCTCGATCAACCTGGCCATGAGCATTGCCTCCGAGCTTGACAACACCGTCATGCTGGTCGACGCCGATGTGGCGCGCCCTTCCATCATGCGCATGCTCGGTCTGCCCCAAGGCCCGGGTTTGCTCGACCTGGTGCTTGACGACAGCAAAGACTTGTCTGAAGTGCTGCTCAAAACCAACGTCGACAAGCTCACCATTTTGCCCAGCGGCACGCCACACCCGCGCGCCACCGAGTTGCTGGCCAGCGACGCCATGACCAGACTGCTCGAAGAAATGGCTTCGCGCTACCCTGACCGCATCATCGTCTTTGACTCGCCACCGTTGCTCATCACCACCGAATCGCGCGTGCTGGCCACGCACATGGGGCAAATCGTGGTCGTGGTGCACGCCGGAAAAACTTTGCAGTCCGAAGTCAAGCAAGCCATTGACACCATCGACAGCTGCCCGGTCAAAATGCTGGTGCTCAACCGCTCCAGCTCACTGTTCAAAGGCGGCTACGGTTACGGTTATGGTTACGCCGGTGGCTATGGCTACGGTCAAAGCCAGGGGCAAGAGCAAGAGCAAGAGCAAGCGGCATGAAAAACGCCCTCACCTCCGTCATTGGTACGGCACTTTTTTGCGCGGCGCTGCCAACGCTCGGGCAAACGGTCACGGTCGTGCCCCGGGTAGCAGTGACCGAAACCCTCACCGACAACGTCACACTGACCAACGTGGCGCCCCGGTCTGAGCAAACCACCGAAATTTCTCCCGGTGTGCGCGTCACCGTCAACGGCGCGCGGCTGAAAACCTATTTTGATTATTCACTGAGCCACATCGCTTACGCGCAAAGCACCTCGGCCAACCGCAACCAGAACACGCTCAACACCTTCGGCACGCTTGAAGCCGTTGACGGCCGGGTGTTTCTGGACTTCAGCGGCAACATTTCGCGCCAGGCCGTGTCGGCCTTTGGCACCCAATCGCAAAGCAACACCGCCGTCAACGCCAACCAGGCTGAAGTCTCCACCTACCGCTTCTCGCCCTACGTGCGCACGCGCTTGGGCAGCGTGGCCAACCTTGACGCGCGCATCAGCCGCAGCGTCAGCGCCAGCGACAACAACGCCACAGCCAACAGCGCCACCACCGACACGGTGGTCAAGCTCGCGAGCGCTGAGGCCTCTCGCAGCCTGGGCTGGACCGCGCAGGCCTCGCGCCAGCGGGTCGACTACAGCAGCGGCCGCCCCACCGAATCCGATCTGCTAAGCCTGGGCCTGACCTACACCGTCACACCGCAATTGAAGCTGTTTGCCGACGCCGGCCGCGAGTCAAGCAACTACACCGGCGTGGACAAGCAAAGCTATTCAACCAGTAACCTCGGGCTGAACTGGCGCCCGTCCGAGCGCACCACGGTGGCCGCGTCGCGCGGCGACCGCTCTTTTGGCGGCAACCATAACCTCAGCATCGAACACCGCACCGGGCGCACCGTCTGGAAGTTTTCCGACGGCAAAGACGTGCTGACAACGCCGGGGCAAAACGGTTTTGGCGTCATTGGCAACGTCTATGACCTGTTTGACCGCCAGTTTGCCTCGACGACGCCCGACGCGCAGGCGCGCGCAGACCGGGTCGACCAATTCCTGCAAAACAACGGTATCAACCCCAACACCCCGGTACTAGGCAACTTCCTCACCTCGGCCGTTACCCTGCAACGCCGCCAGGACCTCTCCTTTGCACTGCTCGGTGTGCGCGACACCATCACTTTCCTGTTCAGCCGCAGCACCAGCAACCGGCTCGACACTGTCTCGAGCAGCATCGACAGCCTGAGCGCCACCAACACCATCACGCAGCAAGGCCTGAGCGTCAACTACAACCACCGCCTCACGCCAGACTATTCCCTGGGCGTGCAGTTGTCACAGCAAACCACCGCGGGCGACGTCGCCACACAAGACAACACGCTCAGGTCGCTGGGCCTGAACGTGTCAGGCAAAGTCGGCAAACGCACGTCCACCAGTTTGGGCCTGCGCCGTGTGGTCGCCGACAGCCCCACCAACCCCTACTCTGAAAACGCTCTGACCGGTCACCTCAGCGTGCAATTCTGACCCATGTACAAAGCCTTCTACGGACTCAGCTGCGAACCCTTCCAGATCAACCCCGATCCCAGGTTTTACTACGCCAGCAAACAGCACCGCCGCGCCAAGGCCTACCTTGAATACGGCGTCATGCGCAGCGAAGGCTTCATCGTCATCACCGGCGAGGTCGGTGCTGGCAAAACCACTGTGGTGCGCGGTCTGCTCGATAGCCTTGACGCCGACAAGGTGGTGGCAGCCAACCTGGTCACCACCATGCTCGACGCCGAAGACACGCTGCGCATGGTCGGCGCCGCCTTTGGCGTGCGCTCCAAAGACATTTCCAAATCTGACCTGCTCATCACCTTGGAGGCTTTTCTGGTCAGTCAGACCAGCCAGGGCAAACGCTGCCTGCTGATCGTCGACGAGGCGCAAAACCTCACCCGCCAGGCGGTCGAAGAACTGCGCATGCTGTCGAACTTCCAGTTTGGTCAACAGGCGCTGCTGCAGACTTTTCTGGTCGGGCAGCCCGAGTTCCGCACCATCCTGCAAAGCCCCGACATGCAGCAGCTGCGCCAGCGCGTCACCGCCACTTGCCACATCGGCCCGCTTGACCAGACCGACACCAAAAATTACATCGAACACCGCCTCAAATGCGCTGGTGCCAGCGCCGAGCGCCCCAGCTTTGACGCGCCCGCCTTTGAAGCCATCTTCAAGGCCACCAGCGGCATTCCGCGGCGCATCAACATGGTCTGCGACCGGCTGTTGCTGTCGGGCTACCTGAACGGTCGCGACAGTTTTGGTGTCGAGCAGGTCAACGAAATCGTCAGCGAGATTGCCGACGAATCCGGCCTGTCCGCCGGCCCCAGACCGGTGGAAGACGCCGAACCCGATTGGAGCGACTCCTACCTTGACGACGCCAGCGCCGACAAGAACGCCGACAACAAAGGCAACAAACTGCGGTTTTCACCGGGCCTGTCGCACGCCCTCACCGGCCACATTGCCACGCTCAGCGCCGAGCAATACGACATCCGCCTGCGCCGCCTTGAGGGCAGTGCACTGCGGCTTGAGCGGCTCAACCTTGAGATCCTGGTCATGCTGCAAAAGCTCATCAAGGTCGCCATGGCCGTGCCCCACGACAAGGACAAAGAAGACTGATGGCCACGCCCCGCGTCACCAACGCCATGACGATCGACGTGGAAGACTACTTCCAGGTCTCAGCCTTTGCGCCCTACATCGCCCGCAGCGAATGGGACACGCGCGAATGCCGCGTCGAGCGCAACATTGACCGCATCCTGGAACTGCTCGCGCGCCACCGCACCCGCGCCACTTTTTTCACCCTGGGCTGGATCGCCGAACGCTATCCCGACATGGTGAAACAGATCGTGGCCCAAGGCCATGAGCTGGCCAGCCACGGTTATGGCCACCAACGCGCCAGTGACCAGACCCCCGATGTTTTTTTTGCCGACATCAGCCGCGCCAAAAAGCTGCTCGAAGACCTCTCGGGCCAGTCGGTGCAGGGCTACCGCGCACCAAGCTTCTCCATTGGCCACGCCAACCTGTGGGCCTATGACAGCCTGCAACGCGCCGGCTACAGCTACAGCTCCAGCATCTACCCCATCGCGCACGACCACTACGGCATGCCCGACGCACCGCGCTTTGCCCACATGGTGCGCCCAGGTCTGTTAGAGATTCCCATCACCACCGTGCGTCTGTTCGAGCGCAACTTTCCCTCCAGCGGTGGCGGCTACTTCAGGCTGCTGCCTTACCCGGTGTCACGCTGGCTGATTCACCGCGTCAACACGCGCGACCAACAAAGCGGCATTTTTTACTTTCACCCGTGGGAGATCGACCCCGAGCAGCCGCGCATTGCCGGCATCAACAGCAAGACGCGCTTTCGCCACTACGTCAACATCCACCAGATGTACCGCCGTCTCGATCGCCTGCTCGCCGACTTTTCCTGGGGCCGCGTCGACGACCTGTTCCTCGCCGCCACGCCGCCGCTGGCCGAAGCGGCCTGAGACGGCATGACGACAATTTGCCGACTGCTGCCCAACGACGCCGCTGCCGCCGCGCGCTGGGACGCGTTCGTGCTTGCCTGTCCCGATGCCACTTTTTTTCATCGCGCCGGCTGGTTGGCCATCCTCACCGAGGTCTTTCGCCACGACGGCTATTTTTTGTATGCGCAAAATGACGCAGGTGACATTGAAGGCGTGCTGCCCCTGGGTCACATCAACAGCTGGCTCTTTGGCAATGCGCTGACCAGCCTGCCCTTTACCGTCTACGGCGGCGCGGTGGCCAACACACCAGCGGTGGCGCAAGCGCTGGAACAAGAAGCGCAAGCTATCGCGCAACGGCTCGGCGTTGACCACCTTGAGCTGCGTTACATGGAAGACCGCCACCCCGACTGGCCAACGCAAGACCTGTACGTCACCTTCCGCAAAGAAATCCTGCCCGCCGAAGAAGCCAACATGCTGGCCATTCCGCGCAAGCAACGCGCCATGGTACGCAAGGGTATCAAGAACAACCTGCGCAGCGAAATCGACGCTGACGCAAACCGCTTCTTTGCCCTGTTTGCCGACAACGTGCACCGCCACGGCACGCCGGCCCTGCCAAAAAAATATTTCCAGGCGCTCCTGCGCGTGTTTGGCCCTGACTGCGAAGTGCTCACCGTGGTGTCGGCAGAAGGCCGCCCCTTGAGCAGCGTACTGAGCTTTTATTTCCGCGACGAAGTGCTGCCCTACTATGCTGGTGACGACGAATCGGCGCGCGACCTGGCCGCCAACGACTTCAAGTACTGGGAGCTCATGCGCCGCGCCTGCGTGCGTGGCCTCAAGGTGTTTGACTACGGCCGCAGCAAAAAAGGCACCGGCCCTTACGCCTTCAAGAAAAACTGGGGCTTTGAGCCAACCCAGCTGCACTACGCTTTTCGGCTCTACAAGCGCGACGCCATTCCGCAAAACAACCCCAACAACGCCAAGTTCAGCCTGCTGATCGCCACCTGGCGGCGCATGCCCATCGCGCTGGCCAACTGGCTCGGGCCGTTCATCGTGCGCAACCTCGGCTGAGTCTGCGCATGGGCACGCTGCTGTACCTGGTTCACCGTCTGCCCTACCCGCCCAACAAGGGCGACAAGGTGCGCTCTTACCACCTGCTCAAACACCTGCAGCAAAGCCACCGGGTGTTTCTGGGCACTTTCATCGACGACCCCGCCGACGAAACCTACCTCGACACCGTGCGCCAACTCTGCCCCGACCTGCATGTGGCGCACATTGCGCCGCGTCTGGCCAAGCTGCGCAGCGTACTGGGCTTGCTTGACGGTCAATCCTTGAGCCAACACTACTACCGCAACGCGGGCCTGCAGGCGTGGGTGCGCCAAACGCTGCGCGCGCAGCGCATTGACGCCATTGTGGTTTTCTCTTCGGTCATGGCGCAGTTTGTCGACGCCGATTGCCCGGTACCCATGCTGGTCGACTTTGTCGACGTGGACTCGGCCAAATGGACGCAGTACGCGCCCGAACACCGCTGGCCGCTGTCGTGGCTGTACCGCCGTGAAGGCCAGCGCCTGCTGGCCTTTGAACGCGCGGTAGCCAAGCGCGCCAAACGCGCATTTTTTGTCACCAACAACGAAGTCGCGCTGTTTACCCAACTGGCCCCCGAGAGCGCGGGCCGCGTGGACGCCATCAGCAACGGCGTTGACGCTGCCTTCTTCGCGCCCGATCCGGCCTTGCCCCTGCCCTTTCAAACCGAGACGCCATCGCCACCCTTCATCCCGCTGGTGTTTACCGGCGCCATGGACTACTGGCCCAACATCGACGCCGTGACCTGGTTTGTCGCCGACATCCTGCCCGCGCTGCGTCAGCAGTGGCCCGGCGTGTGCTTTTACATTGTCGGGCGCAACCCTTCGCCCGAGGTCCAGGCCCTGGCTGGCCCCAACGTGGTCGTTACCGGCACCGTCGCAGATGTGCGGCCTTACCTGCAGCATGCAGCGCTGGTCGTGGCGCCGCTGCGCGTGGCGCGTGGCATTCAAAACAAAATTCTTGAAGCCATGGCAATGGCGCGCCCGGTCATCGCAGCGCAAACCTGCGTGCAGGCCATTGACGCCCGCGACGGCACCGAACTGCTCAGCGCCCACACGGCAAAAGACTACATCGCGCAGATCAACACGCTGCTTAATTCACCCGAGCGCGCCAGCCACATCGGCGCTGCGGGCCGCCAGCGCGTGCTCAGCCGTTACAGTTGGCAGGCCCACCTCGCCAAAATGGACGCTTACCTTTCATGAATGCCACCGCCCCTGCCACACTGACCCCCACGCCCAACTGGCCACGTTACGCTGGCGCGCTGGTGCTGCTGCTGGCGTGGGCGCTGTTCTTGTTTTTTGATACCGCCAGCGCCATGGTCGGCATCTGGCTGCGCTCGGACACCTTTACCCACGGCTTTGTCGTGGTGCCGATCGTCCTCTGGCTGGTCTGGCACAAACGCGCCACGCTGGCGCAACTGCCGCCGCAGCCCAACCCGTGGGCGCTGCCGCTGCTGGCGCTGGTCGCCTTCGCCTGGCTGCTGGGCGACCTGGTCGCCATCAACGCGCTGACGCAGCTCGCCCTGGTGGCCATGCTGGTACTGCTGGTGCCCGCGCTGCTCGGGTTACCGGTGACCCGGGTGCTGGGCTTTGCGCTGGCGTTCCTGTTTTTTGCCGTGCCGTTTGGCGAATTTGCCATGCCCCAGCTGATGAACTGGACGGCTGATTTCACAGTCATGGCGCTGCGCACCAGCGGCATCCCGGTGTACCGCGAAGGCCTGCAATTCGTCATCCCCTCAGGCAACTGGTCGGTCATTGAAGCGTGCAGCGGCGTGCGCTACCTGATCGCCTCGCTCACCGTCGGTGTGCTGTTTGCCTACCTCAACTACCAGTCCACGCTGCGCCGGGTCTTGTTCATTGCGGTGTCGATCGTCGTGCCGGTCATCGCCAACTGGCTTCGCGCCTACATGATCGTCATGCTCGGCCACCTCTCGGGCAACAAGCTCGCCGCCGGCGTTGACCACCTGATCTACGGCTGGGTGTTTTTTGGCATTGTGATTTTGCTGATGTTCATGGTGGGCGCACGCTGGGCCGAGCCTGAGCCAGCCATTGTGCTGCGCGCAGACCAGGACCCGTCGTCACCTGAAACCCTTGCCCACAGCGATTTCGCCCGCCTGGTGGGCGTGTCGGTCATCGCTGCGCTGCTGCTGGCAGCACCCCAAGGGGCACGCTGGGCGCTGGAACACAGCACCAACGCCGCCGAGGTCAAGCTACAAGCCCCGGCGCAGTTGGCCCCGGGCTGGAGCGTGGCCACCGAGCCACCGCCGGCGTTTACCCCCGCGTTCCAGAATCCGTCGGCCGCCATCAACACCAGCTACACCAGCGGTGCGGACAAGGTTGGCCTCTACCTGGGCTACTACCGGGCGCAAAACTACCAGCGCAAGCTGGTCAGCTCCGACAACGTGCTCGTCAAGTCCAAAGACCCGCAGTGGGCGCTGGTGGCCAGCGCCAGCGCCCAGGTCAATTTTGCCGATCACGCGGTGTCGCTGCGGCAAGCCGAGCTGCGCGGCTCAAGTCTGCTGGGTCAAGCGGCCGATGATCGCCTGCTGGCATGGCAGCTGTACTGGGTCAACGGCAAGCTCACCGCCAGCAACGTGCAGGCCAAAGCCTACGGCGCGCTGTACCGCCTGCTCGGCCGTGGTGACGACTCGGCCGTCATCGTCCTCACCACCGCCAAAGGGCCGCAAGGCGAAGGCCAGGCGCGCCTGCAGGCCTTTGTGCAAGCCAACGCCAGCGCACTCATTCACCTGCTCGAGCAAACCCGTCGCGACGGGCAGCAATGATCCCCATGAATCGCTTCAAAAAAGTACTCATTGTTTTTGGCACCCGCCCCGAAGCCATCAAGATGGCGCCGGTGGTCAAAGGCTTTCAGGCGGCCGCACCGCAATTGCAGACGGTGGTCTGCGTCACCGCCCAGCACCGCCAGATGCTCGACCAGGTGCTCACGCTGTTTGACATCGTGCCCGAGCACGACCTCAACATCATGCAGCCCGGGCAAGACCTGTTTGACATCACCTGCAACATCCTCAAAGGCCTCAAGCCCGTGCTCGCCGCCGAGCAGCCCGACCTGGTGCTGGTGCACGGCGACACCACCACCACGTTGGCCGCCAGCCTGGCTGCCTACTACGCCGGTGTACCGGTGGGCCACGTTGAGGCCGGTCTGCGCACTGGCAACAAGCGTGCGCCCTTCCCCGAAGAAATCAACCGCAAACTCACCGGCTCAATAGCCGACCTGCACTTTGCCCCCACCGAAGCCGCCCGCGCCAACCTGCTGCGTGAAGGCGTGGACCCGGCCACCCTCTTCGTCACCGGCAACACCGTCATCGACGCGCTGCTGGCCACCACCCAGCGCCTCAAAGACCACGCCGAACTGGGTACCGGCTTCGACCAGCAGTTCAGCTTTCTCGATGCCACCAAAAAACTCATTCTGGTCACCGGCCACCGCCGCGAAAACTTTGGTGAAGGCTTTCAAAATATCTGCCAAGCCCTTGCTGACATTGCCTGTGAAGCTCCTGAAAGTGAAGTACTTTACCCGGTTCACCTGAACCCGAACGTGCGCCAGCCGGTGGCTGACATTCTGGCCGCACGCCACCTGGCTAACGTGCATTTGATCGACCCGGTAGATTACCTGCCGTTTGTGTACCTGATGAACCGCGCCCACCTCATCATCACCGACAGCGGTGGCGTGCAAGAAGAGGCGCCCTCGCTGGGCAAGCCGGTGCTGGTGATGCGCGACACCACCGAACGGCCCGAGGCGGTAGCCGCCGGCACCGTCAAGCTGGTGGGCACCTCGCGCGAGGCGATCGTCAAAGAATGCCTGAACCTGCTGCGCAATCCGGCAGACTACACCCGCATGTCGCAAGCGCACAACCCCTACGGCGACGGCCAGGCCGTGGGGCGCATATTGCAGACGGTGCTGTCAGTCAAGTAGGGGCTACCTGCGCCCTACAATTTGTTCACCATGCGACTCAGCGTACAACAAGCCCAAGCCATCCGCCATGCAGCCCACCGCTTCCTGGGCAGGCAGGCGCGTGTCCGGTTGTTTGGTTCCCGCGCGCAAGACAACCTGCGTGGTGGCGACATCGATCTTTTTTTTGAAACCGATGCTGCACTCAGCAATCGCGCCCAAACAATTTGTCAGCTCAGCGGCGCACTCACCATGGCGTTGGGCGACCGCAAGATCGACATCATCCTCAAGGATGCCAACACGCCAGAGGCACCCATTTTTGCGATCGCAAAACGCACCGGGATCATGTTGTGACGCTGCATTACCTGCCAGAGCACCGGGAGAATGCCTTGCTGGCGCTCGATCTCGCCAAAAAAGCTGCACATCAACTTCGCTACAGCTACCAAACCCTTTTTGATCAGCCCATGGATATCCACTGGGTGCTGCAATTGCCGCAACATGAAGACAGAGCGGAAAAAGTGGAGGCGTTTGTCAGCCGTTTTGGGCGACTACAGGACCATATCGGCGAAAAGTTGGTACCAAAGTTTGCACTTCTGCTGGGTGAATCCAACAAGTCGATGGTTGACATCATGGGCTACGCCGAAAAGATGCAATGGGTCGGCAGTGCGGAAGACTTCTTCAGCGCCCGAAAGCTGCGCAATCTGTTGATTCACGAATACATGTCGGACGCGCAGCTTTTTCTTGACGCCCTGCTTGCCGCCCGAGTTGCAGTTGAAATGCTTTTTCAGACCGTGCAAGCCATTGAGTCCGAGGCAGAAAATATCAATTTAACGTGAAACACCAAAAAAGGTAAAAAATGGCACGGCCCAGCCAAAAAATCATCGTCATGGGCCTGGGTTATACCGGCCTGCCCACCGCCTCCATGCTCGCCACCAAAGGCCACCAGGTGCTGGGGGTCGATGTGAATGAAAGCGCCGTGGCCACCATCAACAGCGGGCGCATCCACATCATCGAGCCTGACCTCGACATTCTGGTGCGCTCAGCCGTCAACAGCGGCAATTTGAAAGCGTCGCTCAACCCCGAAGAAGGCGACACCTTCATCATTGCCGTACCCACCCCGTTCAAGGAATTTGAAGGCAACCCCAAGGCGCCCGACCTGAGCTATGTGGCGTCTGCCACCCGCGCCATCGTGCCCTACCTGCGTGAAGGCAACCTGGTCATTCTCGAATCCACGTCCCCCGTGGGCACCACCGAATTCATCTACAACACCATCACCCAGATGCGCCCCGAGCTGGCGGGCAAGATCCACGCCGCGCACTGCCCAGAGCGCGTGCTGCCCGGCCACATCCTGCGTGAACTGGTGGACAACGACCGCATTGTGGGCGGCCTGTCCAAGACCGCCAACGAACTGGCGCAGGCGCTCTACAAAAGCTTTTGCAACGGCGCCATCTTGCTCACCGACAGCAAAACGGCTGAGATGTCCAAGCTGGTTGAAAACGCGTTCCGTGACGTCAACATCGCCTTTGCCAACGAGCTGTCGGTCGTCTGCGACCACCTGGGCATCAACGTCTGGGAAACCATCGCTCTGGCCAACCGGCATCCGCGCGTCAACATCCTGCAGCCCGGCCCCGGCGTGGGTGGCCACTGCATTGCGGTGGACCCGTGGTTCATCGTCGCCAGCGCGCCCAAGCAGGCGCGCTTGATCCGCACCGCGCGTGAAGTCAACGACGCCAAGCCACACTGGGTCATCGACCGCGTCAAGGCCAAGGCCGCGCGCTTCAAAGAACCCGTCATTGGCTGCCTGGGCATCACCTTCAAGGCCAACATCGACGACATGCGCGAGTCGCCGTCGCTGGAGATCGTCAAAAACCTGATCGCGCAAAACGTCGGCAAGATTCTGGTCTGCGACCCCAACGTGCAGGCCAGCAAGGTCAGCTTCCCGCTGCTTGACCTGAAACAGATCCTCAAAGAAGCCGACATCCTGTTGCTGCTGGTCGACCACAACGAGTTCAAAGACATCGACCTCGATACCGTCAAGGACAAGGTCGTCATTGATACGCGCGGCGTGCTGCGCTGACAAACCGCCACACCATGAAAATTCTTTACCACCACCGCACCGCTTCCAAAGACGGCCAGGCTGTCCACATTGAAGAGATGATCGACGCCATGCGCAGCCTTGGCCATGAGGTGCGCGTCGTTGCCCCCACTCTGGGCGCACCAGCGGACCAGCAAGGTGCCATGGGCGGCGAGGTGGGCTGGATCCATCGCCTGAAAGCCGCTTTGCCCAAGGCCATTTACGAACTGCTCGAACTGGCTTATTCGCTGGTGGCCTACCGCCAGCTAACGCGCGCAGCGCAAGATTTCAAACCTGATTTCATCTACGAGCGGTACAACCTTTTCCTGCTCGCGGGCACGATGCTCAAACGCAAATTGGGCCTGCCCCTGCTGCTTGAAGTCAATGCCCCGCTGGTTGACGAGCGCATGAAGCACAGCGGCGGCCTGAGCCTGGTCAAACTGGCCCGCTGGGCTGAAGGCACCGCTTGGCGAAGTGCCGACTTTGTCCTGCCGGTGACCCAGGTGTTGGCAAACCACGTCAGCGCATACGGCGTGCCAGCACAACGCATCAAGGTCATACCCAACGGCATCAACCTGAACCATTTTGTTGACGCGCCCGACACCACCACAGCCAAAAAAATGCTCGGCCTGCAAGGCCAACTGGTTCTCGGATTTACCGGTTTTGTGCGCGACTGGCACGGTGTTGACCGCGTCATTCAATGGATGGCAACGCCGCACGCACCCGCCAACAGCCATCTTCTGGTGGTGGGTGACGGCCCGGTGCGCAGCCAACTTGAAGCGCTGGCGGCGCAACTTGGCATCGCGCAACGCGTCCACTTCACCGGTGTGATTGACCGCCACCTTGTCCCCCAACACGTCGCCGCATTTGACGTCGCCTTGCAGCCTGCCGTCACCGCCTACGCATCCCCGCTGAAGCTGATGGAATACCTGGTGCTCTCCAAGGCCATCATTGCGCCCAGCGAGCCCAATTTGCAAGAAGTTTTGACCGACGGCGACAACGCCTTGCTGTTTGACAACGCCACGCCCGGCGATTTTGAAGCCGCCCTCACCCGCCTGTGCGCCGACGCCGCCCTGCGCGAAAAACTGGCCCAGGGCGCCTACCAAACCATCGCCCGGCTAGACCTCACCTGGATGGGCAACGCCCGTCGCGCCGTCAACCTGATATTAAAGGGGCCAGGCTCGAATTAATCCTGCTGGATCAACCTGAAAGTGTCATAAGCCTGGCCGTTGTGCAGCCGCTTGCCCTAGCAGTTGCACCAAAGACTTGGAACGTTCGTGTCTTGACGCCTGTTGCACCGCCATGGGCTTGGGTAACGCCGCCTGGCCGGCACGCAGGTCAGCCACAAACCTCGGCAATGCCTGGGCAATGGCATCGGCTGAATCGAGTGGTACCACATCGGTCAAGCCGGCACTGCGCAGCGTGGCTGCGGTGTCGCCCACGGGGTCGGTCAAGCCAAACACGGGTTTGCCTGCGCGCAAATACTCATACACCTTGGCCGGTATCTGGGCATTGCAATTGCTTGCCTGCATCACCAACAGGGCGTCTGCTGCCAGCATCTCGGCCAAGGCCTCGCGGTAGGGCAAGGCGGGGCACAACTCCATGAAATCCTGTGCCTGATGCTGCCGCGCCAAGCCAAGCAACACGTCGTCATGCACCGCCGCCCGAAAGCGGATGCGTAAATCACTTGGGCTCAGTGTGCCAGCCGCCTTCAAGCGGCCCAGCGCCTCAAACAATTGTGTCGGGTCGCGCTCCGACGGGTAAACAATGCCACTGTGCAACAGCACCAGCGGCCGCCCTTGCACGGGCAGCGGTGTACGCCGTGGCGCAGCCAAAAAGCTATCTTCATCAAAGCCGTTTTCCAGCACCACCATGCGCTCTGCTGCATCGGGGTACCGCTGCTGGTACATGTGCGCTGCGCCCGGCGTGGTGAACACACACCAACGTGCCCGTTGCGCGGCGTCCGCCTCAATACGCCAGTAAGACTGCCAGGTGCGCGGGTCGGTGGGGTAGCCGTCTTGCGCCATCGGGTCCCTGAAGTCAGCCACCCATGGCAAGCCAGACTTTTGCTGCAAAGTTGACGCAATCACATGCGCGGTGGCTATCGGGTAGGTAGACCAGATCACATCGGGCTTGAATTCTTCAATCATGGCCAGCCCTTGCCGAACCGCATCAAAGCGCCAACTCACCCAGCGGTCAGGCTGCGCCATCCAGCCAAAGTAATGGTGTCTGATCTGCAAGTGCCGGGCTGTGTCCAGCGCCCAGGCACGCCGCACCACCGTGTCGGCAGGCACATCACGCAGCAAGTCGTCGTCGGTTTTTTCATAGGCCATGGGGCGCGCCGTCAGCACCAAGGGCTGCCACCCCAAAGCCGGCAGGTGCTGCACAAAACGCAAGGTCCGCTGCACGCCACTGCTGCCAGCCTGCGGCGGAAAATGCATGGCAATCATCAAAATTCGCTTCACACGCAAGTCGCCTTGAAAAGGTTGGCCGGTCACACGCACTTTGATCATATCGCCATGCCCTCATGCGTCATGCCGGATCCCCTGCCTGGCATGCCCCCCAGCCGTCATGCCGGACTTGATCCGGCATCCATGAATTCGCAAGACATGGATTGCGGGTCGTGGCCCGCAATGACGCTATGTGTCACCCCGGCGCTTACAGCACAATCGCGTCATGCTCTTCAATTCAACAGAATTCCTGTTTGTCTTTTTGCCCGCGCTGGGCGCTGGCTTGGGCTATCCAACAACTGACCCACACGCTGCCACGGGTCGACCTACCTCAGTCGCAATGACAAAAACACTGGTATAAACTAAATTGATATGCGTTTAGCCACCAAAGAACAATCTGTCATCAGGCGTGTCATTGCCCAGGCGGATGCCAATGCGCATGTGTACCTTTTTGGCTCACGCGCAGACGACAAGGCTAAAGGCGGCGACATTGACTTGCTGGTGCTCTCCAAAAAGATCAACATCATGGACAAGCTAGACATCTTGGCGCAAATTCACCAGCAACTAGGTGACCGCAAGGTAGATATAGCGATCTACCCCGACGCCGCCCGACCCTTTCCCAGAGTAGTCATGCAAGAAGCTGTTCGCCTATGACTGCCGCAAAATTTGAACTGCTCCAAGAAGAACTCACTGGCCTTAAACAAGCGGCAGAGCACCTTGATTACTCCAGACAACGATGTCTCGATTTGGTGGGTTTAGATGATTTGCCGCCTGAACAACTAGAGCGACTAGAGTCACTCACCAGCCGCTTCGCCAGATTGGCTGATCTGCTGATCCAACGTATTTTTCGGTTAATTGACGACATTGAACTTGTTGGCCGCGGCACCATTCTTGACCGCCTATACCGAGCAGAAAAGCGCGGCTGGGCCAGTGCTGCTGATCTCATCCAAATTCGGGAGTTGCGAAATCTCATTGCGCACGAATACGCTACAGACCAAATGAAGGACATCTACATTGCAGTGGCAACCCTGACGCCGGTGTTACTTGATGCCACACTCAGGGTGGCTGCTTACGCTGCCCAAATTGCCCGCCACCCAAGCCAATAGTTTCAAGCCGCAGCCCATACCTTACCTGCGCCAGCAGCTATCAACCTAGTAGTAAAAAAGACATGGATTACGGGTCGTGGCCCGCAATGACAAAAGGCTGTCATGCCGGACCCGATCCGGCATCCATGGGCAAAGATTCCATGACGATACGCCATTGCTGACCTCCATGAAACACTGATTATTTTGTATATATAATCGGATATTTTCCGATTATTGGTACAAAAAATAATGAACCTGATGCGGCAGCTTGAAGCCTTTGGCAGCACGCCTTTTACGCACGGCAGTCTGCTGCCGCTCTTGGCCGAATACCGCAGACCCAACGACAAAATCGCTGACATGTTGGCCAAAGGCATTTTGGTGCAACTGCGCCGTGGGCTGTATGTGCTGGGTCCAGAGCAACGCAGCGTGCCGCTGTCGCTGCCGCTGGTGGCCAATGTGTTGTTTGGGCCGTCGTATGTGTCGCTTGACTTTGCGCTAGCCTGGCACGGCCTGATTCCTGAAAGCGTGGTTGAAGTCAGTTCTGTCACGCCGCTTCGGGCGCGCCAATACAACACCCCGGTGGGCCGGTTTTCTTACACACGCCTGGCGCCTGTTTTGTATGCGGTGGGCATACAGATGTCCCAAAACCCTGACGGCAGCTCTTTTTTGATTGCCAGTCCTGAAAAAGCCGTGTGTGACAAAGTGCTGCTGACACGTAACCTGCACGCCGATGACCCAAGCACCATGCAAACCTATCTGTTTGACGACCTGCGTTTAGACGCTGATGCCATGGCCGCCTTTGACAAGACAATTTTCAGGCAATGCCTTGCCACCGGGCACAAACCCCGACAAATGGCGGCCCTATGTCAAGTGATGGAGACGATGCAATGACCGTGATTGAGCAAATGCTTCAAAAATATGCCATCGCCACAGACCAAGATGCAACACATGCCATGCGTGAGGTCATGCAAGAAATTGCATTGGCCGGCCTGCACAGAGGCGGTTTTTTCGACAAGGCGGCCTTTTATGGTGGCACCTGCTTGCGCATTTTTTATGGCTTGCCAAGATTTTCTGAAGACCTTGATTTTTCGCTGCTCAAGCCAGATCAAAACTTCACCTTTGAGCCGTATTTCAGAGCCCTCAAGCAAGAGTTTTCGGCCTTCGGTTTTGAGGTTGAACTGACCCAAAAGCAAAAGACTGCAAGCACAGGTATTGCCTCGGCCTTCCTGAAAAAAAATGCCAGCATTTACGACCTGAAGGTCAGCGGTCAAAAAGTTTTGAAGATCAAGTTTGAGGTCGACACCGACCCCCCATTGGGCTTTGCTACCGAAGAAAAACTGTTGATTCAGCCGTACTCGTTTTACGCCAAATGCTTTGCCATGCCAGATTTGTACGCCGGAAAAATGCACGCCGTGCTGTACCGGCAATGGCAAAACCGCGTCAAAGGGCGGGACTGGTTTGATTTTGAATGGTACGTGCGCCAAGGCACTGCCATGAACTTGACACACTTTTCAGAGCGGGCTCGGCAAAGCGGCCATCTGGGCTCTGCCGAGCTGACAAGCGTTGACTTTTTGACACTACTGCAAACCCGTATCAAAAGGCTGGATGTTGCGTCAGCTCGGCAGGATGTGGCACGGTTCGTCAAAGACCCCAAAGCACTAGAGATATGGTCGCAAGACTATTTTCTGCAGCTGACCACCCTGATGCGATTCTGAAGCTGTGGCTACCAGCCATAGCCCAAGGGGCCCGCAAGACAAGCATGCGCTGGCATTGGGAGGCCGCAACCCCACTCTTCGTCATTGCGAGCCGCTTGCGGCGCGGCAATCCACGGGGCCAAGGGGCATGGATTGCTTCACGATGCTCGCAATGCCGCTTCTGCGTGCTCGCCACGTCATAATTCCCCCACTTTGCCAACCCAAACCAACTCACCCCGCGTCCTGCTCCACGCTTTCTCCACCTTTACCCTGGGTGGCCCACAGGCGCGGTTTGTGCAGCTGGCCAACGCCTTTGGCCCGCGCTATCGCCACATCATCGCCGCCATGGACAACTGCTTTGACGCCGGCGAGCGCCTGGGGCCACAAGTCAACTGGCTGCCGCTGCCGCTGCCGGTGCAAAAAGGCGGTGCATTAGCCAACCGCGCAGCCTTCAGGCAAGTCATCCAGGCCCAGCAGCCCGACCTGCTGCTCAGCTACAACTGGGGCGCCATCGAATGGGCTGCGGCCAACTGGCCGCAAGTGGTGCCACACGTCCATGTGGAAGACGGCTTTAGCGCTGCCGAGGCCACCCGTCAACTGCCCCGGCGCGCCTGGACGCGCCGCGTGCTGCTGGGTTGGGCCGGCAAACCGGTGGTGGTCATTTCGCACAACCTGCAGCGCATTGCCACCCAGGTCTGGAAGCTGCCAGAACGCCAGGTAATGTTCATTCCCAACGGCGTGGCCATCCCTGAGCTTTATATACAAAAACGGGCTCTAGCCCAGGTAAGTCAAGCGCAGCTAACTATCGGAACCGTAGCAGGCCTGCGGCCTGAGAAAAACATTGCCCGCCTCATTAAAGCCTTTGCCGCGGTGCGCGCACGCCAAAGTGCCCGCCTGCTGGTGGTGGGCGGCGGGCCAGAGTTGCCCGCGCTGCAAGCCCTGGCTACGCAGCTGGGCGTGGCTGCAGACGTCGAATTTGCCGGCTACCTGGCCGACCCCATCAGCCGCCTGATTGAATTTGACCTGTTTGCCCTGTCGTCTGACACCGAACAACTGCCCATCGCCATGCTGGAAGCCATGGCCTGCGGCATACCCGTGGTGGCCACCCGCGTTGGCGACGTGGCCCACATCATGCCCGGCGTGGCGCAGTCTGCGCTGGCCGATGCCACTGACGCTGCCTTTACCGCAACCCTGCTGGGTGCCATAGACCAGCGCAGCGCCTGGCCGCAGTGGGTGGCGGCAGGCAAGCAAGTCGTAGCCGACCACTACGCCATGGGCCAAATGCAAAACCAGTGGCAGCGCGTGTTTGATGGCGCATAACCCAGGGGGCATGGATTGCTTCGCTAGTGGTCATTGCGAGGAGCGCAGCGACGCGGCAATCGCCATGACGGCGTTCTTTCACATTAAGGCACAGCAGAAACACATCTCAGACTGCGTTCAAAAGGTCTTGGGCTCACGCCTTAAAGCCAGACAGGCTGCTGATGCGCATTAACCGCTAGCCGACCCCAGCAGCCGCCTGATTCAGGGGTTCATGGATTGCTCGGCGTTCAAAAGCGCCAGCATCAGTGCCTCAAAAGCGGGTGGCTCGGTCATGAACATGGGGCGCATGGTGGCGTAATCGCGTGCCAGCGCAGTTTGCCTGGCCACGGGAGGTACCAGCCTGAAGCTGCCGTGTTTGGCCAAATCGTAGCGCGCCCAACCCCGCGCAAACACCCGGCTTTTCCAGTCCACCACCCGCGCGCACTGTGCCCTGTCGGCCAAAAACGCCGATGCATCGGGGTGTGCCAACAAGCGCACCATATCGAAATAATGGCGTGCAAACCGGGCCGGAGGGATCGAATCTGGTGGGCGGTGGTACTCGGCATGCAAAATGGTGGCCTTCTCCCAAAACGTGCGCTCTAGCGCCAGCGCCACCACCTCACAATGCCAGTCATCAAACAGGGCTGGGTACACGTCAGCAATCAGCGGCTTGATAGTGAAACGCCCGGTGGGTTGCTGGTCGGTAAGCGTACCCAGCTCCAACTTGACCTCGCGGCGCACATACGCAAAATCCTGATTTTGTGTGCTCGGATATCGAAAGTAAATGATCGGCGACTTGGCATCGGCATCCAGCTCGTAAAACAGCCATTGCCCTGAAGATGCTAAACCCAGCACACCCGTGATCACCTGCTCCAGCAGCGGCAACAGTACCGTTTGCACCTTGTCGGCACACAGGCGCTGCATCTCCATCACCGCTGCATCACGCTTGACGCGGCTGGTCAAAGCGTCAAACCCCGGCGCATCGGCCCCTACAAACTCCGGCACCAGACACAAGTCAATGTCTTCAGAAAATCGGTCAATCACACCAAACACTTTGGACAGCGATGTGCCACCCTTGAACACCAAAAACGTGCCCAACTCGGGTTGCGCAAACAGCAAGCCCAGCAGCCACGACACCCAGAAATCTTTTTCAAGAATCACTGCCTGACCCGTCAAACCAGCAGCGGCTTGCTCAAACGCCAAGGCACGCCGTTCAAGCGGAAGGGCTAAAAATTGACTGGCAAGTTTCATCAGGACTCCCGGGCAACATCACGCAAAAAGGGTCGCATCCAATCGGGTGCCAGGGCAATATCGTGTAGCACTTGGGCGCGCTCTGTCGCAGGGACATTTTTGCGAAGACGATCAATTTGTTCCTGGGTAATGTGTGCTGCCCCCAAGCTTTTGAAAGCCTGAATCAGCAAGCCGCTCAGTCGCCCAGTCGCTGCCATTTGGCGCGGCGTGGTCCGCTTAAAAATGATTTGCATGGGGCCAGCATTCACCTTGCGACTGATACCGTCTGTCAGCAAGACCACCTGGGCTGGCACCTGCTCTGACAGCCCCAGCATGTTGGCGGCATAGACCCCCGTGGGCTGCGTACGCACCTTGTCTTTGCCGGCGATGGCCGCCACGATAGCGTCTACCGATGGCCACAAAGTGCCCAGCAATTTGTCATGTCTCGGCTTGTCATACAGACCGCGTGCCAAGCGACGCAAGGTACCGCGTGCCACTTGGCGCTGCAGCGCTTTGTCAATGGCAGCGCGGCTGCCCAGCTGTGCAAATGCATCGGGCGTAAACACCGTGCCAGCGGCGCATTGTTGCACTGTCAGAGCAATTTGGTTGTCAACGCTAGTGGGTGAAGCGGCTCGGGGCATATTGGCCTGTGCAATGGTTTCTATTTGTCCTGAAAATAACACATATTTCGGACAAATAAAAATACTTATCAACGGCATCCTGAAAACTTGCATCTAAAAGCCGTCATGCCGAACTTGATCCGGCATCCATGCACCCCGCGTTCTGCTCCACGCCTTTTCCACCTTCAAGCTGGGTGGGCAGCAGGCGCGGTCTGTGCAGTTGGCCAACGCCTTTGGCCCGTGCTACCGGCATGTGATTGCCGCCATGGACAACTGCTTTGACGCCGGTGCGCGCCTGGACACGCCGCGTGCTGCTGGGTTGGGCAGGCAAGCAAGTCGTAGCCGACCGCTACGCCATGGGCCACATGCAAAACCAGTGGCAGCGCGTGTTTGATGGCGCATAACTCGGGGGACATGGATTGCTTCGGTGGTGGTCATTGCGAGGAGCGCAGCGACGCGGCAATCCACGGGGCCAGGGGCGTGGATTGCGGGTCGCAGCCCGCAATGACGCTGTGTGTCACCCCGGCGCTTACAGCACAATCGCGGCATGCTCTTCAATTCAACAGAATTCCTGTTTGTCTTTTTGCCTGCGCTGCTGATTGTTTTCTTTCAGTTGGCGCGCGTCAGCCGACGGCTGGCGGCGGGGTGGTTGGCGCTGGGGTCGCTGTTTTTTTACGCTTGGTGGAACCCTACCTACGTCTTGCTGCTGCTGGGCTCCATCTTGTTCAACTACCTGGCGGGCCGGGCGCTGGCGCACGGGGCAGACGTGGGATCAAAGCGGCGCAAACACCTGCTGGCGCTGGGCATCACGGCCGACCTGGCCCTGTTGGCCTACTACAAATACGCCAACTTCTTTGTCGACACGGCCAACGCCACGCTGGGCACAAGTTACGGCCTGGCCGACATCCTGCTGCCGCTGGGCATCTCGTTCTTTACCTTCACCCAAATCGCCTTTTTGGTGGACGCCGCGCGTGGCAAGGCCAAAGAATTTGACCTGATCCACTACAGCCTTTTCGTCACCTACTTTCCCCACCTGATTGCCGGGCCGGTGCTGCACCACGCAGAAATGATGCCCCAGTTTGCCCAGGCCAGCACCTACCGCTTTAACGCGACCTTCTTCACCGTCGGACTCACCACCTTCGCGCTGGGCCTGTTCAAAAAAGTGGTGCTCGCCGACGGTGTAGCCCCCTACGCCGCGCCCATCTTTGCCGCTGCCGCGCAGGGCGACGCGGTGGGCCTGCTGCAGGCCTGGGGCGGAGCGCTGGCCTACACGCTGCAGCTGTACTTTGACTTTTCTGGTTACTCTGACATGGCCATCGGCCTGTCTTACATGATCGGCGTGCGCCTGCCGCTCAACTTCAACTCGCCGTACAAGGCCACCAGCATTGCAGACTTTTGGCGGCGCTGGCACATGACGCTGTCGCGCTTTCTGCGTGACTACCTCTACATCTCACTCGGCGGCAACCAAAAAGGCCCGTCGCGCCGCTACGTCAACCTCATGGCCACCATGCTGCTGGGTGGCTTGTGGCACGGCGCGGGCTGGACGTTTGTGATCTGGGGCGGCCTGCACGGCCTGGCGCTGGTGCTGCACCAGGCCTGGCGCGGCCTGCGTGTGCGCATGGGGCACAACCTGGCGCACAGCACCCGGGCGGGCCGCACTGCCAGCATCGCGCTGACCTTTGTCGTGGTGGTCTTTGGCTGGGTGTTCTTCAGGGCCGCCAGCTTTGATGCCGCCATGGTGATTGTGCGTGGCATGGTTGGCCTGAATGGCGTCAGCCTGCCCGACATGGTTGCCGCACGCACCGGGCCGCTGGCCCCCTGGCTGGCCGCGCAAGGCGTGGTGTTCACCCCCGGCGGTGGGCGCGACTTTGCCATGACCTTTACTTGGGTGGTTGCCTTGCTACCCATCGTCTTTCTGGCCCCCAACACCCAGCAAATCATGCAGCGCTTTGGGCCCGCGCTAGACCACCCCGACACCACCGCGCCCACCCGCCTGGCCTGGCACAACAGCCCGCGCTGGGCGCTGGCCATGTCGGTGGTGCTGGCGCTGGGCCTGCTGTCGCTTACCCGGCCGAGCGAGTTTTTGTATTTTCAGTTTTGAAGCCAATGCAAACCATGCCCCGATCCGGCATTCATGGATTGCGGGTCGCAGCCCGCAATGACAAGAGGCTGCCATGCCGAGCTTGACCCCGGATCAGCAGCTAGGCTGCTGCCCAAACCATCACCGCACCTGACTTCGAATCAGACATGGCCAGAGCCGCTGAGCGTGGGCGGATATAGATTTCGACATCCCGGTTAAGCAAGGTGATGTAGTGCAACAAACGCTCACTGGAAAAGCGCCCCAGTTTGTAATTTTTAAGTTCTGACACATGGGGCTGCGCGATACCAAAGCGCTTGGCAACTGCCCCTTGGGTCAGCCCTTCAGCCTGTAGTAAATCATTTAGACGCACAGCCAACTGCACCCGCAACTGCCGCTCTTGCGGGTCTGGCAGCCCTAAGTCAGCAAATACATTGCCGGACCCGATGTCGACAGTTTCTGAAACGGTTGAAATCGATTTAGTTTTCATAGTGCTCTTTGTAATGTTGCTCGGCCAACTTCAACCGATCGTGAATTAAATCAATGTCGCCTTGCGCGGTACGAATGCCGCTGGGAGACTTTTTTTGAAAGCAGTGCAACACGTAGACCGCTTTGGCAAAGCGCACCGTGTAAGCTGCCCGAAACGTATCGCCCCGATTGTTTTCAACTAACTCCAATACGCCGGGGCCTTCACCTTTCCAAGGCTTGGCCTGCGGTGGTGTACAGCCCAGTTGCACGACCCCCAGCGCAAATCCCATGTCGTCTATCACCTGATCAGGCAAAGCCAAAAGCTCTTTTTTGGCCGCGCCTACCCAATGAAGTGGCTTTTCAATAATTGCGCTTGACATAGGCGGATCATACCGAAATAGGTATTGAATGTGTCGCGTAGATTTGCGTTAATCAAAAGGGAAGTCATGCCGGACTAGATCCGGCATCCATG
>Ga0210035_1000553_pt1 | contig 26985 bp, 31 predicted proteins | sample CryGeymeta201507_FD_183975 | JGI IMG/M metagenome (GOLD analysis project Ga0210035, IMG submission 183975) | Groundwater microbial communities from Crystal Geyser aquifers in Utah, USA - Crystal Geyser metaG 2015-07 (SPAdes) (version 2) | ecosystem: Environmental > Aquatic > Deep subsurface >...
TATGTCGTTAACGCTTACATCACCAATGTCAGTCCTCCACTTAAGTTGGCACCCATGCCACGGCAGAGGAGAGCATGGAACGAATGCGCGTTTTGAGAATCGTCATGGTTCCGCCACAGCAACTACAGGTCATCGGCGGTCGTTTTCTCATCCATGCCAGTGCCCGATTCGGATCGAAATGACAGATCAACTGCAACACCTGAAGTTTCAGGGACATAATACTAAACTATTGACGAACGCATTGTTTAGGTTCAATTTTCCACTATGGCAAGAATAGCAAGAGTAGTTGTTCCCGGGATTCCACATCATGTAACGCAGCGCAGCGCGGCGTGCGTAGGATGGAGACGTTTTTCGATGACGAAGATTATGAAATATATCTTCGCTTGATGCGTGAATGGTGCGATGCGGCAGGGGTTGAGGTATGGGCATATTGTCTGATGCCAAACCATGTGCATTTGGTTGCAGTGCCTGAGCGTGAAGAGAGCCTGGCTCGCGGCATTGGTGAGGCGCACCGCAGATATACACGTCATATCAATTTCAAGAAAGGTTGGAAGGGTTACCTTTGGCAAGGTCGTTTTGCCTCATTTCCGATGGATGAGGATTACTTGTTGGCAGCTTGCAGGTATGTTGAGCTCAATCCTGTTCGCGCAAAACTGGTTGACCGGCCTGAGGCGTTCAGGTGGAGCAGCGCCAGAGCGCACCTGACTGGTAAGGATGATGAGCTTGTGAAAGTGAGGCCCATGCTTGACAGAGTAAACAACTGGGGCGAGTTGTTGGCTGGCGGTGATCAGGCGTTGTATGACCAGCTACGCATGCATGAGCGAACAGGCAGACCGTTGGGAGGGGATAGTTTTATGGAAAGAATGTCGTCATTAGCCGGACGTGAACTTGGCAAAAAGAAGCCCGGCCCTAAGCGGATGGATGAGAAATGATACACGATTTCATTGCCTTGTTTAAAGCGATTTTGGCATTAAAAGGCCAGATAGAGCAGGATGTATTGCCACGCTTCAGTTATCGGCGGCAGGATAAAGCGCATTTACTGGTACGTCATTTATACAGCCGCCCCGTACTGGATATAAAAGCCATAGCAAAATTGCTCGAAACGACTCCCAATACAGCCAATGCCTTAGTGACTGATTTTGTAAAGCATGGCGTGTTGTTTGAAGTCACTGGCCAGCAACGCAATCGTTTATTTGTTTTCAAGCATTATTTAGCCTTATTCAACACAAAATAAACACGGGGAATAAACATGACCAACACCACCCCTAACCAGACCCCGGAACAGCGCGCCCGCGATCAGATCGATCGGCAACTGATCGCCGCCGGCTGGCAGGTGCAGGACAACAAGGCCATCAACCTCAATGCCGGAACCGGAATTGCCGTGCGCGACAAATTTGCAGGACAGCAAATTTGGTCAGCTTCATGCTGCCCGCAGGGCGCGTGGGCATGGATGCCTGCGCGTCAATACCAGACCGATGTCGACCCTGCCGACTACGTGCTGTTCGTCAACCAACAGGCCGTCGGCGTGATCGAGGCCAAGCCGGAAGCCTGGGGCCACAAGATCACCGTCATCAATAATCTGGAAAATATCTTCAAGGTAAACACTGAATGAAACTAACTCTTTCACATCTCGAATCGCTCCTGCTGCGCGCCTGCGACGCCCTGCGCGGAAACATGGATGCCAGCGAATACAAGGAATACATCTTCGGTATGCTGTTCCTCAAGCGTGCCAGCGACCTGTTCGACCAGCGCCGCGAGGCGCTACGCAACGAATTGCAGCACAAGGGCATGTCCGACGCCGACATCGCCATCGAGCTGGACGACCGGGATAATTACTCCGGCAAATACTTCTATGTCCCGCCCCGCGCCCGCTGGAATACCGGCTGGGAAGAGGAGGTGGCCGAAAACGGCGAAAAGAAAACCATCCAGCGCCCGGCGTTGAAACACACCAAGGAAAACGTCGGCACCACCCTCAACAAGGCGCTGGCCGCCATTGAAGACGCCAACCCCGACGCTCTACAGGATGTACTCAGCGGCATCAACTTCAATCGCAAGATCGGCCAGCGCACCCTGGACGACGACACCCTGGCGGACTTCGTTACCAACTTTGAAAAAATTCCCCTGCGCGACGACGACTTCGAGTTTCCCGACCTGCTCGGTGCCGCCTACGAATGGCTGATCAAGTTCTTCGCCGACTCCGCCGGCAAGAAGGCCGGCGAGTTCTACACCCCCTGGGAGGTGGTGCGCCTCTGCGTGGAAATCTGCGACCCCGAAGAAAAGATGAGCGTCTACGACCCCACCGTCGGCTCCGGCGGCATGCTGATCCAGATGCGCGACTTCCTGCGCGAGAAGGGCGGCGATGCCGGTGAGCTGGCCCTGTTCGGCCAGGAAAAGATCGGCACCACCTGGTCCATCTGCAAGATGAACATGCTGCTGCACGGCATCTCCCACGCCGACATCCGCCAGGAAGACACCCTGCGCGAGCCACAGCATCTGGATGACAACAACGAACTGAAGCGCTACGACCGGGTAGTGGCCAACCCGCCCTTTTCCCAGAACTACATCAAGAAAGACCTCAAGTTCAGCGGCCGCTTCCCGGTGATGATGCCCGAGAAGGGCAAAAAGGCCGACCTGATGTTCGTTCAGCACATGCTCGCCGTGCTCAAGCACGATGGCCGCATGGCCACCGTCATGCCCCACGGCGTACTCTTTCGCGGCGGCGAAGAGCGCGCGGCGCGCAAATACTTTATCGACCACGGCTATCTGGAAGCGGTGATTGGCCTGCCCGGCAACCTCTTCTACGGCACCGGCATTCCCGCCTGCCTGCTGGTGCTGAACAAGGCCGGAGCTGCCCACCGCGACCATGTCCTGTTTATCAACGCCGACCGCGAATACCGCGAAGGCAAGGCCCAGAATCACCTGCGCCCGGAAGACATCGACAAAATCATCTACGCCTACCGCCAAGGCGACGACATAGCGGCGTATGCGCGCAAAGTAGCCAAGGCCGAAATACAGGCCGAAGAGTACAACTGCAACATCCGCCGCTATGTGGACAACGCACCGCCCCCCGAACCCCACGATGTGCGCGCCCACCTCCACGGCGGCGTCCCCAGCGTGGAAATCGAGGCGCTGGGTCGTTACTGGAACAACTACGTCGGGCTGAAGGAAAGCTGCTTCATCCCGCGCTCCCCCGAAGCACTCGTAGGTTGGGTTAGCCCGCAGGGCGTAACCCAACATGCAGTTCACGAAAAAACGTTGGGTTACGCTGCGCTAACCCAACCTACGGAATCAGCCTATGCCGATTTCACTGCCCCCCTCAAAGACAAACGTGACATCGCGCCGTTCATCAACGCCCACCCCGGCGTCACCGGCGCCAATCAGCACTTTATGGACGTGCTGGAAGCCTGGTGGCAGCAGAACCTGCCCATCGTCGAAGCCCTGGCCCCCCCCTCTGTCAGGATAGATACCGCCAACCGGCAGGCCGATCTACAAAATAAGCCAAGCAATGTCTATGTGATGAAAAGCCAGTTGCTGCGCAGTATCGAACAGGCATTGACCGAAGCGGATAAACCACAAACCCTGCTCACCCCCTTCCAGATCCGTGGTGCCTTCGCCACCTATGTGGACAGCCTCAAGGCCGACTTCAAATCCATCGCCGCCAGCGGCTGGGGGCCGGAGCTGATCCCCGACGAAGAGATCCTACACAGCCAGTTCCCCGACGTGTTGGCCGAGCAGGAGCAGGCGCAAACCCGCCTCGCCGAATTGCAGGCCCTGTTCACCGCCGCCGATGACGAAGAGTTTGAAGACTCCGATGATACAGGGGTGATGAACTCAGATCAGGTCAAAGAGCTCAAAGCGCGCCTGAAAAACGCCAAAGGCCAGACCAGACTCTGCAAGCGCGACCCCAACCTCGGCGATGCCACCCACTGGCAGCACGAAGCCGAACAACTGGAAGCGCAACTGCAACGCCACAAGGCGCTGGAAGACGAAGCCCGCGAACTGAAAAAGACCATCAAGACCATCGAACAAAAACGCGATCAACTGGTGGAGAGCGCCCGCGCCAAAATCAGCGTCGAAGACGCCCGCCGCGTGATCATCGAACGGCTCAAACAACAACTGCTCGCCACCTACCAGAGCTACCTGCGCGCCGAACAACGCGCCTGCATCAAGGCGATTGAAAACCTCTGGAGCAAATACGCCGTCACCGCCCGCAAAATCGAAGCCGAGCGCGATGCCGCCTCACGGCAGCTTCAGCAGTTTTTGGTGGAGTTAGGGTACGACATGCCCGAGGCACAAGTGCCGAGAGTGCAAGGTCGCGCAGGAGCTGCGGAGTGATGGGTGATTGGAGAAATTACAGCCTAAATCAGTTCGCCGATGTTCTCGATAGCTTTCGAATTCCAGTGAATGAAGAGGAGCGAACGAAAAATCCAGGAGAGACTCCCTACTATGGCGCGAATGGTCTTCAAGGCTACATTTCCGGCTGGCTTTTTGATGAACCGTTAATATTAATTGCAGAAGATGGCGGGTATTTTGATGAATATTCCACGAGACCTGTTGCTTACAAAATCGAGGGGAAAAGCTGGGTCAACAACCATGCCCATATTTTAAGGCCCAAAGAAGAATTTGATTTCAACTTTGTTTTTTACAGCTTACAGCATAAAAACATTACCCCATTTATCAAAGGCGGAACGAGGGCGAAGCTCAATCAGAAAGAGTTGCGTGAAATAGAGATTTTTTCCCCAGTAGAAAAAAGGCACCAACAAAAAATCGCCAATATCCTGCAAACCATCGACCGGGCCATCGAACACACCGAAGCGCTGATCGACAAATACCAGCAGATCAAAGCCGGGCTGATGCACGACCTCTTTACCCGTGGCATCGGCCCCAACGGCCAACTCCGCCCACCCCGCGACCACGCCCCCGAACTCTACCAACAAACCCCGATTGGCTGGATTCCGAAGGAGTGGGAGCCAATAAATCTGGGTAAATATATTGAATCCAATCTATATGGCCCTCGATTTGATGCCAGAGACTATGACGAAAGTGGGAACGTTAAAACCATTCGCGGTACTGATTTTTCCAAAGATGGAGGAATAATTTATTCGCAGGTACCGGTTGCTCGTTTACCTATGCAAAAAATCAGTCGTCATATTCTTAAAACGGGTGATGTTGTAGTTGTTACAACAGCTGATTGCGGGTTAACAGCTGTATTTGAAGAACAGGAGTTTTATTTCATTCCAAGTGCATATGCAGTTAAGTATCGTTTTTCAGATAATGTAAGCCCACATTTTATTAAGTATTTTATGCAAACGAGTATAGCGAAGAGGCAAGTAAGTAAATATGTAAGACAAGGTACTCTTGGAAATTTGCCTGGTTCTGATCTGTTGAGATTTCATGTAGGGCTGGCCAACTCACATGAACAAAAAGCTATTGTTAAACGACTTGATGCAGTACACGAAAAAATCGTAGCGGAACAAAAAAAGCTAGATAAGTTGGACAAACAAAAATCCGGCCTGATGCACGATCTGCTCACCGGCAAAGTCCCGGTCACGGGCGATGCCGCCGCCCCGGAGGCCGCCCATGGTTAAAATCGATACCGCCCACAATCGCATCGAAACCAAACGCGTTGCCGGACTATGTTTTCGCAAGCACGAGCACCTACAGAAATGGCGAATGCACTGCCCCTTGGCGCTGATCGGCAAGATTAATGTGGAGGTTTAATATGAGTAATCATGGCGAAGGCTTGTCGCTGGCACGACTGTTAATGGTGCTAAGCAGTATGTCACCATTATTTTTCTTGTGGGCGTTTAAGGGCGTCAATATCGAAGGCGTACCAGAGGTCTATTTTTTAGGGTTTTGTCTGTTCTTTGTGTTGGTGCCAAATCTGTTTTTGTGGTGGCGAATTAGGCGAGTCAAAAAATGTAACGATAAACGAGAGATAACCGCTGGCGCAGCAGAAGATCAGCGCGATCATTTGCTGGTTTATCTGTTTGCGATGCTCTTGCCATTCTACAGTGTAAATATTGAAACAGTCCGCGACTTTTCAAGCCATCTGGCAGCAATAGCGTTCATTGTGTTTTTGTTTTGGCATTTGAATATGCACTATATGAATATTTTTTGGGCATTTCACGGGTATCGCGTTTATACCCTCTCACCCTGCGATGATGGCAACCCATTTAGTGGGAGGTTGCCAACTGTGCTCATTACCAAGCGTACCCATATCATCAAGGGTGAAAAAATATCGGCCTACCGTTTGAGCCAAACTGTTTTTCTGGAGGAAAGTAAATGACGATAGTATTTAAGTATGGAAACGTCACTGTGACAGAGTTTGGCTTAGGCTTGGACACTCAAACGCGTGGCTTTGTGCAGGTGCCTGTAGATAATAATGTTCAGGCCGCATTACTTGATATGGTTTGCGAAACCCAGAAGGCAATGCAAAACATAACTGAAGTTCCTGAAGAATATCAGCCATCCGAGAAGTATGCAGCAATTGAATACCTCACATTATCGCTTGAGGAAGACCTGGTTGCTGAGCTCAAAGCGTTACATGAGGTCAACAATCTGCCAGAGGATCCTGATGCGTTTGATCAAATAAATGAGTGCTTTGCCTATTTTGCCAAAATTATAGATGACGATGGAAATCGTATTACGGCTGTGCGACGGTCTAGCCAGTTTAAGGCGCTAATAAAAAAGCGTAACAAGCTGATTCGCTGTGTCGATAACACATTGAAGATTCTTGATGACACCGTTTTTAAACTCGATAATGACTTTGATTTCTTAATACAAAATAATGTGATTTATATTTTGAGGCCAAGCGGCCTGGAGTTTACCGCTCAGCTCCAAGGTGCTGTCATGGCTGCTGTGCCTAGTAATATCGCAGCGATTGCAGAAGAAATTGAATTTGTCGATTTTAATTCAATTTCCGACTACGCTCAGCAGCATCCGAGGGCGGCACGCTATATTGCTTCCATCAAGTCCCAGTCTGAAGCTCACAATATTAATAAAGAAAAATTAACAAGCTTTTGCCAGAGAACTGGCGTGACTGTTACAGAGATTGATGGAAAGTTGCAGATTGATGATTCTGAAGTAATGGGCTTTCTTGAAATATTAGATCGACGCCGTTATGAAATTGATCTGGTCGAGGATGCAGACCCAGAAATATACCGTGCACCAAGCCGTAGCAGGGTTGGCGGGGAGGCGCAAAACTGATGGCTTTCAACCGCCCGCCGCTGGCAGCGCTCAAACATGACGCCCCGGAGGCTGCCCATGGCTGACCAGCGCCCCATTGCCCTGACCGAGCCACCCAGTGGTTACCACGACTGGCTGGTGGCGTTGAAATCCCGTATTCACAACGCCCAGCAGCGCGCTGCGCTGGCCGTTAACCGTGAGTTGGTGGGGCTGTATTGGAGCATCGGCAGCGATATTCTGACCCGTCAGGCCGAGCAGGGCTGGGGCGCCAAGGTCATCGAACGGTTGGCTCATGATCTGCGTACCGCCTTCCCTGAGATGAAGGGTTTTTCGCCGCGGAACCTCAAATACATGCGCGCTTTCGCCGAAGCTTGGCCGGATGCTGAATTTGTGCAGCAGGCTGCTGCACAATTGCCCTGGTTCCATCTTTGCACCTTGCTTGACAAGCTCAAGACCCGCGAAGAACGGGATTGGTATCTGTCCAAAGCGGTGCAGCACAACTGGTCACGCAACATTCTGGTGATGCAAATCGAAACCCGGTTGCTGGAGCGTAGTGGCACGGCAATCACCAACTTCGAAGCCAGTTTGCCCAAAGCACAATCTGATCTGGCCCGCGAGTCGTTGAAAGACCCTTACCGTTTCGACTTTCTCGGCCTGACCGATGAGGCGCAGGAGCGCGAGATCGAAAACGCCTTGGTGAAGCACGTTACCGAATTTCTGCTGGAGCTGGGCACCGGCTTTGCGTTTGTCGGAAAACAGGTGTTGCTGGAGGTGGGGGGCGACGAGTTTTTCATCGACCTGCTGTTCTACCATCTCAAGCTGCGCTGCTATGTGGTGATCGAGCTTAAGGGTGGCAAGTTTAAGCCCGATCATTTGGGGCAGCTTGGGTTTTATCTGACAGCGGTGGATCGCCAGGTCAAAAGCGAGCAGGACAACCCAACCATTGGTCTTCTGCTCTGCAAGAGCAAAAACAAAGTCGTGGCCGAATACGCGCTGAGCGACAAGAGCCAGCCCATGGGCATCGCCGAATACAAACTGCTCCAGTCCCTGCCCGCCGAACTACAAACCAGCCTGCCCAGCATCGAACAGATTGAACAGGAATTAGCGAGTGATGCAGGGAGAGATGACGATGCCTGACAAACTGCCCATCAACCTCAATGATCTGCTGCACCAGCGCACTGTCGAAGGTGAGCGTATCGAATACAAGGCGGGGTGGAATCCTGACCCGATAATTCGCACGCTTTGCGCCTTCGCCAATGATTTTGAAAACTTGGGCGGCGGTTATGTGGTGATCGGCCAAGAGTGCGACGCCGACGGCCGACCGCTGTTTCCGCCGGAGGGGTTGCCTGATGACCAGCTCGACAAGATTCAGCAGGAGTTGTTGGCGGCCTGTCAGTTGATTCAGCCGCCTTATTTCCCCGCCTTGAGCATCGAAGAGGTGGAGGGGCGCAAGCTCATTGTGTTGCAGGCGCCGGGCGGTATGTACCGCCCCTACAAGGCGCCCGCCTCCGTCAACGCCAAACACAAAAGTTGGCACTACTACATCCGCCGTTACAGCAGCACGGTGGAGGCAAAGGGTGCGATCGAGCAGGAGTTGCTGAGCTTGACGGCCAAGGTGCCGTTTGATGATCGCTTTGCCCGGCAGGCCAGCGTGGCTGATTTGTCCAAACCGTTGATGTTGGAGTATCTGCGCGAGGTGGGCAGCGCGTTGGCGGAGGATGGAGCGGAGCTGTCGGTGGAGGCGCTGGGGCGGCAGATGAATGTGGTGGGCGGCCCGGCGGAGTCGCCGTGGCCGAAAAATGTCGGCCTGCTCTTTTTCAATGAGACGCCCGACCGCTTTTTTCCCTATACCCAGATTGATGTGGTGTGGTTTCCCGAAGGGGCGGGCGGTGATCGCTTTGATGAAAAGATATTCAAGGGGCCGCTGGCGCGCATGACGCGCGAGGCGTTGGGCTACATCCAGCGCAATTACCTGCACGAGACCGTGATCAAACATCCCGACCGGGCCGAAGCGACGCGGGTGTGGAATTTCCCCTACGCCGCCATTGAAGAGGCGCTGGTCAACGCGGTCTATCACCGTTCCTATGAGGAGCGCGAGCCGATTGAGGTGCGCATCAGCCGCGATGAACTGGTGGTGTTGAGTTTTCCGGGGCCAGATAGATCAATCAAATTATCGGACTTTGAAGCGGGTCGTGCGGTGAGCCGACGCTATCGCAATCGCCGTATTGGTGAGTTTTTGAAAGAACTGGATCTGACCGAAGGGCGCTCCACCGGTATTCCGAAAATTCTCAAGATGATGGCCGCCAATGGCTCGCCTGCGCCGCTGTTTGAAACGGACGACGACCGCTGTGCTTATGTGATCCGGCTGCCGGTGCATCTGCTGGCTCAGCAGCCTGCCGAACAAGTCACCATGGATGTGACCCCGCAAGTTACCGAACAAGTCACCGAACAAGTCACCGAACAAGTCACCGAACAAGTCACCGAACAAGTCGGCAGGCTTGCCAGTGTGCTTGCAGGCGGGGCGCTAGCCAGCCGTGAGGCGATGGCGGCACTCGGTTTGCGCCACCGGCCAACCTTTCTCTACGACTACTTGCAGCCTGCGTTGAGGGGAGAACTTGTTGAGATGACCCTGCCCGACAAACCCCGCAGCAGCAAACAGCGCTATCGTCTCACCGTTAAGGGCCGTCAGTGGCTAAAGGCCGACGAAGGGGTGGCGCAATGAGTGAATACACCGAAGTCGAACAGCCCTTTTTACAACAACTCGAATCGCTGGGCTGGCAGATCATCGACCAAGGGGCGGAGATCCCCTCTGATCCATCCAAAAGCCTGCGCCTCAATTTCCGTCAGTGGTTGCTGCCGGACGTGTTTGCCAAGGCGGTCGCGGCGCTAAACACCACTGCCGATGGCAAGCCCTGGCTAACTAGCAAACAGTTGCAGGATTTGCAGGAGCAGATCCTGCGTCAGCCGAATCGAACCTTACTGGAAGCCAACGAGGCGATTCAGAAGCTGCTGTTCAAGGCGCAGGTGGATGTGAATGAAACCAGCGGCGAGCAGGATCCGGTGGTGCGGCTGATCGACTTCGATAACCCCGACAACAACCACTTTCTCGCCATCAATCAGTTCCGCATTGACACCCCCGGTTGCGTCAAGCAGTTCATCATTCCCGATATTGTGCTGTTTGTGAACGGTATTCCGCTCGGCGTGGTGGAGTGCAAGAAAGGCGGGCCGACCTGTGCCAATCCGATGGCGGAGGCATTCGAGCAGTTGCAGCGCTACCGCAATGGCCGCAAGGAGACGGCGCAACAGGGGCTGAAAGAGGGCGAGCCACGGCTGTTTCATTCCAATTTGCTGCTGATCCGCTCCAGCGGCGTGGAGGCGGATTACGGCACCATCACCTCGGGCGATGAGCACTTCTACCCGTGGAAAACCCAGTGGCCAATGGGCAACGAAGTGGCCGAGGGGATGAACCCGCAACAGCAACTGATCAACGGCATGCTGGGCAAGACCAATCTGCTCAGCATGCTGCGTACCTGTTCGGTGTTTATGGATACCGACGGCGGCCCGCGTATCAAGGTGGTATGCCGTTACCAGCAGTTCCGCGCCGCCCATAAGATTATTGAACGGCTGCGCCATGGACAGACGGTAGAGGAAAAAAGCGGCGTGGTCTGGCATACCCAGGGTTCCGGCAAGAGCCTGACCATGGTGTTTGTCGCCCGCATGTTGCGCGCTTCCAAAGACCTGCATGACTACAAGGTGCTGCTGATCAATGACCGGGTGGATCTGGAAGATCAGCTGGCGCAAACCGCTACCCTGATCGGTGGTCGGGTGAATGTGATCGACAGTCGGGGCGCACTGCGCCGTGATCTGGCCAGTGACAGCTCCGACGTCAATATGGTGATGGTGCACAAGTTCCAGTTGCAGGATCAAAGCCTGCCGATGTCGGTGCAAGAGGCACTCTGCACCTATCAGGCCATGCCCACGGCGCAGACCTTTGGCGTGGTCAATGATTCCTCGCGTATTGTGCTGATGATCGACGAGGCGCACCGTACCCAGGGTTCTGACCTTGGCGATAATATCTTTGAAGCCTTTCCCAATGCCGCCCGCATTGCCTTTACCGGCACGCCGCTGATTACCGAACGCCACGGCGAGAAGCGCACGGTGAAACGCTTCGGCGAATACATCGACCAGTACAGGCTGATGGATGCCGTGGCCGACGGCACCACCTTGCAGATTCTCTACGAAGGCCGTACCGCCGATGCTGCGCTGAACGACAAGCACGGCTTTGAAACCCGTTTTGAAAACCTGTTTAAGGAGCGTAGCGAGGAAGAGCTGCTGGCGATTAAGAAAAAATATGGGGCCACCGGCGATTTGCTGGAGGCCGAGCAACGGATCGCCGCCATCGCCAAAGACATGGTGCAGCACTATCTGGCGCATATTTTCCCCAACGGCTTCAAGGCGCAGGTGGTGTGCCATTCCAAACTGGCGGCAGTGCGTTACCAGCAGGCGATCCATCAGGTGCTGGCCGACACCGTGGCAGAATTGCAGGCCGCGCCTCAACCGGATGCCGCGCTGGTTCAACGTATCCAGTTCCTGAAGGCCGGGGTGGTGATTTCCGGTGACGGCACCAATGAGGCGGCCTGGATCACCGAGGCGCGCAAACAGGCCCGCGCCTGGAATGCGGTGGAGAACTTCTGCAAGCCCTTTGCCTTTGATGACCCGGATAAGCCCTATACCGGTATCGCCTTTCTGGTGGTGTGCGACATGCTGCTCACCGGTTTTGATGCACCCATCGAGCAGGTGATGTATCTGGACAAGCGTATCCGCGAGCACACCCTGTTGCAGGCCATCGCCCGCACCAACCGGGTGAAGAAGGGCAAACAGCGCGGTTACGTGGTCGATTACATCGGCCTTACCAACAACCTTACCGAAGCCTTGACCCTCTACGCCGCCAGCGATGAACAGCAGGAACTGGCCAACGGCCTGAAAAACATCACCTCGGAAATGCCGGTGTTGCAGGAGCGCTATCAGCGCCTGCTCAACCTCTTCGCCGAGCACAGGGTGAAACATCTGCCGGCGTTTGTGGAAGGCAAGCTGCCAGACATCGAAGCCGATGCAGCCGTGGTGCATGCCGCCGTCACTTTATTGAAAGACGAAAAAATCCGCGCCGACTTTGATGTCTATCTGAAGAAATTTCTCAGCAGCCTGGACATTATCCTGCCACACCCGACCGGCCACCCTTATCGCGTACCCGCCAAGCGCCTCGGTTACATCCAGCGTGTCGCTAGGGAACGCTACAAGGATGACAGCCTCAACCTTGGCGATGCCGGTCAGAAAGTGCGCGATCTGATCAACGAACACCTGATCAGTCTCGGCATCAACCCCAAGGTGCCGCCGGTGGAGTTGCTCTCCGATGACTTTCTCGACCAGCTCAACCAACACGCTGCCGGCAATGACGAAGCCAAAGCCAGCGAGATGGAACACGCCATCCGCAAACACTGTACCGTGCACCATGATGAAGACCCGGCCTTTTACAAAAGCCTGTCGGAAAAGGTCGAGCAACTGATCGATCGCTATCAGGGCCAGTGGGATCTGCTGGCCGAAGAACTAAACAAACTGCGCAGCGAGGCGGCGCATGGTCGCAAAGTGGGCGAGGAGGGCATGAGCCGCGAGGCCACCACCTTCTACGCGCATATTGCCAACGAGGCCTTTGAACATGGCAAAGTGCCTGCCAGTGCGAAAACGGCAATGAAAAAATTGATGGAAGGCATTGTCGAAGTATTGCAGGACAGCATCGGCAGCATCGACTTCTGGAACAACGCCGACAAACAAAAAAAGACCCGCAGCGAAATCAAAACCGCGCTGACCTTGACCGGTATTGCCGAGTTGAAACTAAACCGCGAGCGCATCGCGGTGGAGATTATGAAACTGGCCAGGAACCGCCATGATGATCTTCTGAAAGGTCTGACTGAGGAACAACGATCATGACGCCCAGAAAAGTCAGAGACATTGAGTACCAGTTGCTACCGGGCAGCGAACGCACGACCACGGATATCGTGATTGAACGTGACGGCACAATCGTGGTTCGGCCACCCGTGAATTACACACCGGAGCAAGCGGATGCCGTGGTGGAAAGTAAGCGTATGTGGATCTATCGCAACCTTGCAGAGTGGAAAGACCTTAACGCCAGCGCGGTGGCGCGTGAATGGGTCAACGGCGAAACTTTTCTTTATCTGGGGAGTGCCTATCGATTGGTTTTGGTCTCAGAACAGGATTGCGCCCTGCAATTAAAAGACGGGCGTTTTTGTCTGAGCCGGTCGTTGATTGAGCAGGGCGGCACGGTGGCAGCACGCCAGGCTTTTGAACAGTATTTTGCCGACAAGGGCGCGCAACGTTTTGCCGAACGCGTGGCTTACTTCGCGCCAAAAGTCGGTATTGTGGTCGCCGCTATCAAAGTAAAAGATATGGGCTACCGCTGGGCCAGTTGTGGCAGCAGCGGCATATTGAACTTTCACTGGAAGTGCATGATGGCACCACCGCGCATTATTGATTACATCGTCGTCCACGAGCTTTGCCACTTTCACCATCGCAACCATTCCGATGCCTACTGGAACGAGGTGGACAAGGTGATGCCGGATTATCGTGAGCGGAAGGAATGGCTAAGGAAGCACGGAGCCAGTCTTGAGGTATAAAGGAAGAACTGGGTCAAGTCTCGCATTGTTACATTTTTTCCATTAGACATCATGGCTTCCCCTTGAAAGAGATAACTCACCATCCTTGAGGTGCGTGGGTTATCCTTACCGAACTTTGTCGATGAGGCAGAGCCATTATCAAGGAGGTGAGTCACCATGAAAAGAATGATGAGATTTATTGGGTTTGATGTCCACAAGGAATTCATATCCGTCGCTGTAGCGGATGAAGGCAGAGGAGAAGTTGAGAGTCGCGGTGAAATAGCCAATACGCCATCAGCTGTGAAAAAGCTGGCGGAAAAGTTAAGCCGTGACGGCCATGATCTCTGTTTTGTCTATGAGGCGGGCTGCTTTGGTTTTGTTCTTTATAGGCAACTGACAAAACTTGGGCATTCATGCGTGGTTGCAGCTCCCAGTCTGATTCCACTGCTACTGGGGTCTGACCAAGCTAAGTAATTGCTGCATAAGGATTTAGTGTCTATATAAGGGGTATATTAGAGCTTAGAAGCATGTTTTTGAGGGTAAAAAGCGGTATTTAAGAGATAGGGGGAGGAACCCATGCCTAAACCATGCCTCGGGTTAACAACGGTTTCAAACAGCCAAGGTATCTTTGGTTTTGAGTCTTACCTTAAAACACTAGGGGTTGCTAGGGGTTGATTCGCGGATCCAGAGCCTTTTACTCATTGCATATATTGGAAATTTAAATCACTGTGCTGCATGTTATTAATGGATATGGGAGGGGTAAAATCCGCGAATCAAGCCCTGACCGTATGCCGTCACCGGCAATTAATCTAGCGGGTTAAAGTCCCGCCAAAGGAGTTATCCGTATACCTTAGTAGCACCGGGAAGCAGCGTATGAGTAATCATGGGTTGTAAGTTTCCCAAGGGCAAAGTTGCAGGCCGTAACGAGAGTGAACCTATATGTAGCTTCGTCACTTATTTGCGGAAGCCGATCCTGTGGTCAAATGGAGAAGGCCAATGGATGTGGGATTTGAAAACGGAATCGTTCCACATCTTCCGTCGGAGTAGCAGGGATGGCATGTAACGGAAGATTGATTGTGCAGGACGGGAGACCCGTCATGGCGGTGGCGCAAACCACCAACTGATGCGTATAAGGTAAAGCCGAAATCGCAGAGGGTCATGTCGGGATTCGGAGGGGCTCATACGACTGCATGGATGCAGGAGGTAGAGCGACGCAGGAAGCCAAAGCCGAGTACTGTTTGAGGCATCGGGACAACATAACCCGAAGCTGAGGGAAGGAGCCCTACTTTGTTACACACTTTTGAAGGATGGAGGATCAGGAGATTGCAACTATGCTAGTAACTCCAGTGAAGATCAGGACATTACAGAGAAAGCTATATGCCAAGGCCAAGCAGGAACCAGGCTATCGTTTTTATGCTTTGTACGACAAGGTTTATAGGGCAGATATATTGCATCATGCCTATCGCCTTGTTCGGTCAAATAAGGGCGCACCGGGAATAGACGGTGTGAGCTTTGAGGCCATCGAAGCAGCAGAAGGGATAGAGAAATTTCTTGAAGGGCTTGCAGAGGAAGTGAAGAACAGGACGTATCGGCCAATGCCAGTACGTCGGGTGATGATACCCAAAGCTGACGGGAGCCAGAGACCATTGGGCATTCCCACGATTCGTGATCGTGTGGTGCAGATGGCGGTGAAACTCATGATAGAACCGATATTTGAAGCGGATTTTTGTGACTCATCGTATGGCTTTCGTCCAAAACGCTCAGCTCATGATGCCATGGGTGATATTTCAAGTGCGCTACGAAAAGGGCATTATGAAGTGATTGATGCTGACCTTTCCAAGTATTTTGACACCATTCCACATGCCAAATTAATGGTTGTGGTTGCAGAACGCATTGCCGATGGTGGGATATTGCATCTCATCAAGCAATGGTTGGAAGCACCCGTGGTAGAAAAAGGGAAAGATGGCAAAGATCGCACCAGTGGCGGCAAGAGTAATCGACGTGGTACACCGCAGGGCGGTGTAATCTCTCCATTGTTGGCAAATCTATATCTGCACCTTCTGGACAGGATATGGGAACGCCATGACTTGGAGAGGAAATACGGTGCCCGGCTGGTGCGTTATGCTGATGATATGGTGTTGTTATGTCGCAGGGGAACAGCAAAGCCACTGGCTATGCTCAAACATGTGTTGAATAGACTTGATCTTACCTTGAACGAGACGAAAACAACCATTGTTAATGCATGGGAAGAGAGTTTTGGCTTTCTGGGGTTTGAGGTTCGTATGAACCGAGGTCGCAGTGGTAAAGCTTATCCGCACATACAACCGAGTAAATCAGCGGTAAAACGAATCAATGCGAAAGTAACCGCGTTGACACTACGAAAACTTACACCCGTTCCACTTCCAACCATAATTCAGCGGCTGAACCAGACGCTGTGTGGTTGGTCATGTTACTTTTATTACGCTAACTGACTAGGGGTGAGATAATTATACGGGATAAGATGAGATAAACTAAAATCGGGCGGGATAAAAAACGCCCAAGCTGAGATGGTCGTAAGGCTAAAATGAAATAGCGTTACAAATACGGCGGCGAATTGTAAGTGGTAAAATCAGGGGCGTTACAATACCCATTAGAACAGATCCTGCTGATTCTCATTAACCCGTCCGCGCTTCTGAATTTCACGAATCCAGCGATCTGATAGTCCATGCTTGCGCCCGAGAACGAACTGACTCTCATCAGTTGAGCAGATCAAACGGTTGCGCCATGAAGTCCAGAACGCGTCGCATTTGGGAATGTCAACGTGAGCCCCGTCGAAGTTCTCTGCAAGGCATTGCGCATCATCACGCCCGATTGCATCTACAACCAGATGCATAACCCTTGACCATTGATCCAGGTTGTCGTTCCAGCGATGCAGATAGACGCGGCCGAATCCGACTGCATGGCCGAGCTTTAGCGCCTTATAGGTGCCGACCAGCTCGGCGATCTCTGGCAGATCGCCCGGGAGATCATCCGCCTGAACATGCTTGGCGATCTCAATAATCTGATCGTCTGTCAGATGCACCTGGCACGCTCCAGCCATTTCTTGAGGCATTCGATGATGTGCGACTTCTGAGCTGCTGTGCAGAATTTAAGATCGTCGCAATCTGTAAGGGCTTTCACCTCTGAGCGCAGGCCTCTGGCTGAAGCCTCAGCGATCAGGCCGGCATCCTTCAACTGATACCATAGCGACCAGATTTTCCGATCCTTCGGATCATCGTTTGTGCGTTTACGCTTTGGCTTCTGATTCCAGCCCAGTGAACGGAAGTGCGCCAGCATCTTGAATCTTCCCTGGAATCTTCCCTGGCTGTCCAGATCGGCGGCGGAGCGGACGCGGCAGATCGTCCAGAGCACGTCCTCGTAGGTGTCCCGATCCAGCCCCAGGGCCTTGGCGGCCATGTGGATCTTCGCCAGCTCGGCGCGGCGGTGGTCTTCGGCGGTGCGTTTAACTCGCGGCACAATGCACCTCCCCTGATTCGGCTTTCATATCCAGATTGATATTCACGGCGGCCGCGCACGGCAGGCAGTGGTTGATACCCATCCAGGCGGTATAGATCCGCATACGCATGATCTCGGCTGCATGCGACTGGCTGATGCCGGTCTCGACGGCCAGCTCATCGGCTGCCTGCTCAATGGCCGCATCGGTAGCGCCAGCCAGTCTTGTCACAAAATCATCGTTCATGTCATACCTCCAAAACCTTGCCGGGTTGTTTAGGCGGCCCGGCCCGCCAGCGGATCAGCAACAGAGTGAATCGCCTCCGCCTGCCGGGCGTTCGGTGGTCAACACAAAACCACCTCGGCCACCTCCCGGCTGGGCCTTTGAATCAGTCATCACACCAACCTTGTGCATTCTCAATTCGCTCAAGGCGACGGATTTGAGCACCGATCATTTTTGTCAGAGTGCTGCGCGGCTGGTCGCTGGATTCTTCCTGGCGCAAAGCCGATGGCAGCTTCCAGCCTGTCGGCGAGGATGGAGATCAGCGATTCCAGATTCTCCGGCTTCACCATACTCAGCCCGCTGTCCATATTGTTGCACAGCAAGTCGGATAGGCCGCGAATCGCCGCCAGCGTGTTGTGCAGCTCGACGTCGGGTTTCTGTTTGGCAGCCATTTAATGCACCGCCACAGCCGCGTTCAGCGCCTTGTTGATCGATTGCGTGCTGCGCCCGGTGCGGCGGCTGATCTCCGCCTTGGTGTAGCCGCGCGAAAAAAGTGTGCGGATCTCCACAGCCTCTTCGGGTGTGAGCCGCGTGCCTTTGCGGCGATCCTTCCTGAGCTGATCCATTAAGATGCTTTTCAGGCTGCTGTTCTCGTCTTGCAGCCGGTAGATTCTGGCATCCCTCAGGATGATTTCGTCCTTGCGCTGATTCTCCAGCTGCTGCTCCATCGCGTTGAACAGGGCAATGTAGTTGATCTTCCAGGCCATCGCCTTCGGCCCGGTGAATCCCATCGCCAACAGTGCGAATCCGTCGCGCGTGATCTCGTACATCGGGCGCATTTCGCCCTTCAGATCCTTGTACTCGACGGGCTGAAAATTCAGCCGGTTGAACTCCTCCGGAATGTCCATGTTGTTGATCGACTGAAGCACATTTTTGTGCGACTTCTCGAACACGGCGGCGATATTGAGGCTGGTGGTGGTGGCATGCCCGTGCAGCAGATGCACCTCGGGCGTTGAGAGTGGTTGAATCGATTGGGTCTCGACAGACGTGTTGATGATTCTTCTGATTTGCTGAGTAATATAAGCCATCACTCCACCTCCAGTGCTGCGAAATCGAGCGTGATCTGTTTCCAGTTATTCTCGCCCTGACGCTGGTAGGCTCGGATGTAGCTCTTGCTGCCGACGGTCTGGATGGAGTCGGAGATCGCCTGCATGGCCTGATTCCATTTTGCATGATCGATATTGAGGCGTCGCAGTCCGAGGATGCGGCTTGTTGAAACCTTGCCCTCTTTGTCGACCTGAAAGGCATTGTTGACCAGGGCGCGGATCTCGGATCGAGCCCCGTCTGACCACTCGTGGATACACTCATCAATAAGGGTCTTGGCAACCTGCAGACGTTCATCAAAGGTGATGTATTCGGAGATCTGCAGCTGCAGTTTGTAGATGCCATCAAAGCTCATCAGGGTGATGTTGCCCTTCTTGCCGCCGAGCGAGACGCCATACTGCTCGGCCGACATTTCAACGAAGGCGTCGATATCGCCCATCACCCGTTTTTTCATCTCGCTCATGGCCCGCTGCATCACACCGAATGTGGTGACGGTCTCCAGTACCAGATCATTGCGTGCGATATCGATCGGCTTTACCTGCTCGACCGGCACCAGATACCCCTGACTGTTGACCATGTATCCTTCAGGAATTGTTGTTTCTATTGCCATGTTTCTCTCCTATCCCCCGGGGGATTATCTCTTGCCTTGCAATTCACCTTATCCCTGGCTGTTGTTTAGCCAGTGGCTTGTCTCTTCATCTATATATTCAGGGGCTTTGTGTTTTGCTGCATCGAACAGAATGATGGCACCCACAAAGACGAGGATTAGAAGAGCGCTAAAGTACAGGAACTCAATCAGCACCCAGATAACAGACGCACTCATGCCGCACCTCCCATCGGCCGCAGCCTGATCACCTGATTGTCGGCTGAATCGACATGCACAATAAGATCCGCGCCAAGCGGCCTGGATGCTTTAACCCGCCCGTTGATGCGGGCCGAGCATGCAGCAAAGGCGCGCGGCAGCCGCATCGCCGCCGCAATCGGCGAGCGCCGGCAGGCCGGGCATTCGCCATCGATGAGGTGGTGATCGATCAGGCCGCACAACTCGCAGCGGCCGATGGTTTCCTGCTTAAACTCGCCAGGTACATGGTCTGTTGAAGGGATATCCATGATCAAACTTTCCCGATGATTTCAGGGGTCACGATCGGCGCACCGATCTGAGCTGTTGTATTCATGGCTCTGGCCAGCAGATTGTTGATATAAAGCGGGTAGGTCATGGGGTTACCCCAGCGATCGGTAAGATTTTTCATGATCGCCTCAGAGCAATCATCACGGAAGATGTTTGCAGCCTTTTTGGTCGCCCGCCTGAATTTAAGCGCCACATATTTTTCCAGGTCAAAATGGCTGAGCGGACTGATTACAAAGCGATGGCATCGCAGGGCCACCTCACGCAGTTGCGGATTGGTATGGATATCAAACCGGCCAAGCAGCTCCGGCTGCGCCACCAGCACAATACCCAGAAGCTTTTTAAAGCCATCATCGATCTCCCATAGCCGCTTGAGCAGCTTCAGGGTGGCATCAGGGATATCATGCGTCTCTTCGATCATCAGCACATGCCTGCAACCGCCTGCAGCAGCCTCAACCAGCGTATCCCGCACCTGTCGCGCTTTTGCCTCTTTAGTGCGTTTCGGCTTGGCATGCGGAGCCAGATCAAAAATGATCGAGTCCAGCACATGCGATGCAGTGAGTTCCTTCTTGTCGATCACCTGCGGCCTGATGATGCGGATGTCTTCCACATCGCGCAGGTCGAATACCAGCTTCTGCCGGATCACGGTTTTTCCAGATCCGCACTCTCCGGAGATGGTCACAAAGCCGCCATGCCTGGCCGCATCCATCATGGCGTGATAGGCGTAGAGATGGCTTTCAGAGATATAGATATCATCAATGCTCTGGATATCGTTGTCGAACGGGTCCTTGAGCAGCCCGAAATGTTTGATTGTGGTGATGGTAAGCGATTCAGCGGTGAGCAATTCAGCCTCCTGTGTATTATCATGTTCATTGTTTTGCCCCGGATGGGTGGCCGCTCGTGCGCGATGCCCCTGCCAGTGCGGGTTGCTGCCGATAGGAACCACGTTGTTCTCCAGCTCCCAGACCGTTTTTATTTTGGCTTCCGGAACGCCCATTGCGCGCAAACCAGCCTCAACCTGCGCCGTGTAATCGGGGATTGTTCCGGGTATCCGTCCATAATTGATCGTGAGTGATAAAAGGGTTCGGCTGATGCTTGATCCATCCCCTTTGAGCACATGCTTCGCCAGCGCCGTTGTTGAAATGCCATATTCAATCATCACCCGTTGCATGCGAATGGGAGTCTTCGGATCTTTGCCTGGATCGAGCGGCTTCATATCCGCACCTCCGATAATCCGACTGATGCACGGGCGTCCGATATGGGGCTTTTCTTGTGGGTGTGCCATGTCATACCTCCTGCTCTCCTTTTTTCTTTTGATTAAACAGCTCGCAGCTGTGCGCGTTGCTCATTGCTGCGACAATCTTCAAGCCATGATTCAATCTGCTCGGCAGTCATACCGTCGCTGTAACTGGACTCAAGAGATGCGTATTCGCGACCGGTCAGCGAGCGCCCCAGGCGCTTGTTGATGGTTATGGCCGCATCAATGAAGGTCATTGGTTTGAGATCAATATTCATGGATGAAGGCAGATCCACTTCGGTACCGCGCCGTTTCATATAATCTGGATGGTTGAAATCGCGGGATGACTTGAATGCATCAACACCGGCAAACGGCTTCTCACGCCGCTTGCGGGCATTTTCGGCTTCGCGATCAGTCTCAGTGTTGTAGGCTGCGCGAGTCATTGCTTTGCTGTGCTGCATCGCTTCAGTCGCTTTGGCACTCTGATGTCCTTCACCAATCACCTGGGCCGATACAGGGAAGGCTCCCTGCATATCCGGCAGACGCTTCTCTTGACTGATCTCAATCCAGGGCTCATCCGGAGAAACGCGCATCTGAACCGTATCAATTGAGAATACATTTCTCCTAACTTCCACTTTCATGCGCGGCGCAATGCCCGAGATATCGCCCACCCGATAAATATTGCCTTCGAAGCGAATCGAATAATCGCCATGCACCTTCTGCATCCGGCTCGATTTATTGGCCAGCGCAAGCAGATCCTTGTGCGACACTGCGATCGTGCGCAGCTCTTCCGGCCTGATTATCTGCCAGAGGCCAGCGCGGGTTTGACGATGGCGGGAGTGGCGAAGCGTTGCATTGAGTTTCCGACACTCCAGAGCGGCAACCTCGTTCAGCTCTTCAAGTGATTTAGCCGGAGATATGCGTAGTCTCGATTCGATGCGCTGCTCTACCATGCGCTGAGCGCATTCTACCTGGCCGTTTGCTTTTGAGTTGCCTGCGGCGTGATCTTCTGGACGTACATCCAGGGCATCCAGAAAAGCCAGGAATCCCGAATCGCGATGTGCGCCGGTCTTGTCGATCATCAGGATTTTTGGCACGCCGTGGAATGGGTTCCCATCATCCTTTTCCCGCCATGCGTGAGCAAGGAAGTCGATAGCCATACGTGCCGATTCGCCCGGAACATAGTAATAGCGAATAAATATCAGGCCTGTGAAATGATCTGTCAGCACACATCGGATCAGCTTTGGTTTTCCAACCTCGACAAGCTTGGCCAGATTATCCGACTTGTTCTTATAATTATCGGTGGCCATGTTGTGCTCACCAAGCCCTTTCTTGTCCAGATACCACTGGATGCCGACCGAATAATCGAGCTGATGTACATGGTTCGGGTGCAGGCTGCGCAACTTGGTGTGCGGCTCTGCAGCCAGAAGAGACCGCTTATCAGCCTGCAGCCGACGAAGGTGACGATTAAGGGTGTCCGGCGTAAGCACGCCGCTGGGAATCATGTTGTTGCTTTCGGCTATTTCGATAGCCACATCCGCTGGCATGATGATACGGCCCTGATTTCGCATGCTCGTAAACATCAGTGATGCCACATTCATGAGATCGTCGTCGCTGATGCCCTCCAGGCGCAAATCGCCGCGATCAGCTCGCTTCTTTCTTCCGGAGTCGTACAGCCCAGATGTCTTGAGCTGGCGATATAGAGTGCCAACCTTAATGCCAAGCATCTCTGCCTGTGCGCTGGCGACGGTTACGCGCTCACCATGCCTGGCTGAGCGGATGGCAGCAGCAGCCTCCGAAAGTGCGCTCTCGCGGATCATTGGATATTTCCGGATTCTGATGGCATGGATGCCTGCGACACACTCGCCTGAAATTCTGCACCCGCGTTGTAGATGGCATCCATCGCTTGTGCCAGTTCGTCACGTACACAATCCAGAGCAGCCTGCAGAGCGAAGTATTCAGCCCGATCCACAGCTCCCTCACTATTGAGCTGCTGCTCCATCGCCAGTGATCTGTTTTTGAGTCTCATCAGCGGGATGAGAATCTGCGCCTTCTCACTCTCGATCTCCTGAATGAAGGCACTCACACCCTGCTCACTCACATGGCCATGTAGCCTGGCATTCTCTTCGGCCACATCGTCAATCTGCTTGTTCTTAGATTGGAGCAGCCGATCCTTCACATCGCTGTCGGCACGCGACTTCTTGAGCGCGTCTTTAAGCTCTCTGGTGGTCATGCGATCCATATCATCGAGGGTGATATCGAGGATAGAGCCGCCGTCTTCGAGCGCGTCAATTTCATCATCATCAAGTTCCATGCATGCATAGAGCTTTGTCCGTCCGAGCTTGATGAACTTGTCCGAGCGCCAGGACATTTTGCGAGCAACGCGCATCATGTCGTTCGCAGTCGATTTCGGTATGCCACGATACTCAAGGCCGGATCTGAATTCGCCGTGCGGAAGCTGCTCTTTCAGTTTGATTAGCGCCCGCCCGGTATCTATAAAACTGACAGCTGCCTGAGACTGCCCGAGAACTTGGCCAACCATGTCGCGTTCGCCCATGCCTTTTTTATCCAGGTACCACTGCACGCAGACTGAATAGTCGAGCTGGTGATAATGGTTCGGATGAAGGCTGCGGGTTTTGATGTGTGACTCTTCAGCAAGCATCGCCCGCTTATCTGCCTCAAGCCTGCGCAGATGCCGGTTCAGGGTAGATGGCTGCAGCACGCCTTTGGGAATCAGGCCGTTGCTCTCAGCGATCTCAATGGCCACATCTGCAGGCATAATGATGCGCCCCTGGTTGCGCTTGGATGTAAACATCAGAGCAGCCACTTCCATGATCTTGGCATCATCGATGCCATCCACACGCACCTCGCCACGGTCTGCGCGGCGCTTGCGGGTAGCCCCATAGAGACCGGCCTTTTTAAGCTGCCGGTAAAGGGTTGGCACAGAGACTCCGATCAGCGCTGCCTGCTCTTTTGCCACCGCCGTTTTGCCGGTAGAGGCATGGTGCAATGCAGCAGCGGCATCAGCCAGCGCAGACTGCCGAATCATGACACGATGCTCGCGTTGGCAATCGATGCCTGAAATGGTGCGCCAGCGTTGTAGGCTGCATCCATCGCCTGGGCCAGTTCATCGCGTATGGAATCCAGCGCAGCCTGCAGAGCGAAGTACTCTGCGCGATCAACTTTGTCACCCTGGGTGAATTTAGCTTCTAAAGCACAAGCCCGTGCTTTGAGGCGCATCAAAGGAATGATGATTTGGCCTTTCTCAGATTCAACTTCTTGAATGAAGGGGTTAATATCGCCTTGCTTGATACCGCCTCGCAGCTTTTCGTTTTCTATAGCCAGCTCATCCATGCGTCTGTTTTTTGTTTCACTCAGCGCATTTAATGCTTCCATTGACTGTTTATACGTCTCTTCCCGCTGTGCTGCGGATTCACGCTCTTTTGCATGCCTGACCACCATGTCCTCAAGCAGCTCTTGAACAGCCTCTTTATCGCCGACATCGATAGCTTGTGATTCAATGATGATTTGACGGTCTTCTTCAGGCAGTTTACGGAGCTTGCGAAGGTCGCGCGACGCAATCCCCATGCTTTGCATAGCCTCAAGGGCGTCAGGGCCAAGCACAGTTAGATTAAGAATACCCTCGTCTACTGTTTTGTATGAAACATTTAGTGCATCGCAATACATAGCCCATGTAAACTGCTGACCGTCAGCAGTTTTGATTTCGCGATAAAGCTTATTTTCCTTAACAAAACTGAGTTTCAAAAGTGCTGACGTGTCAGCAATTTTACGAATTGTCATAAATGCCTGAGACTGCCCGAGAACTTGGTTAGCCAAGTCACGTCCTTCTGTGTATTTCTCAGCGGCTTTTCTTTCACCGTCCGCGCGAGCGATGTCATTTTCACGCTCACCGGCATACCTTTTTACATCGGCATCTTGCACTGCTTGTTCGGCTTTAGTGACCATCAGTATGCGCTCCGTGTGTAGTTGTTGATTTTATCTTCCATCCGTGATCTGGCGCGCTGCGCTCCGTGTTGTACCGCAATGGCGATGTTGGTGAACTTTGATACACTAAGCCGCCATTTTCCGACCCCCGCAGACTCTACAATTCCAGCGCTCATAGCGGCCTGGCACATGCGAGTTGTAGTCGTTCCGTCCCACCCTGTTTGAATCATAATTTCCTTGTTTGATAATGGATCAAGCTCATGCCCGGCCAAAATTTCAACCAGCTTAAACGCTCGGGTAATCTGATCCGATGAATAAAGTTTTTTTTGTTCGCTCATAGCCCTAATTCCTCCTGTTTGATGCCGTGGTTCACTGCTAATCGCCCACGTGCCAGGCCGCCGATGGCGGTGTCGATCTTCTCAATGGCCTCTGCCTGCGAGAGCTCTCCGGCGATGAACTGATGAATGGCGTGGATTGCATCGACCTGCGCCTTCTGAATATCAGCAAGCTCTGTCGCCTCCATGCGGCCGATCCGGCGCGGCAGTCGATAGATCGCGAATCCGCAGCGGCTGGCGATGTGCTGCAGCGGGCCGAAATCCTGCTGGAAGCGCATGGCCGGGATCAGCTTGCGCGATGGGAAATTGGCTGCATCGTCATGCGGGTTGCTGGCGCGGTAGAGGCTGGATTCGCTCCAGCCCAGCAGATCGGCCAGCTCTTCAACGGTGTGCTCACCGTGATGCACCATGCGATGGATCGCATGCTCCAGCGTGGCCGGTGTGGAACTCCTGCGCCTCATTGCACACCCCCAAAACAGGCGCGTTGGAATGTTGCCGCGTTTCTATAATTGCAACGCCGTTTCATATCGCGCACCATTGAGGCATGAAATTCGCATCCAGATTCTCTATCCAGTGCCTTGCTCATCGTTACGATGAAGCGCCGCATGCGGCTGGTGATGTGCCGCATGATTGCGGTATTGCAGTGTGCGAGTGCGGGCGTGAGCTCGATCTTGCTCATTTCCGTGCTGCAAACAGGGCTGCAATTATTGGCTATGAGCTTGCCGAGAATGTGAGCGTGGATGGATTCGCCTTCGGTTTTGCATACATGTCCGGAGATGATCCATATCTGCCGGCGCAGATGATTTACGATCGCATCGGTAATATGTTTGATCTGGATCTTCGCATCGACAGCATCGAAGCACGCTGGCAGGGCCATCATAAAATCTATCTTGAGAGCAGGCAGCCAATCGCCATAAAAGAAGATCGATGGCTTATGGGTGATGTATTTACGCATCCATCGCTCCCAGCATGCGGCGGAGAATCTCCGGCGCTGGGGCATCTGGCTCCGCTAGTTGCAGCGATAAATATGTGGAACACAGCCTGCGCGATGGCGAGGTATCACGATTGGCTGGTTCTCCCTCGATTCGATAATCCTGAGATATGGCACGGAAAGCCAGGCGATGAATAAGGCAATCCATTTCCGGGATGATGCGCTCCCACTCATGAAGCCGCGCTTCAATGGGGTAAAGCTTGCGGTACGAATGAAGCATTCGATCCACTTGCTCGATGAAGAACTCTTCAACGCCTTTGATTCTGATGCGACTGCCCATTCTTGTGGCGACGTATTCATCTTCTGTGAAGCTGGAGATAAGTCTGGCGCCATGCATCGCTGCCGTGCTGCTGATGGCAAGCGCGAGTGTGGGGATGTGTTTGATCATGGGTATGCTCCTTGTGTGGGTGGTTTAGATCAGCAGGCCGGCATTGCGCATGCGGCGGCGATTGGCGGTGATGGTGTCGAAGCTCTTGTGGCCGGTGATGCGGGCGATCTCGGCGCGGCGCATGCCGGCAGCCGTGCCTTCGCCGATCTCTTTCCAGTGTGGGCGCAGGAAATAGAGCGCGGAAGCTTCGCGATCCTTGAGCGCCATCAGCTCGGCTTCCATCGCCCGGAAAGATTCGATGAACTTCCATTTCCAGGCGAAAGCCTTCTCGCCGGTGAAGCCCATCACGGTAAAGGCGAATCCATCGTG
>Ga0210035_1000554_pt1 | contig 26862 bp, 30 predicted proteins | sample CryGeymeta201507_FD_183975 | JGI IMG/M metagenome (GOLD analysis project Ga0210035, IMG submission 183975) | Groundwater microbial communities from Crystal Geyser aquifers in Utah, USA - Crystal Geyser metaG 2015-07 (SPAdes) (version 2) | ecosystem: Environmental > Aquatic > Deep subsurface >...
AAGCACCCTTGATGCCCGCGGTGTCGCCCGGTGTTTCGTCTTCAATCTCGGTCTTGAAGCCCTTGCGCTCGCAATAGCGCAGGTACTGGCGCAGCAACATGCTGGCCCAGTCGCACGCCTCGGTGCCACCGGCGCCGGCCTGGATGTCGACAAAGCAGTTCAGCGGATCCGCCGGGTTGTTGAACATGCGACGGAATTCAAGGCCTTTGACGATTTCTTCCAGCCGCGCGGCATCGGCTTCGATGGTGATCAGACCGGCTTCGTCGTTGTCATCACGGCTCATCTCAAACAATTCGGTGTTGTCGGAGAGTTCGCGCTGCAGGTCGTCAATGGTGACGACCACGCCGTCGAGCGCCTTTTTTTCCCGTCCCAGCTCCTGGGCGCGCTTGGGGTCGTTCCAGACCGTGGGGTCTTCCAACGATGCGTTGACAGTTCTCAGGCGTTCAAACTTGGCATCGTAGTCAAAGATACCCCCGTAATTCGAGGGTGCGCGCCGTCAGGCTGCTGAGTTGGTTGTCAATGGCGTTGATGCGTTCTGCTTCCATGGGATAAATCCTGTTCTTGTGTTGCGACGAATAAAAGCGGATTTTCTCACGCGGGGCAAAGTCACTTTGAAGCGCACCCTTTGAGTCTCGGGTGCAATCCAAATTGTTGTGGGGGACACGTTGGGTCGCTGAGCACATGGCGGTGATTGCTGAACCAGCCGGGCAATGCGTTTTGCTACGTGTCCTCCGGCCTGCGGCAGCCCCCTTTACCTTCGCAAAGCGCATCGCCCGACTGATTCGATAGCACTGTGGGCGGGCGGGCAGGAGAAATTCATAAGCTACCCCATAGCGCGAGATATTGCAGCAATAGCTTTGACCGACGGCGGTAGGGGTGGTGATGGGGTCATGCGACCGGGCTTTGGGCGCAAAGGCGCGCGCCTGCTGTGGCATGGCCAACGTTGCTCACCGTTTCGCGTGTGTTTTGCGCCCAAAACCGCATGCGCATGACCCAGTCGCCGCGCCGGGTTTGACGTGATGAGTTTGCGTCACATTACTGTGAAACGCGCGCTCAGAAAAGTACATTTCGCACATTCTGCCTATAATTTTGCCATGACCATGAAGTACTTCACATCAACAGAGGCCAAGACACGTTTTGGTGAATTCATTGCTGCGGGCATGAAGAGCGGCGTTTGCCTGACTAAAAACGGGCGCGCCGCAGGGTATCTGGTGCCCGCAGATGAATATGAAAAGCAGGCCACGCGAGCGGTGGCCAACGTGACTGCGAATGGCATTGAAGAAGTATTAGCCCAGTATTCTCTGGGCAAATTGCCCCGCTTGGCGGCAATGCAGCAACTTGGCATCGCTGACTACGGGTTGTTGCTGCGTTTGCTCAACGCAGCGGGTTTGCCGCACCCTCTGGCCAAAGCGGCAGAACGTCGAAAATTTGATCAGGCCTTTGATGATTTCATGGCGCAGACAGCACAAGTGGATGCGGCTCAATGACCAAAAAAAGAATCACCGTGGTCATCGCCGACGCGGGGCCGCTGATTTCGCTGGCGATGGGGCAGGCGCTTGATGTGTTGCTGCTGGCGCGCCCCGGCGTGCAAGTGGTGCTGACCGATGTGGTGTATTTCGAGGTGACCGCTTTGGCTGACCGCTATGCTGATGGTGCTGAAATTGCGCAGTTTCTGGCACAAAACCAGCACCGGATCGCCATCAAGGAAACCACCATCGGCAAGCTGGCCTTGCCAAACCTGCGGCTGCAACTTGAGCAGGGCCAGAAGGTTCAATGGGGTGAGGACTTTGGCGAACTGTCGATCAGCGGCTTCGTCAAAAGCGCCCGGACATTTAACCCGGGCAGCCCCACGCTGGTGTTGCTTGAGGACGATTGGTTTGAAGAAAATGCCTATGCCCCGCCGGGCAATGTTCATCTGGTTTCTACCAGCAGATTTCTGGATGGCCTGGAACGCCATGGGGTGATCCCCTCGGCGCAAGCCATCAAGGATCGGATTTTGAGCAAACGGCCTGGCTTCAGGCGCGACTATCTGCTGGACCGCAGGGCGCCCAAGATCGCCGATGGGACGACTTGGGAGGCGGGTTTTCAGGCTGTCAAACCGGCTTAGCGATGAGCTGTACCAGCAGAATCCGGTCGCGAGAAACGGTTTCATGTCGTCAGTGGAAGGCGACTTGGCCGTGCCAACAGTCCGGTCATTCCCGGCCTGCCCGACGTTGGCAAGGTACCCAAGGGTCTGTTCGGTGCTCGAAATCTTATCGAGTGGAGAACAATACAGTACCCGTTGATCGATCGGCGGATACAAGCGCAATCAGCAATTGACGTTTTCCGTTTGAAAGCAACGAACTTGCTCCGATGCCATTGCCCGATTGGCCAGCAGCAGTCCCGCACGCGGCACTTGCGGCGGTTGTCAAGTGCACATCAAAAACATTTTTTCCTGAGGCTCTGCTGGCCATCGTGCCGGACACGGTGCAACCTGCCGCGCTTGAGCCTGAAATTGCGCCAGTAGCGCCAATAGACAAATTGAAAGTCGTCACGCCGTCCAGAGCCGTACCAACCCAAGACCCTGTGATATCTGCAAGGTTGGCTGGCGTGTTGTAGGTGGCAATGTCAGATGCTGAAGTATTTGCGGCGAAGCTTGCGGGCGTCCCGTTCGCGGTTACTGTGCCTGAAACGCTGATACCTGTCTGGTACGTGGCACTCAAACTACCTGCCGCCGCTGGTGTAACCCCGAAGTCGCGCAGATTGCTGGAGGTGAAAGTGCCGTTGGTTGTCGTGCCTTGGCCTTGAATAAATCCGAAAACAGTCAGCCCACCACCCGCGTTGGCTAAGCCATATAGAGCCCAGTATTCATCGTTTTCCAAGATGGCCAATTGGAATTGTCGTGGCGTGCCAGAAAACACGAAGTTACCAGCATAAAAGCCCTGGGCTTGGCCTGTTGTCGCCGTAGCTGTTGGCGCAGTGCTACCGACGGTTGGAGTGCCGCTGCCAGCTGGACTGTCGCCCCCACCCCCGCCGCAAGCCACCAAAAATGATGCGGACACTGCTGCAATCAAAAAATTGCTGAATTTCATAGTTAATTCCCTAAAAGTTAAAAACGATGGTCTTGGTTATTTTTATGACCGGCGTGCCATCGGCGCAGGTTGTCCAACGATGAAAAAAATCCAAGCAGAAGTCCACCACGCAAGCTGCACGGCAGGCGCGAGCGATTGAATTGACAAAAATGGGTGGAACTTCAAACAGACACTCCCTTGGTGGTTGATGAGCTTTTCAGTGCGAAGCTTCTTTTTCTTGAATGTAATCGATATTTACATTTAATTTGATTTGTAATCGAAATTAGGCTTGGGCTTAAACATATTTTCTGATGCATGTCAAATGCATCCAAGTCGATTGAAAACCAAGCGTTTGCTGACCGTCTTCGGTTGGCCCTTAAAGGCATAGGCATCCGCCCCTCGCCAACCCTGGTGGCCAATGAATTCAACCTACGCTACTGGGGCAAAAGCATTACCTCGCATACCGCCCGCAACTGGCTCCTGGGCAAATCCATTCCCATGCAAGACAAGCTGCGGGTGCTGTCCGAATGGCTGCATGTCAGCGCTGACGAGCTGCGTTTTGGCACGATGGCCCCGGCGGTCAAGTCGCAAGGGGCCAGCTTTGACACTGCGGCGCTCAACATGCAAGACCGCGACATGCTGGCCAAGTACATCACGCTCTCAACGGCCGACCGCAAAACGGTGTGTGATGTGGTGCTTGCTCTGGCTGTTGCGGCATCCGTGCGAGCCCGTGGGTGATGGACAGTTGAAGAAATTACCCTACCAGTATCTGAACGGATTCGATCCGCTGAATTGAGAAATATCGGATCAAACGCGCCATTGAGATGGTTCGGGCTTTGAAAAAGGAATGAAGATGGCCAAATTTTTGCCGTTTGATGCAGCCGACTATCTCGATGATGACGAAACGATAGCCCACTGCATTGCAGCTGCGCTGGAAGACCCTAACCCTGAGGTTTTCTTGATGGCGGTGCGCGATGTGGCGCGTGCACGCGCAATGACGCAACTGGCCCGTGATTCAGGCCTGGGTCGTGAAAGTCTCTACAAGGCGTTATCGCCAGGGGCAAAACCGCGCTACGACACGATGCTGAAATTGCTGGCCGCGTTGGGAGTCAAGCTCAACGTGGTGCCAGCCAGTTGAAATCCAGTTGGTGATGTTCAGCTTGGGCATGAAGCCCTGCGCCGAGCCGATGACAAAGCGCCAGCCCCCAAAGTTACAGAAAGTCTTCGATCAGCCGAGCCAGCAATTCGGGCTGGTCATGGTGCAGCATGTGGCTGCAATCGGGCAGCTGGCGAATGGTGACGTCGGGCAAGGCCTTGAGCCGCTCGTGAAATTCGGGCAGCGCGTATTTGCCCTTCCACCATTGGGCCATGCTGTCGTCGCTGGCTTCGACCATCAGCATCGGTGCGCGGATGTTGGCAAACACCGCTAGCATTTCGTCAACCCGGTAGAGCTGCGGGTTGATGATCTTGTGCGCCGCCTCACCCAGAATCGTCCACTGCCCCGGCGCGGTCTCGGCGGACCAGTGTGCCGCCAGCCAGTGCGCCTTGTCTGGGGACAAGCGCGGGTTGGTCTTGATCAACCGGCGCGCCACGGCATCGGGCGAGTCATAGGTTTTGAGCTGCATGCCGCCCTGGGCGTGTTGCTTGAGCTCATCCATCCACTGGGCAAATTTGCCAGCGGCTTGTTCGGGGCGCGTGGCGGGCATGCCAAACCCATCCAGGTTGATGAGCTTGGCAATGCGCTCGGGGCGGATGCCCGCATACAGCATGACCACATTGCCACCCATACTGTGGCCAACCAGGTTCACCGCCTGATTTGGCGCATAGTGGTCCAGCAGCGCGTCCAGGTCGGCCAGGTAGTCGGGGTACCAAAAGCAGTCGGCCCCGCCCGATACGGTCAGGCCAAAACCGCGCCAGTCGGGGGCAATGATGAAGTGGTCTTGTTTAAGCGCATCCACCACAAACTGAAAACTTGCCGCCACATCCATCCAGCCGTGCACCAGCACCAGCGGTGTTTTGCCCGCGGCCGGGCTGCCCCAGCGGCGCACGTGGTAATTGAGGGTGCGAATAGGGACAAACTCGCTGTTGGAAATGCGTAGGGCTTGGTACATTTGCCCGATCATAAGGAGCCACGTCCATGACCGTCAGTCAAACCAGCGACAAAGTCGCCCACCCATCTGTTGCCGGGCCGGTGCCGGTGTGGGATGTGCCGCCCGCCTATGCACAGCTGCAGACGGATTTTCAGTGGCAAGTGCCTGAACACTTCAACATGGCTCAAGCCTGCTGTGCGCGCTGGGCATCTCAGCCAGATGCTTCCAAAAATATAGCTATACGCGCTTATAAGACGGGGGCTGAGAGCACTTTTTATTCATATACCGAGTTGCAAAGACAGGCCAACCGCTTGAGCCATGTCTTGGCTGGCATGGGCGTGTGCCAGGGCGACCGGGTGGCCATTGTGCTGCCGCAGTGTTTTGAGACGGCGGTGGCCTACATGGCGGTGTTGCAAATGGGCGCGGTGGCCATGCCGCTGTCGCAACTCTTTGGCCCCGAGGCGCTTGAATTCAGGCTGCAAGACAGCGCGGCGGTGGTGGCCATTGGCGACGCGCAAACGCTGCTTCATCTGAAAGCGGTGCGCGCCCATTGCCCTGCGCTGCGCCAGTGCATTGGTGTGGGTTTGACGCCAGCGCAAGAAACGTTGGCAGATGTGACTTATGCGCAGGCTATGGCGCAGGCTATGGCGCAGGCCAGCGACGTTTTCACACTCGTGGCTACCCGTGCGGATGCCCCTGCCATCCTGATCTACACCAGTGGCACCACCGGCAACCCCAAAGGCGCGCTGATTCCGCACCGCGCGCTGATCGGCAACCTGACCGGTTTTTTATGCAGCCAGAACTTTTTTGGATTTATAAGAAATCAGCCTCCAGCCCAGGTGGAACAAGCGCAAGCAGCTCACATTTTAATGAGCGCCCAGGCGGCTTCTGTCGACGCCTTGCCCGCCACCCACGCGGTGTTCTGGAGCCCCGCCGACTGGGCCTGGACCGGTGGCCTGATGGACGCCTTGCTGCCTACGCTGTACTTTGGCCGCCCCATCGTCGCCTTCAATGGCCGCTTCAGCCCGCAGCTTGCGTTTGAGCTGCTGCGCGACTGCGGTGTGACGCACACCTTTTTGTTCCCGACCGCGCTCAAAGCGATGATGAAAGCCTACCCCGGCAGCACCAGCCAGACCGTGCAGCAACAATTTGGCCTGCAGCTGCAAGCCATCATGAGCGCGGGTGAGGCGGTGGGCGACGCGGTGTTTGACTATTGCCAGCGCCAGCTTGGCGTGACGGTCAACGAGATGTTTGGCCAGACCGAGATCAACTACATCGTCGGTAATTCGTCGCTGGTGTGGCCGCCCAAGCCCGGCAGCATGGGCTTTGGCTACCCTGGTCACCGGCTGGCGGTGATTGACGACGACGGCGTCGAATGCGGCTCCGAGGTGGTAGGGGAGGTGGCCGTCAACCGCTATGACGTGCACGGCAAGCCAGACCCAATTTTCTTTTTGGGTTACTGGAAAAACGAAACCGCTACGCACGACAAATACACCGGCAACTGGTGCCGCACCGGCGACCTGGCGCGCCGCGACGCGCAGGGTTACCTGTGGTACCAGGGTCGCAGCGACGACATGTTCAAGGTGGCGGGCTACCGCATTGGCCCGGGCGAGATCGAGAACTGCCTGGTCAAGCACCCGGCCGTGGCCAACGCTGCGGTGGTGCCCAAGCCCGACCGCGAGCGTGGTGCAGTGGTCAAGGCGTATGTGGTTCTTGCTACCGAAGTAATAGCTGCAAGGTCAATTGATAAAAGGGCTAGAGGCCAATTTGATGCTGAACTGCTGCTGCAGCTGCAAACCCACGTCAAAGGCCTGCTGGCCCCCTACGAATACCCCAAAGAGATTGAATTTGTTGACGCGCTGCCGATGACAACCACCGGCAAGGTGCAGCGCCGGGTATTGCGGCTGCAGGAGGCAGCGCGCGCCATGGCCGGAAAAGTGTCTGGTTAAAAATCTGCAACTAGTTAAACCACCAAGCATTTGCAGTTGCATAATTCTGGCCACTTCTAATCATTACAACCTCCGTTGGCAAACCATGGCTCATACTTTATTGATTGTGGACGACAGCAAAGTCTCCCGCATGATGATTCGCAGCAAGGTGTCTCAATTGCAGCCCGATTGGCAAATTGTGGAGGCTGGCACAGGCGACGAGGCGGTGGCCATGGTGCGTGCCAGCGCGCCAGATTTCATCACCATGGATGTCAACATGCCTGGCATCAACGGCTTTGAGGCGGTTGAGCAAATCAGGGCTTTCAACACCAGCACCAAAATTGCCATGCTCACTGCCAACATTCAAGAAAGCAGCCGTGCCAAGGCATCCGATTTGAATGTGACCTTTGTTCAAAAACCTGCCACAGACCTGGCCATTCGCCAGGCTTTGGACTATTTCTTGGCGGTTGCATGAACCTGACCGAGATTGAACTCGATGCACTCACTGAAGTTTTTAACGTTGGTGTGGGGCAGGCGGCCAGTGCCCTGAGCCAGTTGGCCAACGCCACGGTGCGCTTGAGCGTGCCCAAGGTGGAGATGATCTCCAAGCAAAACATCAGCAATGAACTCACCAGTCAGGGTGCAGACCGTATTTGCGCGGTGCGCCAAGACTTTACAGGTGTGCTCAACACCGAAGCCGTGTTAATGTTCCCGGTGCAACAAAGTCTGCAGCTGGTGCAATTGATGGTGGGTGACGAGGTGCCGCTGGAACAACTCGGTGAAATGGAGCAAGAAGCCTTGGCCGAGATTGGCAATATTTTGCTCAACTCGGTGGTGTCCGGCATGGCGGATGTGCTGAAGATGCAATTTGATGGCTCGCTGCCCACGGTTGAGCTCGGGCCGGTCGCTGATGTTTTGTGTGGCAATGGACAAATGCAAGAAAAAGTATTAAGCCTGCAAATTGACTTTGCCATTGATGCGTTGCAAATCCAAGGTTTCCTGGTGTTTTTGCTGGATGTGGAATCGATTGATTCGCTTAAAACAACGGTTCGTGCCTTTTTGAAAGACCTGGAATGAACCCGCTGCCAGATTTGAATCCTTGCCCGATCTGGTCATCTTGGGCGCTGGCGCATTTGCCCGTAGGCTTGTTGGTGCTCGACAGCCAAACTCGGGTGGTGTTTGTCAACAAATGGTTTTTGCAGCATGCGGGTTTGATGACGGAGCAGGTGGTCAACAAGCCGTTGTTTGAAGTGTTTCCGCAGTTGACTGACAGCAAACTAGAGTTTTTCTTGAACCAATCCATGACCCTTGGTTTCCCCACGGTATTGTCGCAAACCTTGCATCCGTCACCGTTTCCTTTGTATCAGCCGGGTGTTCAGCGCACGCAAGACAAGTTTTTGCGCCAGTCCATCCGCATCATTCCTGTTTCAGGTGAGGCGGCTTTGTCTTTGGGGCAGCGTTACACCCTGATTCAAATCAGTGACGTGACTCAGTCGGTGATACGTGAACGACTGCTCAAGGCACAAGCCGACAAGTTAAAGGGCATGGCCAATTTGGATGTGTTAACCAGTTTGGGCAATCGCAGACTGTTGGATGAAAGCTTGCCACTGGCGGTTCGCAGCGCAGTCAAGATTGGTCGCCCGCTGTCGGTGATCATGTTTGACATTGATTTTTTCAAGCAATTCAACGACAACTACGGGCACCTTGCTGGCGATGACTGCTTGCAGCAGGTGGCGCAGGTGTTGCGTGATGTTTGCAGGCGCCCGCATGACGTGGTTGCCAGATTTGGCGGCGAAGAGTTGGTGGCGGTGTTGCCAGAAACCTCAGGCAAAGACGCGGTGCAACTGGCAGAAGCGGTACTCAAAGGGGTTCAAAACCTGAAAATTCCGCATGCTGACAGTGCGGCTGCCGTATGGGTGACCTTGAGCGCAGGCGTTGCTGCATTTGACCCCTGCAGTGCTGCGACATCTGCAGATTTGGTAGGCGCCGCAGATCGCGCGCTGTACGCGGCCAAGCACCAAGGCCGCAATCGGGTTTGCACGGCTTGGGGTAGCACACCGACCTGATCTGGCAAGCTGAGGTGACCCTTCGCAAGAACGGGGACTGACAGATTTGTAAACTCATCAATTCGTTTAAAACACCTCTTTCTGAATCATGAAACACATTCAACTGGGTCAAAGCGACCTGCAGGTCACCCCTATTTGCCTGGGCACCATGACTTTTGGTGAGCAGGTCGACGAAGCCACCACTTTTGACATTCTGGACCGCTCGCTGGAACGTGGTGTCAACTTCATCGACACGGCCGAGATGTACGCCGTGCCGCCGCGCGCCGAAACCTTCAACGCCACCGAAAAAATCATCGGCAACTGGTTTGCCAAGCATCCTGGAGCTCGCCAGAAACTGGTGGTTGCAACCAAAGTGGCCGGGCCCTCGCGCGGCATGCCCTGGATTCGCGGTGGCAGCCCTGATCTGACCGGTGCGGACATCATCGCCGCGTGTGACGGCAGCCTGCAGCGTCTGAAAACCGACGTGATCGATCTGTATCAAATCCACTGGCCGGTTCGCAGCGTGCCGGCTTTCGGTAGCATTTACTACCAACCCAGAGATGACGAAGGCACCAGCATCCACGTCCAGTTGGAAGCCTTGGGCACACTGGTCAAGGCGGGCAAAGTGCGTGCCGTGGGCTTGTCCAACGAAACCCCTTACGGCGTGCATGAATTTGTGCGCCTGGCAGAGCTTCATGGTTTGCCGCGCGTGGCCACGGTGCAAAACCCATATTGCTTGCTCAACCGCACCGCAGAAAATGGGCTGGACGAAACCATGCATCGCCTGAAGGTGTCGCTGTTGGCGTATTCACCGCTGGCGTTTGGCTTGCTCACTGGCAAGTACGACGCGCAAGGGCTCACCGGGGCGGATGTGCCTGACCAAGCGCGTCTGAAAAAATTTGAATCTTCACGCAAACAGCGCTGGGGTCGCCCTGATGCCTTGGCGGCTGCCAAGCGCTACAACGCGCTGGCGCTGGCGCATGGCATGACGCCGACCCAGATGGCGCTGGCGTTTTGCTACACCAAATGGCAAGTGGCCAGCACCATCATTGGGGTGACCTCGGTGGCGCAGCTGGACGCGTGTCTGGACGCTTGGGGAACGACGCTTGCCCCCGAACTGCTCAAGGCCATTGACACGCTGCGCTGGGAGATTCGAGACCCGGCGCAGTAAGGGCTCGCAAAGCAATAACTTGTACATTTGCCCAGCCATCTTTGGGCGCATTGCGTCGTTGCAAATCGCTTGTTCAGCAGAGCTAAACGGCGCGTTTTTCGCCTAGCACTGCATCCCGAATCTGGCCGTCAAAATGTCCAACTTATGACTTTACGAGCCCTAAGACGCAAAAAAAATTGGAATCTGACCTCATTTGAGAGCTTGCGGGTCAGACCACTCGCGAAGCGACGTGCTCTGACCCCGACCGATTTATGAAAAAAGAACACGTTTCTGAAACCCCCGCCACCCAGTTGCTCAAGGCGCACAAGGTGGTGTTTACCGAGCACCCTTACGACTATCTGGAGCACGGTGGCGCGTTGCACAGTGCGTCCGAGTTGGGTTGGGATGCCTATGCGGTGGTCAAGACGCTGATCATGCAAGACCAGGATGCCAAGCCCTTGGTGGTGTTGATGCACGGTAACCGCAAGGTGTCAACCAAAAATCTGGCGCGCCAGATTGGGGCCAAATCGGTCGAGCCGTGCGCGCCCGAGGTGGCCAACCGGCACAGCGGTTACCTGGTGGGCGGCACGTCACCCTTTGGCACGCGCAAAAGCATGCCGGTGTTCATTGAGTCGACCCTTCTTGAGTTGCCCAAAATTCTGATCAACGGCGGCAGGCGAGGCTACCTGGTGGGCATCGACCCCAAGGTGTGCGTGGCGTTGCTATCTGCCAAACCGGTGCAGTGTGCGCTGGCCGAGGTGCTGGCAAAATAGGTGTCATGGCTCGCGTCCCTCGGGCCTTCTGGAGTTGATTTGGAATCTGTTCAAAGTTTTTTTCCGCTGCTGGCCACCGTGCTCGCCTACCTGACGGGGTCGCTGTCATTTGCGGTCATCGTCAGCCGTGCCATGGGCTTGAGTGACCCGCGCAGTTTTGGCAGCAAAAACCCCGGGGCCACCAACGTGTTGCGCTCAGGCAGCAAACTGGCGGCCATTCTCACGCTGTTGCTGGATGCGGCCAAAGGCTGGTTGCCGGTGGTGTTGATCAAGTGGTATGGCCCTTTTTATGGCATGGGCGATGGCACCATGGCGCTGGTGGGTTTGGCGGCATTTTTGGGTCACCTGTTCCCGGTGTTTTTCAGGTTTGAAGGCGGCAAGGGCGTGGCCACTGCCTTGGGTGTGTTGCTCGGGCTGAACCCCTGGTTGGGGCTGGCCACAGCACTGGTCTGGTTGATGATGGCGGTGCTGTTTCGTTACTCGTCTTTGGCATCGATCACCGCCGCCTTGCTGGCTCCGGTGGTGTATGTGCTGGGCGATGGCGAGCTGTGGATCACCAGCAAAAGCATCACGCTGGCGGTGAGTGTGATGGCGCTGTTTTTGCTCTACCGTCATGCAGAAAACATCAACCGGCTGATCAAGGGCACCGAGTCCAGGTTGGGCAAAAAAGCCAGCCCGGTGGGGGCGGTTTCGGCGACTGCACCGCACGCACATGGCCCGGCCAAACACGGCCACCGGCATCCGCCGCATGCAGATCAAGCCGCACCGCACAAGAGCGACCGCACATGAAGCTTTGCATACTTGAAAACGACACGCTGGACCCTGCAGTGGTGTCCACCTACACCGGCTACGGCACCATGTTCAAGCGGCTCTTGCAACAAGCCGGTGCGCAGGGCGAGTTTGATATTTTCAACACCACGCGGGGTGATTACCCGCCGTCTTTTGACCCCTATGACGCGGTGTTGCTCACTGGCAGCAAGGCCGATTCGTTTTCGCAAGAGCCGTGGGTGCTGGTGCTGAAAGACAAGGTGCAAACCTTGTTGCAGAGCAAAAAGAAACTCATTGGTGTCTGCTTTGGCCACCAACTCATCGCCTTGTGCCTGGGGGCCAAAGTGGGGCGTGCACCGCAGGGCTGGGGCGCCGGGCGCATGCAATACCAGTGGACGGCACCCGAGCTGGCGCAGGCCGATGGCCGCACCGAAGTGGCGCTGCTGGCTAGCCACCAGGATCAGGTGTTTGAGCTGCCCAGTGGCACGCAATTGCTGGCCACCAGCGCATTTTGCCCGGTGGCAGCGTATGGGGTGGACGGCCAGTTGTTTTGTATTCAGCCACACCCGGAGTTTGTGGAAGATTACAGCGCGTTCATTCTGGACAAGCGCCGGGATAAGTTTGGCGAAGAACAGTACCAGGCCTTCAAGCAAAGCTTGTCCCATGGGCATGATGGCCTGGCCGTGGCCCGCATGATGGTGGCGTTCATCAACGGCAAGTAGTCAGCCCTAACGTTCATGTTCAACAAGGACACCCCAAAGCATGAAACATGCGTGCCCTGCGTAGGGCGGGTTTCAACCCGCCATGGCCGACTGAAGTCGGCCCCACGACACGCCATTCTTGTCGGCTGTGGGCATTTTTTCACCCTAACGTCCAAGTTCAACAAGGACAACCCAAAGCATGAAACACGCGTGTCCTGCGTAGGGCGGGTTTCAACCCGCCATGGCCGACTGAAGTCGGCCCTACGACACGCCATTCTTGTCGGCTGTGGGCATTTTTTCACCCTAACGTCCAAGTTCAACAAGGACAACCCAAAGCATGAAACATACGTGCCCTGCGTAGGGCGGGTTTCAACCCGCCATGGCCGACTGAAGTCGGCCCCACGACACGCCATTCTTGTCGGTTGTGGGCATTTTTTCACCCTAACACAGTTTGCACACCAGAAATTCAGCCATCCATGCACTGCTTAAAAAAGAGGCAATCAGCGCAAGCTCAAGGCTGGTGCGGCTTTGGCGGCTTGTGAACACGCTTATCCACAAGCTAGCCCACAGTGCGTTGGGGTAAGTATTTTTTGTCAGGTTTTGGCGCGCAAACCCTGCACCAGGGCACCTAATGCGATGCCGCCCAGCGCCCACAACAAATCCCAGTTGCCCGTGCCCAAGGCTGCAATGGCAGGGCCGGGGCAAACACCACACAAGCCCCAACCCACGCCAAACAGCGCAGCACCCACCAGTGTGTCGCGATTCCAGACGCTGGGGTGCACATGAAAGTGGTTGTCCAGCAAGGGCTGGCGCAGCAGACGTGGAGCCAGTTGATAGGTCAGCAGCACCACCAACACCCCACTGCCCATCACCAGCATCAGGCCAAAGTCTTTGAAGGTTAAAAAGTTCAGCACCACCTCGGGCTGGATCATGGTAGCCACGGACAGGCCAAACCCAAACAAAACCCCTGCTGCCAGGGTGATCAGGGCGCGGGAGATCTGCAGCGCGTTCATGCCAGCCACCGCATGACATTGGCCGTTAAAAAAGCGGTGGCCATGAAGGTCAGCACGGCGTAGAGCGAAGGCAGCTGCAGCGAACCCATGCCGCAAATGCCATGGCCTGACGTGCAACCGTTGCCCAGGCGAGCACCATAGCCGACAAAAAAGCCACCCACCAGCAATTGCCAGGCAGGCACAGCGGTGGTTTGCGGTGCGCCACCGGCTGGCCCAAGCCACCACATCAGCCCGCCCAACACCAGGCCGGCGGCGTACACCAGACGCCAGTTGCGCGAATCGGTAAAGCGTGCCTGTTGAAAAAAAGGCCGCTGCACCACATACGACCAGCTGCTGGAGAACACCGTGCTCATGCCGCCAATGCGACCGGTGAACACATACAGCAGCCCGGTGCCTGCGCCGATCAGCAGGCCACCCCACAGGTAGTGCAGCCAGGCCATTTACTTCACCTCGGTGATGAATTGATCGCGTGGGCGGCGCACCTTTTTCAGGTTCACCAGCCAGTCACCACTTTCCTCGCGGTAACCCAGCGGCAAGATGGCCACGCTGCGCAGGCCTTTGGCCTTCAAGCCCAGAATCTCGTCGAGCGCCTTGGGGTCAAAACCCTCCATGGGGGTGCTGTCAACTTCTTCAAAGGCCGCAGCGATCAGAGCCGCTCCCAAGCCAATGTAGGCTTGGCGGGCAGCGTGTTCAAAGTTGGTTTGGGCATCGCGCGACGGGTAACTGCCAAGCAACATCTGGCGGTAGTTTTCCCAGCCTTCATTGATCAGGCCACGCTCGGTGTTGACCAGGTCAAACATCATGTTGATGCGCTCTGTGGTGTAGTTGTCCCAGGCGGCAAACACCAGCAGGTGAGAGCAGTCGGTGATTTGGCCTTGGTTCCAGGCGATGGGTTTGATTTGCTCACGAACGCCCGGGTTGGTGACGACAAAAATCTCAAACGGCTGCAAGCCGCTGGAGGTGGGGGCGAGTCGTGCCGCTTCCAGAATGCAGTCCACCTTGTCTTGTGGCACGGCTTTGGCCGGGTTCATTTTTTTGGTGGCGTAGCGCCATTGAAGCTTTTGGTGCAAAACAGACATGGGATTCCTAAAAAATAAAAACCGGCCAGCTTGACCGCATTGGTTCGCCCTTAGCTTGGGGCGCAGAAACGCATTTGCAAGAGGCGAGGCGAGGGGCAGGGGGCAGGGGGCAGGTCAGTGGGTGACAAACTGGTAGCTCACTTCTTCACTGTCCACCATGTCCAGAAAATCGTTCAGGGTGTCCTCGTTGTCGGTGCTGGCCCAGGTTTCTTCGGGATTGGTGGCAAACAGCGGCTCGATGGCAATGTCCAAAAACTGGCCATTGGACAATTGCAGCACCGGTGTGCCTTCTGAGGTTTCGACCAGTTCCCAGTCTTCAGGCACGGACATGTCGAGTTGGATGGTGACGCTGAGTTTTTTCATAGGGGTTCCTAAAAACGTAAGGCGCAAAGCGTAACCCAAGTCGATGACATGAGCCAGAGCACCGATAATTTAGCGCATGCACACCACCCACTTGCTCTATTTGCACGGCTTTGGCTCGTCGCCTGCGTCCAACAAGGCGCGTCTGATGGCCTCCACCGTCGCCAGCCGCCACCCTCAAGTGGTCTGGGCTTGCCCGGCGCTCCAGGCCTCACCCCATCAGGCCATGACCCAGGTGTTGGCCTTGGTGGCCGATTGGCCCCGGGAAACCATGTCTGTGGTGGGTTCGTCATTGGGCGGGTTTTACGCCACCTGGCTGGCCGAGCGTCTGGGCTGCAAGGCGGTGCTGCTCAACCCTGCAGTGCACCCGGCGCGTGACCTGGCGGCCTACATTGGTGAGAACAAGCTGTGGCACACGCCCGAGCAAAGCTTCTTGTTTGACTTGGCCTATGTCGGTGAACTGCAAAGCCAGGAAGTGGCACACATCAGCCACCCCGAGCGTTACTTTGCCATCATTGCCAAGGGCGACGAGGTGCTGGACTGGCGCGAGATGACGGGGCACTACCCCGGAGTGGTGACCCAGCTGCTGCCCGCAGGCGACCATGCGTTAAGCGACTTTGCGCAGCACCTTGACAAGGTGCTGGCGTTTTTGAATCTTGTATAAGAAATTGGCCTCTAGCCCGTGTAAAGCCTGTGTAGCAAGCTATTAAAAAAATAGTAAATAGTCTATTGACCTGTAGCCCTTATTTAACGTGAAACAACGCCCACAGCCGACAAGAATGGCGTGTCGTAGGGCCGACTTCAATCGGCCATGGCGGGTTGAAACCCGCCCTACGCAGGGCACGCATGTTGCATGCTTTGGGGGTGTCCTTGTTGAACATGGACGTTAGAAAGCGCAAAAAGCCAAAAATAACGCAGCCTTGGCGCTGACTAGCGATTTGCGCACCGGCGGTCTGACCCACAGGGGTTCATCTTGCCCAACTGTTGCAGGAAGCGCCTTTTACCTGGCTAAACCGAGCAACTTTGCTGCAAAATAAAAACAGGCCGCGTTCCGTCAAGGAAAGCAGCCTGCAAGAGCGCCGACCAAAGGTCAGTCGCTGATTAGAAGTTGTATTGTGCCGAGGTCTGGATACGGTTCAACACACCAATTGCACCCGCTTCGGTTTCACGGTGGCCGTAGATGTACTCAATGCCCACGTCGGTATTTTTAACCGGGCTCCAGATCAGGTTGGCGTGAACCGACTGGGCGCTCTTGGTTGCAGTGCCAGGGATTCCTTGACCAAAGCTTGCGCGTGTGCCCGACACTGCGATCGTGGAGCGCAAGGAAGCGTCCCACCAGTGTTGGTACGATGCCGTGGCGAGCCAGGCGCTAGACAAATCTAGCTTGTTGCTGGCGTTGATCGCAGCGTCCGTGTACAAACCAACAACATAGCGGCCAAGTACGTTGCCGTAGTTGGCGTAAAACCTGAACGCGTCTTTGCCAAAAGTCGGAATCACACCACTAACGCCCACCGCGCCGCCCCATTTGTCATCTTTGATGGCAGGTGTATCAACGCGAATCTGACGCGCCAACGCCGAAAAGCCGTAGCTAACTTTGCCGAATTTGAGGTTAACTCGTCCAACAACGTCAGGAAAGCGGTCGTCACCAGCTGGGCCCACGCCAGCGACGTTGGATTCCGGATTCTCCAGAGCCACTGCCCATTGGCCATCAGCAATTTTTTGCGTGTAACGGATTTGCGCTTGACGCACAAAAATAGTACCTACTGGCCCACCGAAGTCGAGCACTTCTGGAAGGGATGCCAACTCCATAAACGTTCCCCATGTTTGACCAACCAGCAAGCCGCCGATTGAGCCGAAGGCATGGCGCATACGTAAACCGTTGGAGTTGCTTACAACTTCATTGCCGTTTAAGTTACCCCCAAAAAAGTCACCTTCAAAGAAAGTTTTGACTTCACCCATGGCGCTGGGTGTCGAGGTGGTCATATTGAAACGGGTCTGACGAGCGTGCATCGTGAGTTGGTTTCTCTCGTTGGTGCTGCCCAATGGAATGCCGCCGGCTTCCAGTTCCTGGTCAGCCGTGCCGCCCACGCTGCGGCTGTTGAAAATAGCGTCCGCCTTGACGTAACCGCCAAATTTGATCGAGGTGTTGGAACCCGGCAGTTTGAACGAGCCGGGGATGTCGCCACCCGTTACAGCGTTAGCAGGTGCGGCTGCAGCGGGTGCCGCTTGTTTGGCCGACAACTCGTCAACCTTTTTTTGCAGTGCGTCGATTTGCGCCTTGAGGTCGGAAAGGGCATCGGCACGTGCCAGCGGTGCGGCTGCCAGCATACCGCCGGTCAGCGCAAGGCACAACGCCGTTTTGGTAAACGCGGGAAGTTTTTTGTATTTCATGGTGTCTCTATTTATAGGAAGGTAACCTTGACTTTGAATAAATGCGCCGCAAGGGATAACGCAACCGCCATTATTGGGTGGTTCCGCTACGCTTACAACTTCTTACAGGCCAAATTAGTCATAAAACTGACATCAAAGTGTTAATGCGTTGGGTTAGCGCGACAAACAACTTGTTTTGAGATGCAAAACATGCGGGAGCACACAATCAAAATTTCGATTCTTGTCACACTTTTTTCTTAACGATTGAACCCAAACAATCTATTAGGGCATGAATGCATGGCGAGGTGAGTTGCAAGGCAATTTGGCTGGCCGAGAGGCGTGCATAGCCGTCGCTATGGACGACAAACGGACGGGCAAAATGGCCGCACGCCAAATGGCATCAGGCAAGCACAAAGTGCCGGCTAATGGATTATTTGGGTTGAAGTGCTATATGTATTAACATAATATACATCGTATGAAGTACGATTCAGTCAAAGGACGACCCGGCAAAACACGGCAAAGTAAGGCAAACCCGCATGCTGCTTGCCTCGCGCCTGAAAATCAGGCTACAACATATCTTTCAAACGGTGGTACAGCGTGCCAAGAATCAAACTGGGTGTGCGCAGCAACGCGCCGCCCGGAAACTGGCGGTGTTTCAGTTGAGCAAACACATCAAAGCGTTCTGCTTGGCCCGCAATGGCCTGGGCAACCAGCTGACCCGCCAAACCCGTGAGCGCCACGCCGTGCCCGCTGAAGCCCTGAAGGTAAAACACGTTGCTGCCCACGCGCCCAAAATCGGGCGCACGGTTCATGCTGATGTCCACAAAACCACCCCAGACATGATCAATCGGCACGTCTTTGATCTGTGGAAAAATTTGCCCCAAACGACGCGCCATGACTTCTTTAAGTCTTGCCGGTGTGCGGGTTGAGTAGCTGACGCGCCCGCCAAAGAGCATCCGGTGGTCGGCGCTGAAACGAAAATAATCCAGTACAAAGTTGTTGTCACAGGCTGCGGCATGGCTTGGAATCAGCTGGCGGCACAAGTCTTCAGGCAAGGCTGCGGTGCTGATCATGTAAGTGCCCACCGGCATGATGCGGGGTGTCAATTCAGGCGCTACATCGGGCCCATATTCCGACAAAGTGCAATTGCCTGCCAGCACCGCGAATTTGGCACGTACATGGCCTTGCGCGGTGTAGGCACACAAGGCTGGGGTACGTTTGAGTCGAGTAACTGCTGATTTTTCAAAAATTCTGACCCCCAACGTTTGCGCCGCACGCGCCAGCCCCAAGCCGAATTTAAGCGGGTGCAAATGGCCCGATGAGGCTTCAAAAGCGGCAGCGCAATAGCGTGGGCTTTGAATAAAGCGCTGAACTTCAGCGCCGCTGACAAATTCGTGTGCAAAACCATAGTCACGCTGCATGGTCTCGCAATCTGCTTCCAAGGCATGGGCTTTGCGCGGGGAATCGGCCACGTACATGTAGCCCTTGACCCGGTCACAAGCAATGTTGAACTCACGAATGCGCTGGTCAATCAGCTCAATGGACTGCATGGACATGTCCCATGCCTGGCGCGCCTGTTCCCTACCCAATTGCGCCTCAAAAGGCCCTTGTCCGCAGGCAAACCCGGCAATGGCCTGGCCTCCGTTGCGCCCTGATGCACCACTGCATACCCGGTCTGCCTCCAGCACCACCACCTGGTAACCGCGCCGCGCCAGTTCAATGGCAGCAGAAAGGCCAGCAAACCCTGCCCCTACCACCAGCACATCCGCCAGCACCTCGCCCTGCAGGCAAGGCTGTAGCGCAGGACGTTGCACGCTGGCTTCGTAATAACTGTGCTGGTTAAGTTGAGTATCAGAATCGAGCAGCATATTGGGCGTAATGAGTTTAAAAAAAGAAGCAAGTACGGCGCAGGGTTCAGAGCCGTTTGGCTACTTGACCGCAGAGATAAGTCCATACCAAAGTGGCCGCGGCAGAGCTGGTGAGTTCGGCGTGGTCATAGGCCGGAGCCACCTCCACACAGTCCATGCCAATGCAGTTCAGTACCGACAATTCCTCAAGCAGGGTCAACACCTGAGAACTGCTCAGTCCACCCGGCTCGGGCGTGCCGGTACCAGGCGCAAAGGCCGGGTCCAGGCAATCAATGTCAAGGGTGATGTAGCAGGGTCGGTTCTGCAACCGCTGCACAATTTCAGTAACCACGGGTGCAAGCCCTGCCCCATCCAGGCCACGCAATTGCCGGGCGGTGTAAATCATGCCGCCCTGGTCGCGCACATATTCACGTGCCGCGCGTTCGCCGCTGGAACGCAAGCCGATTTGCACCGTGTGTTGCGGGTTGACCAGGCCCTCAGAAATGGCTTCATAAGTCCAGGTGCCATGGCCAGAGGGTTCACCAAAGTGGTCTACCCAAGTGTCGCAATGGGCATCAAAATGTACCAGCGCCAAGCTGCCGTGCTGCGCATGCGCGGCACGCAGCAGTGGCAAGGTTACAGAATGGTCGCCCCCCAGAAACACGCAGTGATGCTGCGCCATCAGCACCGCCGCCTGGCGCTGGATATGAGCTCGCACCTCGGCCAGCGGCGACGCATTAGGCAAGCGCATGTCATAAGCATCACCCAACAGTCCCAGCGGCGTGACCTCAAAATGGGGGTGGATACCATCGCACAGCATCAGGCTGGCACGGCGAATGTCTTGCGGCCCCATGCGTGCACCTGGCCGGTTGGTCACGGCCCCGTCAAACGGCACACCCACCACGGCAAACGCCTGGGCAGCCAGTTCTGGTGCTGCTAAAAAACGGGTGGTGTGGTTGGCATAGGCAAAATGTCCAAGGGTCATGACCGCTCCAAGGGGAAAATGAAATGGGAGCATCGTAACTCTGCATCCATCCAATCATTGAGCCAGTTGGTGAGCAGTTGTGGGCACCATTTGCACTGCTTGTTTCAGGCATGATGCGCATCTGTCATTCACTTATTCACTTTGCATCTTGAACTCACCCCACGCCCGAACCCTGCGCGCTCCCCCCTTTTGGCTGGCCTACTTCTTTCTGGCTTTGAGCATGTCGTTGGTCGGCAGCTATGTGGCGCTGAGCAAGCCGCTGGTGGCCGCGTTACCTGTGTTCTTGCTGGCGTGGCTGCGCTTTGGCATTGGGGCGCTGGCCATGCCGCACTGGCTGCGCAAGCCGGTGGACGAGCTGCCCATGAGCCGATCGACCAAACGCCTGTTGTTTCTGGAATCATTTTTGGGCAACTTCATGTTCACCGTGTGCATGCTGTTTGGGGTAAGCCTGACCACCGCGGTTTCTGCCGGAGTCATCATGGCCGCCCTGCCGACGGTGGTGGCACTGTTGAGCTGGTTGTTTTTGCGTGAACGCATTGGCTTGCGGGTATGGGCTGCGATTGCTTTTGCAGTGACTGGCATCACGCTATTTTCACTATCAAAATCAGAGCTACATGCGGATGTTTATTCGGGGCTAGAAGGTGATTTGCCTTATAAATACGGATGGCTTGGCAACCTGCTGGTATTTGGCTCGGTGGTGTGCGAGGCCTCATACGCCGTGATTGGTAAAAAACTCACGGCACACGTGTCACCCAAACGCATCACCGCCCTGATCAACCTTTGGGGTCTGGCCTTGATGACACCCTTTGGCCTGTATGCGGCCTGGGCATTTGACTTTGCATCGGTCAAACCGGGCATGTGGTGGTTGCTGCTGTTTTATGCACTGGCAGCCAGTGTATGGACGGTTTGGTTGTGGATGACCGGTTTAAAAACCGTGCCAGCGGCGCGTGCCGGGGTGTTCACCGTGATGCTGCCAATCTCAGCGGCACTGGTGGGCGTGGGGCTGCTGGGTGAACGCCTGAGCGCCATGCAGGTGCTGGCGTTTGCTTTGTGTCTGGCTGGTGTGGTGCTGGCCACCCTGCCCGCGCGCGAAGCCGCCCTGCCCGCTCGAACGCCGTCCTGATTACGTCATTTGGTTGCGCCCGTGATCAGACCAAGCGGGTGGCGCTGATCACCATGCCATCGGCATCGGCATACAACCATTCCCCAGGCTTGACCCAAACGCCTTGAATTTGCAGCGCCAGGTCTTTCAGACCCTGGTTCTTTTTTTCGGTTGGCATGGGGATGCTTGCCAAGGCACGAATGCCCACATCCAGCTGTGCCAGTTCAGCCACGTCGCGCACACAGCCATCAATCACCACACCCGCCCAGCCGTTTCTGGCGGCAGCAGCGCCTAAGTTACCACCCAACAAGGCGCGGCGTAGCGAACTGGCACCATCCACCACCAGCACTTTCCCAACCCGGCCTTGCTGCGTATCTTGAAAACCGCACGCATCCACCGCCGCTTTCACCAAAGAATTGTCTTCAAAGCATTTGAGCGTGACCACGGGGCCGCAAAAAACACGGCGCGCGCCAAAGTCTTTGAAGACCGGGGGCAGCACCCGAAACTGCTCCACCGCGTCATTTTTATGTGCTTCACACAGGTCACAAGTTGCAAAATTAGTCGTCATGGGCTTTCTCCTGAATAAGGGGGGTCTGTTACAAAAATTGTAAAACGCTGCCCGACATTGCAAAAATTTGACGTTTTCACAGCAAAATTAGCGTCAGTCCCCTTGGAAAGACCGTATTTCTCCAGTAGGATTCGCCCCAACCAGCGACACGGTTGTGAGCTGGCGATTCACTTAACTTGAAAAGGACAATCCAATATGGCAACTGCAAAAAAAGCGGCTCCAGCAAAGAAAGCAGCTCCAGCAAAGAAAGTGGCTTCGGCTAAAAAAGTGGCTCCAGCCAAGAAAGTAGCCGTCAAGGCTACAGCACCCGCCAAAAAAGCAGCTGTCAAAAAGGCTCCTGTCAAGCGCGCTGTGAACGCCGCCTTCATGAAAGCACTGACACCCAGCGCCGCATTGGCTGCCGTGGTGGGCGTCAAAGCGCTGCCGCGTACTGAGGTGGTCAAAAAATTGTGGGTCTACATCAAGGCCAACAAACTGCAAGACGCAATCAACAAACGCATGATCAACGCCGATGCAAAACTCAAAGAAGTGTTTGGCAAAGCCCAAGTCAGCATGTTCGAGATGGCTGGCCTGATTGGCAAGCATCTGAAATAATTTTCTTTCAGAGCCGTGATCCAAAGCAAAAGGCCGACGCAAGTCGGCCTTTTGCTTGTGGCATTATCCTGGCACTTACACAAGAATTACAAGCTGTAGATGCTGCGTTTTTTATTCACCCGATTAAGCCTCATCATTCCGACCTTCATCGGCATGACCCTGGTGGCCTTCTTTCTCATCCGCATGGTGCCGGGTGACCCGATTGAAACCCTGGCTGGCGAGCGCGGCATTGATGCCACGCGCCATGCCGAACTGCTCAAAGCCTATGGGCTAGACCGCCCGGTGATGGTGCAGTACGGCATCTACATTGGGCGGGTGCTGCAGGGTGACTTGGGCACCTCCATCATCACCCATGAGCCGGTTCGCAATGAATTCATGGCACTGTTTCCGGCCACCATTGAACTGGCGGTGTGCGCCATTTTGTTTGCGCTGATCATTGGCATCCCGGCCGGCATTCTGGCGGCGGTCAAGCGCAACACCATCCTGGATCATGGCGTGATGGGCGTGTCGCTCACCGGTTACTCCATGCCAATTTTCTGGTGGGGTTTGCTGCTGATTTTGTTGTTCTCGGTGCAGCTTGATTTAACCCCGGTGTCAGGGCGCATCTCAGTGCAGTACTTCATTGAACCGGTGACCGGTTTTTTACTGATTGACACCTGGCTGGCCGGTGACAAAGATGCGTTCTGGTCTGCCGTGACGCATCTAATTTTGCCAACCATTGTGCTGGGCACCAACCCGCTGGCGGTGATTGCCCGCATGACGCGCTCGGCCATGCTGGAAGTGCTGGGCGAAGACTACATCCGCACCGCACGCGCCAAGGGCTTGTCCAATTTTCGGGTGGTGGCGCTGCATGCCCTGCGCAACGCGCTGATTCCCGTCATCACCGTGATTGGCCTGCAAGTGGGCGTGTTGTTCACCGGCGCTATTTTGACCGAAACCATTTTTTCGTGGCCCGGCGTGGGCAAGTGGATGATTGAAGCCATTGGCCGGCGCGACTACCCGGTGCTGCAAGGCGGCATGCTGCTGCTGGGCGGCATGGTCATGATCGTCAACCTGTTGGTGGATGTGACCTACGGCATCATCAACCCGCGCATTCGGCACTGAAGGATATGAACATGGCGACGCTTGCCGACACCACTCCCCATTTTGAACAACCCAACCCGTGGCGTGAATTCTGGGATTATTTTTCAACCAACAAAGGCGCTGTGGCGGGGCTGGTCATCGTGCTGCTGGTGCTGCTGATGGCCGCTTTGGCGCCGTGGATTGCACCCTACTCGCCCAACGACACCAACCCCAGCGTGTTTTTAACGCCCCCAGCCTGGCAGGCCGGTGGCTCCGGCGCGCACTGGCTGGGCACCGATGCCATTGGCCGCGATATTTTGTCGCGCCTGATCCACGGCGCGCGCCTGTCGCTGGCGATTGGTCTGGCGGTGGTGGCACTCTCTGTGGTGCTGGGCACGGTGCTGGGGCTGACTGCAGGCTACTTTCGGGGTATTTTCGAGATTGCGGTGATGCGCCTGATGGACATTATTTTGACCCTGCCCAGCCTGCTGCTGGCCATTGTCATTGTGGCCATTCTGGGGCCGGGTTTGATGAACGCCATGCTGGCGGTGGCGGTGGTGGTGTTGCCGCATTACGTACGCATCACCCGCGCTGCGGTTATTACCGAGATGAGCCGCGACTACGTTACCGCCGCGCGCATGAACGGTGCCGGTCACTTGCGCCTGATGTTCAACGAGGTGCTGCCCAACTGCACGGCGCCGCTCATTGTGCAAGCCTCGCTGGGTATTTCTGCGGCCATTCTGGATGCAGCGGCTTTAGGCTTTTTGGGACTGGGCGCGCAACCCCCCTCCCCCGAATGGGGCACCATGCTGGCCGACGCACGCGAATTTGTACTGCGCGCCTGGTGGGTGGTGACCTTCCCCGGCCTGGCCATTTTGATCACGGTGCTGGCATTTAACTTGCTCGGTGACGGTCTGCGCGACGCGTTTGACCCCAAACTGAAGCGCTGACGCTGTCGCTTGTCCTAAAAAATTGTTATGGCTCTTCTCGAAATAGAAAATCTGTCGGTGCAGTTCCCGTCCAAGACCGCCGTGATGCACGCGGTGGACGGTGTCAGCCTGTCGCTTGAAGCTGGCGAGGTGCTGGGCATTGTGGGCGAATCTGGCTCAGGCAAAAGCGTCACCATGATGGCGCTGATGGGGCTGGTGTCATTCCCCGGTGTGGTGCGTGCCGACAAGCTGCGCTTTGACGGGCACGACCTGTTGCAGCTTTCCAGCAGCGCACGCGCCCGGCTCACCGGTAAAGACGTGGCCATGATCTTCCAGGACCCCACCACCAGCCTGAACCCCTGTTTTACCGTGGGCTTCCAGCTGGCCGAGGCACTTAAATTGCACTTAGGGGCTGGACGCCAAAGCAGCCCGCAAGCGCTCGATTGAGTTGCTGGAGCAAGTGGGCATACCCGCTGCGGAGAGTCGCCTGAGCGTCTACCCGCACCAAATGTCGGGTGGCATGAACCAGCGCGTGATGATTGCCATGGCGATCTCATGCAGCCCCAAGCTGCTGATTGCCGACGAACCCACCACGGCGCTGGACGTGACCATTCAGGCGCAAATTCTTGACCTGCTGCGTACCCTGCAAAAAGACCTCAACATGGCGCTGGTGCTGATCACCCACAACATGGGGGTGGTGAGTGAAATGGCGCAGCGCGTGGCGGTGATGTACGCCGGGCAAATCATGGAAACACGCAGCGCGCATGACATTTTTGACTCGCCCCAACACCCCTACACCGAAGCCCTGCTGGCCGCCATGCCCGAGCGCAGTGATGGCGCCACACGTTTGGCCACCATTCCCGGCATGGTGCCCGGTTTGTATGACCGCCCCAACGGCTGCCTGTTTGCGCCGCGCTGTGCCTATGCCAACAGCCATTGCCGTGCCGATCGACCGCCCTTGCGCGAATGGCAAAGCGGCCTGGTGCGCTGCCATTACCCGTTGCTGGAGGCCAGCGCATGAGTCACCCCATGAGCCAGCCCATGAGCCAGCCCATCACACCTGCTGTGCCCACCACGCCACCGGTGGTAGTGGCGCGTGACCTGAAACAGGTCTACACCATCTCCCGTGGCTTCATGCACCCTGCCGACCATTTGCAGGCGGTCAGTGGCGTGTCGTTCACCGTGCATGCTGGCAAAACGCTGGCCGTGGTGGGCGAATCAGGCTGCGGCAAGTCCACCCTGGCACGCATGGTGTCCTTGATTGAAACCCCGACTTCTGGCGAGCTGTCGCTGGCGGGTGTGGACGTGGTCAAGGCCAGTGCAGCCCAACGCCTCGCCCTGCGTCGCACGGTGCAACTGGTGTTTCAAAACCCGTTCGGTTCACTCAACCCGCGCAAAAAAATTGGCCAAATTCTTGAATCTCCGCTGGAGATCAACACCGATGCAAGCGCCCCTGAACGCGCCGCCCAAGCCCGAGCCATGCTGGCGCTGGTGGGTCTGCGCCCGGAGCACTACGAGCGTTATCCGCACATGTTCTCAGGTGGGCAACGCCAGCGCATCGCCATTGCCCGTGCCCTGATGCTCAAGCCGGCGCTGATTGTGGCCGACGAACCGGTGTCAGCGCTGGACGTCTCGGTGCAAGCCCAGGTGCTGAACCTGCTGGCCGATTTGCAGTCTGACCTGAAACTGGCCTACCTGTTTATCTCGCACGACCTGGGCGTGGTGCGCCACATTGCCCATGATGTGCTGGTGATGTACCTCGGCCATGCGGTGGAACAGGGCGAGAAAAAAGCCATCTTCACCCAACCCCTGCACCCCTACACACAAGCCCTGCTGGCCTCCACACCTGGCATTGTTGGAACCGGTACGGCCAAAAAGCGCATGGTGCTCACCGGTGAACTGCCCTCGCCTCTGAACCCGCCCAAAGGCTGCGTGTTTTCGACCCGTTGCCCGCATGTGACAGCCCAATGCCAACAAGAGCGCCCTGTGTTGCGTACACTGGCAGACAGGCAAGTGGCTTGTCATCTGGCAGAGCAATTTGTTTAGCTCTCACTTCTTGTTTTACCAACCCGCTGCTGCGCAGCTTTAACCCCTAAGCCGGACGAGCCGGAACCAAAAAGGCAACACAAAACCTCGGTCGTGCGCAAGATTTTTGGACGTTCAGCCGATTTACGTCCCCGCAAATGTTCTTGGGTTGACCAAGAGAAAGTTTGTAACCCATTGGGTTTAAAGGCATTTTGCCCATGGCGAAATAATCGCCGGATTCATTTTGACACATCAGAATTCTTCGCAGGAAATGTGAAGACTGAACTTGTTAGAGACTAAGGAGTCCACAAGATGACTTTTCTAAAATCAAAGCGCACCTTCACACTCAAGCGCACCGCGCTGTGTGCCTTGGCCTTGCCGGCCTTGCTGGTAGTTGGCCAAGCTGGTGCCAAAACCCTGGTG
>Ga0210035_1000576_pt1 | contig 26128 bp, 23 predicted proteins | sample CryGeymeta201507_FD_183975 | JGI IMG/M metagenome (GOLD analysis project Ga0210035, IMG submission 183975) | Groundwater microbial communities from Crystal Geyser aquifers in Utah, USA - Crystal Geyser metaG 2015-07 (SPAdes) (version 2) | ecosystem: Environmental > Aquatic > Deep subsurface >...
AACGAAGGTGGGTCTTTCACCACAGGAATTTAACGTGGATATTTTTTCCACTACTGAACAGTTGATGGATTTTATGGGAGGATTTTATGGGATTCCAGCCAAGGTGCGATCCAAGCGGATTGCGGAATTAATCAAGCAATTTGATTTAGAAGAACAGCGGAATGTTAAGTTCCAGAAATTGTCTGGCGGACTAAAACGGCGGGCAATGCTCGGTCGAGCATTGGTCCACACACCGGACTTATTGATTCTTGATGAACCAACGGCTGGGGTGGATGTAGAGCAGAGACGAACCTTGTGGGCGTATCTGAAGGAATTAAATAAAGGAGGTAAAACTATTATTTTAACTTCTCATTATTTAGAGGAAATTGAATATTTGTGTAATGATATCGCGGTGATTAATCATGGGCAGATAATCTGGAATGGGACAAAGGAGGAGTTTATGATAGGTGGGAAGTCGGTCGAGGAGAAATATTTGGAATTATTAAAACAATAGTAAATATAGAATATAAAAAAGAGAAACTATAAAGTAGTACGTCTTTATCTTCAATATTCAATTTTCTTTAAAATTTATGAAAACAAACTGGATTGGACTCTATACAATGCTCCGTCGTGAAGTGAAGCGTACCTTGCGAGTGTCTACCCAGACACTAATTGCCCCGACCGTATCGGCGGCCCTTTATATTTTTATCTTCGGGACAGTAATTGGCAGTCGCATTAGTGATTTTGCTGGGGTACCCTACATTTCTTTTGTGTTCCCGGGAGTATTAATGTTGTCGGTGGTAAATGCTTCTTTTGCTAGCGCCTCGTCAGCTTTATACTTCATGCGTTTTTCTCGGAGTATTGAAGAAATACTTATTACGCCGTTCTCGTATTTTGAAATGCTGATTGGTTTGGTAGGAAGTTCAGTGATGAGAACACTGCTGGTTTCTTTTTTGATTTTGGGAGTTGGTCTGATATTTGGTGCTGTGCAACTCGTGTCACCTTTTATGTTTATCTTTTATACGGTGGCAATTGCTGCTATTTTTGCCATGCTGGGTATTATTGTGGCCTTATGGGCTGAGAGTTTTGAACAGTTACAGGTGCTCAATACTTTTGTCATTACACCACTTACTTATCTCGGGGGTATATTTTATTCCATCACGATGTTGCCACCCTTGGTTGCTAAAATGACTGTCCTAAATCCCTTCTTTTATTTTGTTGATGGGATTAGAAGTTCAATGATTGGTTATAGTGAAGCGAATTTCACTGTCGGTCTGATAATTATTATTGGCTTGGTTTTTGGTCTGGGATTTTTGGTAACAAAGTTGTTTAAGTGGGGGTGGAAGATTAGAAGTTAGAATAATAATTAAAGATTTGTTAAAGGGTATGCACATCAATAAGGTCCACTTTTAAATAGTAGCTGTTATACTTTAGAGAGTATGAAAAGAAATGCAAAAATGTATGAAACAGTGGCGGCTTTAATGACGCCCGGAAAAGGAATTTTAGCAGCTGATGAAAGTAATAATACTGCTGGCAAACGCCTAGAAATGGTGCATTTGCCAAACAAGCCAGAAAATCGTCAAGATTTTCGTGAGCTTTTATTCACTGCGCCAGAAATTGAAAAATATTTATCGGGAGTAATTATGTATGATTCTTCAATCAAAAATTTTACTGATGATGGCACTCCATTCCCTGATGTACTTTTGGCTAAAGGTATTTTGCCGGGTATTAAAGTTGATATGGGCACCAAAGAGCTGGATGGTTTTCGGGGTGAGGTGGTGACTCAAGGTCTTGATAATCTTGAAGAACGATTTAATGAGTATTATGACTTAGGGGCACGATTTGCTAAATGGCGAGCTGTAATATTAATTGATGATGATACACCAACTGATGAGGCAATTGAAATTAATGCAGTAATGTTGGCACGATATGCCCAAATAGCCCAGAGAGTAGGAATTGTACCAATAGTAGAACCAGAAGTTCTTTTTGCTGGTGATCACGATATTATCCGAGCGGAAATGGTAACAACTAAAACCTTGCATATTTTGTTCCAAACCTTAATGAAATATAAAATTGATCTTAGCGCCTTGATACTAAAAACATCCATGGTATTAGCTGGTGATATGAATACGGAGCAATCGTCTTCTTCTCAAGTGGCCAACGCCACTTTACGTACTTTTCATATGTCGGTACCACACGAAGTTGGTGGAATTGTCTTTTTGTCTGGTGGTCAGATACCTAAACGTGCTACCGAAAATCTAAATGCTATTGCCCAAATGGGTAGCCAACCCTGGCCAATTACTTTTTCTTATTCTCGTGCCATTGAGGAGCCGTTTTTGACAACCTGGCAAGGAAAACCGGAAAATGCGAAGGAGGCCCAAAAAATGCTATTACACGTTTGTCAGATGAATAGTTTGGCACAACAGGGTAAATATGATGCCAGTAAAGATTCAAATTTAAAATAAAAGGATCAAAAAATTAGAAACTCAACAAAAAATAAAACACTATTTCAAATAGTGTTTTATTTTTTGTTGAGTTTTAGGGGTGCTATTTCTTTTGCTTATAAACAGTATGCTTTTTGGCAACAGGATTGAATTTTTTAGTTTCGTATTTTTTGGTTGGGTCTTTTTTTACCTTATTATTAAAACGAGTATAATAAACATGACCCTTGCCAACTCCTTTTTCATCTCCAACGGAAACTAATTTGATAAGTAAATCTTGTGACATATTGGTGAAGATTGTATCAGAAAAGGTAATTACAGTCAATTTTTTGGGAAAAATAATACATTATAAACAGAAAAAAAGTTTAAGTTTCATTTTTAGGGTTTTCAATGTGTTATCATTGGCCTGTCCGTGGAATATTTTTCGTTATTAACGGCATTTTTTACATGAGAGTTCTTACTTTTGGCTGGGATTTTCCGCCGTCGCGTAATGGTGGTCTTGGGGTAGCTTGTTTCGGTTTAACCCGTGAGCTTTCGCGCGACGGAGTGGAGGTCATTTTTGTTCTCCCTAAAAAACAGGACACTATCGGATCACCTCGTTTTGTTTTTGCTGATACGGAAAGGAAAATTAATTTATATGCCAAGGTTTATGAAATTGCATCGTCTCTTATTCCTTATCATAGTTCGGATAATCTAGTTCAAAGTTTAGTATCTTACGATGCAATTGGTTGTCCGGTTCATAAGACTCGTACCATTCTTGAAGAAATACATCGTTATGCGCAACAGGCGGCAGCGATTGCTCAAGAGGAGAAATTTGACGTTATTCATGCTCATGATTGGACTTCATATTTAGCTGGAGTAGCAGCTAAAGTAGCCAGTGGCAAACCACTAATTTTGCATGTTCATGCTACTTCTTTTGATCAAGCAGCTGGTAATAATGTTGATTCTGAAATGTTTAAGATAGAGTGCGAAGGATTTACCCAAGCTGATCAAATAGTGACAGTTAGTCAATTTACTAAAAACATTTTAATTGAAAAACATGGCGTGCCAGCTGACAAAATACAGGTGGTGCATAACGGTTGCGATAACGCACCAGTTCCAAGATACGAACCAGTCCTTAAAGAATTAAAAGCTCAAGGTAAAAAAATAGTTTTGTATCATGGACGAATTACTATTCAGAAAGGGGTGGACTATTTTGTTCGGGCGGCGCGAATGGTAATAGATGTTGACCCCAATGTGGTTTTCGTTATTTCTGGCTGGGGTGACATGCAAAATCAAATAGTAGAGCAGGTAGGTAAAATGGGACTTTCTGGACAGGTTATTTTTGCCGGTGCGCTATGGGAAGAAGAACGCGATCGGATGTATCAAACTGCTGATTTAGTGGTTATGCCTTCTGTTTCAGAACCATTTGGATTAGTTCCATTGGAAGCTATTTTACATGGCGCTCCTTCGCTAGTTTCAAAACAATCAGGTGTAGTTGAGGTTATGACTCATGTCCTTAAGGTTGATTTTTGGGATGTTGAAGAAATGGCCAATCAAATTTTAGCTGTGCTTCGTTACGAGGCCTTGGGTAAACAGCTTAGAGAATACGGAAGACAGGAAATTAATCGTCTTTCTTGGAGCGAAGCGGCCAAAAAAATCTACCAACTTTATAGAAATCTAGTAAACTACATTCACTCTTAATTATGCTTACTGTTTGTCCTTATTTTCATGTTCATCAGCCCTATCGGGTTAAACGCTATCGGGTATTTGATATTGGTAATGATAATCAATATTTTAATGACAATAGCGCCAGCGATTTGAACAATAGTCGTATCATTAATAAAGTGGCTGATAAATCTTATCGTCCTACTAATAAAATCTTAAAGGAATTGTTGGAGACTTATCCCGATTTTCGTTTTGCTCTATCATTCTCTGGTACTGTCCTTGATCAGTTTGAGGCCTATGCACCAGATGTGTTAGAATCCTTTCAAGCACTGGTGGCGACAGGCAGGGTAGAGGTACTAGCAGATACCTATTATCATTCATTAGCTTTTTTTTATTCTCTACCAGAGTTTGAACGTCAAGTAGCTATGCATGCACGGCGGATTAAAGAACTCTTTTCGGTTACGCCTCGGGTATTTAGAAATACTGAATTGTCCTATCGTAATGATCTGGCTAAATGGTGTGAAGATAATGGATATTTGGGAATTATGGCCGAAGGCTGGGATAAATATCTTGGTTGGCGTAGTCCAAACTTTGTTTATCAACCCGCTGGCTGTAGTAAAATCAAAGTTTTGTTAAAAAATTATAAGCTGTCTGATGACGTGGCTTTTCGGTTTGGTAATCGGGGTTGGGCTAGTTTTCCACTTTCGGCGGACACTTTTGGAAATTGGATAAATGCTCATCATGGTGATGGACAAACTATTAATTTATTTATGGATTATGAAACCTTTGGTGAACATCAATGGGAGGACACCGGCATTTTTGATTTTTTACGCGCTTTACCTAAAGTGATTTTACGACGAGCTGATACCAGTTTTAAAACTCCGACGGAAACTATCTTGGCTTATGACTCAGTGGGAACATACGATGTGCCGGATATTCTTACCTGGGCTGATACAGATAGGGATCTGACGGCCTGGAATGGTAATGATATCCAACGTGATGCTCTTGCTAAAATATATAAAATGGAAGATGATGTTTTAAAGACGGAAGAAATAGATTTGATTGAGTCATGGCGCAAGCTCCAGACTTCTGATCATTTCTATTACATGTGTACCAAATGGTCACAAGATGGTGATGTGCACGCTTACTTCAGTCCGTACCATTCACCTTATGATGCGTATATTGCTTTCATGAATGCTTTAAGTGATTTACAATTGAGGGTGCAGTATGCATTGAAGGCAAAAGTGGCAATGGCAGAAAAAGAAGCAGTAGTGACAATCCATTTATCCTTTAAAATGCGTTTACTGGCTTGGTGGCGAAGACTTTATTCCACCTCAAGTTTTTTTAGTAAAAAAATTGGAAAAAAATAATATGTTCTTAAATTTTATGAAAAAGATATCATCAGTTAAAGTACCAGTAGTAATCAAACCTACCAAAGCAAAATCAGTGCCGAAAAAGACGCGTGCCAAATTAATTACTCCACCCCAAAAAATAACCAAACCAGTCTCTGTAAAAAAAGCATCAGTAAAAAAAGTGGCTAAGAAAAAAGTTGCCACAAAATCATCAGAAACTAAAAAAACTTTAGTGAAATCTGTTAATAAGAAATCACTAATACAGGCATCAGATGAAAAGTCATTTTGGGTTAGTGACGGTCAAATCTTAAATAATTTATTGGCTTTAGCAAATTCATTTGAAAAGATGGATAAATTGATTTATCAACATCATGCCAACTCTACCCAAAACGACTTTGCTGATTGGGTAGAAACTGTTTTATGTGATGATGACTGTGCTACTGCTTTGCGAAAGGCAAAAACTCCTAAAACTGCTAATAGAATCGTGACTGAACACCTTAAGTTTTACATTATTTAATTTATGGCTCGCGCGATTACTCTCGGGAATGGAAATCTGCTAGTAGGGATGGACTATCGCGGACAAGTACGGGATTTATATTTTCCGATGGTTGGTCAAACCAACCATGTTAGTGGCGCTAGTGGTATTTTCTTACATCGGATTGGTGTATTTGTGGATGAAAAAATGTATTGGTTGGATGACCCTGTTTGGGAGATCACTGTCGGCGCAACTGGGGATAGTGTGATTGGCGGTTTTTTAGCGATTAGTGAAAGTTTGGGTATTTCACTCCAAAGTAGAGATGCAGTTCACAATGAAAATAATATCTTTTTGCGTAATTTTACTATCACCAACACTAGTACGCAAAAACGTCAGATTAAAATATTTTTTTCACAACAGTTTAGAATTGCTGAATCACGACGGGGGGATACAGCTTTTTATGATCCTAGGGTGGGTGCAATTATTCATTACAAAGGCAAAGACACTTTTTTAATTAATGCCACCAAGAACGGTATACAGTTTACTGAATACAACGTTGGATTATTTGGTATTGAAGGAAAGGAAGGAACTTATCTTGATGCTGAAGATGGTAGATTGGAAAAAAATCCGATTGAACACGGCTCGGTTGATTCGGTAATTGGTTTTACTTGTGAATTTGATAAAAACGGTTACGACGAGATTTCTTATTGGATTGCTTGTGGCTCATCAATTCCGGAAGTGCATGATCTTGATGCCTATATTCTACGAGAAACACCATTGCGCTTGATTGAGTCAACCGATGATTATTGGCAGGCCTGGCTCAGTAAAGTAGATCGTGATTTGTCACCCTTGTCTCCAGCTCTGCAGACATTGTATCGGCGTTCCTTAATTACCATTAGAGTCCACGCCGATAATCGTGGTGGAATAATTGCTTCAAGCGATACCGATATGTTGCATCATGGTAGAGATACTTATAGTTATGTTTGGCCCCGAGATGGTGCCTTGATAGCCAACTCCTTAGATAGAGCTGGTTATCCAGAGGTGGCGGAAAGATTTTTTTCCTTTATTGCTCAATGTCGGGAACCAGCTGGATATTTGATGCATAAATATCTTACCGATGGTTCTCTGGGTAGTTCCTGGCATCCTTGGTTACAAAAGGGAATAGCAAAATTACCAATTCAAGAAGATGAAACCGCCACTGTTTTATATATGTTATGGCAACATTATGAAATTGACCGTAATTTAGAATTTATTGAATCCCTCTATAATTCATTTATTGAACCTGCGGCCAAATTTTTAGGTGATTATATTGAATCTACTACCGGTTTACCACAAGCTTCATATGATTTATGGGAGGAAAAATACGGAACATCAACTTATACTTCTGCTTCTGTTTATGGCGCTCTCATTGTTTCTGCTAGATTTGCCAATCTGTTAGGAAAAGAAAATGATGCGCGTACGTATTTGGCAATTGCCCAACGCTTGCAAAGTGCCATTTTAGAACACCTATATGATTCAGATTTAAAAATGTTTGTGAAGCAAGTTATTCATAATGAGGATGGTGATTTAGAATATGACCGAACCATTGATGCCAGTAGTTTTTATGGCATTATCTTTTTTGAAGTTTTGGATATTGATGATGAGAGAATTAAAGATTCATTTTCTACTATTGAAAAAACCATTCAGGTGGCTGGTGATAGTCATGGCTTTGTTCGTTATCAAAACGATGCTTATTACATGATGCAGGACGCTGACTCTCCGAATCCGTGGGTGATTACAACGCTTTGGATGGCCCAGTACTATATTAAAAAAGCCACTAAATCAGCGGATTTAAAACCGGCCTTTGATTTATTAAACTGGACAGCTTCGCACGCTTCGTCAACTAATGTTTTGGCGGAACAGATGCATCCGCATACACGCAAGCATCTATCTACTTCTCCGCTGATATGGAGCCATGCTGAATATGTTTTGGCGGTTAATGCCTATTTAGACAAATTAATTGAATTACAGGATATTAAAAATACTGCTTCCAAAAACCAAAGTTTTTAGTAAGAGGTAAATAAGTACCGATCCGCAAACGATGAATATGATAAGCGAGGCCAGTGGTGCCAATTTCCTTTCCGATTATTTCAGCAAGGGTACGCATATAGGTGCCAGAGCTACAAATGCAGGTGAAGTTGGCTATAGTAAAAGTGTCGGTAGCGGTGCCATTTTCAATGAAGCGTTTCCAGTCAGCACGGATATTGACACGCCTAAAGTCGTTACCAAGGGCCTTGCTGGCATCAGTAACTTCAGGGATGGTTTCAATTTTTTGACTGACTTCAGAATAAATCTCTGTTCTAGTTTTTTGCACAATTTGTTTAACTTTTAATGAGTAGATTCTAGAATGTTTAGTTGGTATGGTAATTTCGTTCAATCTTCCTTCCACTGCCCAGACATGAAGTGGTTTTCCTAAAACTGTTTTGGCAGAAAATTTTGGATAGGGAAGTTCAATGTCACCGATTAGGTTGTGAGTAATTTTTTTGATTTTTGATTTATCAATTTTTAATGCCCCGGTTTCCTTTATTAGACCGAGGACATCACCGGTATCAGAACCAACACCAAACAGAATTGAAAATTTATATTCTTTATCTAAACCGTGATATTTTTCCTGTATCTTACATTCATTTCCAATCAAAATTAATAGTTTTCCAGAAGCCATCGGATCTAAACGTCCAGCATAAGCGAGCGCAACATCCGCCAATTGCGGATGTTGCGCTCTCCACTCTTCAGCGCACTGTAACGGTGTTTGCCCAACCTCTTTTTCTAAAACTACATACTTTTGCATAAGACCACTTTATCATAAAAAGAAAAGGGCGGTCCGGAGAGACCGCCCGCATCCAACATTTTCATAATCAAGATGATACAAAACAAGCTTGATTCAAATCGAATCTGTCCATTCTGACCCATTTTCCCAAAGATAAGACAAGAACTTTTTCATTTTCGTCCTCCTCATCTTGGTAGGGAAAAATTTGGAGGTCTTCTGGTGTGACCAACTCAATCTGCGGGTCCCAACCTATGAACGGCTCACCTTTTACAGTGAGATCATAGATTGGAAGACAATTTGTTATCTTCCAATGTCCAATTGGATTATTCATCGGAATTACCGTGTCCGCATCGGACCCTTCTTGGGCAGGACAAATTTGCCCATAGACCAAAAAGAATACCAACAAAAATGAAAAAACCTTCATGCTTGACCCCCTCAATTATTGGCCACAGTTGATTCCGTTGACCTTACCTATAATTAAATCATAGTTTTTGTGCTTTGTAAAGCTTGCGGATGGCTCTAACGTTAGTTAATTCAGGATAGTCCATCAGTGCAGATTGTTTTGGATAATTAAATACCCCAAAATCATGTTTGTTTTTGCTGAAAATACAGTTTAGAAAGGGGAACCACCCAAGAATTTATTAACAATCATGAGGAGTACAAAACCACCTAGTACCATAAGAATGAATTTCATATTGGTTAGTATAACAGATTTTTGACATCTAATAACAATAAGGTCGGCGCCAAAGGCGCCGACCTTATTGTTATATTATTAAATCAAGTTGTTTGTTACTTCGTCACAAATGTCAGTGCCATACCGTGTTTATCCGCTCTTCCAGTGCGACCAATACGATGGACATAGTCTTCGTAGGTGTTAGGAAGGTCATAATTGATAACATGAGAAATGTTGTCAACGTGGATTCCTCTCGCGGCGACATCGGTGGCAACTAGGACCTGTACTCTACCAGTCTTGAAATTAGTGAGAGACCTTTGTCTTTGGGGGTGACTTTTATTACCATGAATAGCGTCTGCTTTTATACCAACTCGAACTAATTCTTGGCTGAGTTTTTCAACACTGTGCTTCATTGCACCAAAGATGATGACCCGAGTGAATTCTGGTTTTTTTAGTAACGCTACTAGAGTATCAAATTTAGTGTGTTGTTCATAGTGAACAACATCTTGAGTGATACTATTGATAATATCTTTTTTACGAACTGATACAATAATTGGATTGCGCATAAATTCAGAAACCATACCTTTAACGGTGTCGGACATGGTGGCAGAAAAGAAAAGCGTCTCATGTCCATCAGGAATATCTTGCAGAATTTTACGCATATCATGAATAAAGCCCATATCCAACATCCGATCGGCCTCATCTAATACAACAGTAGTTATCCCTCCGGGTTTGATGTGTCCACGGTCAATCAAATCCTGTACTCTACCAGGAGTACCGATGATAAAATGGTTCTGTCGGCGTAGGCCTTGAATTTGAGGACGGATATTAATTCCACCCACACAAACAGTAGAAAAAATTTTCATTTTGTTAGCTAAACGATGTAGCTCCTGTTCAACTTGAATAGCTAATTCGCGGGTGGGAGCTAAAATCAAAGTCTGTCTATTGAATTGTTTGAGAGTTTTGTTAATTAAAGGTAACAAAAACGCCGCAGTTTTTCCTGTTCCAGTTTGGGCTAAACCTACAACATCATGACCATCAAGAATGTGTGGAATAATCTGGTCCTGTATTGGGGAAGGCGTAATAAGTTCCATGCTAGCAATGTTTGCCACCAAGGGTTGTTCTAACCCAAAATCATTAAAGGTGTGTTTTGGAACATAGACTTCATCGGGCGTATTGTCTACTGGGTTAAGGTTGATATATTTTGAAACGTCAAAGGTTTGCATTTTTCTTCCGCCACGGGAACCGCCACCACGTTGTGATGATCCTCGTCTTCCATTGTTATTGAAGGGTCTGTGACCACCATGATTAGTGTTACTAGAAAAACTTCGGCGTTGACTTCCGCTGGCTGGTTTGTGATTGTTGCTACTAAAGCGTCTTGTACTGTCACTACTATGACTCTCGGTGTGAGGACGAGTAGCAAAAGCTGGCTTCCGACTAGGTCGGGTAATTGAAGAATTCATTTATGATGTAAGTTACGAAGCGTCAAGCGCTTCAGGGCTGTGCAGAAAGATAAAGACAAAAAAGACAAGAATGTCTAATTCGTAGCTCAAGAGCCCTACACGAGAATCTTAAGGTAAGAAGAGAGTAACATGAAAATTGTTTTGCGTCAAATAAATTTAGCCCATCCTCACAGACTTATTTTTGGTTCTGGTTCCTAGGTTTTGGACATATCCCCCTCAAATCCATAACGGCAAATTATAGCATCTATTTCTACCGATTCAGTTATAAAACTTTTTAAGTATAGTTCATCATCGGAATTGAAATTATTTTCCCTAAACTCAAAGCTTTCCTTATTATTTGCTCCAGCGAGACTTCTGGCAATATAATTCTTGTCCACGCTACCTTCTGTGAGAAGTTGTTTTCTCATTTCCATGGCGGCAGCTGTGCCGACACCAGCGAGACTTCTGGCAATATAATTCTTGTCCACGCTACCTTCTGTGAGAAGTTGTTTTCTCATTTCCATGGCGGCAGCTGTGCCGACACCAGCGAGACCTAAGGCAATAGAATTCTTGGACACGCCACCATCTGTGAGGAATTGTTTTCTCATTTCCATGGCGACAGCTGTGCCGACACCAGTGAGACCTAAGGCAATATAATTCTTGGACACGCCATCTGTGAGGAATTGTTTTCTCATTTCCATGGCGGCAGCTGTGCCGACACCAGTGAGACCTAAGACAATAGAATTCTTGGACACGCTACCTTCTGTGAGGAATTGTTTTCTCATTTCCATGGCGGCAGCTGTGCCGACACCAGCGAGACTAAAGGCAATAGTATTCTTGGGCACGCTACCTTCTGTGAGGAATTGTTTTCTCATTTCCATGGCGGCAGCTGTGCCGACACCAGTGAGACCTAAGGCAATAGAATTCTTGGACACGCTACCTCCTGTGAGGAATTGTTTTCTCATTTCCATGGCGGCAGCTGTGCCGACACCAGTGAGACCTAAGGCAATAGAATTCTTGGACACGCTACCTTCTGTGAGGAATTGTTTTCTCATTTCCATGGCGGCAGCTGTGCCGACACCAGTGAGACCTAAGGCAATAGAATTCTTGGACACGCTACCTTCTGTGAGGAATTGTTCCATTTTTTTGGTTATTTTTTCGGCAATTTCAAAAGATTCTGAAATTATTTCTTCAGTATTTCTTTCTGGCCCAGCTTCTATTCCTTTACGCCTAGACGGCACGACTGTTGGCTTATATTCTACAACCCGAATCAATTCTTCAAACATATCCCTGTCTGCTTTGTTTTCAAGCTTATTGGAATAATAGTATCTTAGAGCTTGCTGGAAAGTTTCGTTGATGTCTCCAGTATAGAATCGCAAAACAAAATCCCGAACGCGACGGGGCTCCATGCGATCGTCAAATGTGAATGCTTGCGGTTGATCTTCGGCAACTTTTCTGTTCTTTAGAAGCTCCTTTGCCGCTTTATGAAATTCCTTGTATTTTTCCAAAACCTCTATCAATCCAGGAATTTCTGGCAATTGTTCAGGTGTCAAAGACCCTTCCCGAGTTCTGATAAACATATCGGGAGTGACATTTTGAGACGTTGGCTCTGCCCCAAATAAAGCGTCGGTAGAATAAGAGAAAGTGCTTTCTGGTAATTCGGATGGTAATTTTTTATAAACCCATCGGCGTAACTGGGCTGGGTCTAATGGTTCACGTCCAAAATAACCCTTGCCCGGAGGATTCATTAAAGCGATTATTTTTGTCCTTTCTTTGTTGACAGGTACAGCCTCCGAAGCATCTTCAGAAAGAATTACATCACCACCTCGTTCAAGAGCATCTAAAACCTCATGCAGACGAATAAGAATATTTGGAGCGGAAGCGTTAAACTCGTCAAGTATGACAATTTTTGTTTTACCCTCCTCTTGGCGAAGACCACTGGTGACCTTTCCATCGGCAAAAATATACTCAGGATCTTCCGGCTTACTTTTGTGTGGGTTAGGAATATATCTTCCCATCAAATCTTCTACATCAGTAGCACCGTTTAAGTTTGCGTAGTGAATTTCCCAACCGAGTTCAGCGGCCATTTTTCTGACTGTTGTTGTTTTACCTAATGATGTTCCGCCATCAACAAGCAAAGGTTCTCCGCTCAAAAAAGCGATAGCGATATCTCGTTGTAGGGGTAAAGCAACTTCTTTGTCATTTATAAAATCAGCGTACTGTTCTCTCTTGGGCACGAATTGATCGTCGCCAGATTTGGATTTTTCAAGAGTGACTCCTAAGTAGACGACATCGGTCTCCGTTTCCGCAATTGGGGTTTTTTCAATGATGACCTCCGGAGCATTTGATGCATCCTTCTTTTCTGGATCCGGAGTAAGGGCATTAAATTGTCTTTCTGGTGAATTCATATATTTATGCTTGAAAAGCAGGGCCTGTGGATGATAAAAGGTCAAAGCCCTTCTCTTGAATTTTATTTAAATTGTCTTTGTCGACCAATAGTACAATTGCAGAATTTTTATAATCCGGAGAAAGTGTTTGTGAACGCATGAGTTTTTTGTCGAAAATCTCAACCTGTCCTGTGGGATATTGGACGATAAAATCATAGACGTCTTTGTCCACATCTCCAGTGATCACAAAATAAGTTTTTGGGGATTTGAAGAGACCGGCGATATTTTCCGATCGCTTAAAATCAAACCCTTCCATCACCTTTGCGAAACTCGCAAATTCCTCATCATCCTTGGCGATCACGAGCCCGACTTCTTTTCCTCCCTGTATCACAAAGAGGAATTCTTCGATAGATTTTGGGTTGCTTGTGTGGGACATAATGTTAAATATATATTATATTAAAAATTATCGTAATTTGCAATGACCTCTTTTATGAGAACGGCCAATTTTTCGGCCATTTCTTTTACATTTACATTTGCGATACTGTTCGGATAATACTTGTCGACGTGTTCAGTCCCTCGACCGATTCCAAGACCGATAAGTCGTATATCTGTTTCTTCCAAAACTTTTTTGATCATCTTTCCTAATTCGTATTTTCCACGTGGATGCATGGGAGATTCTGCTGGACTGCCGTCGGACATCACCACTAAGAACTTTCGGTCAGCTTTTTGTCTTACTAAACGCCCGGAAGCTTTTTCAAGTGCCCATCCGTCATCATTCCATTGAGCTTTGCCAGTGTCACTGGTGTCGTCAACTTCCCCTAGCATTCTGCCCATGTTCTCCCGAATATGTTTTGACATAGGCTGACCGAAATCTTGGTATTCGTAAATACGATCGTTGAATCCAAGAATCTCAAGATTTATGGATAAGCGGTTCAAAACCTCCGACAAGACAATCACGGCTTTGAATGTTTCTTCTATTTTGTTGTCATTGGACATTGAACCCGACAAATCAACCAAAAGCGATATTGCATAATCCTTTTCATCGGGCATTTCCCGTTTTTGCCATGCCTTGCTCTCCATAGCTGGAATCGACTTTGCCTTTTCTTGAATTCTCCGCTCAATGTCGATTTTTTTTCCGGTGGTGAATCCACCCCTCCACCTGTGGGCGTGGCGAGCGACAAAAATTTCTCGTAGTTCAGTTTCCAATTTATCTATAATAGGTAAAACTTCGCGACGCATTTCTTCATATACATTCGCGTCTTTTTTAAGCTCCTTGGCAACTCGCTCATGATATTTTCGGAGCTCCTCCCGAGTGTCGTCTGACAAACCTTCGCTGGTTTTTTCTGCCGGCATCTCTTTGGTTTTTTCGGGTTCTGGTTGCTCTTCTCGTTCACCTTTTTTTTCTGGATTGTCTGATAGTTTTCCTTGTAATTCTTCATTCAATGCATCTTCTAATTCCTTTAATGCGGTCTGAGCTTTTTCGGCGATTTCTCTTCGTTCTTCTTCAGGTAAAGAGTCAATAAATTCTTTTATTTTTTGCTTAAGCCCTTCTGGCAGTGATCCAAGATCAATTGGCTTGCCCGTTGATGCTTCGGCAGATACAGACTCTGGGACACTATCTTGGTCTGACGATGATCCTTTTTCATCTTTATCACCACTCTTACTGCTTGCTTCTTGTTTTGCTTTTTCCTCCTGTTCTTTTTTGGCGTCTTCGATTGCTTTTTTTACAGCTTCCTCTAGAACCTTCTGCTCTTCTGGTGTCAGCTTGTCTTTAAGCTCTTGAGGCAATCCCTGGCCTCCCTCGCCCCCTTCTTGTCCCTCTTGACCTTTCTGCATATCTTTCAAAAGCTCTTGTGTTTTTTGATCCTCCATATCGGCCTCAATAAGCTTTTTGAACTCTGGCCAAATTTCGTCCCGATTTATCTCATATGATACTTGAGCGTACTTTTTGATAAGCTCCTCGCTTTTATCGGCCTCTTTTCGTGAAGGGTATCTCCACCAAGAGTCCCGCGCCTGTTCAATCGTCGCCCGAACCACGGTTTTGACCTCCTCTGGCAAGTCTGCTGATATTTCCATTTCCTGCCCCTGCACTTCCCGGAACCATTGCTTGATGTATTCAAAACCAGCTTGCATAAAGCGAGGCATAACTCCTAGTTTTTGATCAGCTTTTTCTTTTGCCTTGGCTTCAAAATCTAAATCTTGCGTGTATGCCAAATCCATCTGTTCACGAAACTTCGGATAGCTTTCCGCCACGAAATTGTTGTCCCGTGGATCCTCAATAGCATTCATCATAAATGCGAAGCCGGGCTGTCTCCACTCCTCCAAAGGTATAAAATCGGCTCTTGATATTCTCCGATGGCCGCCCTCGTGAGAGATGACAAATCGTAAATAGTCTATCGGTTTTTCCAAAAGATCTTTGGGGTCAATACGAATTACATTATTTTGAAAATCCCAATGCCAACCAGCACCGGGTTGATTGAGTTCTACTGGAATACGAAAATCTTTACCGATGAAATAAGCAAGGGACGAAAGTGTCTGCTGTTTTTGTTTTATCTCGGCTTGCTGTTCGGGGGTGAATTCAGCTAAGATATCCATCTCTTTTTTGCGATCCAACGCACGATAAACCATTTCCGGATCTGGTGTCACTTCTTCGCGAGGTATTTCTGGATTTGGTCTAAATTTTTCCATATACATATATTTATTTGATATATCATTTAAGTATATACTCTTGATGACGGCAACGGCAAGCTGTGCGATGCTAAAATACTACTGTTTTGAAACGATAATAAGGTTTTCAAAACATTTTGTTTTTATAACGATTTCCTGTTAAAAAATTATATTTTTACATCTCTTGTATCGCGACCACGCCTAACACGCTAATAAATTCTCTATCTAAATGCAACACCCGGTTGTTTTGTGTCTACTAAGATTATTTTTTAATTCTACTATCGCGATTAATCGCGATAGTAGAATTAAAAATGAAAGGAAAATTTGGTGAAGTCAAAATCATTTTTCACATAAGATCTGATAAATAGGAACAAAAACTCCTAATAGAGTTCAAATTTGGTTCTATTTAAATATCTTATCCGACCTTAAATTAGTGTCTATTAAATGATTATCGTTTACAATGGTTGATATGAATAAATGTGATTATGATAGAATGCTGCCCGCAGATTACAAATTAGCTTTTAAGGATGCTGATATTAGAGGTTTTTATGGTACAGAAATTGACGAAGTTTTAGTTTATAGAGTAGCTCAGGCCTTTGTTCTGGAATTTTCTCTAACTAAATTATTAGTGGGACGTGATATGCGTATTTCTTCACCTAGTCTACATAATGCCTTTATTGCTGGTGCCACTGATGCCGGTGCTTTGGTGATTGATGTTGGCTTGGTAACCACACCGATGTTGTATTTTGCTTCAGCTACTTGGTCACTCTATGGGGTTATGATTACTGCTTCTCATAATCCAGCAATTTACAATGGTTTAAAATTAGTGTTGCCTGGTGCCATTCCACTAACTAATAAAACTGGTTTAAAAAATATTGAACACCATGTGACTAAAAATATCTTAGTAAAAAATAAAAAAATTGGTCAAGTAAAAAAACAAAGAATTTATCAGGAATACAATCGTTTTGTCCGTAGTAAGGTTAATTTAGAAGGTAAGAGAAGATTAAATATTGTGGTTGATGCTGGTAATGGCATGGGGACTTTATTGGCACCGATAATAAAAAGTTATCGTCAACTTAATTCCAAGGAATTATTTTTCGCTTTAGATGGCACTTTTCCTAATCATGAATCAAACCCCACTTTAGTCAAGAACCAAAAACAAATCATTTCCACAATTAAAACCGGTAGCTATGATTTTGGGGTTGGCTTTGACGGCGATGCCGATCGGGTGGCTTTTTTTGATGAAAAAGGTCGTTATGTTAACGCCGCTATTATTGGTTGTTTGCTGGCTAGATATTTTCTCTCTCTTCATCCTCGAGCTACCTGCATTTATACATCTTTTACTAGTAGAGTTTATGAAGAAGTGATTAAAGCAAGTGGCGGAAAAGCCGTTAAAGCGAGAGTGGGGCATGCTTTTATCAAGGAAAAAATGCGAGCCAAAGATGGACAATTTGCTTGTGAGCATTCAGGACATTTTTATTTTCAGGATACATTTTATGCTGACTCAGGTATTGTGACTTTGCTGTTGGTGGCCAAACTTGTGACTGAAGCGAAAACTAAAGGTTTGACTTTTTCTCAATTATTAAAACCATTTATGATTTATTATCAGACTGAGGAAATCCTGGTGCCAGTAAAAGATAAAAAAAAGACCTTGCTCTCGGTAAAAAAAGAAGCAGAAAAAAAGTCGCCACAAAGTATTAAATCTTCAGATGGTATAACTGTTGATATGGGGGAATATTGGTATACTGTTAAAAGTAGTGTAACCGAAGATGCTTTGAAATTTGTGATTGAAGCAATCAATAAAAAAACTGCTCTTAAGGAGCAGGCCAATCTATTGGAGTTTCTAAATAAAAATGGCGGTAGGGAAATGAAATAAAGTATAATTGTTAAAATGAAAATAATTACTGATTTTAATAAAGTAGGAGCGTCAGCTTTCTTTGAAACCCAAAATTTTGCTATTAGTCCACATATTCAAACCCTGCGCTCAGTGCTGGTTTCTGGTAATTATATTGCTCCGGAAGCATCAATCAACTTACCAACCGATAGTCATATTCTGGAGGCAGTGGAAAAGGTAGTCAAGAATACTAAGACAACCAACCTAAAATATATTTTTTTGATAGGTATTGGCGGATCTAATTTGGGTACTAAAGCAGTCTATGAAGCGATGTTTATGCCCCGTGATGTACTTTCATCAATTTATCCGCGAATAATTTTTATTGATACCAATAATGTGACTTTGCTTCAATCTTACTTGATTCTACTCAATTCATTAAATGACCCGAGTGAATATCTGATTGTTAGTGTTAGTAAATCTGGTGGAACAACTGAAACTATTGCCAATACTGAAATTTTATTAACACAAGTAAAAGAAAAATGGGGGAATAGACCAGATAGAGTAATTATTATTAGTGATAAAAATTCTCCTTTTTTGCAGGCCGGAAAAAAAATTGGTGCGCACTGTCTCTCTATTCCTCCCATAGTAGGTGGTCGTTACTCTGTTTTAGGAGTAGTGGGATTGGTACCTCTAGCATTGGTAGGTCTGGATATTGTGAAATTTCGTCAAGGCGCTGAGGAGATGGCTAATACTTGTGTACATCCTGAAATAATTCAAAACCCAGCCGCTATCGCTGCTGTTACTGAAGTACAGGCGTATCGCGCTGGTAAAAATATCCATGATCTTTTTCTTTTTAATAGTGAGTTAGAATCATTAGGAAAGTGGTGGCGTCAACTTTTAGGGGAAAGTATTGGTAAAGCCGTCATTGATGGTGTCAATCAAGAAACTGTTGGCATTACTCCAACAGTATCAATTGGCTCTACTGATTTGCATTCAGTTGGTCAACTTTATCTTGGTGGCCCCAATGATAAGCTGACCACTTTTTTATCAGTTAAAAACCAGCCAGTAGATATTGTTATTTCTTCGTCACGTTTTTTTCCAAAATTAATACCGATGATTAATAATAAAAGTGTTAATGTCATTATGGATGCCATTATGGCTGGAACAAAATCCGCCTACACAGAAAAAGGTAGACAATACCTGGATATTGAATTGTCGGAAATATCTCCTTTTGAATTGGGAGCTTTTATGCAATTTAAAATGATTGAAGTAATGTATATCGGTAAGTTATTGAAGGTAAATCCTTTTAATCAACCAAACGTGGAGTCATACAAGCAGAAAACTAAGGAGATTTTAGAAAATGGCTAACCAACTCAGGTTTTGTAAAAATCTTTAGATGAATTACTAAGATTACTAACCAAACAATAATAGTAATAATAATCAACATTTTAGGTTTTGCGGAAGCGGTTATTTCTGATATGATGCAGGCGCACAGTAAATATTTGCTGTACAGATATTATCTTTATGTTTGGAATAAATACCGCTTATGCAACTGAAGGTGGCATTCATGTTGCTCTTTCGCCTTATGTAGTGGGTAATTTTTTTGGTGTACCAATCACCGCTACCATGCTCACAACTTGGCTAACAATGTTGTTATTGATTACCGGAATAATCTTTTTACGTTCTCAACTAAAAATGGTGCCGGGAAAAATCCAGCTTGTTTTTGAACTTTTAGTGGGTGGTGTTTTTGAATATATGAGTGATATTTTGGAAAATCGTAAATTAGCTCGCACTTATTTTCCAATTGTGATGACGATTTTTATATTTATTTTGTCACTTAATTGGCTCGGCCTTTTACCCGGTGTGACAGCCATCGGTTTTTATGAAAATCAAGCAGGATTAACACATTTTATTCCCTTATTATATCCACCAGCCACAGATCTAAATATCACTATTGCTTTTGCTTTGATCGCTTTTTTTACGATAGAGATTTCTGGGGTAATTGCGATTGGGTTATTCAAATACACTAGTAAATTTATTAATTTCAAATCACCATTAGCTTTTTTAATTGGTATTATTGAGCTTTTTTCTGAATTGGCTCGTCTGATTTCTTTTTCTTTTCGTTTATTTGGAAATATTTTTGCGGGTAAAACATTATTGGTAGTGGCAATGTTTTTTATTCCTTTCATCATACCGGTGCCACTTTTGGCTTTTGAGGTTTTTGTGGGTTTTATTCAGGCGTTTGTTTTCGCCATATTGACCTTATTTTTTATTAAATTAGCGGTTATGGAACCACATTAATTAAGTATCATGAAAATATAATCTTGCAAAATCTTAGTGGATAATCACGAGTCTCGTAAAAATTGGGCGTGGCTCGTACTTGTCCGGTAATATATCGGGTGATACATAATTTATTAATTTATCAACTCTAGGAGAATAAAATATATGACAGAAATAGAATTAGCTCTACAGGCATCACAAATCAGTGCTGAAGCCGTGAAATCAATCGCTATGGCTCTGGCCGCTGGTATTGGTGTTGTTGGGCCGGGTATCGGTATCGGTATTTTGGTAGCCAAAGCCTTGGAGGCCATTGGTCGTAACCCAGAAGCTACTGGTAAAATTCAAGCCACAATGTTTATCGGTATTGCCTTTGTGGAAGCATTGGCAATTTTTGCTTTGGTGGTGGCCTTTATTATCAAGTTCGCTTAAATAAAATTTAATATTGCATTATCAGCTTTGTTGTAGTATGAAAAATTTTATTCGCCGTACAAATTAAGACAACTTAAAAAATTTTTTACTGGCGCCTCGCCTCTAATGCAATCATGAAGTTTATTTCTGTTCTCGCTTCATCAAAAATTTTTTAGCATTATTCACTTAATATCTTTTTATTATGGAAGCTATCATTAACGCTTTTGGCATCGATGTCCGACTCATCATCATTCAAATAGTAAACTTCACTATTTTGCTAGTGGCGTTGGTGTATTTTCTTTATAATCCAATTCTTAACCTACTCAAGAATCGGGAGGAAAAAATCAAACAAGGAATTAAGGATGCTGAAATGGCGGCCATGGCTCGTGCTCAAGCGGAGGAGGAAAAGAAACTAGTTATGACTGAGGCACATTTAGAGGCCGAAAAAGTTAGTGAGCGCGCTAAAAAAACGGCTGAAGTAATGGCGACGGAAATTGTCACCAAAGCTCATAATCAAGCCGTACTGGTCCTGAAGGATGCCTCAATCAAGGCGGAACAATTACATATTCAAGTTCAAAAAGAGGCTGAATCTGAAATAGCCCAAACGGCCATTTTAGTAGCCGAAAAAATCTTGCGTGAAAAAGCTCAATAATATTTTATGAAGCAAAATTATCTCAAAGCCGTAAGTGTTCTCCTGAAAGCTGGTATGCCGGTGGAAAGAGTTCTATCTAATTTTAAACAATTACTAAATAAGCGTGGCCATAAAGCACTTTATGGTGTTGTGTTGCGTGGTTTAATAGTTGATTTTGAATCAAATAACAATCAGATTAATCCTGTGGTGACGGTGGCTAATGCTAATGATGCTAAATCTGACTTAGTTAAAAACGCCCTTTTAAAGTTACAAGCCAACCCTGAAAATTTTACCACCGAAATTGATAAATCAATTATTGGCGGAGCGATAATTTCATATCAGCACCAAATGATTGACCAAAGCTACAAAACCAAATTGAAAAACCTTTATCAGTCAGTTATTACCAAATAAATTTATTCACCTAATTTCACTACTACACATATATTATGAGCACAACAATCATTGAACGAATTAAAAAAGAAATTAAGCAATTAGAAACACCTGTTTCGCCACAAGAAATTGGCACCGTCACCACGGTTGGTGATGGAGTGGCGGAAATTGATGGCTTAAGTGGGGCAGAGATGATGGAAATGGTGGTTTTTTCTACTCATGACGGTCTGGCTCTTTGTGATGTTTTGAAGCAGACGACAGTGCTTTATGGTTTGGTTTTAAATCTGGAAGAGGAGAGTGTCAAAGTAGTGATTTTAGGTGAAAGTGGTTTGGTACATGAAGGGATGATTGTCTATCGGACAGGCAAATTATTGTCTGTGCCAGTGGGAGAATCAATTGTCGGTCGGGTGATTAATGCGCTTGGTGAACCGATTGATGGTAAAGGAAAGATTGATGCCAAGCGAGATATGCCAATTGAACGGGTTGCTTATGGAGTGATGGAACGGTCAGCGGTGAATGAACCAATCCATACTGGAATTAAAGCGATTGACTCCATGATTCCAATTGGTCGTGGTCAGCGTGAGTTGATTATTGGTGATCGGGGTACGGGCAAGACTACGATTGCGATTGACACCATCATCAACCAAAAATACGAACCAAAAGAAAAACGCCCAATTTGTATCTATGTGGCTATTGGTCAGAAGCGTTCCAAGACCGCTAATATTATGGCCCAGCTGGAAGAAGCTGGGGCAATGGAATATACCACTATTATTGCGACTAGTTCATCTGAAGCTTCGCCACTGCTTTTTTTGGCGCCCTTTACCGGTATGGCCATTGGCGAATATTTTATGGAACAAGGAAGAGATGTGTTGATTATTCTTGATGATTTAAGTAAACACGCGGTCGCCTATCGTCAGATGTCATTGCTTTTGAGACGACCACCAGGACGAGAGGCCTATCCGGGAGACATTTTTTATCTTCATTCTCGCCTTCTAGAGCGTTCTGCAAAGCTCTCTAAAGAGCTTGGTGGCGGTTCAATCACAGCTTTGCCAATTATTGAAACCCAAGAAGGTGATGTCTCGGCCTATATTCCTACTAATGTGATTTCTATTACGGATGGACAAATTTTCCTTGAAGGAGAATTGTTTAACAAAGGAATTCGTCCAGCGCTCAATGTCGGTATCTCAGTATCCCGTGTTGGAAGTAGTGCTCAGACGAAAGCGATGAAGTCTGTTTCAGGCAAGATTCGGCTGGAGTTGGCACAATTTCGGGAGTTGGAGGCCTTTATGCAGTTTGCTTCTGATCTTGATGATGATACCAAAAAGCGAATTGATACTGGTCGGAAATACGTTGAATTATTAAAACAAACCCAAAACAACCCGATGCCGTTCTATAAACAAGTAGTTTCTATCTATGGTGCCAATAATGGTTTACTGGATGGAACTGTGCCAGAAAATGTCCATAAGGTTGAGGTAGCATATCAAGAGTTTATTTTACGTGATCGTAAGGACGTCTTGGACACGATAGAAACAGAACGGATTATTAGCGATGTAACGAAGAAAAAGTTAGATGCTTCTATCACTGATTTCAAAGAAGCAAATGGTAATCTATACGTCATCTAAATATTAATTTTTTACTTGTTATTAACTAATTGCTAATAGCTAAAAACTAACCATGGCTCTCAAACAAATTAAAAACAAAATAATTTCCACTAAAAAGACTGGCAAAGTGACCAAGGCAATGGAGTCTGTTTCGGCGGTCAAAATGCGTAAAAGCCAACTTCGAGCTTTTGCTAGCCGACCGTATGTACACACGGCGATGCGGATTCTGGTACGTTTGGCACAGACTAACGAGGTTAAACAACACTCTCTATCGTTACCACGTCAGATTACTAAAAAATTAGTTATCATAGTTACTAGTGATAAGGGCCTGGCTGGTAGTGTTAACAGTGCGGTTTTGAAGCAGGTAGAGCAAATGCGTTTAGCTGGAGATGTCTTTGATGTATTAGCCATTGGTCGCAGGGCATTAGAGTTTGCTAAACGGGAAAAGCTAATGGTAGTAGCTGATTATCTCAACGTCAGCGATAACGTCGCCCTAGCTGATGTTTACAAAATGTCAGAAGTGGTTATGAAAGCATTTACCAATAACAATGAGTACGGGAAAGTGGAAATTGTTTATCAGAATTTTATTTCTACCTTTGAGCAATTACCCACGAAGCGTCAAATCCTCCCTCTTGACCCAGCCGAAGTACATTTCATTATGCGTGGTATCCGACCGAAGACTGGAAAGTTTAGTGAGGAGGTGGTGGCGCCTGATGCGGTGGTGCAGTATGAAATTGAACCAAATGTCGGTACAGTCCTTGATATTCTCATTCCACAGTTGGTACAGATTTTACTTTTTCACGCCTTATTGGAAAGTAAGGCCTCGGAACATTCAGCGCGAATGGTGGCGATGAAGAACGCGACCGATAAAAGTCAGGAAATTATTAAGGTCTTAACCTTGATGTATAATAAAGCCCGCCAAGCTGCTATCACAGCGGAGGTAGCAGAGATAACCGGCGGTATGGAGGCTATGAAATAGAGTATATGGAACACTTACCAGAAACAATCAGAGTCAGAGATGCTGAAGCAATAAACACAATAGTCGTTGAAGTCATTCAGGAAACAACAGAAATATTTAAGTCTGAACTTTCAAATGATGACCAAGAAAAGTTGCAGTGGGTTGTGATGGAGCGTAGCACCACTCCCCTGGGCCGGATAATTTTTTTACGTCGATTGGCTAAAGAAAAGGCGACTTCACCCCATTTAATGGGGGTTGTAAATAACATTCTGATTTCTCTGCGACAGAAACTTAATCAAAATGAAATAAAATTTTATCTAACTGGAGCAATTCAAAAAGGTTTATTGGATGAAATCCCATAAAAAATACTGTTTGTCAGTAAAGACGTTAAAATCATTTAGTGCTCATTAGTAGTAAGTGTCTAAATTTTAGACTTTTACTACTCAGTGGTACTGAGTCATTATTAGAATTATTAATCTAATTAAATACTTCTATATATAGAAGTATTTAATAAAAAATATTATGAGTACAGAAACAAAAAATGTTGGAACAATTACCCAAATTATTGGTCCAATTGTGGATGCTCACTTTTCGGAAGGAGTACCAACTTTACTAAATGCTTTAACTATCACCAAGGAGGACGGGGTAAAGATTACGCTGGAGGTGGCTCAACACATTGGTCTAAACCGAGTGCGCGCGATTGCAATGGAAGACACTCAAGGACTAACTAGGGGAATGACAATTGTAGATACAGGAACAGCTATTTCTGTTCCTGTAGGTGAACAATCTCTCGGGCGACTTTTTAATGTATTAGGTAAAACTTTAGATGGTAAAGAAGTTATTACTACAGCACCATTGCGTGGTATTCACCAGGAAGCCCCAGCTTTTGTTGAGCAATCAACTAGTACAGAAGTGTTTGAAACCGGTATCAAGTCTGTGGATTTGCTCGCCCCTTTCATTAAAGGCGGTAAGGTGGGCCTCTTTGGTGGAGCGGGAGTGGGCAAGACAGTACTGATTCAGGAATTAATTCACAATGTTGCCTCTGAACACGGTGGCTACTCGGTATTTGCTGGAGTGGGTGAGCGAGTGCGTGAGGGAAATGACCTGTACCACGAAATGAAGGAATCAGGGGTGCTTGATAAAACTGCTTTGGTTTTTGGACAAATGAATGAAGTGCCGGGCGCGCGTGCTCGAGTAGGGCTCACTGGTCTCACTATGGCTGAGGCGTTGCGTGATGAGGGCGGTAAGGATGTTCTATTTTTTATGGATAATGTCTTTAGATTTACTCAGGCCGGACAGGAGGTATCGTCATTACTTGGTCGTGTTTCCTCAGCGGTAGGTTATCAGCCAACTTTGGCCGAGGAAATGGGTAAGATGCAGGAACGTATCACTTCAACCAAAAAAGGTTCGATTACCTCTGTTCAGGCAGTGTACGTACCAGCCGACGACTTGACCGACCCAGCCCCAGCTACTACTTTCTCTCACCTGGACTCTACTGTTGTGCTCTCTCGTCAATTGGCCTCACTCGGTATTTACCCAGCCATTGACCCACTAGAAAGTAATTCCTCAGCCCTTGATCCGTTTATCGTCGGTGAAGAACATTACCGTGTTGCTCAGGGGGTGAAGTTGGTATTACAACGCTATAAGGATCTCCAAGACATTATTGCCATTCTTGGTATTGAGGAACTTTCCGAAGACGACAAGCAAATTGTCTACCGCGCCCGCAAGATTCAGAAATTTATGAGTCAACCATTCTCAGTGGCAGAAGTATTTACCGGTACACCAGGAAAATATGTCTCACTAGCCGAGACCGTCCGTGGCTTTGGCGAAATTCTTGATGGAAAGCACGATGAGAAGGGTGAGCAAGCATTCTACATGAAGGGGGGTATAGATGAAGTAAAATGAGTAAACGAGGCATAGCCGACTATTACGAATTTTCGCGGATAAATTTTTATTCCTAAAATTTATCCGCGCACCACCAATAACTCTCAATTAACGTATCGTCATTTGACTCCATCTATCAAAGGTATTATGTAGATAAAAATAGGTGTGAGTGGCTACAAACATTCTATTGCAAACATAAGTAATGCTTGTATAATCAAATTATGTCTACAGCAAAATTAAAAATCATATTTGATAAAGAAGCCGATGGGCGCT
>Ga0210035_1000582_pt1 | contig 25913 bp, 17 predicted proteins | sample CryGeymeta201507_FD_183975 | JGI IMG/M metagenome (GOLD analysis project Ga0210035, IMG submission 183975) | Groundwater microbial communities from Crystal Geyser aquifers in Utah, USA - Crystal Geyser metaG 2015-07 (SPAdes) (version 2) | ecosystem: Environmental > Aquatic > Deep subsurface >...
TACCCGCGTGAATTGCGTGATGACCCGCAACGCATGGCGCGCGAGGTGTTGGTGCCCACCATGGGCGGCGCGCACATTCCCTTGGGTCAGCTGGCCAAAGTGGTGATCGCAAAAGGCGCGCCCGGTATCCGCACCGAAAACGCATTGCTTTCAGCTTATATCTTTGTCGACATCCGCGACCGGGACATTGGCAGCTATGTGCGCGACGCCAAAAAAGCGGTGGCCGAACAAGTCACTTTTCCCAGTGGTTATTACGTTGCCTGGAGCGGCCAGTTTGAGTACATGGAGCGTGCTATTGAGAAGATGAAGGTCGTCATCCCGGTGACGTTGCTGAGCATCTTTTTGCTGCTGTACCTGAACTTCAGGCGCATCACCGAGACATTGATCGTGATGCTCTCGGTGCCGTTTGCGCTGGTGGGCGGTGTCTGGCTGATGTGGTGGCTGGGTTACAACCTGTCGGTGGCGGTGGCAGTCGGTTTCATTGCGCTGGCGGGTGTGGCGGCAGAAACCGGGGTCATCATGCTGATCTACCTTGACCATGCCTGGGAAGAAGTCAAAGAGAAGTGCCAGCAAGACAATCGTTCGCCCACGGTGACCGACCTCTACGCGGCCGTCATGGAAGGCGCGGTGGAGCGCGTGCGCCCCAAGATGATGACGGTGGTGGCCATCATGGCCGGCCTGCTGCCGATCATGTGGGGCACCGGCACCGGCTCCGAGGTGATGAGCCGCATCGCCGCGCCGATGGTGGGCGGCATGATCTCCAGTACGGTGCTGACGCTGGCGGTGATTCCGGCCATTTACGCGTTGGTCAAGCAGTGGCGGCTGGGGCGGGGGTTGGAGGGGTGATGGCCTCGTTTCGTCGGTGTTGATCTGAGTTGCAGCGTCACAACGTTTTAGACCTTTAGCTGATGACAGCGTCTATCGCTGCGTCAAACAGGGCGCGCAGGCGTGCTTCACTTTCAATCCATGCCTCGGTCGACCTGTTGATCAAGTTCATATGTTCATGCCCCGCCAAGCCCCTGCGCCACCTTGGCCAGCAGCTTGTCACGGTCAAACGGCTTCACCACAAAACCGATGGCCCCCGCCTTCAGGCTGTCGGTGACCACGCTGCGGTCGCTCTGGCCAGTGATCATGACCACCGGAATGCTGGCAAAACGCGGTGTTTCCTTCAAGCGCCTGGTTACTTCCACACCATCCATGCCGGGCATCTTGACATCCATCAAAATCAAGTCGGGCCGGGTCTTGCGCAGTTGATTCAAGGCCTCCAAGCCGCTTGTGGCAAACAGCAACTGGTAATTTTCACTCCCCAGAATACGGGCCAGAATTTTGCGTTGAAATTCGTCATCATCCACCACCAGCAGGGTCGGTTTATAGCGTTCGGCCAACGCGGTTAACGCGCGCACCGAGGCCAGGTGTGGGGCGCAAGCTTTGGCAAAGTCCATGCCCTGCGGCAGACCCTCGGTCATCATGGTTTGCAGGTCTTCCAGCCGCCGTGCCGGTGCCGCAAACTCGGCTGCTGTGGGATCCATGCTGTGCAAGGTGTTGAGTTCACGCAGCGCGTGGTGCACCGTCATGCCCAGGCGTGCCATGTCGTAGGTCATGGGCCAATAGAGCACATAGTCGTCAAAGTGGTGTTTTTTGCACAACTCGTAAACCTGCTTGACCTCGTCTTTGTTGCACAAAATCACCGTGCGGTGCAGCACCTGTTGTACCGCCGGGCACAGCCGGTACAGCCCAAGGTAATAGCGCTCGGCCTTCTCAAGCGTGTTAAAGGCCAACACCAGCACCCCGGGCTGGTGGCGTTCAAAGTCGGATGCTGCAAGGTCGGCATCAATGGATGTGACCACTTTGCCAAATTCTTCTTGCAGTTGCCGACTGACCTGTGCCGCATCACTGGCACTGTCACTGGCCACCAAAATCACGTTGGGCGCAAGCTCGGTGCTAGACCTGGCCGCTGTCATGCGCTAACCCCACCCGTCATGGCCACACGCCGCTCGCTTTCCCAGCGCGACATCCAGCCCCCCAGTTCGGCTGCCGGCATGGGGCGGGCGATGAAATAGCCCTGTGCCAAATCGCAGTCGCTCAAACGCAAAAAGTCCCAGTCTGTCTGGTCTTCCACGCCCTCGGCCACCACCTCCATGCCGAGTTGCCGCGCCAGATGCAGACTGCCATTGAAAATGCCACGCCGCGTTTCATCGCTGGCCGCACCATGCACAAAACCCTGGTCAATTTTGAGTTCGTCAAAAGGAATGTCGCGCAATTGGGTCAGGGACGAATTACCCGTGCCAAAGTCATCAATCGAGAGCCGAAAGCGCTTCAAGCGCAGCCGCGTCAGAATGTCCAGCGGGGCGCGCACATCGGCCATCAAACGGCTCTCGGTCACCTCCAGCACGATCGAGCTGGGAGCCACCCCGGCCAGCGCGGCCTGTTGCGCCACATAGTCGGCAAACTCAAGTTTGGCCAAGTTGTCCATGGACAGGTTCACCGCCACGCGCAGGTTCAGCCCGGCATCGCACCACAGGCGGGCCTGCGCCATGGCCTGGCACAGCACGGCGCGCGTCAGGTCGTCAATCAGATCATTCGCCTCAGCCAAGGCGATAAACTGGTCGGGAAACACGATGCCATCGACCGGGTGCCGCCAGCGCACCAGCGTTTCAACGCCGACCACACGCCCGTCGGCAACGCACACCTTGGGCTGGTAGTAGTTCACCAGCTCACCCTGGGCAATGGCCCGGCGCAAGGTCTCAGCGTCATAGACCGTTTTGACACCGCGCGCTTGCGTCACACGGGGTGCGGTCCAGGTGGCCAGCAAGGCTGTCAGTTCTTCGTTGGCCACTGGCTTGTGCAGGTGGCCAAGCAGGCCAATCTTGTGCGCCCGCACCAGCGTGCTGGCCGACTGCAACATGCGCTCGTCTTCACCGCTGATCAAAATCAGGCTGCCCGGGTAGTGTCGCTGGGCGAGCTGGCGCACAAACTCAATGCCGTCCATCTCGGGCATGTTCAGATCCAACAGGATCAAATCGGGCATTTCGCAAGGGGTTGTCATGGTGCCGAGCGCTGCGTACCCCCCGGTGTGCGCCATGGGGGTAGCAAAACCCAGGTGTTCGAGCTGGCGCGCCAGTAGCTTGAGCATGAAGGGCTCATCATCAAGCAACATGATCTTGATACTGGTTTTATCGAACATAGCGTTTACTCCCTTGTGTACCGTCACACTTTAAACCAATTTGTCAGCATAAAGTAAAGTTACTGCTTTAACTCAAGGCTTCAATAAATGCTTCTATATTTATAGCTACTTACGCAATAAATAAAAGGGCTACAGCCTGTTTTTATCAAAATTTATCAACAGCTTGTCCAACGTTTCCTCCACCTCGCGCATCGCCACCTTGAAGCGTTGCGCCAGCGCGGGCAAAGCCGCCATGTGCCCCGCCTTGCCGGCCGCTTCCAGCGCGACACAGCACTCGCCCAGCGCCAGCGCGCCGACCGAGCGCGCCGATGATTTGAGCTTGTGCGCCAGCGCGCCCACCTGGGCTGCATCACCAGCGGCGCAGGCCGCCAGCAGCTCGGCGGCAATCGCCTGGGCGCTGACGCTGAAGTCTTGTAAAAATTCGTTGGTGATGGCGGCATCGTCGCCGATCAGGGCTTGGAGCACGCTGATGTCCACCGCGGGTGGCGTTGGCTCCTTGACAGGCACAGTGTGCGCGGCCGCCTCATTTGGCCTGGAAGACCCCGTTTGAGGTACGGACAACCACTTGGCCAATACCGTCTCAAGCTGCGCCAGCTCGGCGGGTTTGATCAGCAGCTCATCCATGCCCGCGTCGTCGCAGTGCGTGATTTCTTCGGGCAGGGCGTTGGCCGTCCAGGCAAACACCGGCAGGCGCGCCAGACCTTGCGCGGCTTCGAGTGCGCGAATCTGGCGCGTCAGCGTGTAGCCGTCCATCACCGGCATGTGGCAGTCCGAAATGACCAGCGCGTAGCCGCCCTTGCGCCACATATCCAGCGCGACCTCGCCGTTTTCGGCGCTGTCGGCATTGAGCCCCAGAAGGGCAAGCTGGCGCACCAGCAGCTTGCGGTTCAGCGGGTGGTCGTCCACCACCAGCACACGGGGCGCATCAGCTTGGAGCGCACGCGCCACAAAAGGCTTGGCCACGGCAGGGGTTTCATCCGCTGCATTGGGCTCTGGTTGTGTTTGTGGTTGTGTTTGTGGCGCTGTAGCCAGTGCCAGGGTCAGCGTGATGCTGAAGGTTGAGCCCTGGCCCAGCGCACTCAGCACTTCAATGTGGCCGTCCAGCAGGTTCGCCAGACGACGGCTGATGGCCAGCCCCAGGCCGGTGCCGCCGTACATGCGGGCGGTGTCGGCACTGCCCTGGCCGTAACTCTGAAACAGGCGCTGTTGCAGCTCGGGGCTCATGCCAATGCCTTGGTCCTGTACCGAAAAACGCAGCCGCTGCGCGTCGTCCAACTGTTCCAGCAGCTCGGCCCTGATCTGTACCCGCCCGGCATGGTTGAACTTGATGGCGTTGGAGACAAAGTTGTTGAGCACCTGTGACAAACGCAACGGGTCTACCCGCAGTGCCGCAGCCAGACGCGGGTCAACTTGCGTCGACAGCGTGACCGAGTTGCCGCTGGCGACGTGTGAGTAGGTGTTGGCCACCTCGGCCACCAACGCGGGTATGGACACATCCTGCTCGGCCAGCTCCAGCTTGCCCTCCTGAATCTTCGACCAGTCCAGGATGTCGTTGAGGATGCGCAGCAGGCTGCGCCCGGAGTCACGCGCGGCTTGCAGGGTTTCGCCCTGCTCGCGGTCAAGCTTGGATAAAGACAACAGTTCAAGCATGCCCAGCATGCCACCCAGTGGGGTGCGTATCTCGTGGCTCATGGTGGCCAGGAACGAGTCTTTGGCGTGGTTGGCGAGTTCTGCGGCCTCTTTGGCACGCAGGATTTCCTGCTCCACCCGCTTGCGCTCGCTGATGTCATGCGCCACCGCCACGCACACCGGCGCCGTTGCGTCACTGCGCACGACCTGGAAAAACATCTCCACCGGAACCAAATGGCCGTCTTTATGGCGGTGCATGGTTTCAAAGCGTAGCGATGGCTTGCTGCCCTGCACCAGCGGCGCGATCAGGTCGCGAAAACTGGCCTCGGTGTACTCGGGCTTGAGGTCGAGCGAGGTCATGGTCAGCAACTCGGCCTGGCTGTAACCCACCTGTTGCTGCGCACCCAGGTTGGCGTACATAAACCGCAGACTGAGCGGGTCGATCAGATAAATGCAGTCCAGGGTCTGGTCCAGCGCACCCTTGAAGCGAGCCAGCTCACGCTGGCTGCGGCTGAGGGCGCGCAGCTGGCGTGAAACCAGCCAATAAAGGGTCACCAGCAGAGCCAGCAGCAGCAGCCACACCGCGACACCGGCCACATTGGCGTTGTCGCGCTGGCGGGCTTGCTCCGCCGTGCGCTGGGTCAATAGTTGCTCTTCGTGTTGCGCCATCGCATCAAGCAGGCCCAGCATGCGTTCGCGCGTTTCTTTCAAAGGGGCGCTGGCGACAAAGGCGGTCGCCGCAGCCTCGCCTTCGGTCTTGCGCAGCCGCTCCGACTGCATCGAAATCGCCCGGCGCTGGTCGGTCACAGCGCGCAGTTGCTGCCACCGCACCTGCTGACCGGGGTTGTCGGCGGTGAGCCGTTGCAGGGCTTGCAAGGCCAGCTCGCGCCGCGCCAAGGCAGCGTCACGCTCGCGCAGGTACGCCGGGTCGCCCGTGATGCGGAAGTTTTGCGTCGTCATCTCAGCCAGCAAGGTTTGATTTCGCACGGCGGCAATCTGGTCGAGCACCTGGTGCGTGTGCGTCAGCAAAAGTGCGCCGTCCACGGCGTTTTGCGACAGCTTCCAGGTGATGCCGGCCAAGCCCAATACCACCAGGCTGGCAGCCGCCAGGGCAACACGCAATTTGGTTGAAAAAGCGTTCCCCGATACCGGAGTGGTGGTTTGCAGCATGGCATCATTCCTGACAATAAATATATAAATAAGACTCTAGCCCTTGTATTACAAGCGCATATTGCTATTATCCTAGTAGCAGCAGACCGACTGGTACACCAAAGTGATCGACAGCGACCACTGAGCCAGGGCGTTGCGGATCTTGACAAACCAATGCTTCAGGCAAAAACCAGCATCGCGCCAAGCTGCAAAAAATAGTCTTGTGACCAAATGTTCAACGCCTCAGCATCCTTGACGAACCGAACTACATCCTGACGGGCAGAAGCAACATCGAGCGTATGTACGCGGGTCTGAAGCAGTGCCAGAAACTCTTGCTTCGTGATCGTGTCTGATGCCCAGTCACCACTTTGCCGGGCACGCTCACAAAAATGGGCCAGGTTCAAAGCGATCCCCCGGCGCACGTACCACTCATAGTCAAACCAGTCGCGGCCTTTGACGCGGTTCTGCCATTTTCGGTACAGCAAGGCATGCATCTTCCCGGCAAAGAGATCAGGCAGGGCAAAACACTTGACGTAAAAAGAATACGGCTGAATCAGCAATTTTTCTTCGGTGGCAAACTGCAGCGGCGGATCGGTGTCCACCTCCAACTTGATTTTCATCGCCTTTTGACCAGCAACCTGCACATCGTAAAGACTCGAACTTTTCTTCAGGAAGGCTGACGCAATGTCAGTGACAGCTGTTTTTTGCTTGGCGGTAATTTCGACCTCAAAACCAAACGCTGCAAACTCCTCGCGCAGCGTCTTGAAATACGGCTCAAACGAGAAGTGGGTTTGAGGCCGCAGCAACGAAAAATCAAGGTCTTCGGAAAAACGCGGTAAGCCATGAAAAATACGCAAACAGGTTCCGCCGTAAAACGCTGCTTTTTCAAAAAAACCGCCCCGATTGAGACCCGCCAGAGCGATCTCTTGCATCACCTCACGCAAAGCCTGTGACCGGTTTTGATCGGTCGTCAATGCATACCTTTGCAGCATTTGTTCGATCACGGTCATGGCAAGCTCTGCAACGCCGCCAGCAGGGCGGCCAATTGACGCGGCTTGTGCCCAGCATCCAGACACTGTTGGATGATGCGCACGTCCAAGGCCGCCAAGGCAGCTGAATCGATGCGCAGATCCTCCAGCAAATAGGCCTGCATGCTTGCCACACTGACTGCGTTCAGGTTGCGGGTCAGCAGCAGCTTATCGCACAGCGCCTTTTCCGCACTGGCCATCAAAAAGTGGCTGCCTTGTGGGGTGGATTCCATGCGCACCCCCACCGCATAAACCGCCGGTGGCAGATGTGAATACGAAAAACGCCCCAAGGGTGTGGCAAATTCGCGCGTGCGCCGGGGCGTGACCGAGCTCACCTCCACCACCCCTTCTGGGATCAGCGCGTGCCAACTCAGGGCGAAATCAAGCGACACATAGGAGGGGCCAAACAAAACATTGGCCACCAAAGGCAAAGACACCGGCGTCGTGCGCAACTCTGCGCCCAACATATAGAGCCCGCGGCGCAGTTGCACCAAATCACCCCGCGCCAACAACGCGGCAATCTTGTCGTTCGGGCGACGGTAGTCCGCCAGCAAGGGCAGTAAGGCACCGTGGTTAAACGGCACACTGCCAAACGACTGAAGACGACGCGCCCAGATCATATAAAGTTTTTTTGCAATGAAAATCGAATTAAAACCGATTATGTATGAAATAAATTTGATTTCACTCTGCTGAACTGGCTAATAGTTTCTGCATGGCAGCCTATTCGGCGCGTGCAAAATCAAGCTTCTGCTACGTGGTTGGTGCGACATGAGATGCCAAAAAACCGTTGACATCGGCCATTTCTGCCTCAAATCGCGGCAGCAGCGATGCCAGTTCCCCGCTCTGCGCCGCTTTGCCTGCCGCCTCCAGTTCGGCGCAAAGTTCACCCAGGGCCAAGGCACCGACTGAGCGCGCCGAAGATTTGAGCTTGTGCGCCAGCGCGCCCACCTGGGCTGCGTCGCCCGCCGCGCAGGCCGCCAGCAATTCGGCTGCAATCGCCTGAGCGCTGACACTGAAGTCGTGCAAAAACTCGTTGAGGATGGCGGGGTCGTCACCCACCAGGGCTTTGAGCACGTTGACATCAACACTGGTTGTTGTCATTGCGTCCTCAGGCGGGTCAGCCCGTACCTGATCGAGGGTGGATGCAGCCGCTGGGGCCACTGCGGCCACTGCGGCTTCAGGTGTCTTGCCAGACTCAATCGGGCCATCCGGGTCGGTGGGTGTCGGCAGCCATTTCTCAAGCATGGCCTTGAAATCAGCCAGCGGTGTGGGCTTGCTCAGGTAGCCGTCCATGCCAAGCTCAAGGCAGTGCAGCGCCTCGCCTTTGAGGGCGTTGGCGGTGAGCGCCACGATGGGAATGCGCCGCCCCGTGCCTTGTTCCTCAGCGCGAATCGTGGTCGTCAGCTCGTAGCCGTCCATCTTGGGCATGTGCAGGTCGGTCAGCAGCAGCGCGTAGTCGCCACTGCGCCAGCGCACCAACGCGTCCATGCCGTTGCCAGCCACATCGGCAGCAAAGCCCAGCAGCGCAAGCTGCTGCAGAATCACTCTTTGATTGATCTCGTTGTCCTCGGCCAGCAGCACCAGCCGCCCCTGCAGCAGAGCCTTTTCCCGCGTGGGTGCGCGTAGCGCTGCAGCGCTCTTGCCGCTGGGTTCGTGCACGGCCTCTAGTCTCTAACAAGTTCAGTCTTCACATTTCCTGCGAAGAATTCTGATGTGTCAAAATGAATCCGGCGATTATTTCGCCATGGGCAAAATGCCTTTAAACCCAATGGGTTACAAACTTTCTCTTGGTCAACCCAAGAACATTTGCGGGGACGTAAATCGGCTGAACGTCCAAAAATCTTGCGCACGACCGAGGTTTTGTGTTGCCTTTTTGGTTCCGGCTTGTCCGGCTTAGGGGTAGCCAGCCAGCCGCCATGGCCACAGCCTGACGCAGGCCGGTGCGCATGAGCAAATTGGCATCGAGCGTGAGAATGCGCTGCTCGGCGTCGAGCCAGCGCGGGCGTTTGCGGGCCCCGCGCGCCAACAGCACCAGGCGCAGCTGGTGTTGGCCAAAAGTGGCGGCCAGTTCCTGCCACACCCCCAGCGCCGTTGGCTCAGCCTCGTTGGCAATCACCCAGACCCACAGCGCCCCGCCCTGCGTCGGCACACGGTGGCGCGCTGCGGCCAAGTCAGGGGCGCGCGTAACCTGCGCGCCGTCCGCCAGCAGGTAGGCACTGAGGTCATCGGCCAGGCTGCTGGCATCTCCCACCACCAGGCAGTCGAGCCCGTGAAGCAAGTTTGTCACGGCTGCGGCACTTGTTGACCCATCACGCAGAGCAGCCTCGGCTACTACCGGCAGCAACGACACATTGACGGTAAAAACCGAACCGGCATCAGGCGCGCTTTGCACGCTGATGCTGCCGCCCATCAGAGCGACCAGCTGGTGTGCAATCGCCAGCCCCAGGCCGGTGCCGCCAAAGCGCCGGGTGGTGCTGGCGTCGGCCTGGGTAAAGGCGGTGAACAAACGCGCCTGCGCGGATTCATCCATGCCGATGCCGTTGTCGCTAACCTGAATTTCAAGATGCACCTGCTCTGGTGTGCGCCCGACCAGCACGCAGCGCACCGCCACCCGGCCGACGCGCTCTTGCCCACTGGAGAATTTGATGGCGTTGTTGGTCAGGTTGATGATGATCTGGCGCAGCCGCGCCGCGTCTCCCAGCAGCAGCACCGGGATGGCCGGATCCGTAAACAGCGTCAGCGCCACTTGCTTGTTGCGTGCCAGATGGTCGAGCATGCTGCAGGCCTTTTCCACCACCTCGGCCACGGCCATCGGCAGGCTTTCAAGCTCCAGCTTGCCCGACTCGATTTTGGAGAAATCGAGGATGTCCTCGATGATGCCCAGCAGGGCAAAGGCCGATTCGCGAATGGTGTCGACCATCTCCACCTGATAGCCCTGCAGGCTGGTCTGCTGCAGCACGTCAACCATGCCGATGACGCCATTCATCGGGGTGCGAATTTCATGGCTCATGGTGGCCAAAAAATCAGACTTGGCGCGGCTGGCAGCTTCAGCGGCCTCACGTGCGGCCAGCAGCTCGGCGGTGCGGTCTGCCACGCGCTGTTCCAGGGTGGCGTTCAGGGCCAGAATCTCGTCCTGGTTGCGCTTGCGCTCGCTGATGTTCTGAATCTGGGAAATGAAGTAACGCGGCGTGCCATCCTCGCGCCGCACCAGCGACACACTGAGCAGCGTCCAGACGGTGTGACCATCTTTGTGCAGGTAGCGCTTTTCCATCTGGTAGGACTCAATGCGCTGCGCCAGCATGGCACTGACCTGAGCCAGGTCGGCTTGCAAATCGTCCGGGTGGGTGAGGGACTGAAAGTTGCTGGCCAGCAATTCGTCACGCGAGTAGCCCAGAATCTGGCTGAGGGCTTGGTTGATTTCAAGCCATTGCCCGTCGGGCGCCAGCAGCGCCATGCCGATGGGTGAATGCTGCATGGCCGCGCGAAAGCGTGCTTCGCTCAGGGTCAGCGCTGCTTGCTCGCGCCGGCGCTCAATCACCAGCTGCGCCAGGTTGGCGGCAGTGCTGATCATTTGAATGTCGTCAGCGTCGGGCTCCATGACTTTGTCGTGGTAGGTGGCAAAGGTACCCAGCACCGCACCCGCGGCGTTGAGAATCGGCTCTGACCAACACGCCGCCAGCCCGGCCTGCTGCGCCAGGGCACGAAAATTGACCCAATAAGGATGACTGGCGATGTCGGCCACAATGACGCGTTGGCCGGTGAAGGCGGCCGTGCCGCAGGAGCCCACGCCCGCGCCAATGGCGACACCATGAATGGCCTGGTTGTAAAAGTCGGGCAAGCTCGGTGCTGCGCCCAACAACAGGTGTTCACGCGATTCGTCGAGAAGCAAGATCGAACAACGCGCTTGCGGGTCTTGTGCCTCCACATAGCGCGCAATGTCGTGCAACAACTCCGGCAACGGGGCATGGGTGCCCAGTTTGGCCTGGATCGCGGTGCGACCGTTTTCCTGCATGGCCAGGCGGTGGCTGTCGGTGATGTCCATGAACGTCACGGCCACTTCAGACAGCGCCTGCTGGGCATCAAAAATAGGCGTGGCACCGGCCAGCACCCAGGTGGTGCGTCGCGTGTCGGGAAACACCAGCCCACAGACAAAATCGGGGATGACTCGGCTTTGCGTCAACACCTGGGTGACGGCGTAACGTTCCTTGGGCAAGCGCTGGCCGTCTTCGGCCACCAAATACCATCCAGACTCACCCGGGTGTTGGCCTGCCAGTTGGTCGGCGCTGCTGTGCAGCAGACGCTGCGCTGCGGCGTTGGCGCTCAGGATCACGGCTTGGCGGTCGTACACCACCACGCCCACCGGCAGATTTTGCAGCAAGGTGCGCTGGCGCGACTCGCTGAGCGTACGCATCCTGATCTCGCGCGCCATGCGCCGCTGGTTGCCCACCACGGCAAAAGCCAGGGTGCCGGTGAGCAGCATCAGCACCACGCCGACAGCAAAAAACAATTGCACGTAGGATGAGTGGCCCAGCAACCAGGGTTTGACGCGCCACAGCTCCAGCATCAGGCCGTCACCGGCAAAACCACCCATGGGGGTGCTCCAGTCGGGCTGGCTCTGGCGATCCTCAGGCACCGCAACGCTGACCATTGCTGACGCTGCACGGTTCCAGGGGGCCACCGCGCGGATACGCAGGCCCAGGCCTTCCTGCGCGGCGTGGGCGATGGGCACGGCCAACAGCGTTTGCGGGTCGAGCACGGCAATGGCAAAGCCGCGCAATGCGGCCTCACGCGTGGCCTCGTCGGCGCGCTCGGCATCAAAGCCCAGGCGATAGATCGGCATGAACAGCCGCCAGCGGTTCGTGCTGGCAGGCAGGTCGGTGCGCAGCAACAAAGCGGGACGTGTGGTCTGGGCCGCGCGTTGCATCGCCAGGCGATTTTGGGGGGCGGCACCCAGATCAAAGCCCAAGGGCTGGCGTTCGCCATGGCCGACAACAAACCACATCGGAAAGTAGTCCGGGCGCACCTGTGCTGCCGACAGTTGATGATCGGCAGTGGCTTCTGTCAACGTGATTCCGGACAGTCCATCACGCCGGGCCAGGGCGTTGACAAAGGGCCGCTCAGCGTGGCTGATCCGCGGGGCCCAGGTGATCAACTCGACCCCGGAGCGCGTCACCGCCAGTCGGTTGAAGTCGTCAAAGGTGGCCGCAGACGGCATGGGGTTGACCTCGAACAAGCCCTCTACGGAACGCAGGCGTTCGCGGCGTTGGGCCAGCAGGTTCTCAAACTTGTTTTGCAGGTCTTCCCCATTGACCGCCATCTTTGCGTTGTGCTCGGTTTGCTCGGCGTGTACCAGCCAGCCGTAGCCCGCGCCGACCAGCGTGGCCACCAGCAACAGCGGCAGTGCAATGGCGCTGGCGTGACCCCGCCAATGCTGGCGCGTGGGCTGCAAAAGCAGCAGTGTCAAGGGAGTAAACAGCAGCACGCCAAAAGTGTCGCCAGCCCACCAGGTGGGCCAGTCCGCCAGCATGGCAGCGGGCGGCAGGTTCAAGACCAAAGGCAGCAGAGTCACGCCCACACTGGCGGAGATCAGGCAAGCCAGCGGCCCGCCGAGCAGTAAAAAGATCAAAGCCGTGCGCGCTTGTGCCAGGGGTTCTGGCATGCGTAAAAAACGCTGCACCAGCACCGCGCCGACGATGGCCTGCAGGCAGACGCCGCTGGCGGTGAGCGCGGCGGCGGCACCATCGCTGAGTGTCAAGCTGGTGTCCGAGAACCAGGCCAGCGAAATTAGCTTGGCACCAAATTCGCCCAGCCAGAGTGCCGGCCAATAGCGCCAGCCCCAGACCGCCAGGCACGCCAGCGCCACCCCGGCCCCGGGCCACAGCGGCACCGACAAGTAGACCGAACGGCTTAACCGAAAGGCCAGCAGCGCCAGCAAGAAATAGCTGATGCCCAGCGCCAGAGCGCGCGCGACTGCAAAGCGGCTCAGTGCGAGCGATTCATCTGCATGGAGAGAAGAATTCACTGTGTGGTGTCCCTGAAACAAATGATGGCAACACCAAAATGTTCGTCAGGCCTTCGGGGAGTTATCCGGTGCATCAGCGCCAGATCGGGCTGTTGTTACATCTGCGCAGGCGCTTTGATGGTACTCCTGATCATGCGAAAGCGGTATCTTGCCAGCCCTTGCCGCTCAAAGCGCGCATCGACATGCTCTCCACCGGCATCCGCACCGAAAACGCGCTGCTGTCCGCCTACATCTTTGTTGACCTCCGCGACCGTGACATTGGCAGCTATGTGGCTGATGCCAAAGCCGCAGTGGCCAAACAGGTGGTCTTCCCCAGCGGCTCACGTCACCTGGAGTGGCCAGTTTGAGTACATGGAGATCGCCATCGAGAAGATGAAGGTCGTCATCCCGGTGTGGCTGACCTGTACGAAGCGATGATGGAAGGTGCTGTGGAGCGCGTGCGCCCCAAGATGATGACGGTGGTGGCCATCATGGCCGGCCTGTTGCCGATCATGTGGGGCACTGGCGCCGGCTCAGAAGTGATGAGCCGCATCGCCGCGCCGATGGTGGGCGGCATGATTTCGTCAACGGTTTTAACTCTGGCGGTGATCCCGGCCATTTACGCGTTGGTCAAGCAGTGGCGGCTGGGGCGGGGGTTGAAGCAAGCAGGGTAAACTTTAGCGCTGCGGCTAAATGATAAAGGCTATTATTAACGTGAAACAACGCCCACAGCCGACAAGAATGGCGTGTCGTAGAGCCGACTTCAGTCGGCCATGGCGGGTTGAAACCCGCTCTACGCAGGACACGCGTGTTTCATGCTTTGGGGTGTTCTTGTTGAACATGGACGTTAGACCCTGTAAAAATGTACGAATTGCTTGGATGGTGGAATGAAAATTTTGCTGGTAGATGATGCGCGCTCCGTGGCCATGGTCATGACTTCACGCCTGTCAAGTTATGGGTACGACGTGGTGCTTGCCGGCAACGGACAAGAAGCGGTCGCCAAGTTTTCCAGTGAAGCACCAGACTTGGTGTTGATGGACATTGAAATGCCTATCATGAACGGCTTTGAGGCCACGAACCGAATTCGTGCTTTTGAGGCCACTCAGCAGTGGGCTTGGACACCCGTGATCTTTTTGACATCCTCAGACACGGTCGAAAATCTGGTGACCGCCATTGAAGCGGGCGGGGATGACTTCATGAGCAAGTTTGTGCCAGAGCCCGTGTTGCAGGCCAAGATGAAAGCCATGAACCGTATCGCCGGTCTGCGGCACAGCCTGACACAGGCCAACCGAAAATTGCAAGACCTGGCCAGTCAGGATGGCCTGACCGGCTTGTGCAACCGGCGCAGCATGGACTTGCGGGTGGACCATCTTTGGCATGAAGCGGTGGCGCGCAAATACACGTTTGGCATGTTGATGCTTGACATTGACAACTTCAAAAAATACAACGACCACTATGGTCATCAGTCAGGTGATGATTGTTTGCGGGCGGTGGCACACACCATTGATGCCACCGTGCGCCAAGCCGCAGAATCAAGCCAGGACACGGGGGCGTTTGCCGCGCGCTACGGGGGTGAAGAGTTTGCAGTGATCGTGCCCCATGCCAGCGCAGCGGCGCTTGACGGCCTGGCGCAGGGCATTGTTTTAGCCGTCAGTACGCTGGCACTGGCGCATGAGAAAAATGATGCGTGGGGTGTCGTGACCATTTCCGTAGGCGGTGCATTGATGTCACCTGCAAGCGGTGCCGTGGTTGATCTGTTTCGGCAGGCAGATATGCGGCTTTATCAGGCCAAACAACTGGGGCGCAACCGCTCAGTGACCGTGTGAACGCGCTTTGGCAAAGGCCTTTAGCAGCGTTTGCCTGAAGTGGGGTGCGATAAAATTCAGACCCAGTCCCAACACGGGAAGCAAGGCCTAAACACCATGAATTTCATAGCAACTCCCGCCCGTTTATCAACGGCTAGCAGCACATTTGATGCTGAATTCAAGGCGCGTCTGCACTGGTCAGCCGAGACCGATGCCGGTATTGAGCAGCGCGTGGCCGACATCCTGGCTGATGTTCGTCTGCGTGGCGATGCGGCGGTGCTGGATTACACCGCGCGTTTTGATGGGCTGCAGGCCAATGCCATGACCGAGCTGGAACTTACCCAAGCCGAACTGAAACGCGCCTTTGAAGCGCTGCCAGACGTGCAGCGTCAGGCGCTGGAAGCCGCCGCCCGTCGTGTGCGCAGCTACCACGAGGCACAACGCAAAGCCAATGGCGAGAGCTGGAGCTACCGCGACGCGGACGGCACGCTGCTGGGGCAAAAAGTCACGCCTTTGGACCGCGTTGGCATCTACGTACCGGGTGGCAAGGCGGCTTACCCGAGCAGCGTGTTGATGAACGCTATTCCCGCGCACGTGGCGGGTGTCGGCGAGATCATCATGGTGGTGCCCACACCCAAAGGCGAAAAGAATCTGTTGGTGCTGGCTGCGGCCTATGTGGCCGGGGTCACGCGGGCCTTCACCCTTGGTGGGGCGCAAGCCGTAGCCGCTTTGGCTTACGGCACCGTCACCGTGCCCAAGGTGGACAAAATCACCGGTCCTGGCAACGCTTATGTGGCCAGCGCCAAAAAACGTGTGTTTGGTGTGGTTGGCATCGATATGATTGCCGGCCCGAGTGAGATTTTGGTGCTGGCCGACGGCAGCACGCCGCCAGACTGGGTGGCGATGGATTTGTTCAGCCAGGCCGAGCACGACGAGCTGGCGCAAAGCATTTTGCTGTGCCCCGACGCCGCTTACATTGACCAGGTGCAAGCCGCCATTCACCGCTTGCTGCCCGAGATGCCACGGCGCGAGATCATCGCCAAGTCGCTCACCGGGCGCGGGGCACTGATCCACACCCGCAGCATGGAAGAGGCCTGCGCCATCAGCAACCAGATTGCGCCGGAACACCTGGAGGTCTCCAGCCGCGAACCGCACCGCTGGGAGCCGCTCATCAAACACGCTGGGGCGATTTTTTTGGGCGCTTACACAAGCGAGTCTTTGGGTGACTATTGCGCCGGCCCGAACCATGTGCTGCCCACCAGTGGCACGGCGCGCTTCAGCTCTCCGCTGGGGGTGTATGACTTTCAAAAGCGCAGCAGCTTGATTGAAGTCAGTGAGGCCGGTGCGCAGGTGCTCGGAAAAATCGCCTCCACCCTGGCGCATGGCGAAGGCTTGCAGGCCCACGCCCGTGCCGCTGAAATGCGACTGAGGTAAACCTGCCATGAAACTGCTGTTTGTTGCGGATCCGCTCGAATCCTTCAAAACCTACAAAGACACCACCTTTGCCATGATGCGTGAGGCGCAACGGCGCGGCCACGTGTTGAGCGCCTGTGAGCCCAAGGACATCCGCTGGCAGCGGGGCGAACGGGTGACGGCTTTTGTTCGCGACATCACCCTGACCGGCCAGGCTGTGGACTGGTTTAGTTCAGCACAACAAAAGCCCAATGAACGACCAGTGGCATTGAGCGATTTTGACGCGGTGCTGATGCGCAAAGACCCACCATTTGATGCTGAGTTTTTCTACACCACGCACTTGCTGGAGCAGGCCGAGCGCGAGGGCGCACGGGTATTTAACAAGCCACACTCACTGCGCGACCACCCCGAAAAACTGGCTATTCTGGAGTGGCCGCAGTTCATTGGCCCGACGCTGGTGACGCGCGATGCGCAAGACATCAAACGCTTTCACGCCGAGCACCGCGACATCATTCTGAAGCCGCTTGACGGCATGGGGGGCATGGGTATCTTCCGGGTGAAAGAAGACGGTCTGAACCTGGGCAGCATCATTGAAACCCTGAACCACGAGGGCGCGCAAACGGTGATGGTGCAAAAGTTTTTGCCCGCCATTGCGCAGGGCGACAAACGCATTCTGGTCATCGGCGGCCAGCCTGTGCCCTACTGTCTGGCACGCATTCCCCAAGGCGGTGAAGTGCGTGGCAACCTGGCCGCAGGTGGCAAGGGCGTGGCCCAAGCTTTGAGCGAGCGTGACCGTGAAATTGCCGAGGCGATTGGTCCGGTGCTTTACCAGCGCGGGCTGTTGTTGATGGGGCTGGATGTGATAGGCGACAGCCTGACCGAGATCAACGTCACCAGCCCCACCTGTTTTCAGGAGATCACCGATCAGACCGGTTTTGACGTGGCGGCCATGTTTGTCGACGCGCTGGAAGCCGCAGGGGTTTGATGCAGCGCCACGCAGCGTTGCATTTCATCGACAGAAGCACTGCGGTTTGACGGGCAACTGCATTGCGCCGGCAAACCGTCCACAAACACCATCAACTGGCCTGGCAGCATGGCCACCCAGTCTTCGTCAGTGGTGAGTGGCTCGGTCACCACAATCACCAACCGGTCTTCGGGGCTATTGAGTTGCGCCAGGTTAACCGTCACGTCATCGTCTTTCAGGTGCACCTGGTGAAACGGATGAGCCCGCAGCACGTAATGCAGCTTGGTGGTGGCGTGCGCCCATAAGGCCTGGCCGTTGCTGAGCAAAAAGTTAAAACTACCATGCTTGGCAATTTGTGGCACCAGTTCGCGCAGCGTGCAGGTGAGTTCGTCCACATTGGGCACATCGGCGTGTGATTTGGCCAGCTCCTGCATCAGCCAGCAAAACGCCAGTTCACTGTCGGTGCTACCCACGGGCTTGAAGTTGCCGTGCAATTTAGGCGCGTAATGCTTCAGGTCACCATTGTGGGCAAACACCCAGTAGCAGCCCCACAGTTCGCGCACAAATGGGTGGCAGTTTTCAAGCGCCACGCTGCCCACGGTAGCCTTGCGCACATGCGCTACCACGTTGTGGCTTTTGATGGGGTAGCTTTTGAGCATCTGGGCGATGGGTGAAGTGGCGGCACTGCATTTGTCCACAAAATGCCTTACGCCCTTGCCAGGGGTGGCGCAGTCACTCTCAAAAAACGCAATGCCCCAACCGTCTCCATGGTGGTCAGTGCAGCCGCCGCGCTGAGAAAAACCGGTAAAACTCAGCGTCAGGCTGGCCGGCAAATGGCTGTTCATTCCGAGAAGTTGGCACATGGTGGGTCTGAATCGTCAATCAGTGAAGGGGCAAAAAACGCAGGCCAACGCGACTAGTAGTTCGTTTCTTAAAAACGGTTGAAAAATGAAATCGATGAATTTTCAAGACTGGCTAGGCGAGAGAAGGCGTTTCAGCCGTAGCTATGGCAACGACGAACAACCACGCCAGGCTAGATAGAACACGATTTTATGTAACTGTTTTGGTGAAACGGACTACTTGCTTACCGATTTACCGATTTACCGATTTACCGATTTACCGATTTAAACCCCAGCTGGCCAGCATTTCCATGTCAAATCATACGGGTAAAGCGTTATGCTCTTGGATGAAATTCCAGGAAAAGAGTGGCCACGGGTTGAAGCCTTGCCCATTGGGCGGCTGGGTATGAGCAATAGTTTTTTGAGTCCATTGTTAAACAAAGGAAATCTGTCTTGAAGAGCAGACTTAACGTGAAACAACGCCCACAGCCGACAAGAATGGCGTGTCGTAGGGTCGACTTCAGTCGGCCATGGCGGGTTGAAACCCGCCCTACGCAGGGCACGCATGTTTCATGCTTTGGGGTGTCCTTGTTGAACATGGTCGTTAGTGCTGCAAGCCGCTTGTTTGTGGCTTGGTTGTTGTCAGCTACATTTTCTGCACAAGCCTTTACGCTGGCTGAGTTGCGCGGTTCAGTCGTCATTGGTCGTCCGCTTGACGTGACAGTGCAGATTCAAGCGGCTGCGGGTGAAGAAGTATCGGGTGACTGCCTCAGCGCTGAGGTGTTGTACGCCGACATACGCCAGACCAATGTGCGTGTCAGTGTGATGCCGTCCAGTGCCATGACTGCAGCCCCTGTGTTGCGCGTGCAGGTGGGGGCCTTCATCAACGAACCCGTGGTCACCGTGGTGGTGCGTGCCACCTGTGGTTCAAGCACCCAGCGGCGTTATGTGATGCTGCCAGACTTTCCCGACACAACCAAGCTGGCGTTACCGAATCTGCCAGTCGGTGAGGCCGCTCCGGTACTGGTGTTGCAGCCTGCTACCAAACCTGCGCGCGTAAGCAAGTCCGTTTCTGCCCGCGCGACAAAAGCTGATTCAACTCAAGCCCTCCGCCCGCTGAAATCACCCGCAGCGATGAATGCATCCACGCCGAAAAAGAAGCGCAGCAAAACGGTGGCTCGTGCCGCGGGCAAAGCGGTTCTGAAACTCGATCCGCTGGATATTTTTTCAGACCGCATGGACACGCTGGATGCCGACATGGTGTTTGCGCCCACAGAAGATACGCTGCTTCACAGCCGGAAAATTGCCGAGCTTGAGCAAGACGTGAAAACCCTGCGTGCCCTGGCCGTCCACAACGATGCCAAGTTGTCCGACCTGCGCCAGCAATTGCAACAGGCGCAAGACAGCCAGATACCGCTCTGGCTGGTGCAGGGCATTGGGTTGTTGTTGCTGGCTTGTGTGGCCGCACTGGGATGGCTGCTGTGGCAGCAACGCCGTCTCGCACAAGAACAAGAATTGTCCGAATGGTGGAAAAATCGCGACCTCGACACGCCGGTCGAGTTTGAAGCCCTGGACTCCAGCCGGGTGAAACCCCAACCCCCGCAAGTTAAACCGGTGCAAGCAGTCCAGGCTGCTGAGATGCCGGTGGTTACAAAAGAAGTCCCCTTTACAGTCAAAGAAGATGTGGTGTCGATGCCCGTGCATCGGGTCGTCGACATGGCTTCATTTGAGGTTCACACCGATTCTGCTGCACTTGAAGGCAGCCACATCCGGCACATCAATTTGGAGCCGATTCTTGATATTCGCCAGCAGGCTGAATTTTTTGTGTCGCTTGGCCAAGCAGACCGAGCGCTGGCTATTTTGAACAAGCAGATTGCGCAAGGCACAGAGCCCAACCCGCTGCTGTATCTGGATTTGATCGCGCTCTACCACTCGTTGGGCATGAAAGCCGAGTATCGTAAAAGTGCAGACGCATTCAACCAGTTGTTCAACGGCATCATTCCCGATTTTTCTCGCTTCAACGCCCAGGAACAGGGTATTGAAGATTACCCCGAGGTGCTCCAGCAACTGGTCAGCCTTTGGCCGCGCACCGAGGCCTTGGTGTTTTTAAATGCGTGTATTTTTCATGACCCGCAGATTCAGCCGCGACAAACTTTTGAACTGACGGCTTTTCGTGATTTGCTGCTGCTCAATGCCATGGCTGACACCCTGGCACCGCAAGCCTGATTCAAAGTTGCTGGGCTTTTGCGGCACAAGCCGCGCATACGCAGGCTTTGTGGCGCTTTGCCTGAGGGATTTGTTCAAGCAGCGTCGGTGTAAAGCTGACCTGGGTGCACCAGCAAGGTGGCTGCTTGATGCCGGTGGCACGTTCCACTTCCATGGCGCACTGGTTGGGCTGGCCGCACAGGGGGCAATTTCTGGCATCAATGGAGGAGCTGTTGGTCATGGTTTTTTTATGAAAAAATAGCCGCTAGCCCTTATGTATAAAGGGTAAGCAGCTATTTATTAAGTAGCAATATTCAGGTCGTTTTGATCAGGCTGGCTGGGCTGCTGCCTTCACCTTTTGGCGCCAACCATGCAGCAGCGGCTCGGTGTAGCCGCTGGGTTGTGCCAGGCCTTTGAAGACCAGGTCACACGCTGCCATGAAGGCCATCGACGTGTCAAAGTGTTCCGCCATCGGCTTGTAGGCAGCATCACCGGCATTCTGGCCATCCACCACCGCGGCCATGCGCTCGAAAGTGGCACGCACTTGCGGCTCGGTCACCACACCGTGGTGCAGCCAGTTGGCCACGTGCTGGCTGCTGATGCGCAGCGTGGCGCGGTCTTCCATCAGACCGATGTTGTGGATGTCGGGCACTTTGGAGCAGCCCACGCCCTGATCAACCCAGCGCACCACGTAGCCCAGAATGCCCTGGATGTTGTTGTCGAGCTCCTGCTGTTTCTCGGCATCGCTCCAGCTGGCACTGGCCGCCACCGGCACTTGCAGCAGACCGGCGAGCAATTCGTCGCGCAGCTTGTCGGCGTTTTGGCTCTCAAGCTCTTTTTGCACGTCTTTGACCAGCACCTGGTGGTAGTGCAGGGCGTGCAGCGTGGCACCGGTGGGGCTGGGCACCCAGGCGGTGTTGGCGCCGGCGCGTGGGTGGCCAATTTTTTGCTCCATCATGGCTTTCATCAGGTCGGGCATGGCCCACATACCCTTGCCGATTTGCGCCTTGCCACGCAGGCCGCATTTCAGGCCGACCAAGACGTTGTTGCGCTCATAGGCCGCAATCCAGGCGCTGGTTTTCATGTCGCCCTTGCGGATCATCGGGCCGCCCTGCATGGCGCTGTGCATCTCGTCGCCGGTGCGATCCAGAAAGCCGGTGTTGATAAACGCCACGCGCGCCGGGGCGGCGGCAATGCAGGCTTTCAGGTTGACGCTGGTGCGGCGCTCTTCGTCCATGATGCCGAGTTTGACGGTGGCCTCAGGCAAGCCCAGCATCTGCTCAACGCGGCCAAACAGTTCGTTGGCAAAAGCGACTTCTGCCGGGCCGTGCATCTTGGGCTTGACGATGTAAACCGAGCCCTTGCGCGAGTTGCGGATCGCGTCTTTCTTGTTGCGTGCCAGGTCGTGCATGGCTATTGCTGTGGTGACCACTGCGTCCATGATGCCCTCGGGAATCTCACGCACCACACCGGCCTTGTCGGTGTAGAGAATGGCCGGGTTGGTCATCAGGTGGCCGACATTGCGCACAAACATCAGCGCGCGGCCGTGCAGGCGCACCGGTTTCTTGCCATCAGGGGCGGTGTAAATGCGGTCGGCGTTGAGGCCGCGTTTGAGCGTCTTGCCGCCTTTCTCAAAAGTTTCGGTCAGGTTGCCATTCAAGATGCCCAGCCAGTTGCTGTAAGCCAGCACCTTGTCGTCAGCATCCACCGCGGCAATGGAGTCTTCCAGGTCCAGGATGGTTGAAAGCGCCGCTTCCAGCACCAGGTCGGCCACACCGGCCGGGTCTTTGGCTCCAATGACGGTGGCGCGGTTGATGATCAGGTCCAGGTGCAGGCCGTTGTGTTCGAACAGCACGCTGCTTGGCGCCTTGGCCTCACCCTGGAAACCGACGAATTGTTTGGCGTCTGCCAGGCTGGTGGTGCTGCCGTCGGCCAGCTTGACCGCCAGTTTGCCGCCCTTGACGCGGTACTCAACTGAATCGATGTGCGAACCCTTGCGCAGCGGCGCGCAGCGGTCAAGCACATGGCGCGCGTAAGCGATCACCTTGGCGCCGCGTTTGGGGTTGTAGCCGCCTTTTTTGCCGACTTTTTCACAGCCTTTGTCTTCGCTGATGACATCGGTGCCGTACAGCGCGTCGTACAAGCTGCCCCAGCGTGCGTTGGCGGCGTTGAGGGCGTAGCGGGCGTTCAAAATAGGCACCACCAGCTGCGGGCCGGCTTGCACGGCCAATTCAGCATCGACATTTTTGGTGCTGATCTTGGCTTTTTTGGGCGGCTCGACCAGGTAGCCGATGCCCTCCAGAAACGCACGGTAGTTGGCCATGTCGGAAGGCTTGGACGAATCACCTGCGGTGATCGGGCCGGGGTTGGCCTTGTGCCAGGCATCCAGCTCAGACTGCAGGCGGTCGCGTTCGGCTAGCAGGGCAATATTTTTCGGGGCCAGGTCAGCCACCAGGTTGCCAAAACCTTGCCAGAAAGCGTTGGCGCTGACGCCCGTGCCGGGCAGCACCTCGGTGTCGATGAATTGGCTCAGGTTGGCGGCCACTTGCAGGCCATTTTTGGTGATGCGTTCAGTCATGATGAGGTAGGACAGAGTTAAAAAAATGAAAAATCAGTTGGGGAAAAAATCAAGCACCGCACGCAGGTCGTGGCCGGTGCGGTGCGGCTGCGTGCCGAGTTCTTCAAACGGCAACTGGTAGCGGTTGACCCACAGCGTCTGGTAGCCGTACCAGGTGGCACCCAGTGCGTCCCAGGCGTTGGAGCTGACGAACACAATTTGCGACGCGGGCAAGCCGGTGGCTTGCTCACCCAGCGCATAAGCGTCGGGGTGGGTTTTGTATTTGCGGATCGGGTCGACGCTGATCACCTGGTCGAGCAGGCCGTCAAAACCGGCCGAGTGCACCGCGGCGTGCAGCATGGCGGCATCACCGTTGCTCAGAATGCCGATCGGCACGCCTTGGCTTTTGAGTTGTTGCAACACGCCCAGGTTTTCCGGGAAGGCGTCCAGGTGCTGGTACTGCGTCAGCAACAGCTCGATCTGTGGTTCAAAATCTATAAGAAATTGGTCTGTAGCCCTTGTATTATCTGTGCAAGCAGTTATCTTTTTAATAGCATAAATCAGTGCCGCACGGGTCAATTCACCAAACGGCTGGTAGTGCGCGCCGTGGTTGCTGGTGGTCACCAGCCGGGTGTATTCGATTTGTTTGTCGCGCCAGACCAGGCTGAGCGCCTGGCCCTGGCCGGGGAAGAGCTGCTCCGCCAGCTCGGCCACGCTGTACACGTCAAACAGCGTGCCATAGGCATCAAACAGCACGGCACACGGGCGTTGCGCGGCACAGGCTTGGATGGGTGAACTCGACGGAGTCAGTTTGGTGTTTTCCATTTTTCAATTCTAAGGAAGCTTGCTGACATCAGGCTTGGCCTCAGTGGGTTACTGCTTTAACTTGAATGCAGGTAATTCAAGGCCAAGGCTCAAGGCCAAGGCGAAAAACTCAATGCCCAAAGCGCTGGACGGGTCGGGTTTTGTGGAAGGTCAGGGGCGCGCCTTGAGCCGCATCATGCAGCGCCTGGAGCGACAGTTTGGCCACGCCTGGTTTCATTTTGCCCACCACGTGCATCTCGCACGGTTTGCAGTCAAAGCGCAGTGTCAATTTCTCTTTGCCATTGATCAGCTGCAAGGGTTCGGCCTTGACTTGGCCCTGTACGCCGGTGACCCCCTTGGCCTGCTTCGGGCACAGGCTGAGGGAAAAACGCACGCAGTGCTTGGTGATCATCAGGCTGACCTCGCCCGGTTCTTCGATGGCCTCGTAAGCGGGGGCAATCACTTTCACGCCGTGTTTGGCGTAAAAGCTGCGCGCGGCGGCGTTGAACACGTTGGCCAAATAGCTCAGGCTGTCGTCAGGGTAGGGTGCTGGCGGCTCTACTGGCGCGGCACGGGGTAGTCGGGTGAAAGCGGCCGAACGCACCGTTTGCAACGCATCCACCGCCTCACGGCGCAGGGTGTTGAGCAGGGAGCTGGGCACAAATATTGAATCAAATTGGCCTGTAGCCCAGGTGATGTCTGTGCTAGCAGCTATGAATTCAGTAGTGCCAAGACGGCTGATCTGATGCCGGATTTGGCTCAGCGCAGCGTCGGCATCGTGTGCGGTTTGGCGCTTATCCGCAGGAAAAGGCTGTTGCACCGTGGTTTGATGGCCGTCTTCGTCGGTCAGGGTGAGGTGCACTGCATCGGTGGTCAATTGCAGCGTGGCCCAGAGTTTGATGCGCCGGTCGCTGCTCTTTTTGTCCAGCACGTGCAGCCAGTCGACATCGCGGTTGCGGTTGACCTCCACCCCTTTGCGCAGGTCTTTCAGCGTGGTCAGCGCGTCTTTGGGGAACACGCGCCACATCCCTTTTTTAACGCTGATGGCTTCGGCCCGGTTGATGGCCAGGCCGACCAGTTCTTTTTGCAGGTCGTAATAGCACAGGCCGTCGCCGTTGTGCAGCACCGTGCCGTGGTCGCTCAAGTCCAGATCGACCCAGTTGGAGCCGACCTGCAGCACAAAACCGATCGGCAAGCCCGGGTTTTTGGGCGAATCGAACGCGCCGATGCTGTCCTGGCGGCCATTGACAAAATAATCGGTGAATTCGCGGTTGAAGTTCTGGTTGGGCTCAGGCGTGAAGGTGAACGTAGTCTGGCCGCTGCTGGCGCGCGCCAAGGGGTTGGCACTGTGCGCGCGCTCGTCGATCAGCGCGTCGAGCAGGGTGCGGTAATGCGCGGTGATGTTTTTCACGTAGGCCATGTCCTTGTAGCGGCCTTCGATCTTGAAGCTGCGCACACCGGACGCGACCAGCGCGGCGATGTTGGCGCTCTGGTTGTTGTCTTTCATGCTCAAGACGTGTTTGTCGTGCGCGACAAAGCGGCCTGCTGAATCGACCACCTGGTAGGGCAAGCGGCAAGCCTGGCTGCATTCGCCCCGGTTGGCACTGCGCCCGGTGTGCGCGGCGCTGATATAGCACTGGCCGCTGTAAGCCACGCACAGCGCGCCGTGGACAAAAAATTCGATGGTGCTGCGGGCCGGGTCGGTGGCGGCGCGGATGGCGGCAATTTGCGCCAGCGTGAGCTCACGCGCCAGCACCAGCTGGTTCAGCCCCACGTCCTGCAAAAAACGTGCTTTCTCGGGGCTGCGAATGTCGCACTGGGTGCTGGCGTGCAGCTGAATCGGTGGCAGGTCAAGTTCCAGCAAGCCCATGTCCTGGATGATGAGTGCGTCCACCCCCGCGTCGTACAACTGCCAGGCCAGTTTGCGTGCGCTCTCCAGCTCGTCGTCACGCAAGATGGTGTTCAGGGTTACAAAAATGCGGCTGTTAAAGCGGTGCGCATGCTGCACCAGGCGGGCAATGTCTTGCACGGTGTTGTCGGCGCTGGAGCGTGCGCCAAAGCCCGGCCCGCCGATGTAAACCGCATCGGCCCCGTGGTTGACGGCTTCGATGCCAATGGCAGCATCACGCGCCGGGGCTAACAGTTCAAGTTGGTGAGGGAGAAGTGACATAAGACGGGATTATCACAGTCAGCCTTGGCTGGCTCTGCAGCACAAGGCAAATGCCCCAGCTGCGCAAGCCGATTGGTTTTGCACATTAGATGCTCAAAGCTCACGGACTGCTGGCGTCGATCTGGCAATCGATGCACCAGCGATGCCCTTTGGATTAACGTGAAA
>Ga0210035_1000607_pt1 | contig 25239 bp, 18 predicted proteins | sample CryGeymeta201507_FD_183975 | JGI IMG/M metagenome (GOLD analysis project Ga0210035, IMG submission 183975) | Groundwater microbial communities from Crystal Geyser aquifers in Utah, USA - Crystal Geyser metaG 2015-07 (SPAdes) (version 2) | ecosystem: Environmental > Aquatic > Deep subsurface >...
TTGAAATCGGGTTAAACATTGAAGCTTTTGATACAAAAGATTTTAAATGGAATTCTTCGGTTAATTTCTGGACTAACGATTCTAAAATAACCAGACTAGATATCCCTGCCTTTAACTTAGGTGCATTTGGGGCTACATTAGGTACATTTAGAATTGAACAAGGCAAAAGTGCTACCCAAATTGTTGGCATTAGCGAAACCGGTCTAAAAGTTCATGGAGATGCAGAAGCCGATTTTCAAATGTCATTTAACAACAACCTCGTTTATAAAGATTTTGAATTATCTTTCTTGTGGCATTGGAAACAAGGTGGCGATAACGTGAACTTATCAACCTTATTATTCGACTTAAATGGAACCACGCACGACTTTGATGCTAAAGGACTTGACCCTTCTGGAACCCTCACCAATGGACCATACAGAACAAGCAGACTTGGCGTTTCGGCCGATGTATTTGTGCAAGATGCTTCTTATTTAAGATTGCGTGAAGTTGGTTTATCTTATAACATTCCAAAAGTTAAATTAGAACGTTGGTTTGGAAAATCAATCTCAGGTGCAAAACTTGGTTTTTCGGGACACAATCTTATCAATATATTTAAATATAATAGCTACGATCCCGAAGTTTCTAATTTTGGTTCAAACGGAATTTCAACAGGTGTTGAAGTATTACCTTTTCCATCTTCTAAGAGGTTCATGTTTCATCTAACAGCTAATTTTTAACAACTTAAATACCTAAAAAATGAAAATAATAAATAACATTAAATTTATATCAATTGCCGTTTTCGGGTTGCTGTTGTATTCATGTGATTTTGATAATGGCACAGATTTAAACGGTCCTAGTGTTGATGCGATTGCCAATAATCCTTCACGTGGTGATATCGCCAGCTTAGCCGCCGGTGTTCAGTCTGATATGAGAGTTAGACTCGGTACTTATCTAGATGATTGTGGTGTAGTTGGTAGGGAATACTGGCGTTTTGCTAGCTCTGATCCACGTTTTACTGCCGATTTATTAGGTAGTGGGTCATCCGTTTTAGACAATAACACCTTTTATACTACCGCTCCTTGGGGTGCAAGATATCGAACAGTTAAAAGTACAAATATCTTAATCGCCGCTGCTGCTAATGCCACTACCGCTGGTTTTTCACCAGCCGAATTGAGCAGCATTAATGGGTTTGCTAAAACCATTCAAGCCTATGAACTCTTGATGAATTTGAATTTACAATTTCAAAATGGAATTCGTGTAGATGTTAGTGATATCAATAATTTAGGTGCATTTTTGGGCTATCCTGAATCGCTGACAGCCATTAAAGCTTTATTAGATGGTGGGGCAGCCGATTTAACCAATGGCGGTTCTAAATTTCCTTTTAAATTATCTGATGGATTTAACGGTTTTGATACACCGGCAAATTTTAAGAAATTTAACAGAGCACTTGCCGCTAGAGTAGCCTTATATCAAGGTGATAAAACCAATGCGCTATCGGCACTTTCCGAATCTTTTTTTGATTTAAATGGTTCAATGACTGGTGGTGTTTATTATGTATTTGCAAACAGTGGTAATGACATTGCCAACCCCGTTTTCAATGCTTTGAACTCATCAACCGCAGGTGCAAGAATTGTTCAACCTAGTTTTATAACCGATGCCGAACTTGGCGATCTTAGATTAAATAAGGTTGTTCAAAGAGATGCGCCTTTAACTTTAGATGGTTTAACTGGCAATTATGACGCTTGGGTTTTCACTTCAAACGATGCTCCAATTCCTATCATCCGTAACGAAGAGTTGATTTTGATTTATGCCGAAGCAAACATTGGTACTAATCTCGTTCAAAGTCTTGCCGCTATCAATAAAGTTAGGAATATTGCAGGTTTAACCCCTTATGCAGGGGCTACCGATAATGCCTCTTTATTAAACGAAGTGCTTCATGAAAGACGCTATTCGCTTTATGCCGAAGGTCATCGATGGATTGATATGAGAAGAACCGGTAAATTGGCGCAATTGCCTTTAGATAGACCGGGGGATGATGTTTGGGAACAATTTCCAAGACCGCTTACCGAAAACTAAATCAAACTTTTTTTTAAATTTAAACCCCGAGCCAAATGGTTCGGGGTTTTTTTATTTTTTGATATTATAACACTTTAATATTGCTCCTTTTTATTGGGGAAATCAACTGATTTTACATCGGTAATGTATTGTTTAAACGCCGTGCTCATTTCATCGTAAATATTGGCGTAGCGTCTTAAAAAGCGCGGTTGAAATTCTACTGTCATTCCCAACATATCATGCGTTACCAAAACTTGTCCGTCAACACCGCTACCTGCACCGATGCCAATAATCGGAATTTTTAAACTCTTTGCAACCTCCTCAGCCAATTTAGCGGGAACCTTTTCTAATACAATGGCAAAACAACCCAATTGTTCAAGCAATAAGGCATCTTCTTTTAATTTTTTGGCTTCATCATCCTTTTTAGCACGAACGGTATAAGTACCAAATTTATATATAGATTGTGGTGTTAAGCCCAAATGTCCCATAACGGGAATTCCGGCTGATAAAATTCTTGAAACAGACTCTCCCACTTGGCTTCCGCCTTCTAGTTTAACGGCATGAGCGCCCGCCTCTTTCATAATTCTGATTGAAGATTCAAGCGCCAATCTTGAATTGCCTTGATAGGTTCCAAAAGGTAAATCTACCACCACCAAACAATGTTCAATTGCCCGCACCACCGATGAGGCGTGATAAATCATCTGGTCGAGCGTAATGGGCAAAGTGGTTTCGTGTCCTGCCATCACATTGGAGGCTGAATCGCCTACCAAAATAATGTCAATTCCTGATTGGTCAACAATTTTTGCCATTGTATAATCATAAGAGGTTAACATAGCAATTTTTTCATTATTAGCTTTCATTTCTAATAACGATTTGATGGTAATGCGTTTGTATTCTTTTTTGGCTGCGGACATAGTCATTATTTTTAAATTGAGTCTTTATTATCTGTTTTACTTATAAAGGATGGAAATAAATAAGGGGCAAATGCTTCTACGGGTTTATATAAAACGGACTTGTTAAGGGTTTCTGGTTTAACAAAAGGAATGTGATTGATGAGTCTGTTAAAAAATAGGATAACAAAGCTGAGTATGAGCGCTACTTTTAAAGCGCCAAACATAGCCCCAAAAATTTTATTTGCCAATCCTAAAGCCATGGTATCGGCTATTTTATCTAAAAGTTTGCCAATTATAATCACAGCAGTAAGGATGGCAATAAAAGTGATAGAAAAGGCAATAATATGAATGTATTTGGCATCCAAGCTTAAATGTTTTGAAATGAAATTGGTAGCGTAATCAGAAAAATGAATGGCTCCATATAATCCTCCCGCTAAGGCTAATAGCGTGGCAATTTCAATAAAAAAACCTTTCATAAAACCTCTTACCAGTCCAAATAATAGAAGAAGTCCTATAACAACATCAATCGTATTCATATTTTTTTTAGCAAAGATAACAATTAAGTAAACGGTTTAATTTACAAACAAAATATTTAAAGGTTCTTGCAAATAAACCAAAATTTTTGCAGCAATTTTAAAATTCAAACTCGCCATTGCCTCGGCATATTGATTGATTTGTATTTGATGTGACTCCTTTGGTTTGCCGGTTTTATAATCAATTATAATAGCTTGATTATCATTTATTATTAAACGGTCGAGCCGATAAATTTGTTTTTCATTTGTTACAATTTCACACTCATTATAAACGGTATTGTTGTTTGAAAAACAGCTTTTTAATAGCGGATGGTTTACCAAACCGCTTAACAAATCCTTAAAATTTAAAGCCACTTCTTGACTTATTTTTCCTGTTTTTTGGTATTGATTAACCGCAATATTAACATCGTCTGCGGTTTTTATTTCGGCTAAAATATCGTGTAACAAGGTACCATAATCGGCGGCATCTTGCTGTGCCTCACTCCAATACTTTGATGCATTTGTCACGATTTTAATGTTATGACTATCCCAATCGGTTGAAATAGAAGTTAATACTAAGGTTTGATTGATGTCTATTTTTTCATTTTCATTTTGCTGTAAACGCTTGCAATTGCCAAAACAATAAGTGCGTTGACCAGCTTGCCAAAGCCGATTTGTTTTTAAATAATCCTCAAATATTTTGCCATAAGTAATGCTTATAGTCGTTGCCGATGGCGGCTCCGTAATGATGTATAATTGCTCTACAGCCCTTGTCAAACCTACATAAAGTAAGTTCATATTATCTAATTCTAAGGCTATTTTTCGTTGGGCATAAAGTGCCTGTCCAATACGGTCAGTTTTTTCAAGTTTTTGTCCACCTTCTAATAAAATACTTTCAAAATTGTTAAAATCAGCTGGGTTTTCAGGATGATACCATTCTGTTGCATTTTTATCACTATAAATATTTTCGTTATTCGGAAAAATAACAATTGGAAATTCTAAACCTTTGGCTTTGTGGATGGTTAAAATTTGGATGGCCTTAGTATTTTTTGAGGAGACGATGCTTAAATCAGCTTTTTTCTCTTCAAAGAATTCTAAAAACTGCTGCAAGCCTCCTTTTTGTTGTTGTTCAAATTTCAAAACTTCTTCTAAAAAGAATTGAATGTAAGCATCGGATGTTTTTACCAATTTAAAAGCCCTAACCAAATAAGTAATAGCTTGATAAATTGCCAGTTGGTTAAATTTTGATTCCTTAAAATCAATGCCAAAAGTTGCCAAACTTCGTTGTAATTCGGCCTTTGATTGCTTGGTTAAGTCGGCCAATAAATCGGCTAAATCTATTGGTATTGCAAAATGCTGATGTAAAAAACCAAGAGCTTTAGCCAAAGATTTTTTGTCGATTTCTTGCACCAAATACCTTAAAAAGTTAAGACAAAAGTCAACGGATTTTGACTGGTAGAGCAAGAGTGAATCGGAACTTACAATTTCATAGCCGGCTATAGATAGGTTTTTGGCAATTTCAACACCCGTTTTCTTACTGCGCACTAGCACACAAACCTCACCAAAATGATACTTTGGATCAAGGTTTTTTAAAATTTCTAAAATTTTATCAGAATAGGTCTCTTTTTCGGACTTTTCTTTTGGGGATTTTTCTAAAAAATCAATCTGAACATAGCCTCCTTTTTTAGAATTTTCATTTTGGTTCGTTCCAAATTCATATAAATTTTTGTGACTTTCGTCTGATAAATATTTAGCCGAATTTTTAAAAAACCCATTGTTAAATTTGACAATTTCGCTATAACTTCTAAAATTTGTATCTAATGCTTTAACTTCCTTATCAATAAAAAAAGGATTTTCGACTAAAGGCGCTTCATCACCTTTTGTTTTGCTCAAGCTTATAAATTGCTGGGCTTTGCCACCGCGCCAACGGTAAATAGCTTGTTTGGCATCGCCAACCAAAAACAAACTACTATCACCTTGATGCAAAGCATTGCCAATTAATGGAATGAGATTTTCCCACTGAAAAACCGAGGTGTCTTGCATTTCGTCAATAAAAAAATGACTGTATTTTTCTCCTATTTTTTCGTAGATAAAAGAGGCCGGTTCATTTTTAAGATGATTTCGAATGAGCTGGTTAAACTCAGAATTTAGCCTAATATTATGGTCAATTTTATAAGTTTCGACGCATTTATTCAACTCCGATAAAACCGAAAGGGGGATGAGTTTTGTGATAATTAATTTGGCTAAAACATAGTTAGCATATTGTTTTGAAAATAGGTTTTCTACCTCTGTAAAAATATTAAGTAAGTGGTTTGAATGCGCATCAATGGCTGCTTTATCGGCTAAAGCGGTGTCATTTTTATACCATTTACTACCGGCAATATTTTTAGCTAAACGGCCTTCAAAGTTTATAGTTTCAAAATCACTGTTAATGAGCTTTTTTAAAAAATTAGGAAAATCTGATTGTAAAAATGCATTTGAACTGATGCCATTAACAGTTATAATATCAAGCCCTTTTTCGCCCAAAGTAGCGGCCTCTTTTTCAAAAGTTTGGATGCGTTTGTGCAAAATTTTATGAAGGGTGCTAAAATCGGTTAAGGTTTTGTTGTTTAAGGTTTCAACTTCTAAAATGGCATCTTCATCGGCTAACAAATTAGCGATGTTATTTAGGGCAAACGTTACATCCCACGTTTCATCTTGTTGCCATTTAAACAGAGCAAAAAGCAATAGAACATTGGTAATATTTTGATCTTTGCCAATCTTTGAAATTAATAAGTCAACGGCATTTGTCAAAACGTTTTTGGTATTTAACTCCACTTCAAAATTCAAGCTCAAGCCCAAATCGAAGGCAAAATTCTTGATTAATTTATAGGTAAAGCTATCAATGGTAGTAATTGAAAACGCCGAATAATTATTTAGTATTTCATTGAGCACTAAGCTTGCGCGTTGTTGTAATTGATTTTTACTTATTGACGTTTCCTCACAAAGTTGCAGTGCCAAGTCGTTAAAAGCACCATCAGAAATGGCTTTCAAATTTGATAAAACGCGCGCTTTCATTTCTTGAGCTGCTTTATTGGTAAAGGTAATCGCTAAAATTTGTTTAAACCGATAGGTATTTGGGGTGCTTAAAATAATTTTAAGATACGATTTTACCAGTGTAAATGTTTTGCCACTTCCGGCAGAGGCATTGTAAACTTGAAATGAAGCGAGGTCTTTCAAAATAAAAAATTTAGGGCAAAGTAAACATTTTGAGACTATTTTTAAGGATTTTGTTTTTTATTCTAAAGGCGCTCTAACAATTAACAAAGGAATGTTAATTTTATGTCTAACGGCGCTAATAGTCGTTCCAAAAATGAAGTCTTTAAACCATTTATGACCGTGGGAACCCAATACCAGTATATCGCTATCAAAACTTTTTACCAATTTAGGAATGGCAACTTTAGGGCTTCCATAGCCTAAGTTTGTTGTAACATCATAACCCAATTGGCGAATAGATTCGGCATAATTATCGAGCACTTTTTGATCGCTAATCGCTTCATAATCTACACTATCATCACCATAAACAATAGCTACTACACTTTCAACAATATGAATAAATTGATAACGTGTATCTTTATCACCTAAAGCTAAAGCGTGCTGCAACACGTTATTATCAATATCGCTAAAGTCGAGTGCCAAAGTAATTTTAGAGTATTTTGGTTTAATTATATTTTGAGGCGCTTCACTATTGGAGTGAAATCGCCGTGTTTTTTTATCGGCATTCTTTTTTATTAAGGGCACAAAACTGATGTATAATAAAATACCAAAAACCAATAGCAAAATAGGAAGCATAAAACCAAAAAGCACTAAAGGATGTTCGCTTGTGGTTAACCATGTTTTGAGTTCTTCGAAAACTAATTTTGCATTTAATGAGATAATAATTAGGGCGATAAACCAAGAAATTAGCTTGGTTATCGGTTTAATGGCGAAGTCTAACATCAGTTTTTTATCGCTAACAAAATGAATCAATGGAATCACTGCAAAACCTAACTGCAAACTCAAAATTACCTGACTTAAAATCAGCAATTTTCCGGTATAAGATTCTCCAAAATAGAGCAGTACAAATATAGCAGGAATGATGGCAAGCAAGCGCGTAATCATGCGCCTAGCCCAAGGCTGAATTCTAAAATTTATAAAACCTTCCATAATAATTTGACCAGCCAAAGTTCCTGTTAAAGTAGAGCTCTGCCCGGCAGCTATTAAGGCGATTGCAAATAAAATTGGTGCAAAATCACTTCCTAAAAGCGGTGCTAACAAACGATGTGCATCTTGAATTTCTGAAACCTGATACATACCAATTTTGTAAAAAGTAGCGGCTGCCAAAATCAAAATGGCGGCATTGACAAATAATGCCAAATTTAAGGCTATAGCCGAATCAATTAAATTAAACTTTAGCGCTTCCTTAATTTTAATCTTTGTTTTTGTGAACTTACGGCTTTGAACCAAAGAGGAATGCAAATATAAATTATGTGGCATCACCGTTGCACCAATGATGCCGATAGCAATATATAGCGCCGCTTCGTTTTGTAAAGAAGGTATAAACCCTTGCATAAGCTCAGAAACTTGAGGCTTTGCCAGAATCATTTCAATAAAAAATGCCGAGCCTATTACGGCAACTAAAGCTAAAATAAAAGCTTCCATTTTACGCATCCCTTTATTGATGAGAAATAATAGCAAAAAGGTATCTAAAAATGTAAGGGCTACGCCCCACAATAAAGGAATGTTAAACAATAATTGTAAACCGATGGCCATACCTAAAACTTCGGCCAAATCGCAAGCAATTATGGCTATTTCGGCCATTATATAAAGGCTAATATTTACAAAAGGTGGGTAGCTTTCTTTGCAGGCTTGAGCTAAATCTCTTTGACGCACAATTCCTAAACGCGCACTTAAACTTTGTAACACAATTGCCATAATATTCGACATAAGCAATACCCAAAGTAAGGTGTAACCAAACTGGCTGCCTCCTGCAATATCGGTTGCCCAATTACCTGGATCCATATAGCCAACACTTATTAAATAGGCAGGACCCATAAAGGCAAATAATTTTTTAAAAAAGCCTTTTTTATCGGTGGTATCAACAGTTTGATGAACTTCTTCTAATGAGTTTTTTAAATTTGGATTCATTGTTTATTGACAATTATATTGAGAACTAAAGTTTGTGAAATTAGAATATTTTGTTTGTTTTTCAACGAATGCATTTAATTTTATTCGTGTATTCGTAGCAAATTTTAGTGCAAAATACAAATTAATTTTGGGTGTATCATCTTAAAAATAACTATAAAATGCCATAATTATTTACCTTTGAAATAAAAAACCACCGATGCAAAACCAAGCTCATTTATTCTCATTACCTGCCGATTGCACCTATCTTAATGGCGCTTATATGTCGCCTTTATTGAATAGTGTTGCAAAAATTGGACAAGAAAATCTTTTAAAAAAGCAAAATCCCACTCAAATTAGTGGTTCCGATTTTTTTATCCACACAAAAACGTTAAAGCAAAAATTTGCCCAATTAATTGAGTTAGATGATTATGAGCAAATAGCTGTAATTCCCTCAGTTTCTTATGGTATGGCTACGGTAGCAAATAACATTGTGCTAAAATCTGGTGATGAAATTGTACTATTGCAAGAACAATTTCCCAGTAATGTGTATGTTTGGCAGAAGTTAGCCGATAAATACGGCGCAAAAATTGTTTTTGTAGCTGCCCCAAAAATTGAAAAAAATCGCGCGCAACTTTGGAATAAAGCCGTTTTAAAAGCCATTAATTCAAAAACTGCTGTTGTTGCTTTGCCTCAAAACCATTGGGCTGACGGCACATTGTTTGATTTAATCGCCATCCGTAAAAAAAGCAGCGCCCACCATGCTTTATTGATTATTGACGGCACACAAAGTGTTGGTGCTTTGCCATTTTCGGTTGCCAAAATTCAACCCGATGCCTTGATTTGTGCAGGATATAAATGGTTATTGGGCGCTTATGGTCTCGGTTTAGCTTATTACAGTAAAAACTTTAACCAAGGAAATCCGATAGAAGAAAATTGGATTAACCGCTATAATAGTGAGGATTTTACGGGTTTGGTAAATTATGAATCGCGCTACCAACCAAAAGCCGGGCGCTATAATATGGGAGAATTCAGCAATTTTGTTTACACCCCAATGTTGACGGCCGCTATTGAACAAATTTTGGAGTGGAAAACCCAAAATATTCAAGATTATTGTCAACAAATCGCTGCTAAAGCGGTAAATGAACTTCAAAGTTTAGGCTGTTTTATTGAAGATGAAGCCTTTCGCGCTAAGCATCTATTTGGTATTTATTTACCTGATACTATTGATATTGAAAATTTAAAAGCCAGTTTTAACAAACATAAAATTTTTGTTTCCTTTAGAGGAAAAGCCATTCGGGTTTCGCCAAATATTTATAACACCAAAGCCGACTTTGACAACCTGTTAACTTGCTTTAAAGAAGTCATTTCGTAAAATATTTTAAATTACCTGTCCTTAATTACATTTTTTAAATAAGCAAGACTGGCTTATCTTTGCCAAAATTTAAGCCGATTTGAGTCTCAATAAACTGGTAGCTGCACTCGAAAAAAACGAACGAGTTGATGCCTTATCTCAATCCATTCTGTTGCCTAATAACCAAATTAATATTTCTAATTTGGCAGGCTCAGCCTTGTCTTTTGCCATTTCTGGAGCTTTTAAAAAAAGTGAATTACCTTTTTTAGTCATCTTAACTGACAAGGAAGAGGCTGCTTATTACCTCAATGATTTAGAACAACTTATAGGTGATAAAAATGTGCTATTTTATCCAGATTCTTACCGCCGACCTTATCAAATTGAAGAAACTAATAATGCCAATATATTATTGCGCGCCGAGGTTTTAAATCACATCAATTCCCGAAAAAAGCCCGCTTTAATTTTGAGCTATCCCGAAGCTTTATTCGAAAAAGTGGTTACCAAAGCCGAACTCAATAGAAACACCCTCAAAATTGAAGTCGGCGACGAATTATCGCTCGACTTTATCAATGAGCTGCTTTTTGAAATGCATTTTGAACGCGTTGACTTTGTTTCTGAACCGGGACAATTTGCCGTTAGAGGTGGTATCATTGACGTTTTTTCCTTTTCTAATGAAGAACCTTATCGGATTTCGTTTTTTGGCGACCAAGTAGATAGCATCCGCACTTTTGACGTTGAAACACAATTATCTATTGCTAAAATCAACAAATTGAGCATTATGCCCAATGTTGAAAATAAAACTTTAGAGGAAAAACGCGATTCCTTTTTAAATTACATCTCTAATAAATCGGTAGTTTTTGTAAAAGACCAACCATTTTTAGCGAATAAATTAGATGATTTGTTTTTAAAGGCTCAAGAAACTTTCAAAAGTTTAGACGGTTTGCTCACACCTTTGCAACCCGAAGAATTGTTTTGTAACGGATTGACCATTAATTCGCAATTAAAAGGGTTCACTTTAGTCAATATCAGCTATTCTGAATCAAATTCCGGGGCACAATCAAACGCCAATAAGCACCAAAAAACCATTGCTTGGCACACCAAACCGCAAGCTGTTTTTAATAAGCAATTCGATTTGCTTTTAAACGATTTAAATGCGCACACCAGCAACGGATTTACTAATTATTTGTGTTGTACAAATGAAAAGCAAGCCGAGCGATTTCACGATATTTTTAAAGAGTTAGACACGACCATTCAATATAAAACACTCGTTTATCCACTTTATCAAGGCTTTACAGACCAAGATACTAAAATTGTTTGCTATACCGACCATCAAATATTTGAACGCTATTACAAATTCCGACTCAAAAACGGATTTGCTAAAAAGCAAGCCATCACTTTAAAGGAGTTGACTAACCTCGAAATTGGCGATTATGTAACGCATATTGATCACGGCATTGGCAAATTTGGCGGCCTTCAAAAAATTGAGGTTGAAGGCAAAACACAAGAAGCCATTAAATTAATTTATGGAGACAGAGATGTGCTTTATATCAGCATTCACGCGCTTTATAAAATTGCCAAATACAATGGCAAAGACGGCATTGCACCCAAACTATTTAAGTTAGGCTCAGGTGCTTGGCAAAAATTAAAACAAAAAACCAAAACGCGTGTTAAGCAAATTGCTTACGATTTAATTAAGCTTTACGCAAAACGCAAAATGCAAAAGGGATTTGCTTTTAATCAGGATACGTATTTGCAAGACGAATTAGAAGCGAGCTTTTTATTTGAAGATACACCCGATCAATACAAAGCCACACAAGATGTTAAAGCCGATATGGAGCATGAGCAACCTATGGATCGGTTGGTTTGTGGCGACGTGGGCTTTGGCAAAACCGAAGTTGCCATTCGCGCGGCTTTTAAGGCGGTTGATAACGGCAAGCAAGTAGCCATTTTAGTGCCTACTACCATTTTGGCATTTCAACATTTTAAAACCTTTGCCGAAAGACTTAAAGATTTTCCGATAACGGTTGATTATTTAAATCGCTTTAGAACTTCTAAAGAGCGTGCTCAAGTTTTAGAATCATTGCAAAACGGAAAAATTGATATCGTAATCGGCACACACCAGTTGGTAAACAAGGCTATCAACTTTAAAGATTTGGGGTTGCTCATTGTTGACGAAGAGCAAAAATTTGGTGTAGCCGTAAAAGACAAACTCAAAACCATAAAAGAAAATGTTGATACCTTAACTTTAACGGCAACACCAATACCAAGAACGCTTCAGTTTTCACTGATGGCGGCGCGCGATTTATCGGTAATAAATACGCCGCCACCTAATAGACATCCCATTGAAACACAGGTTATCCGCTTTAGCGAAGAACTCATTCGCGATGCTTTGCAATATGAAATTTCGAGAGGCGGGCAGATATTTTTTATCCACAATCGGATAGAAACCATAAAAGAAGTGGCAGGCATGTTGCAACGCTTGTTGCCCGATGCCAAAATTGGCATTGGTCACGGTCAAATGGACGGCAAAAAATTAGAGCAATTGATGCTCAGCTTTATGGACAATCAGTTTGATATCTTGGTTTCGACAACCATTGTTGAAAGTGGTTTAGATATTAGCAATGCCAATACCATTTTTATAAATAACGCCCATAATTTTGGACTTTCAGATTTGCATCAAATGCGCGGCAGGGTTGGACGCTCAAACAAAAAGGCATTCTGCTATTTAATAACACCTCCATTTCACGCAATGACCGATGAGGCGCGCAAACGCATTCAGGCACTTGAGCTATTTTCCGATTTGGGAAGTGGTTTTCAAATTGCGATGAAAGACTTAGAAATTCGCGGAGCAGGTGATTTATTAGGAGGCGAACAAAGTGGATTTATCAATGATATCGGATTTGAAACCTATCAAAAAATATTGAATGAAGCTATTGATGAACTTAAAGAAAATGAGTTCAAAACCCTTTATAATGAACAAGATAACGAAGATAAATTGTTTGTAAAAGACGTTCAGATTGATGCTGATTTTGAAATTCTGTTTCCCGATAATTACATCAATGTGATAACCGAACGCTTAAATTTATACCGTGAACTCAACGACTTAAAAGATGAACAAGCTTTGCTTGCTTTCGAAAATAATTTGATAGATCGGTTTGGGGCTTTGCCAAAACCAGTTATAAATTTGATGGATAGTGTGCGGTTAAAATGGCTGGCTAAACAACTTGGAATTGAACGCATTATTTTAAAAAAGCACCGCTTATTAGGTTATTTTATTGCCGACCACAAAAGTGGCTTTTACCAATCTCAAACCTTTAAAAAAGTTATAGATTATATCAAAAGTCATCCACAAAGTGGCGTTTTAAAAGAGAACGAAACCAAAGAAGGTTTGCGCTTGTTGATGACCTTGATTCAATTAGATTCTGTTCAAAAAGCATTACAAGTGCTTCGTGAATTTTTAAAGTAAAACTACAATTAAAAAAGCCCGCAAATAATTTCTTATTTAGCGGGCTTTTATCTAAAAACCAATAAAATCTAAGTTCTAATCGTTTAACTTAAGATGATTTTGAGCATTAATAGCAATTGCTATCATTAAATTTAATATCGGTAATTAAAGAATTGTTTGTGGGTATCCAAAATATATAATAGGTGTTGTAGGTTGTTTCGGTATTATAACACCCATCTTGAACTTTAACCGTTTTGGTGTGATAACCCCAAAATGACCGGTCTATAACTTGGGCGCTTAGATAGTAAACCGAAATAGAAAACAGTATAAAAATGTTTAGAGAAAGCAATTTATAGTTACGAGTTGGCTTTTTCATCGCGATTATTCTTTGTAATTAATATCGCAAATTTATAGTAAGGAAGCTTATCCACCCTTAGTAAAATCTGGTAATTTTAAAATTCAACCCTTTTACCGATTTTTTTTAAACAGACCTTATAGATTATATTTAACGCTTAATAAAATATATCTTGGAGCTATAAAATATTGTGAGCTACTGGTAATGTATTCTGAAAAGCTATCTTGATTTAAGGAGCTTGTATTTAACAGGTTGGTTGCAGATATTTTATATTCCCATTTACTTTTTTCTTTTTGATAAAACAAATCTGCATCCAAAAAGGTGTAATTATTTTTAACAGTATTTGCTTTATCGCGATAATTGTAATAACTATATTTTGCTAGTAGGTTAAACGATTTTAAAAAAGGAAATTCTAATTCGGCAAAAGGTCTGTCAGTTGTAAATGTCGAATTGATAGTTGTGGCTTCATATTTATTAATTGTTGTTTGATAACCTAAGGTAATGTTTGGCCAAACTTTGAAGTTGGTAGCAAGGCTGGCTTGATAGTTTTGAGTAATTGATTGTGAATGTGATACCTCTGTATTTATAATATTATTTGTATTAGAAAGAGAGAAATTAGAAGAAGCATCGGTTTTAAATTTTCTAAATCGTTTGCTATAACGAATAGTTGCACTAAAACTATCTTCTGGCAAAGTGGCGTTTATGGAAGTGCTTATGCGGTCAATTCCAATTAAGTTTGTATTGCTTTTTAAGCTTTTATATTTTTTTGAATAATTTAGGGTCGCAAACAAATTTGTAAACGAAAACATGTTAAAATTAAAATACCTCAGCGTAAAATTTTTATACAAGGTGTTTGTCAGATTTTTATTTCCTAAAAATAGGGCGTTATAATTAAGCAAAAACAAGCCTTCGGCAAGATTGTTTACATCTGTAAAATTTGTAGTTGCATCATAATTGAAAGTAATGTTTTCAGATTGCTTTAAATCGAATTTTGCGAAAAAATCAGGTAATATCTTAGTGGGATTTTGCTTTAAAGACGAACTTAATTGTGCGTTTTTATAATTGAATTGGTGTATTTTTATCCCGGGTGATAAGGTAAAAGCACCTGTTTTAACCTTGTAATGCAAGCCTAAATACAAATCGTTAAAATCAAAATTAACGCGATTATTTAAGGTAGCGTCATTAAAATCTACAATACTTTTGTTTTGTAATGTTTGAAAAATATGGGTGTTGAGATTTTGATTATTTATTGAACTACCAAGCGTTAAATTAAGGTTACTTTTATCGTTTAAAACGTAATAATAATCGATAGTAACATCAAATTTATTAGTTATTAAGCTTTTTATTTGGGTTAAATCAAATTGATTATCAACTTCGGTTATGGTTGGTAAAACAGCAAAACGTTGGTCGCTATTTAATGAGTGATAAAGTGGATTGTCTTTATCATAGGTGAACTGCGTGGCGAATGAAAAAATATTTTTAGCATTGAGGGTAAAATAGCCATTTAAATTTTGATTGATTGAAAAGGGTTCGTCATTTTTGTCTATATTAATATGATTGATACCATTAAAACTGGTAATAGATTTAATCGTATTATACTCTTCCAAGTTTGATTTTTTTAAAAAAGCATCAAAATCGAGTTGAAAATCTCGATTTGGCTTGTAAGTTGAAGAAAGTTTAAGTAAGCCTAACTGACTTAATTGACGACTAACACTTTGCTGATTTTCGACATTGTTAAAAGTGGGCGTTTGGGTTGTAATTTGCGTATTGGTTTGCATAATGGTATTCGTTCCAGAATAAATAGCAAATCCGCTAAGGTCTAAAACTTTATTTGGTGCAAAGCTAAAGTTTAAAGCGCTAAATTTTGTTTCAATAGCTTGTGCTTTGTTATCTTTTAGTAAAGCTAATCCCAAGCTATTTGAGTTCAAATTAAAGTTAGTGCCACTTCGGCGATTCATGTTTTTAAGTCCGCCTGTAAAATTAAAATAATCTCTAAACGTAAAGGGAATTTCGCCAACATTATTGAAGTCGGTTATGATATTGACACTCTTTTTTGGACTGTAATAAAACAATTTTGGATGTGCTAAATAACGATTATCAGGTCCTCCTCCTGCGGTAATTTCACCAAACCAAAAATTCTTTTTACCTTGTTTTAATTTGATATTAAGGGCAATATTATCATCATCATTACCGAGCCCTTTCATCTGTGACACGTCATTGTAATTTTTTAAAACCTCAATTTTGCTCACTGCATCGGCAGGAATATTTTTGGTAGCCAATTTAGAATCACCATCAAAAAAATCTTTTCCGTCAACCATAATTTTAGAAACTTTTTTACCGTCAACTTCCACTTCGTCATTGCTGTTAATTTCTACTCCAGGCAATTTTTTTAAAACGTCTCCGAGCTTTTTTTCCTTTCCGTTGGTAAATGAATCGGCATTATAAACCATTGTATCACCTTTAATGGTTATGGGCATATCATAAGTTAATTCAACCTCATTTAGTTTATTATTGTTTTCTTTAAGCACAAAATCTTTAGTCAAATCACCTGATAAAGTCGCTGTTTTTACTACAAAAATTTGTGTAGCAAATCCAATATAGCTTACACTGAGTTCAAAAATATCATTATTTGAAAGGTTTATTTTGTAAAAACCTTTGTCATCGGTAATAAAATAGGATTCTAAGGCTTTTGTGGTTTGGTTTATGGCTATTACATTTGCCATTTCTAACGGATTTCCGATACTGTCTTTAACTGTTCCAGAAATTTTATGTTGCGCGAATGCAATTGAGCTTATAAAAGAGATGAATAATAGTATTTTGATTTTCATTTAAAATACTAATTACCAATTCTTATATTTATTTCGCCATTTTTTCTGTTTTTACCACCATATTGATCTTGCATTTCCTTCATTTTTTTATCAACAATATCATCAAATTCCGCTTGTGAAACTTCTTTACCTTTATTGGGAATGGCAATAGAATCTTTATCTTTTGGATTTAGTACTATTTTTGTACATAACAAAATGGTTTTTCCAAAACCGACTTCTAGAATCAATCCGGGTAAACCCCAATATTCGTTCGGCCCTTGATTCACCGGAATTTGTGGTGTGTACCAAGCTGTTATTAAAATGGTTTCCGGCAAACTATCTATGGGCTTTTCGTCTTTTTTACTATTGTTTTTAGAGCCACCTCTAAAATTCGTCTGCATTCGCGCTCTTTTTTTCTCGGCAGTCGCTTTAAAGCAGAGGTGATTTCCAATCATTTTTGATTCTTTTTCGAGTTTCCATTCTAAATTTGGCAAGCTGTCTTTTATCAAAAATATCTTTCCAAAAAGCTCGGTTTGATTGGCATAGGTTTTTTGCTTGGTATCTTTATAATAGACATTATTGGCACCCGAAGATAAAAATTGCATAACACCCTGACCTCTGCCCGGCTGCTCTAATTTGGCTTGTTCATTATAAGTAGAAGCGGTTTTATTGAAATTGAGTTCAAAGGTTTTTTCCATCTGGCGTTTAAGCATCTCCTTAAAATTTTTTTGCATTTCAGATGACATTTTTGAACTGTCTAATTTAATATCAAAAAATGTTTTGCTTTGATAAATTGCCTGTCCTTGAAATTCTTGAGCTAATAAAGTTGATGAGCCTATTAAAAGACCCATAATAGTTATGTAAAATTTTTTCATAAAATTGGGTATTGATTTGTAAACCAAACTTAAGACAATGCCTTTAATAAAAGGTTTAAAGTTTCGTTAAAAAATTAATCTGTTAATTTATTGTTTTATTCTTAAAATATTTTTTGAATTGAAAATAAACTATTGGCCCTAAAATTGGAAAAATGAGGACTATAAAAATCCATATAATATTATCTTGCATTTTCCTGAATTTAGTTTTTATAATATCAATAATAGCCCAAAACCATAAGATGGTAGCTAAGAAAATTAAACCGATAAGCAAGTATTTTTCCATTATATTTTTTTAAATTATTTTAATTACCGTTGCTTTTATTGTTAAACATATTTTGAAATTCAATTAATTTGCTTTCTTTAATCTTGTCATATTTAAGTTGTGAGATTATTTCACCTCTTTTGGGAATTTTAATTATTTTAGAGTCTTCTTTATTAAATGTTAATTTTGTACAAAGTAATTGAGTATTTGCATAATTAACTTCCATAATTAATCCAGGTAAACCCCAAAATTCTTTTGGACCCTGACTTATTGGAATCTGGGTTGTTTACCAAGCATTTATTTCAGATAATTGCAATATGGATTCTTTATCATTCGTGCTAAAATTATATTTTCTTACTTTATTTATTTGTTCAAAATTTAAAACTGTTTTCAGCATTTTAGATTCTTTCTTCAATACCCAATTGAATTTTGGAAAATAAAGGTGCCATTTTTAGTGTTTTTAAAGTAAATATCTTTTGAGGTGTTATAACTCCTATTCAAAAAACTTATAGAATTATCTGGTTTATCTAAGTTAATCTTTTCTTTATAAACGGACTTACTTTCATTAAAATATAAATCAAATGATTTTTCAATTTGAAGACTTAACATCTCTGTTATTTGTTTTGCTAATTGTGTTGATTCTTTTTGTTGGCCTGATTGGTTTCTTATAAATTTAATCTGATAGGTCGCTTTTTCAAAGACATTTTGCCCAAAAATATTATTATTTAGAAAAATACTTGAAACAGCAATGTAAAGTATAAAAAATTTCTTCATTTTTTAATTTCATTTATTAATAATTCTTTTCTAGATAAAAAACTTTTACTTAATGAATCACCATCAACTATTATTGTATATGGATAAATTATGTTTCTATATTTAAGAGGCAAGTCAATAGTGTCAAAATGATAAATTGGGAATTTTATTTTATTTTTTAAAATAAAGTTTTTAATTCTGAAAATACTATCATCTGCTACAATAACTGTATTCATTGCAGTTGAAGAATTTTGCTGTATATATTTTTCAATATCTGGCAGTTCATCAAGGCAAATCCCATTATTTAAAGACCAAAAATGTATTATTAATTTTTTATTTATATTAAATTTTACCACATCATTATTAATGCTTTTGAATACAAAAATGCTATCTGTCAATTGCTGATAGTTTTCTAAGTTTTCGCCATTGTTGAATAAATTATCTAAATGTGGTTTCATTTTAAAAAAACCACTTATCATATTGCCTAAAATATAGACAAAAAATATTATAGAAATAATTATTAAAAAATATCTTATCTTCATTTTTATACTTTTAATTTAAGATATACTGGAAATTAATTTCCAGTATATCTATAAAACAATGTTACAAATTTTATAAAAAATTACAAGTAATGACACAAGTGGCTAATATTACAGCAGGGCAAGCCAATCCTGACACATCACAAGTTAAAGCACACCAAAAATCTTGTTGACAAGCACTCTAGGCTATTTGCACACAAGCAGCTGTTGACCCTCCTAAACAACCTTTTGACCTGGCAAAACCTATTTTTGAATCATTTTTTTCAAAATATTTAACATCCTTAACTTTATGATTTTCATCTATAAAAACTTCTATAGTAGTTTTTCTATTATAGACCTCTTTATAAACAATCTTGGAGCTATAAAATATTTAAAGAAATTTTATGATTTATAAGACGGTTTTTTAACTAATTAGGTGTTACTGTTATCGATATTTTAAATATGGTTTTCTGATTAATTTTATTATCTCCTGTTGAAGCTAACTGGCTAATCTCAACGTAATCTACTCCTACAAAATCATCAATTGGTTTGTATTTATATTCTATGCCCGCCCGACCAAATATTATTGCACTTATATTAAAATGTTCCGCTTGTTTTGAAATATTGGTACTACCTTCAGTTAAAAAATTACTAATTGAATAGGTAGCCGATTGCCCAGAAATAATTGTTATGTTTTCAACAATATTTTTTATTTCGGCATTAGGCAAACCATCGCTTGAATTACAAGCTGTCAGCGAAATTAAAATTATAATTAAAAATAAAATCTTTGTTTTCATAATTATAAATATAGTTTCAAGTTTATAAAGGCTAAAATATCATAAAAAATGGGAGGAGTGTAATTTTCCCATAAAAAAAGTATGGGTTTTTCATAAATTTTTTAGCCCCTAAAAAAGGAAAGAAACCAGTGGTAGCAAGGCTTTGTTAAAATTAGGTGCTAAAAAATGTCAAAATAGTGAAAAAAAAACTACTTTTTTTTTCACTAAAAAAAAGTCTAAAAACGCGTAAAATCGTAAAAAAACGAAAAAAAAATTTCCAAAATTTGGTGCGCAAAACGCGCGAAATTGAAAAAATTGAAAAAAATTGAAAAAAAGCAGTGTTTTAGAGCCTTCGCGACGGTATTGGAAGTGATTTTTTGAGGTTGGCTACAATTTTTAAAAAAGGAGCCTGCTTTCGAGATTAAAAAACCCTAAGCGTGGCAACAAAACTTTAGGATTCTTTTTAAAGGAATTAAAACCGGTATTCCAATTTTAACAACACATATCTTGGAAGTAAACGATAGGCTGTTTTAGAAACATTAATGTCTGAGATGCTGTAATTTCTAAATGTTTTTGTGTTGAAAAGATTGTTTGCGGATAAGAAAAAGGTTAATTTATTAAATAAAAAGTACTCGTTTGAGGGACATAGGTCATTTGCTTATTACAAATTGTAGCACATCCACCTTGATTTAAACAGTCATTAATTAGGCTAGCACACGAAAGCTTGCCATCACAAACTTTAGTCCAGCCGTTACTGCCATTTGAACATTCTACAGTATACTGTTTATTACTCGTCGTGTTTAATTTATTGGCTACTTGTGATATACCCAGTAAACTGACACCATCTTTAACAAAATATGAATAATCTCTCAATAGTTGTAATTCAATAGTTTTGCCATAAAATTCAGCTATCATCTTCAAGCAAGAAGGACCACAATCCATACCGTCTAATTGAAAGAAAAAAGGGAATTTTCTTGGCATCCACGCGGTATTTAATGTTTGGTTCTGCTTTTTTCATCTTTAATATTAGACTCTATTATACTAATATCAACCTCTTTCCCAATACTGAAATTGTAATTAAGAGCTAAAAAGATACCACGTGAATTGTCTTTGTTATTTAAATTTTTAAAAATGGTATTAAAGTGATATTTTAAAATGCTTCTTTCGGTGTTAAATAAATCACTTATATAAAAATAAAATTGAAATTTCTTTTTAAAAATAGGCGTTGAAAAAGTAATATCAGAAGTAAAATTGTCAGCATATTTATAATATAAATTTTTATACTTAGTCTTATAAGAAAAGTTTAAATCAATCACAACATATTGTGTGATATTAAATGTGTGATAAGAATTGATGGTGGCAAAAGTCGATTCGAAATTCTGTTTTGGCAAGATAAGTGGTGTAAAAAAATTAGTGTATTTGAAGCTTATTTTGTTTGTGCTTTCCCACCATTTGAAATATTTAACTGGGATATTTAACATTAAGAAAGCTGTATTTTTGTAACCAGAATTAACGGGATGTGATAATGTATAACCTTCGGATTCAACAAATTCAGGTGTTAAAATGACATTATTTTTCTGATAACTGTAGTTTGCTAAAAGTGAATATTTTTCTTTGAAGTCATAACCAAGCTGTAAAATATAGATATCGGTGGGTTTTAAAGAATTATTTCCAGAGCTAGCTTGTGTTGGAGTGTTTTTAATAATTGTTGAATTATAATTATAATAGGATGGTCTATCAATCTTTTTGGCAAGATAAAAATTAAAGGTGTTATTTTTATTTAGGGGGATGTTGTAGTTTAAGGTAGGTAGTAATTTAAAATTATCAACCGATTTATCACTTATATCCATACCAAAACGGTTCAAATTATATTCCATTCTGTTCCCAATTGTTAAGCTTGTCTTTTTAAATTGAAAGTAGTAATTGAGGTAAAAGGCATAAATAGATTCATTAAAATTAAAATGATTCGTAAATTCTTGGTTTAATACAAACTCATTGTTAATTTTATCAAAATAGCTGAAATTTTCAGTATTATGATTAAAAGAATATTTACTTCCTGTGGATAAGTTATTACCTTTTTTCCAATTTTTTTTCCAGTCTAATTTAACACCTAAAATAGTGCTATTTGTAATATCTGACTCAAAAGTTTCAGTGGCATCAACTAAAACAGAATTAGAGAAGAAATGACTTTTTACAGACAGCGGATTTTTATACCTATTTACTGCATAATCAGCACTTAATTTTAAATTAGATTCCAAGCTGTCCAAGTTTTTTTGATATTGAAGAGAAAAAGTATTTGTTTTATCAATATGGTCAAAATCTTTAACAATCTTTAATGATGAATCTTTAACGATAGTAGTTCTTATTAGTTGGTTAGAAATAATATTAAAATCTTTATCGTTATCGCCAGAATAATTGTAAAGAAGACTAAGGTAACTAGTTAAGTCAATATCAAAATCAAATCCGAGAATAAAGTTTCTTTCTTGACGTTTTAATGTTCCCTTACTCTTTATATTATAAGTTAGATTATTGTCAATAATTTGTTCACCTATTTCTTTAAAATCAGATTTATGGTCTGATTTATAGAGTTCAGTATAAAACCTAAATTTATTTTCACTATAAAAAATATTGGCATCTGTTGTAGCTGAAAAACGATTGTTATAACCTACACTACTACCTAAAGACCCCGTAAAGCCTGTACTTTTTTTAGTGATGATGTTAATTTGCCCAGTAATATTTCCTTCATAAGAAGCATCTGTTTTATCAGTAATTTCAATATTTTTTATAGTATTAGGTTTTATACTCTGTAAAAAAGAAGTAAACTGTTCAGGCTTTATTTTTATTTCTTTGCCATTTAAAAGTATTTTGATAGCGCTACTGCCCGCAATTTCTATGCCTTTTACATTTGGGGCATATTTTAAAATAGATAGAACATCTTTTTTTTGCGCCAAATTAGTGCCCTGAACGTTCAGTTTTATACCTGCATTAGTAACTTTTATAATTTTTTCTTTAGCGCTTACAACAACTTCGTTCAATGCTATTGGTTCTTCATGGAGTATGATAGTATCAAGGTTGGTGTTTTTGTTAATAAAAAGTAAGCGTTTATCATCTTTATAACCTAAAAAAATAACTTCTAATTGGTAAGCTCCCTTAGCTACATTATTGAGTTTAAAAACGCCATTTTCATCAGAAATAGCATAATATTTTATTTTGGTTAAATCTTTATTATCTAAAAGCTTGATTGCAGCGGAGACAATATTGTTATTGTTTATATCTTTTAAGGAACCTTTTATCTCAAAAAGTTCTTGGCCAAATATTTGCGTGTTTAAAAAAAAGAAAAATATATAAATTAGCTTATTCATTACTTTAAGGTTTAAAGTTTTATTCGTGATGTGTAGAGTATAATGGTTCAGGAGCATTTGGGCAATGAGGAGAGGGATAATCCCAATTTTCTTTACCATTAGTAAACTCATAATATAAATATTTTATAAGTTAGTGAGCACTATTGCTCGAAATTTTTTGCTTGCTATTAAGTTGCTTAAGTTAGCAAGCACACTTTAAGGCGCATCAACAAAACAAGTTTATTTTGTTTTGTGAATGAGGTGAGCTATCTTTGTAGCCTTCCTCCGGTTTAAATTTGGCTAGTTCATAGGCAAGTTGGGTGTTAAATTAAACATTTTGATCAATTTTAGATTTTCTCCTCAAACCGGAGGAATTTTTTATTCCAAGAGCTAAAATTTTTAAAGCATTTTATTTTTAAAACGCATACGCTTTAAAGTAAGTTATTAATATTTAATGGTATAACATTTTAATGCCCTAAACATAAACTTAAAAATAATAAAAAACAAATTTTTTCCCGTAAAATAAGTAGTGGTTTCCCATAAAGCTTTTTAGGTTAAAAATAAGGTATTTTATAGGGGTTCAAAATTTTTAAAGTGCTGATATATATATATATATATATATATATATATATATATCAGTTTATCTAAACCACGCAATTAAAAAAAACATACTTATTTTAAAAAAAAGTAAATTTTTTATCTAAATAAGCAAATACATTTCCGCGTAAATAACGCCACACTATCGGTAAATTGAATTTAGGTATTCTTAGGTTCAGCTTATTTGCTTACTTTTGAAACCATGAAGCGCCGCTTGATTGTTTTAGGGTTTCTCTTTTGCGAATTTGCTTTCGCTCAAACAATTAATTTCGCCTTTTTAAAAGAAATCCCCTTAAATGCCGATGCTTTTTTTGGTGTAGATTCCTTCGACAACAATTATTATAGCTTAAATAATGTGTTTTATAAAACCACCCCAACAAAAACCTATCAATATCAAAATCTGGCTTTGGGAGCCATTTCGAGTGTTTCTATTTATAACCCTCTCGAATTGGTTGTGTTTTATAAAGATTTTAACACCGTCATCATTTTAGATAACACCTTAAATGAAATTGAAAAACTTCATTTTTTAAATGAAACTATTAGTTTGGTAGCCAAAGCGGGTAAAAACCAACTCTGGCTTTATAATACAGATAATCAACAACTTGAATTATATGATTATCAAACAAAAAGTATTTTAGCAAAAACGCAAACGCAAAGTGTTTTGTTGCCGTTAGATTTAAAAGGAACAGCAAATTTAGCTTGGATAAAAACCAACGACCACCTTTTGGTTTATAATAATTATGGAACCATGGTAAAGTCTTTCCCTTTTAAATTCGACAATTTTACCTTGTTAAACGACGATGAAATTCTGTTTAACCGTGATTCTGATTTTTTTTTAGTTGATAACAAACAAGGGCCAATCCCACTAAAGACCTCATTTAAAGCCGAAGCCACTTCATTTGTAAATGATAAATTATATTTATTTTTCAACAAACGCATATTTATCTATCACCTTTTAAAAAATTAATTAACTTTAAGGTCATTTTTTGATTAAAAATAAAAGTTTATGCATGTAGCTATTGCGGGAAATATTGGCGCTGGTAAAACAACCCTAACAGGTTTATTAGCAAAACATTATCATTGGGAATCCCATTACGAATCGGTTGATGAAAACCCTTATCTTGACGATTTTTATGGCGAAATGGAGCGTTGGTCTTTCAATCTTCAGGTTTATTTTTTAAACGCACGCTTTCGTCAGATTTTAGACATCCGTCAAAGTAAAAAAAGCATTGTTCAAGACCGCACCATTTATGAAGATGCCAATATTTTTGCACCCAATTTGCACGCTATGGGCTTAATGACCAACCGCGATTTTAGCAATTACGCCTCGCTATTTGAACTGATGGAACGCATGGTGGAGCCACCCGATTTACTCATTTATTTAAGAGCCTCCATCTCTACTCTAGTAAAACAGATTCACAAACGCGGACGCGAATATGAAAATAGTATTAGCATTGATTATTTAAGCCGTTTAAACGAGCGCTATGAAGCATGGATTTCAACTTACTGCAAAGGGAAATTGTTGATTATTGATGTAGATAACCTTGATTTTGTTGACAATCCCGAAGATTTAGG
>Ga0210035_1000623_pt1 | contig 24644 bp, 23 predicted proteins | sample CryGeymeta201507_FD_183975 | JGI IMG/M metagenome (GOLD analysis project Ga0210035, IMG submission 183975) | Groundwater microbial communities from Crystal Geyser aquifers in Utah, USA - Crystal Geyser metaG 2015-07 (SPAdes) (version 2) | ecosystem: Environmental > Aquatic > Deep subsurface >...
GAGTACGACTGCCGCCCGGCCTCGGACTTGCCGGTGCGCCCCAGCGGCGGCTGCAGCGGAACATGCGGGTTGTTTTGCCGCGCCACCAAATAGAACTCCATCTCGGGCGCAACCACCGGTTTCCAGCCCTGCTTTTCATACAGCGACACCACGTGACGCAGCACGCTGCGCGGGGTCAGTTGCACAGCGCTGCCATCGTCTTCAAAACAGTCGTGAATCACCACCGCCACCGGCTCGGCGGCCCATGGCACCAGCCGCACCGTGCTGTTGTCGGGCAGGCAGACCATGTCGGGGTCGGTGTCGCCCACGTAGGAGCCGTTGTCGGGCTGCTGGCCGTTGACGGTGTTGAGCAGCACGCTTTTGGGCAGGCGCATTTCACCCGCGCTTAAAAACAGGTCTTTGGGCAAAATTTTGCCGCGGGCGATGCCGGTCATGTCGGGGATGACGCACTCGACCTCATGAATGCGGTGCGTGGCTAGAAAGTCGGTGATGGTGTCACTCATGGAAGCTCCTGCAAAGTGGTTGAACCCAAACAATCCATGAGGGCATGAATGCATGGCGCGAGGCGAGTTGCGAGGCGAGTTGCGAGGCAGTTTGGCTGGCCGAGAGGCGTTCATAGCCGTAGCCATGGACAAGGAACGGACGGGCAAAATGGCCGTAAATCACGCCGCCAGGCATCATGCAGGCACGAAATGCCGCCTAATGGGTTATTTGGGTTGAAAAGCATTCTGTCATTCATCACCGGCGCAGGCGGTACCACTTTGCCGGTCTATCATAGGTACAGACCAACTCACCGGACATTGCCCATGCTGCACACTTTGAACACTTATTTTCCGGTGCGTTACACCGTGTTTGGGTTGAGCCTGTTCGGCTTGTTGCTGAGCCTGTTCACCTGGATGGCGTTTGGCCTGGGAGGTGGCTGGGTGCTGCTGTGCGGCGCACTGAGCGCACTGGGCTTGTATGACGTGCTGCAGAACAAGCGGTCGCTGCTGCGCAACTATCCCATCATCGGGCGCATCCGCTACATGCTGGAATACGTGCGCCCCGAAATTCGCCAGTATTTTCTGGAGAGCGACTCCGAGGCCACGCCGTTTTCACGCGCCCAGCGTTCGCTGGTGTACCAACGCGCCAAGGGCGACTCGGACAAGCATCCGTTTGGCACTCAGCTCAATGTCTACGCCGAGGGCTACGAGTGGATGAACCACGCCATGCTGCCCACGCAATTGGCCTCGCACGACTTTCGCGTGACCATTGGCGCCGGCTGCGCCCAGCCCTACAGCGCCAGCGTGTTCAACATCTCGGCCATGAGTTTTGGGGCCCTGAGCGCCAACGCCATCCTGGCCCTGAACGCCGGTGCCAAACGCGGCGGCTTTGCGCATGACACGGGGGAGGGCTCGATCTCCAAGCACCATTGGCAAAACGGTGGCGACCTGATCTGGGAAATTGGCTCGGGCTACTTTGGCTGCCGAAACGCCGATGGCAGCTTCAGCGCTGACAAGTTCATCACCAACGCGCGCGACCCGCAAGTGAAAATGATCGAGCTCAAGCTCAGCCAGGGGGCTAAACCTGGCCACGGCGGCATGTTGCCAGGCGCCAAGGTCACGCCCGAAATTGCGGCCGCACGCGGCGTGCCGGTGGGGGTGGACTGCGTCTCGCCCGCTGCCCACAGTGCATTTAGCACCCCGGTGGAAATGATGCAGTTCATTGAACGCTTGCGTGAACTCTCGGGCGGCAAACCCACCGGTTTCAAGCTGTGCATTGGGCATCCCTGGGAATGGTTTGGCATGGTCAAGGCGATGCTGCAAACCGGCATCACGCCCGACTTTATTGTGGTGGACGGGGCCGAAGGCGGCACCGGCGCGGCACCGCTGGAGTTCACCGACCATGTGGGCTCACCGCTGCAGGAAGGCCTGCTGCTGGTGCACAACACCCTGCGCGGTGCGGGTTTGCGTGGGCGCATCACCGTGGGCTGCGCCGGCAAGGTGACCAGCGCGTTTGACATTGCCCGCCTGATGGCGCTGGGGGCGGACTGGTGCAACGCCGCGCGCGGCTTCATGTTTGCGCTGGGCTGCATCCAGTCCCAGCACTGCCACACCGATGCCTGCCCCACCGGCGTGGCCACCCAGGACCCGAACCGGCAAAAGGCACTGGTGATGCCCGACAAGGCCGAGCGGGTGCACAACTTTCATGAGCAAACGCTGCATGCCTTGAAAGAACTGGTGCAGGCGGCGGGCTTGCAGCACCCCAGCGAGATCACCGCACACCACATCGTGCGCCGCACCGCCGACCGCAAGGTGCTGTCACTGGCGCAGTTGATTTTGACGCAGTTGCCCGAAGGAGCCTTGCTCAAGGACGACTTGAGCAGCCTGCCGCTGATTTACCAGCACAGTTGGCCACTGGCCAGCGCCAGCCACTTCACACTATTAAATCAATAGCTACTTGCGCTTTAACAGCAAGGGCTAGAAGCCTTTTTTTCATACAAAGCACGGCTTTGTCCTTGCTCAGCAACACGGCCTGGTGGGTCACCGCCAGGTCGATGAACTTCTGGTCGTCGGCATCGCTGCAGGTCACCGGCGCTTTGGGCGCGGTGTCCACCAGCTCGGCCTGACCGTCAAACTGGGCCAGCACGTGCGCCGCTGTGACCTTGTAGAACGCCATGCGCGGGGTCACTTTGGGGTAGGTCAGCACCCGCGCCAGTTCGTCGCGCATGGCTTTGGTGGCAATCCATTGCAACTGGTGGGCAGCCAGTGCCTGCTTCAGTGGACGCGCCGCTGGGTCGTCAAAGACGAAGGCATCCAGCACGATGTTGGTGTCAAGAACAATGGGGGTCATGGTGAAAGCGTGAAATTGGGGTCAGAGCACGCGACCACTTTGCGGTCGGTGATCTGACCCCGCTTTCACTTGATCCGCACCCATCCGTCCAGCCACCATGTCAAAGCGGAACAAGCGGCATTCGATCGGGCCGTTCCACATCGGCACCCGGCGCGACTCTTTCAGCCGCATTTTGGTCGGCAGTTTCAAATCAGGGGTCAGTACCCAGGCAGTCCAGCCGGGGTAATTTTTCTTCCAGTGGCTGGCCAACTGGTTAAAAAATTCGCCGGCATCTTCCGTCTGTGGCAGTTCACGCGCGCCAAAGCGGCCTTGCTGCGGCACAGCTTGTGCCAGTGGCTTGTCGTCTGTTAACGGATTACTATCTTCTTCATAGCTACTCGCCCTTGATTCATAAGGGCTAGAGGCCAATTTGGCTTGATTATTAGCACGCTCAAAGCGGCCTGATCTGGCGCTACCGGCCACACCGGCCACCTCGATGCGTTCGCCATAGGGCGGGTTCAGCAACATCACGCCGCCGACCGCACCCACGTCCAGCGGCGGCATGCGCTGCAGTGCATCGCCGCCACGGAATTCAATCACCCCAGCCACGCCCGCGCGCTCGGCGTTGCGCTGGGCAAAGTCGACCATGCGGTGCGCCACGTCGCTGCCAAAAATAATGGGTTTTTGGCCTGCATCCGGCATCATCACGGCGTCAGCAGCTTCTTTTTTAAGAGCATCCCAATCGGCTTTGCGAAACGGCAGGTATTTCTCGAACGCAAAGCGGCGTTGCCCACCCGCGGGCAGGTTGCAGGCCATTTGCGCCGCTTCAATCAGGATGGTGCCGCTGCCGCAGCAGGGGTCGTACAGGGGTTGCAAGTCGCCCTCGCCGTCGAGCCAGCCGCAAGCGGCGATCATGGCCGCCGCCAGGGTTTCTTTTAAAGGCGCATCGCCCTTGTCTTCGCGCCAGCCGCGTTTGAACAGCGGCTCACCCGAGGTGTCGATGTAGAGCGAAACTGAATCAGTGGTCAGGTGGGCATAAATGCGCACGTCCGGCCACTGGGTGTTGACATTCGGGCGCACGCCACCGGCCACCGTGCGAAAGCGGTCGCACACCGCGTCCTTGATTTTGAGGGCGGCAAAGTTCAGTGAGTTCAGCGGGCTGTGCTGGGCTGTGATCTCGACCTTGATCGACTCGCGCGGCGTAAACCAGTGCTCCCACGGCACCTCACTGGCGGCACGGTACAGGTCTTGCTCTGAGCGGTATTCGGTGTAGCTCAGCAACACCAGCACGCGCTGCGAGAGGCGGCTGTACAAATTAAGCCGCATGGCCTGGGTGAAAGAGGTGCGCACCGCCACGCCACCGCGTTGCTTGGTGATGCAGCCCGGCGGCAGCTCGGTGATGCGCAGCACTTCAGGGGCCAGGTAGTCCTCGACACCAGCGGCGCAGGGAAGAAAGAGTTGGAGTTGGTTCATGATGACCTATCTGTTGGATTGACTTCCCAATGACCGCCCTTGTTGGCACCGATGCGCTGCAAGCGCCCCTGCGCCTTGAGCTTGGCAAACTGTTTTTCAACGGCGCGAGGGGTCAAACCCAAGCAGTGTGCAATGCTGGGCGCAGTCATTTTGGGGTCTTGCGAGAGCAGGGAGAGAATCAGTAGACTGGTTTCTACCGAACTTTCTACCGAACTTTCTACCGAACTTGTCGGTGAACGGGTCGGGGCAAGCTGGGGATGCCAGCGCATCTCCAGCACCGTATGCTCCTGCGGCTCAAAGCGCTCCTGCAATCGAATGTCATGCCCCAGGTCTTGCCAGCCATGAAGAATGCGTGACATGCCCGAGCCCGCCCGTTCGCCCAGCCCAATCATCAAAAACATTTGCTGCATGGTTCGGTTGCGGCAGTCACTCACGCCACCTTGCAGCGCTTGCTCGGCAGGAATCCGTAGTGCCCCTGGGTTGCGAAAACTGAATCCTGAAGGTTCTTTCACCACCAGCACCGAAATGCGCCCGGTGAAATCCGCGTGAACCAGGCAATTGACCAAAGCTTCCCGCAGGGCTTTGTGTGTAGGGGTGTCGTCTTGCCGCGTGTCGCCTTTCAGCACAAACGGCACCTTGATGTCTGCAGTGAGCTTGTTCACCACGCGGCGGTAAAAATCAAAAACATTGCCTGACCAGGTGCCATCAGGCACGATGCGATCCAGCCAACGGGTGGTCGATGCGTAATCGGCCGGGCGTTCCTGGTAATCCACAAAATACATCGGCAGCGCCTCGACCATCGAACCCCAGCGCCCAAACATCAGTAAACCAGCCACCGTCAGCCCATGCTCACCGCTTACGCGATCTTCGCGCCAGCCACCCAGCATCTGCAAAAAATCCTGATCATCCAGGGCTAGCCAAGGGTGGTCTGGCTTGTCGGCACGGAAAATATTTCGGTAAGCCTTGAGGCTGTCAAGGTCGACATCCTTCAAGCCAAAGTGCTGCAAGATGTGCGCGTCACGACTGTCTTGCACTTGTTCCGCCACCATGCGGCGGACATCTTCATCCGGCAAGGGTCGGTCGCCTTCGTTGAGGCGTCGGTAGGTGTGGCCGTCAAAGGGGTTGCGCGTCAAATGCACCGGACGCTGTTTTCGCTGCGCTCGCGGTACTTCAACAGCCAACAGTTTTTTACCCTCAAGCGCCAATTCATACACCTGGGCATCGGTGAGCAAATTGGCACTGACTTTTTGCCGGTTGTTCAAGTTGTTGAACAACTCTGCGCGCAACTTGTCAGGGTGATCCAAACCTTGAACAATGAAACGCCCCTGCGTTTCACGCAACCCCAACAAAATCAAGCCGCCGTTGGTATTGGCGAAGGCACTGTAGGTCGGCCAAAAATCCTCTGGCAAAGAACCCTTGCCATCCCGGCCTGCGGCGAGTTTGCACTCCAGCGCCACGGATTCACGCAGTTGGGTCAGGGCTGCCAATTTTTGCGGGAATGTCAGGTTCATGCAGGTCGTTTTTCAATCAGCCGGATTTCATCGACGCTCAGGTCAAACAGCTGGTACACGCAGGCATCTATCTCGCGTTCAGCCTGGGTGATGGTTTGGGTAAGCGCGGCAACTTTGGCACGGGCTTGGACCACAAACGCGTCCCAATCGTTGCGCTCTTGCAGGCTCAGCTCGCGTTTGAAACGCTTTTTAAGCTCTGCCGTGAATTCGCCAAACTCGGGCACCTCGGTCTGCCAAGTGGCAGGCAGCTTGGCACCTTTGGCAGCGGTCAGGTTGCACAAGCCACCGGACACCAGGTCGCGCAGCGCGGCATGGCCAAAACGGGCAATTTCGTCACGCCGCTGTTCGGCGGCGGTTTGGGCGGTTTGAGCCCGTGCTGACAGTTGGTTGCTTTGCGCTTCGGTTGCTTCAGGTAAAGGAATACGCTCCATGTTTTCAGTGAACAAGCGAAGCCGCCATTCACCACCACGCATCGCATCACAGATGCCACTCAAATAAAACCAGATCAGCTTTGAATTCAGCAGTGCAGTTGTCCACATTGGCGCATCTGCAATGAAATACACCGTATTACCAGCACAGTAGCCCAATGCATCAAAACTGAATTTCGAGCCCTGCGACAAATCGGGATACCAAATTTTGGGCAAATCAAACTTGTCGTAATAGGCACAGGCACGCAATTCCCACCAAAACTCACCCTGGTCGCTGCGTTTGCGGGCTTGGGGCTCAAAGTTTTTCAGCCAGCGTGCCACCGCTGGCTGCTGCGCGCTGAACCATTGCCAGGCCAAGGCTTCAACCGATTCACTGCCTGCGGCTTGATGCAACGTTTGACCGTGCTGCGCCTCAAACCCCAGGCGAGTACTGCCATTTTTAATCAGCAGCAAATGCTCATTGTGGGCTTCAACGCGCCACTTTTTCAGGTTTTCACCGCGTAAAAAGGGCTTGAGCAAACTAGCACTTCGGCCGTCCTCCAGCATCAAGCGGTCTTTGGTTGCTCCATCGAGCACAAAGGCTTCATTGAGCCCTGTCAGCAGACCACGATAAGGCGTGCCGTAGACATTTTTGAGCGTTTTGTGCCCACTTTGCAGTTTGAGGCGCAAGTCCGCAACGCGGCTGTCCTCCAGTCGCCAACTCGCCAAGCCCAACTGGCCTTGCGGCATCAGGCCAGCAGTGTCTTTGAAGGTTTCCAGCAACTTGGCAGGCAATTCGTCTTTGAGTGATAAAAATTGAATGGCTTGCGCGGCATCTGGCGCGCCACTGCGACGCAGCGTGATGATGACCGGGTAGGTGGTCACGCCTTCAAACACCTGCAAATCGCCAAAATCAACCACCGCCTCCATTTGCGCGTGTGCCAGCAGGTAAGCGCGCAGCTTGGCACCCGAGCCGGTTTTGAAAAACGTACCCGACGACACATAACCGATGCGCCCACCCTTGTTGCCCTGCGCGTCCACATGACGCAGCAAGCGAATGCCCAGCTCGAAAAAGTAGGCGTACAAATCAACCGCACCGTCATAGCAGGCATAGCGCTTTTCAAGATAGGGTTTGAGTGCACTGATGCGTTCTTGGCGCACATAAGGCGGGTTGCCCACGATCACGTCAAAGCCACCGCGCGCCACGATGTCGGGGAATGCGGCGCTCCAGTCAAAGGCTGCTGCGTCAAATTCAAGCCCGCCATCGGCGCTGGAGACCAGGCTGTTGCCCACGCGCAGGTTGGCTTCCAGGCTTTCCAGCGGTTTGCCGTGTTTGGCGGTTTTGAGCCACAGACTGAGTTTGGTGATTTCGATGCTCTCGGCGTTCAGGTCCACGCCAAACAGGTTGCAGTTCAAAATCTCTTTGTCGGCATTGAACACTTCCATGCTGCCGGTGATGGCCGTGATTTGATCGTTGACCAAGGTGTACTCGGCCAGCAGCACATCAAACGCTGCCACCAAAAATGCGCCCGAACCACAGGCCGGGTCGCACACCTTGATGCTGGTGAGCTCAGTCAGCCAGTCGCGCCAAAACAGCAGCTCCACCACACGCTCGGGTTGAAGCAGGGTTTTGGCGTATTTTTTTTCTTCGGCCGTGGCTTTGCGCCAGGCGACTTCGCCCTCTGAAACGCTTTCAATTTGATAGCTTTTCATGCAGCTATCACGGCGGCTGACAATGGTTTTGACTAAAGTTTGATCAAGGATAAAAGTGGTGATGAACTCGGGCGTGTAAACAATGCCATGCGCTTTGCGTGCGCCGCTAACTGAACTGGTGGCGCGTGCCTGCTCCGCTTGCTGGCTCACGGCCTCCAAGGTGAAGGCGCCAGTGTCGGCCAACGCTTTGAGCTGCTCCAAATCGGTGATGGACTGCTCAAAAATATGCCCCAGCACGTTGACCGACACTTCGCCTCCAAAGTCGTACTTGCCAAACTCCATGAAGATGTCGCAAGCGGCGTTGGGCACGATGAGCTTGTCCAACACCGCGTCTGGGGCGAACAGGCCGCCGTTGTAGGGTGGTATTTGGCGTGACGGCAGGCCTGTGTCGATGGCGCGAAACAGGGCCTTGTAATGGTCGTACAAGGGCAAAATCATCCAGCCATCACCCTTGTGCACGCTTTTTAAGGTGTCAGCAGGCAACAGGCCGCGCTGCTGGGCAAAAGCCACAAACAAAATGCGATCCAGCAGCTTTTGCGCTGGGGTGATCAGCGCACCAGGCGGCAAGTCATTGGCATGCGCCAGCGCGGTGATGAGTTGCACGCGCCAGCGCTTGTAGTCCGCATAAAGCTCACGGGTGATTTGTTTCTCGATCTGGCCAGACTCGCCCAGCAGCGCCAGCGTGCGCCCGCAGAGCAAGTTGTCTGCCCCCAGCAACAGCATGAAGCGCTGGTATTCAAACGCTGAATCGGCCAGCTCTGCCAAGTCAAACCGTTCATAAATGCGGCGTGTGTGCCCCACCGCGTACAGGCGAATCTCCAGCATGTTGGAGAGCAGCAAAAACTTGGCCTGGGCCAAGTCCATGGCGTATTCCCAAACCTGCTGCACTGGCGACTTGTAGCGCCCTGGCATCAGCACGTCCAGGTTGGGGGTGTCGGGGCCTTTGAGTTCCACCGGCACCAGAATTTGATCGCCTTGTGGGCCGAAGTGACCCAGCACCACATCCGCACGGCCTTTGCCCACGTAATTTTCATCGGCCAGGGTGTAGTTGGCTCCTGCACCAAAGGTTTGGTAGCCCAGCAGTTCGACAAAAAACTTTTGCGTGAAAGCGCCCCGAATCTGCTGCTCGTTGCGGCCGCGAATGGCGCCGCTGCGAATGGCCGCAGCCCAGTCGGACAACACTTGCTGATGCGCTGCTGGCGTGGCAGCCTGGCTCACCGAGCGTTTGATCAAGCGGGCGTTAAACAAGGGGGGGTGATCAAGCGGGGTTTGAGCCATACAGAGCATTATGAAGCGGCCAGCTCTGGCCTGGGTTAGAGAGATTTACGCAACGATGCTGGCGCAATGCGCAGGCCTTCGCGGTATTTGGCCACAGTGCGGCGGGCGCATTCAATGCCCTGCTCTTTGAGCATCTCGGCCAACTGGTTGTCGCTCAAGGGTTTCTTGGGGCTTTCAGCGGCCACAAACTGTTTGATGAGCGCGCGCACGGCCGTGCTGGATGCATTGCCGCCCGACTCGGTGCCCAGGCCCGAGCCAAAAAAGTATTTCAACTCAAAGGTGCCAAACGGTGTGGCCATGTATTTGGCGGTGGTGACACGGCTGATGGTGGATTCGTGCAGGCCCAGCTCGTCGGCAATTTCACGCAGCACCAGCGGGCGCATGGCCAGCTCGCCATGCGTCAAGAACCCTTTTTGCCGCGCCACAATGGCGCTGCTGACACGCAAAATGGTGTCAAAGCGTTGCTGGATGTTTTTGATGAACCAGCGCGCCTCTTGCAGGCGCTGCTGCAAGGCCGAAAAGTTGGACGCGTCGCTGCCACCAGCCTTGTGGCCTTTGAGCGCGTTGGCGTAAATGTCGTGCACACGCAGGCGTGGCATCACGTCTGGATTCAGACGCACCTGAAACCGCGTCTGCCCGCCTTGCGTGATGGGTTTCACCAGCACGTCGGGCACCACCACGTTGCGCTCCACATCCACAAAACGCCGCCCCGGCTTGGGCTCCAGACGACCCAGCAGGCCAATGGCGGCGCGCATCTGGGCATCGCTGGCCTGGCACAAAGGCATCAGACGCTTGATGTCTCGCCGGGCCAGCATGTCCATCGGCTGGGCGCAAATGCGCAGACCCACTTGGACGATGTCCGCATCAAATTCAGGCCGGTTTTGCAAGGCCTTGAGTTGTAAAGCCAAACACTCGGCCAGGCCGCGCGCACCCACGCCCACCGGTTCCAGGGTTTGCAGCAGGTGCAAGGCCACGGTGAAGTGGTGCACGATCTGCTCCAGCTGCTCTGCATCTTCACCGGCCAGACCTTGCGCCAGGTCGTGCAGGTCGTCTTCCAGGTAACCGTCGTCGTTGAGCGACTCGATCAAAAACCGCAGTGCCGCGCGGTCTTCGGGGCTCAATCGCAAGCCCAGCGCCTGGCGGTGCAAATAGCTTTGCAACGACTCCGCGTTGCGCGCCAGTTCGGTCGCATCCATGTCGTCGTCGCTGCTGAGGTTGTTGCCACGGGCAGTGGCTTCGCCACCCCACTCGCCATCGTCGGGGCTGAAGCTGGCCGTACCGTCACCCTCCCAACTCGGGCCATCGTCCGCGGCGGAGGCATTATCTTCTGAGGTATTTTCGGCTGTAGCCCTTGAAAAATATGACTCTTCAGCTCCTGAATAAGAAGCATTTTCTTGCTCGCGCTGGTCGGTGCTTACCGCCGTATCGGCCTGTGCCAGGCCAAACGACTCACGCTCGGCTTCCTCTGCGGTGCGCTCCAGAAACGGGTTGTCGTCGAGCATCTGGTTGACTTCACTGCTGAGTTCCAGCGTGGAGAGTTGCAACAGGCGAATCGACTGCTGCAATTGGGGCGTGAGCGCCAGATGTTGTGAAGTGCGAAGCGAAAGACCTTGCTTCATCGTCGCAACCTGCACCGAGTGAAAAACGCGGGGGTCATGACATTACATTCTGAAATGTTCACCCAAATACACCCGGCGCACTTCTACGTTGTCAATGATCTCGGCCGGAGTGCCTTGTGCCAGCACACTGCCGTCGCTGATGATGTAGGCGTGGTCGCAAATGCCCAGGGTTTCGCGCACATTGTGGTCGGTGATCAGCACGCCAATGCCACGGGTTTTGAGGAAATTGATGATGCGCTGTATTTCAATCACCGCAATCGGGTCAATACCGGCAAACGGCTCATCCAGCAAAATAAACCGGGGCTGGGTGGCCAAGGCGCGAGCAATTTCCACCCGGCGGCGCTCACCGCCCGAGAGCGACAGGGCACTGGAGTCGCGCAAATGGTCAACACGCAAGTCCTGCAACAAAGCCGTCAGGCGTTGTTCAATCGCAACCTGCCCCAGGGGCTTGCCGTGCGCATCCAGTTGCAGCTCTAGCACGGCGCGCACGTTGTCTTGCACATTGAGCTTGCGAAAAATCGATGCCTCTTGCGGCAGGTAACTCAAGCCCAGGCGGGAGCGGCGGTGAATCGGCATGTGCTCAATGGACTGGCCGTCGATGGTGATGTCGCCCGCGCTGGCGCGTACCAGACCCACAATCATGTAAAACGACGTGGTTTTACCCGCACCATTAGGGCCCAGCAGCCCCACCACTTCACCCTTGCGCACCCGCAAGGACACATCTTTGACCGCCTTGCGGCTACCATAAAACTTTTGCAGGTGGTGAGCTTCCAGGCAACTCACACTACCCTTGCCTGCCTGGACATTCACTGCGCCAACTGCGCTGCCCGCAGCCACCGGGTGCGCCACTGTGCGTGCATCCATTAACGCTTGACCCCACCCAGTTGGGTGCTGGGTACCAGCGCTGCGGCGGGGGCCGACGCGGCCTCTTTTTGCGGTGTCAGCATGGCACGCACCCGACCGGCGGGCGCTCCTGGCCGCCCCGCGCTGCCAGCGCTACCGGCCACTGGCGCACCGTCCAACGTAAAGACTTCGGTGGTGTTGTTGTAGACAATCACGCCGCCTTTGAATTCGTCGCCCAGGGTGCTGCCACGGTAGCGGCGCAATTGGGCTTGGGTGATGAATTTGACGGTGTCGGCACGGCCGTCATAGTCAATCAGTTCGCCCTCGCCTTCAATGAATTCATCCAGCCCTTCGCGCTTCTGGCGAAAAAAAGCCAGCTGGCCCGGTACCGCCGTGACCAGGCCAAATTGGTTGCCTTGGGAATCCTGATGCACCTCCACCTTGCCACCTTTGATCAGGATGGTGCCCTTGGTCAACACCACATTGCCGGTGAAAACACTGGTTTGCTTGAGGTCGTCGTAGCGCAGGGCATCGGCCTCAACATTCATGGGTTTGTCGCGGTCGGCTTTTTCGGCCAGCGCACTGGGCACAAACAGAACCAATGCACTGAGCACAAGCCAAGGAACAAAAGGAGTTTTCATAAAGGCACGAAACTTGCATTAAGAGGGTGAGGCATTGTAGCGGGGCAAGCCCCGCTGGCACACCGTCAACGCATTGAATCAGTGCCCACTGCGCACTTGTGAGATCAAAAATTCAACCACTTGCAGCGTTCTGTCCATTGATTTTGCCAAACTGCCGTCAGTGTAAAAACGCCCCGCCACCCCCATGGCTGGCACGCCTTCAACCCGGTAAGCGTTTTGCAACTGCTTGGCCCGGGTGGCCTTGGTGGAAACCGAAAAGGAGTTGAATTGCTCCACAAATTTGGCTTTATCCACACCCTGCTTGGCAACCCATTCGACAATGGCCTCTGCCTTGCTCAAATTCTGCTTTTCAACGTGAATCGCGGCAAACACGTTGGCATGCAATTTGTCGACCAATCCCATGGCCTCCAGTGCGTAATAAAGCCGCTGTTGCGGCACAAAGCTGCTCTGAAAAGCAATTGGAACTCGCCTAAATACCACGTCTTTTGGTAATTTTTTAACCCATTGCGAAAGCGCTGGTTCAAAGGCGTTGCAATGCGGACAGCTGTACCAAAAGAACTCCACCACTTCAACTTTACCGGCAGGAGCCTCTACCGCTGCAGCCTGATCAAGCTTTAAAAAATCAGTTCCCACGCGCATGACTTGGGCTTGTGCTTGAGACCACGAAGGCGTTAAAAGCGCCGCTGTTGCTGCCACCGAACCCACACCCGTCAATAATTCACGTCGTTGCATTGTTCAAATCCCCAAAAAGTAAATAGACCAGCTCGTCAGAGGCTGTGGCTACCAAAAAGTTCAACGCTGCACACGCACCAGGGCCGTCTCCAGCCCCAGGATGTCGAGTTTGGCTTTGGCTTTGTCAGCCTCTTCGCGCGTTTCGTAGGGGCCGGTTCGTACCCGAAAAACCGTGCGCCCGGCCTGCTCCCGCTCGGACACTTTGGTTTCCACCCCGGCCAGAGACAATTTGGCGCGTTGGCTTTCAGCGTCTTCGTTGGTACGGAACGCACCCACCTGAACAAAATAATAAAACGGCTCGGCCGCAGCAATCTGGCCTACTTTAGCTGCTGCACGCGCCTTCACCAGATCGCCCAAGGGGTCCGCAGTGACTGCCGGCTTGAGTTCAGGTTTGGCGGCAGTTGCAGTAGATGCCGCCTTGCCGACAGCCTCAGCTGGCAGTGTGACCTCTCCTGGTGTGGCCGTCTTGGCGGGATTTTTGCCATACAGCGGTGCATTGGGATCCCAGTCCTTATTTTTCTTGAGTTCGTTGGCATCCTGGTCTGCAGGCCGCGCCATACCCCGATCCAAAAACGGCACCGGGACTTTGGTGACGTACACCGCCACGGCCAGCGCCGTCCCCAGCCCCACCACCAAACCGGCGACAAACCCGATGAAAGTGCCACCGTGTTGCCGCTTCATGTACCGAACCTTCATTGCATCTCCCTTGATCATCTTCTGTAGCTCACATTTTTTGCGGGGCGCTGACACCCAGCACCGCCAACCCATTGCGCAGCACCTGGGCCGTGGCGGCAACCAAAGCCAGCCGCGCCAGCTTCACCGGCTCGTCGTCGACCAGAATACGCTCGGCATCGTAGTAGCTGTGGTAGCAAGCGGCCAGCTCACGCAGGTAAAAGGTCACGTCATGCGGCGCAAAACCTTCAGCCGCCGCACTGAGCATGTCCGGGTACTTGGCCAGCACCAGCATCAAGGCCTGCGCCTGCGGGCTGGTCAATGCGCTCAAGTCCACGCCGGCCAATGTAGCCAAATCACCGCCCCAGGCCGCCAGCACCGAGCAGATGCGCGCATGGGCGTATTGCACGTAGTACACCGGGTTGTCGTTGTTCTTTTGCACCGCCAAATCCACGTCGAAGGTGTATTCGGTGTCGGGCTTGCGGCTGAGCAAAAAGAAACGCACCGCGTCCTTGCTGGTCCACTCAATCAAATCACGCAGCGTGACGTAGCTGCCCGCGCGCTTGCTGATCTTGACCTCTTCACCGCCCCGCACCACACGCACCATGGTGTGCAGCACGTAGTCGGGAAAGCCTTGCGCAATGCCCACATGGGCCGCCTGCAGACCGGCGCGCACGCGGGCAATGGTGCCGTGGTGGTCGGTGCCCTGGATGTTGATGACCTTTTGAAAGCCGCGCTCCCACTTGGTGATGTGGTAGGCCACATCGGGCACAAAGTAGGTATAGCTGCCGTCTTTTTTACGCATGACGCGGTCTTTGTCGTCGCCGTAGTCGGTCGACTTAAGCCACAGCGCGCCATCCTGCTCATAGGTTTTGCCCGCCTCAATCAAGCGCTTGACGGCCGCATCCACCTTGCCTGATGTGTACAAGCTGCTCTCTAAATAATAGTTGTCAAACTTCACGGCAAAAGCCTGCAAATCCAGGTCTTGTTCGCGGCGCAGGTAAGCCACGGCAAACTGACGGACGCTCTCCAGGTCTGCCGCATCACCACTGGCGGTGAATTCACGGTCGTCGGACTTGACGGTTTTTTTAGCCAGGAAGTCAGCCGCAATGTCTGCAATGTAGTCGCCGTTGTAAAAATTTTTGCTTAACGCGTTGTCGGGGTCGGTCGGCCAGCAGGCATCGCCCGGCTTGTGGCCTTGGGCACGCAACTGGGTGCTGGTGGCCAGGGTGCCAATCTGCACGCCAGCGTCGTTGTAATAAAACTCGCGGTAAACATCCCAGCCCTGGGTGGCAAACAGGTTGCAAATGGCATCGCCCAGCGCCGCCTGGCGGCCATGACCCACATGCAACGGGCCGGTGGGGTTGGCCGAGACAAATTCCACCAACATGCGACGGCCGTTGCTGGCCTGCGTGCCGTACCGTGTGGTTTGGTCCAGCACTGAACGCACCACCTGTTGTTTGGCGGTGGGCTTGAGTTTGATGTTGATGAAACCCGGCCCGGCAATCTCCAGCGCGTCGACCCAGGTCTGAAATGCCGGCACAGCACGCAGCGTTGTGCACAGGGTTTCGGCAAGTTGGCGGGGGTTTTGTTTCAGCGGTTTGGCCAGTTGCATCGCCGCCGTTGTAGCCAGGTCACCATGGGCGGCCACCTTGGGCGACTCAAACGCCGCCTTGGCACCCGCGCCGGGCGATAAGGCTTCCAACGCGTCGCGTAAGCCGATCAGTAATTCATTTGTGACATTGAGCATGGGGCAGATTTTAGGCGGCAGTCACGCGCCTGACGGTGGGCGCGCGCCAGGCACTTGCAACACACAGTCAACGCAATTGCCTTATGCCCCGTTTTGTGCTTGAATTCCGTCGGGGATTTTTTCGTCTTCATCACTACAAGGAGTTAAATATGAAGAAACTGGTTGCAATTTTGGGTCTGGGTCTGACATTGTCTTTTGGTAATGCCTTTGCAGCAGGCGCGTCGGCTCCCGAAGCAGCAGCCCCCGCTGCCAAAACGGCCCAGCAGGGCAAGATGGCTGCCTGCAACAAGGAGGCCGGTGACAAAAAGGGCGACGAACGCAAGGCCTTCATGAAACAATGTTTGGGCGCTAAGCCCGTCGCCGCCGTTTCTGAAAAAGGCAAAAGCCCCAAGCAACTCGCCCAGCAAGAAAAAATGAAAGCCTGCAACAAGGACGCGGGTGACAAAAAGCTCAAAGGCGCTGACCGCAAGGCCTTCATGAAAGACTGCCTGAGCAACAAGGGCTAAGCTAAAACCCTGTTTTTTGACAAAAAACCCCGCACGGCCGCGCTGTGCGGGGTTTTCTTTTGGCATGATCGGGCTTATGCAGACGCGTCACCACCTGTCCCCTTCCATCTCGTGCGTTATTCCGGTCTTCAACGAAGCGCGCAACCTCGCCTCACTGATTGATCAGACTCTGGTCACTCTGGCCACGCTGAGCACGCAGGTTGAGCTGATCGTGGTGGACGACGGCAGCCGCGACGATACCGCCGCGGTGATGCAGGCAGTGTGCCAGGCGCACCCCAAAGTGGTGTACCTGAAACTGTCGCGCAACTTCGGCAAAGAGCCCGCACTCACCGCGGGCATTGAGACCGCGCGTGGCGACGTGGTGGTGCTGATGGACGGCGACGGCCAGCACCCGGTGTCGCTGGTGCCCGACATGCTGGCCAAATGGCGTGACGGTGTCGACGTGGTCTACGCCATCCGCTGCACGCGCCACGACCAGTCCAACCTGCAAATCACTTTGACTGGCTGGTTTTACAAATTGGTGAACCTGGGCAACCGGGTCAAGATTCCAGCCAACGCAGGTGACTTCAGGCTGATGGATCGCCAGGTGGTGGACGCCCTGAAGCGCCTGACCGAGCGTAACCGCTTCATGAAAGGGCTGTACGCCTGGGTTGGTTTCAACAGCACGGCTATTGACTACGAGCCTCTGCCACGGCTGGACGGCAAGAGCAATTTTGGTTTGCGTGGGTCGCTGTCGCTGGCCTTCACCGGTATTCTGGCGTTTTCGATCGCACCGCTGCGCGCCTTGACGATCACCGGCTTTTTACTGTCAGTGATCGCGCTGGGTTATGGGCTGTGGGTGGTGGGTGAGTTTTTTTTCCTGGGCATCAACGTACCGGGCTACGCCACCATTGTGGTGGGCATGATGTTCTTTAGCGGCATCCAGTTGCTGTCAATCGGCATCCTGTCAGAGTACGTCGGCCGCATTTATGAAGAAGTCAAGCAACGCCCCAACTACCTGGTCAGCCAGCGCATTGGCGACGGTCTGTCCGCCAGTGCCAAGCCGACGCCACTGGGTAACAACGCAGTCAGCCGGACGCCGGATTGACGCCAGCGTGAGCACCTCGACTTTCTGGTTTCTGGCGGTGGGCAGCGCCGCCGCCCTGACGCACATGGGCGTCTTTGCCATTGCCCAGCGATATCTGTGGCCAGAAGTGGCGAACGCACTGGGCTTTGTGATTGCATTTTTTGTCAGTTTCGCCGGCCACCGCTTGTTGAGCTTCAAGGATGCCGGTACCACCGTGAGCACCAGCTTTCAGCGCTTTGGGGTGACGGCGCTGGCCGGCTTTGCCAGCAATGAGATCGTTTTTGTGCTGCTGCTGCGCTGGTTGCGGATGCCGTCGCTGCTGGCGCTATTTTTGGCTCTGGTCTTTGCAGCCGGGCAAACTTTTGTGCTCAGCCGCTTCTGGGCTTTTCGGCGCTGACCCATCGGCTGCCGACACCGCGCCAGAACGGTACAGCGTCCAGCCCGCACCCGTGTAAAACAGCGTCCAGCCCGGCAGGCCACGCGCTACCGGATCATCATGGCGGCTGGCATACCAGTTTCCGGCCACCAGCCCGGCCGGAGCCAGTGCCTCAAGCGGTTGCAGCACTTGCGCTGCCTGGGCATCAAAGTCGGCCCCCTCAAACAGTTCGCGGTGCCAGCCGTCACCCACTGTCTTGCGCAACTGTGGCCAGTCTTCCAGCACCACCAATGGCTTTTGTGACTGCAGGTAAAACGGCAAATCATACGGATAGCGGTCTGACACATAGATTGTGTCTTGTGGCGTGGCGGCACAAGCCAGCACGGCAGCAATGTCTTGTGTGCGCGTCGTGCGGGTCACCTCACCCACCTTGAGCACAATGGTCAGCGCAATGCCGATATTGAGCAACACCAGTCCCGCAAAGACCTTGCCGGCCACGGGTCGGTGCGCCATGCTGCGCTGCCAGCCCACGGCGGCCAGCAAGGCCAGCGGCGGCACCACCGGCAGGATGTAACCCACCAACTTGGAGTTGGGAATCGAGAAAAACACCAGAATGGCCAGCACCCAGGCCCAGCACAAGCGCCACCACGCCTCAGGGATGTCAAGCGCGGTAGCCCGTGTCATGGTGGTGACGCGGCGCACCTGAGCCAAGGCAAAGAACACCCACGGAAACAACAGCAGCGCCAATGCCAGCAGGTAAAACCAGAACGGCTGGGGGTTGTTGTAGGTGGCGGCGGTGTAGCGGTTGAGCTGCTGGCCGATGAACATGTAGTTAAAAAAATCGGGGTACTTTTGCTGCGCCAGCACAAACCACGGCAAGGCCACCACGGCAAACAGCGCCAACCCGCTGACCCAGGGCAGGTACAGGATTTTTTTGAACTGACGCGTCCAGATCAGCCAGACAAAGATCACCAGGCCCGGCAAGGCAACACCAATCAGCCCCTTGCTTAGCATACCCAACGCGCAAGCCAGAAAACCCAGGCGCGCCAAGGTGACGTTGGGCCGCTCACCGGCCATGAAGGCAAAGGCAAAACACCAGATGGCCAGGCCAATCCAGGCGCCCACCAGCATGTCGTGGTTGATGTATTGCCCGCCGACCAGAAAGGTCAGGCTGGTACCCAGCATGACGGCGGCACGGCGCGCAATCTGCTCGGTGCTGATGGTGCGCGCGGCCAGATACAGGGCACCCATCATCAGACCGGCATGCAGTGCAGGTACCAGGCGCAAAGCCAATTCACTCACGCCAAACAGCGTCAGGCTGGCAGCCTCCAGCCAATGCAGCAAGGGAGGTTTGTGAAAAAAAGGCAGTCCGTTCAGGCGCGGTGTCAGCCAGTCGCCGCTGACTTGCATCCAGCGACTGATTTCGCCGTAGCGCCCTTCGTCGGGTATCGCCAGGGGTCGCAAGTTGGCCAGCACCAGCAGCAATAGCCACAAGGCAGCCAGGGTAAGCCAGGACGTTTGGCGTTGTGTTAACGCGGCGGTTTTTGTTGGGAAAGAACGAGAGGTTTGAGTCACTGGTAAATTTTACGTGGACGGGTGTTACATCAGAAGGCGGTCATCCGTGAACTGCACCAAGCCTTGTGGCATCAGCGCCGTCAAGCACGCAGCACTGCACTAGTAGTCCGTTTCACCAAAACACTTACATAAAAACGTGCCTTTTCCAGCCTGGCGTTGTGGTTCGTCGTTGCCATAGCTACGGCTATGTCGCCTCCTCTGGCCTAGCCAGTCTGGAAAATTCATCGATTTCATTTTGTAACCGTTTTGATGAAACAAACTACTAGCTCGGCATCATCGTCCCGCATTGCCAGCATTGCTCAAATCCGCCTTCAACCAGTTCCCCGCAAGTGCAACGCCAGCGTCGCTGGGGCGCGTGTTGCAGGTGGTAAAGCACGTCACGCGCCAAGGATTCTTGCCGCACGTCGTCAATCCAGACCTCAGGCAGACACTGGTCGGGCGGCAATTCACCGGCCACACTGCTCAGATACTGGCGCTGCACAGTGGCCACAATGCCCGACGAGGTGAGCGCGCTGGCCCACAGTGTGGCCATGAACAGGTTGGGGGCTTGCGTGAGGCGTTGCATGTTGTCCGAGCATAGCGCCTGTTGCCAATTGCCAAACGCGATTGCGTCAGTGCCCTTTGAATGGCCCCAGGGTTCAGACCGGGCAGTGGAAAATTGTGCGGTGATTTGGCGAGGACGTTCGTCTGATGCCGTGCGTGAATTGGCAGCGCGCTGGTTGCGCGAGCTGCGCCGTGAATGGCGGTCAGGAACAGACCCGTTGTTGAAACTCAATTTGTTGATCTGCCTGCCAGATAGCATCCCAACCCCGCACGCGGGCCAGGCGTTCTCAAAGAAACAAGGTTCTTGTTTCTTGTTTCTTGTTTCTTGTTTCTTGTTTCTTGTTTCTTGTTTCTTGTGAGCTGCCATCGAGTGCTACGATTTAAAAAAAGGCTTGTCTATCAGATGCAACGGGGAGTTATGTCAATGAACGGGGTCTGGCAGGAGGTTCAACCGGGGTATCCATGATGTCATAGCCATCCCTGTGGGTGAACGACTGCCAGTGCCGCCATTCATACCTTAACGGAGGTCTAGGAGGCTGTCGGACTTTCGGTACATCGGCTGTAATCCGACCGCAGCGGTTCATTTTTTTACCGTCTTTTTGTCCCATAGCTACGGCTATGAGCCAGCAAATCCGGCAAAAACTGCCCTCGCTGGGGTCGAATTTGGCTACGCCGCTCTTCGAGAACGCTTCGATGCCGAAAGTCCGACAGCCTCCTAGGCCGGAACCCCAGAAAATTCCGCCCCGCACAGGGGTTCTAACGTCCATGTGCAACAAGGACACCCCAAAGCATGAAACACGCGTGCCCTGCGTAGGGCGGGTTTTAACCCGCCATGGCCGACTGAAGTCTGCCCTACGACACGCCATTCTTGTCGGCTGTGGGCGTTGTTTCACGTTAAGCCCAAACAGGCGGTTTTTTGCTTAACATAACGCCCGGCCGTATCAAATTGGGCTGTTTTGGTGGCATCCACCATCTTGACAGGTGATAACGGCTACCGTTATTATTCGGGCATGATCCAAAGTTTCCAGTGCAACGATACGCAAGCCTTGTTTGCTGGTAAAAGGGTCGCCCGGTTCGCCAATTTTGAAGCCGTGGCGCTGCGCAAATTGCAGCAAGTCCACGCGGCCACAACCATCGAGTTTTTGCGGCTGCCGCCGGGCAACCAGCTCGAAGCCCTCAAGGGTGACCGCAAAGGCCAGTACAGCATTCGCATCAATGCCCAGTGGCGGGTTTGTTTTGTGTGGGTTGATGGCCATGCCGCCCGCGTTGAAATTGTCGATTACCACTGAAGGAGTGCCACCATGAACCGCGAAGTCCCCTTGATCCATCCAGGCGTGATCCTGTTGGAAGACTGGCTCAAGCCCATGGGTCTGAGTCAGTACGCCCTTGCCAAGGCGATTGATGTACCGCCCAGGCGCATCAATGAGATTGTGAAAGGTCTGCGGGGCATCACCGTGGACACGGCTTTACGCCTGAGCGTGTTTTTTGGTACGGATGCGCAGAGCTGGATCAACCTGCAAACCCACTATGACACCGAACTGGCCCGCGCCGCCATGGCCAGCATCCTGGGGCGTATTGTTCGACGCAACGTAGCTGAAACTGCATAACGCGCCAGTCGGTCGCAGTGTTGATAGTGCATCAGCACCAACGGTGCTGATGCGACGGGGGTTACGTTAAGTTGTACCCGCCGATTCCAATGCAGCGCAAGCCAACGGCCACGAGAGACAAATTTCTGAAAGCCCAATTTCATACGCGGGTAACGTACAATTTGCGAATGAAAGCTACTTTCATCGAGCTACCACCTTTCGAGCGTATTCGCAAAGACTACATGGACGATGAAGCCTACAGGCTGTTTCAGCTTGAGCTGATGGACAACCCCACAGCAGGGGATGTCATAGAAGGCACGGGTGGTTTGCGCAAACTGCGTCAAGCCGATCCGCGTCGTGGCAAAGGCAAGCGTGGTGGGTTGCGGGTGATTTACTACTTTTGGTCAGGCTGCAACCAATTTTGGCTTTTTACGGTCTACGACAAAGATCAGGCCGTAGATTTGACAACGGCACAACGCAAAGTGCTCAAACAGCTTTTGAAAAACGAGTTAAAAAACCGTCAAACCCCAGGTGGAGAACATGATGACCAATAAACGCGACATTTTTGCTGAGTTGACTGAAGGCTTTGAAGCCCTGAAATCGGAACGCGAGGGCAAGCTGACGTTGCGCACTTTCAAGACTGAAAGCAAGCCTGTGCCAGTGTTGTTGCCACAAGACGTGCTTCAGGTGCGCGAACAATTGCGCTTGTCGCGCCCGGTGTTTGCGCGTTACCTACGCACCAACCCGCGAACGCTCGAAAACTGGGAGCAGGGCCGAGCCAAACCCAATGCCCAGGCATCGCTATTGATACGAATGGTGGCGCAGTTCCCAGACATGGTGCAGCGATTGGCTGCGATCTGAAGACCCAGAGGCTTGATTTGAATTGCAAATAAAAGAAAAGGCTACTTCGGCTTTGCAGCGATTGGCGACCGACAAAAACCATAATTCGCCATGGAAGTTATGTCCATCAAACGGTCGTTTTCTTGATACTCCCAGAACCGTACTCAGACCCGCTCTTTCGGTGTCGTCCCTGTTCATCAACTGATTCGCAAATCAAAGTCAAGCAAACGTATGAGTTGTTGGCATCGCGCTGAACTGGACTTCCCGTAACCAGCCGGTCGTAGGTGACTGGTAACGCTGCAAAACAGCCTCACAACCCGACCCGCTGACCATTCAATCACGCCCGTGCGATCGCCTCAGACCCTACGCCAACGCCCGCTGAATGATGATCTTCTGCACGTCGCTGGTGCCTTCATAAATCTGGCACACGCGCACGTCACGGTAAATGCGCTCCACCGGAAAGTCGCTCACCACGCCGTAGCCGCCCAGCGTCTGAATGGCAGCACTGCAGACTTTTTCGGCCATTTCGCTGGCAAACAGCTTGGCCATGGCGGCTTCTTTGAGGCACGGGCGGCCGGCATCGCGCAGGCTGGCGGCGTGCCAGATCAGTTGCCTGGCGGCCTCCAGTTGGGTGGCACATTCCGCCAACCTGAAACCCACCGCCTGGTGGTTAAAGATGGCGGTGCCAAAACTTTGGCGGTCTTTTGAATAGGCCAGCGCCACCTCAAACGCACTGCGCGCCATGCCCACGCTTTGCGCGGCAATGCCAATGCGCCCGCCCTCCAGACCGCCCAGGGCGATGCCGTAGCCTTCGCCCTCTTTGCCGATCAGGTTTTCTGCGGGGATGCGGCAGGCATCAAAGTTGATCTGCGCGGTGTCGCTGCTGTGCTGCCCCAGCTTGTCTTCCAGCCGCGCCACGGTGTAGCCCGGCGTGGTGGTGGGCACCAGAAACGCACTCATGCCTTTTTTGCCAGCGCCCTTGTCGGTGACCGCAATGACAATGGCCACATCGCCATTTTTGCCGCTGGTGATGAACTGCTTGACACCGTTGATGACGTAGCCGTCCCCCTCGCGAACCGCCGTGGTTCGCAAGCTTGAAGCGTCTGAGCCCACATGCGGCTCGGTCAGGCAAAAAGCGCCCAGCAGCTGGCCTTGCGCCAGTGGCTCCAGCCACTGCTTCTGTTGCGCGGCGTTGCCAAACTTCATCAGGATGGCGTTGACCGGGCAGTTGGTGACGCTGATCACCGTGCTGGTGCCCCCGTCGCCCGCGGCAATTTCTTCCAGCACCAGCGCCAGCGTCAGGTAGTCCAGCCCGGCGCCGCCCAGGTCTTCAGGTACGCAAATGCCGTACGCGCCCAGTGCCGCCAGGCCTTTGTGCACTTCTTTGGGAAAGGTGTGGTCTTTGTCCCACTGGGCGGCGTTTGGCCAAAGCTCGGCTTGCGCAAAACTGCGCACGGCGTCGCGAACCATTTCCTGGTCTTGCGTCAACAACATGTGACGTTCCTTTTTGGTTTGAGTCTGGCTAAGGTCTGGCTAAGGTCTGGCTAAATTCTGGCCAAGAATAAGTCAAGGGCTGGCGAGTGACGTTGGGGTTCAGGCCCTTGAGTCAAACTGCAAAATGGCGCGCGCCATGGCCTCCAGCGGCAAGATGTCGTCCACCGCCTGCAATTTAATGGCCTCTTTGGGCATACCAAACACCACGCAGGTTTCCTCGTTTTGGGCAATGCAGCGCGCGCCCAGGTCATGCAAGGCTTTCATGCCGCGCGCGCCGTCGTCGCCCATGCCGGTCATGATGATGGCCAGCGCGTCGCGGCCAGCGCATTCGGCAGCGGACTTAAAGAGCACGTCCACCGACGGCTTGTGGCGGTTCACTGGCGGGCCGTCCATGACCTTGACGTAATACTGGCCGTTGGACTTACTGAGCTGCATGTGCAGGCCACCCGGGGCAATCAGCGCCACACCGCGCTCCAACCGGTCGCCGTCTTTGGCCTCGCGCACGTTCATGGCGCAAATGCCGTCCAGCCGCTGGGCGTACATGGCGGTAAATTTCTCGGGCATGTGCTGGGTAATGGCAATGCCGGGGGCATCCGCCGGCAAGCTGGTCAGCACCAGCTCCAGCGCTTGCGTGCCACCGGTCGAGCTGCCAATGACCACCGGCTTGTTCATGGCAAAGGCGTGCACGCCGCTGAGCACCGGCACTCGGTTTTGTATGCTTTTTGAGGCTGTAGCCCCCGTCGATACTGCGCGAGCAGCTATAACAGGCATAGCACCTCTGGCGCGTGGCCGCGAGCGTGCGGCGGTTTTCAGGGTCTGAATCATCTCGTGGCGCGAGTCGTCCAGGTGCTGCTTGAGGCCCAGCCGGGGCTTGGCCAGCACCGCCACCGCACCAGCGCTCAGCGCATCCAGTGCGACCTTGCTGCCTTCGGTCGAAAGCGTCGAACAAATCACCGTAGGGATCGGTGTGCCAGCCATGATCTGACGCAAAAACGTCAACCCATCCATGCCGGGCATTTCAATGTCGAGCAGCAGCACATCGGGCGGGTTTTTGCGGATCATCTCCATCGCCAGCAGCGGATTGGGGGCGCTGCCAATGAGCTCGACCTCAGCGTTGCCCGCCAGCATGTGCGCCAGCGCCTGGCGCACCACGGCAGAGTCATCCACCACAAATACTTTAACGGCCATGTCTTGTCCTTAATTTGAAT
>Ga0210035_1000666_pt1 | contig 23629 bp, 16 predicted proteins | sample CryGeymeta201507_FD_183975 | JGI IMG/M metagenome (GOLD analysis project Ga0210035, IMG submission 183975) | Groundwater microbial communities from Crystal Geyser aquifers in Utah, USA - Crystal Geyser metaG 2015-07 (SPAdes) (version 2) | ecosystem: Environmental > Aquatic > Deep subsurface >...
GCCGGGGTTTCGCCGCGAGGCTGTGCCGCCCTTCGCTCTTCGGGCGCTACGCGCCCTCATCGCTACGGCCGGCACAGCCTCGCAAAACCAGCAGGTTACGAATTTACAGAACAGATGTTGCACTAACCGTTGGCGACCCGAAATAACACTGGATGAATTTATCAACCGGGGCCATGGGCCGCTTCTTTTTCACCCGGTCAAACAGGACTGGGTCTTCGATGGCCGCAATGTGCTGCAATGGCGATCCAACCATGGCTGAAGCGGACATTTTCTCAACAAGAGCGTTTTTATCTTGTTGCGCCACAACTGGCTGTTGCGCAGTGGTGGATAGCCAAGGCACGCTTATTGACCTGTGGCCAGCAGCAGGAACTTAATAGTGAACCACGTGTCGATGAGTAAGTTATTGGCCGGCCTTGAAGTAAAAACATACAAGACGAGTGGCGATGAAAAGCTTATGGATGGTAGTGGGCGGCAAAGGATGAGTTGCTATACTGCACTGTGAAAATTTCTTATTGAAAGGACCGTCATGAATCGAACGCAATTTACCGGCCTGCTGGGTGGGTTAATGCTCATGCTAGGCGCCCAGGTGGCATCGGCCGCCTGTACCATCACGCCGCTCCATTCTGTGGTAAACGCGGGTGAGTCGGTGGCCTTGACTGCCTCATGCAGTGGCGATGTCACTACGATTAGCTGGACCATGGATAATCAAGCGGCAACATCCCCAGCATCACTGAATTATAATCTTACGGCGGGTCAAAACTTTTACCTGCACACCCCGTCCAATCTGGCGAGCGGCGTTCATATTTATAATGTGAACGTCACGCCTACCGACGATGCGGGAAGCGGCGTGGATGTGGTTATGCAGTCGGCTACTTTAAATGTGGGTACTACCGGACCCGGCTCGGGTTCGGTGGCCAGCTCGCCAGTGGGGATTAGTTGTCCTACTACTTGTAGTAACAGCAGCTTCGATAATGGTGAGATGGTGACCCTGAGCGCAACCCCCGCCAGCGGCAGCAGCTTCGCCGGCTGGAGCGGTGATTGCACCGGCAATGGCGCTTGCACGGTGGTGATGACGGGTAACCGGAACGTGACGGCATCATTCGACAATGCGCCGCAAAGGGGTGTGTGCGCTTCTCTGGCCGGCTTGACTGATCAGCCATCGGCCAATCAGGCTTGTTCAGTGGGTACTTATGTGGCGGGAAATACCGGAACCTCGGTGACCTGGACCTGTAATGGTGTGAATGGCGGCGATGCTGCCAGTTGTACGGCGCCCCGTGCCTTTACGGTTACGCCCTCGGCGGACGCGAATGGCACCGTCAGCCCAAGTACACCTCAAACCGTCGCTTACGGGCAAACCCTGACGTTCAGGGCAGGTCCTGACACAACTCATACCAATTATTCGGCGACGTTTAGTGGCTGCCCAGGTACGGCCAACGGATACAGTTTTACCACAAGCAGCACCTTGTCGGCCGACTGCACGCTAGCGGTGAGTTTTAGTAATACGCCCGTGAATGGCGTTTGCGGTTCTGCGAACAGCACAACCAAGCCGTTGTTGGCGCAGCCGACAACGGGTCAGTGTTCGGCCGGAACCTATGCTGCTGGAGCCAACACAAGCCAAAGCGTGCCATGGACGTGTACCGGCTCCAACGGCGGCTCGGATGCCCTGTGTTCAGCGCCTCATGGTTATACGGTTACGGCCTCGGCGGGTCAGAACGGCAGCATCAACCCAAGTAGCCAGACGGTAGCCTACAATACTGCCGCCACCTTTACGGTGGGGGCGAACAGCGGCTATATGGCCAGTGTTTCCGGTTGCAATGGTTCATTGGCCGGATCGACCTATACGACTGGTTCGATCGCGGGGGATTGCTCGGTAACGGCCAGTTTCGCTGTGCAAAGCGCCAGCGCGACGGATCCGGGCCAATGGACCGGCCTGTGGCTCCCTCCTGGTACGAATAATGTATTCGTCGCCGATCAGATGAGTCCTCGTGGAGTGGGCAGCACCAATTACATTCCTGGGTGTCTGAACGAACAAACCTCCTCTGGTACGCCCAGCGGTGGTGACTGCTCGGCGAAGGTCACCTATACGGGTATTGTATATGGCACGGGTAGTAGCGCAACTGTAGCGCTCCGGAATAACAATATCTTGAGCATTCGCTACAAGAGCAAGTCGAATCCCAATACGACTTACAGTTCATTCTTGTTGGTGGGTGGTTCGGGCGGAAATCTAGGCACCACTGTGAATATGTGGTTATCCACCACGCCTGGCGCGGCGATGAGTTCGGTCCCAACCTATTGCAAGTCAACGAGCAGTTCGAGTGTGAGGGTTTCAACCAATGCTTCTTGGTGCAGCATAAAGCCAGATACTAATTACTATCTGAACATTCAGGTGCCGGCAACAGTGTGTAGCTTCTGTTCCTTTAAACTGACAGACGATACGCAGTTTAATTAAAATATATTATCAATATCGTCCCCCACTGCGGTTGGGGTGGGGGTTTTTATTGAATGTGAATATTTTCCAATTTAAAGAAATTATGTATGCTTAAATTGAAATTAATTGTATTAATTGCGATATTGATTTTAGCCGGCCAAGCGGCGGCGGAGGTGACCCAGCATGTGCAAATTTCAGATGGCCGATCCAAGATAGATGTCCCGCTCATTGAGCAGGAATTGCTTGCGGCGCCGCCTAAGATTCGAGGTTTTGCGCTATCTAGCAAAGCAAATCTGGTATCCTTGGTTGCGCCCTTGTTTGTCGATATCCGTGTGGAAGAAGCCGCCAAGAATGAAGGTTTTGAGGCGCGTAAAGATGTCAAGGCGGCAATGGATCGGAGCGTCCGGAGTACGATTTCGCGTCTGTATTTGAGTGAAAAGATCGATGGGGCTACGGCCAAGATCGGGAATGTCGAGCCACTCGCTTATGAGCGCTATTTGGCCGACAAATCACAATTCATCGTGCCTGAATCGATTAAGGTCGCGCATATACTTTTAAAGTACGATCCGGAACTGACGACAGAAACAGAAGCCGATGTTAAAGCTCGCGCCGAGAAAGTCCTCGAACAGATCAAGGCGGGCGCTGACTTTGGCAAACTTGCTGAAGCCAACTCGGACGATGCGACCACGGCTAAAAAGGGCGGTGAGTTGCCAGGCTGGATTGAAAAGAGGACGTTGGTTCCACCATTTGAAAAAGCTGTATACGCATTGAAGCCCGGCGAAATTAGTGGTTTAGTCAGGACCCGTTTTGGCTTCCACATCATCAAACTAGTGGCCCACCGGGATGCCCACCCACGTGCCTATGAAGAGGTCAAGGGCGAGTTGGTGAATACCGTGAAGACCCAGCTTGTTAATCAGCAAAGAGATGAGGTCTTGAAAAAATTCAGGGGTACCCAGGATATTGAAATTCCGGATTCGCTATATGAGGAATTACGAAACAAATTTGGGGAGAAAGGCGTTAGTTCAAAGTAAGGCCGTGTGTTGTCGCCCTAACGATCATGGCGCACCGCCGCCCCAAATCATGAAATGCCATAGGGCGGCCCATGGCCGCCGTTCACCCGGTGCCGTTGCGGCGGGCATGGCCCGCCCTTGGGCTACGTGAGTTTCATAGATGAACGTGGCTACGCCTAATGGTTTCCAGAAGCCCAGTTCTGAATTTATAAAAATCGCCAATCAAGCCGCGAGTTTATACCAGCAAGGAAAGTTCCAGGCTGCGCTGTCTTTGTCCGAGGAGTTGATGACAGCCTTTCCTCACTCAGCGCCATTGCTGCATCTGGCCGCTTCGGCAGCATGGAAACTGGGGGCATTGGTAAAAGCTGAAGCGTATTGCCTATCAGCCATTGCAGGTGATCCAGGCTTTGTTCTCGCCTTTAACACCCTTGGGTTGGTTTTAAAACTCGCCGGTCGTTATCGGGAATCCGAGGCGAGCTTCAGGCAGGCGTTGTCGATGAACCCGTCAGATGCCGATATATGGGTCAATCTGGGTAATCTGCTGCGCACAACAGGCCAGGCCAAGGCGGCTGAAGCCGCTTATACAAAAGCCTTGGCTGTTGCGCCGAATCATGTTGATGCTTTGTATAACTTTGGTTTGCTGCTTATGACCTTGGAGCGTTGGGCCGAAGCCGAGTCGGCATTCAAAGCGTCTTTGCGTGTTCAGCCAAGCCAGCCTGATGTGTATAACGAACTCGGTAACTTATTTGCGGACAGATTACGCTTGGTGGAGGCGGAAAACGCCTACCGTAATGCGTTGGCACTTCGTCCGAAGTATGCCGATGCCTATTTCAATCTGGGGGTGCTTCTGAAGGACACGCGGCGTCATTCAGAAGCATTGGCTTGTATACAGCAAGCTATCGCCCTTGATCCCGCTCATGCCGAGGCGGCGCTGAACTGTCTTGGCTCGCTCTTCATTGACGCTGGACGCGATGAAGAAGCTGAGGTGGCCTATCGAAGGGCGCTGGCAGCAAATCCTGACTTTGCGGCTGCTTACAACAACCTCGGCAATCTACTCATGAAGGGGGATCGCCTTCAAGAAGCAGAAACTGCTTTCAGGAAAGCGGTGTTCATACGGCCAGACTACGGTTATGCACTCGGACAGGCGGTGACCTGTGCGCGCCGACGTTATTCATGGTGTACTCAGCAAGAAGATGAACGCACTGTTATCAATGCCTTGAACGAGGGTATGGAGGGCATCCCTGCCTTGATGGTACTTTCGTTGTCCGGGACCAACCCGGAATTGCATCGCAAGGCGGCCGAGCTGGCGGCGATTAAAGCGCTTAAACCCTATCTGGATTTGTCCCCGTTAGTTGACCCTGGTCTGCACCGGCGGCATGGGCGGTTACGCATCGGCTATCTGTCCGCCGATTTTCGCGAGCATGCAGTGATGCATCTTATGGCTGGCGTGCTGAATTATCATAATCGAAACAAAGTCGAGGTTTATGGCTATTCATATGGTCCGAACACTCAAGATGGTTATCGGAAACGGATTGAAGATGCCTGCGAACATTTCCACGACCTTCGTAAAATGGACTATTTGGCGGCTGCCCGCCGAATCGCTGATGACGAGATCGATATTTTGGTCGATCTGAACGGCCATACCGGCGATGCCCGCCCCGCCATAACCGCCATGCGTCCGGCGCCGGTGATCGTCAGTTGGCTGGGGTTTCCAGGTACGCTTGGCATTCCCCTCCTGGCGGATTACATCATTGGCGACTCCATATTGACGCCTCTGAAGTTTGCCGATCACTATAGCGAAACCTTGGCCTGGATGCCGCATTGTTATCAGCCGAATGACGATGCTCAGGAGGTGGGAGAGAGACCCACGCGGCGAGAAGTCGGTCTGCCTGACGATGCCTTGGTTTTCTGCTCTTTCAACCAAGGCTACAAACTGACGCCTGAGACATTTAACGTGTGGTGTCGCCTGCTGGTTGAAGTGGAAGGTAGCGTGCTTTGGTTGCTTGAGCCTAAAGACAAGGAGGCGGCAGAGAACCTCCGTAAAGAGGCAAATTTACGTGGGATTGACCCAGACCGGCTGTTTTGGGCATCCCACGTTCCAATGCGGGAGCATCTTGCAAGATTGCAGCTTGCCGATGTGGCATTGGATTCGTTCCCCTATGGTTCGGGTGCAACGGGCAGCAATGTATTGAGGGCCGGGGTCCCCTTGGTCACCCTGATAGGGGATACTTATGTTAGCCGAATGGCCGCCAGTCAACTCCACGCTATGGGCTTGCCGGAATTGGTGACCAGGAGTTGGGAGGAATATTTGCAGCTTGCAAAGAGATTGGCGACCGAGCCGGAAATGCGCCGGGCGATTCGCGATAAGTTGGCGGAGCAGCGCGAAACCAGTCCGCTGTTCGATACCCCAAGATTTACCCGCGACCTAGAGGCCCTGTACGACAAGATTTGGGATCAGCATGCCTGCGGCATTCGCGAGCCCATCACCAGTTGAGTGATGATGACACAAGGTATCCCGATGAATGCCGAGGAAATCTACCAGCAAGCGATTGCAGCCTACCGTAGCGGCCGATATGCCGAGGCGGAGGCGCTGTGTGGGGTCATCCTGCAAAGTCAGCCGGACCATTTTGACGCCCTGCATTTATCGAGCATCTGCCGGAGTGAGCAGAAGGATTTCACTCAAGCCTTGCAGTTGCTTAAGCATGCTCTGGCGGTCAACCCCCGAGCGGCGAACGCACACAACAGTCTGGGTAATCTATATGAAGACCTGGGCCGTCCTGACGATGCCCTGGTAAGTTATACCGAAGCGGTGACATTGAAACCAGACTTTGCGGCGGCTTGGTTCAACCGAGGCAACGTGTTTCTAAAGCTGGGCCGTCCCGAAGAAGCGGTAAGCAGTTATGAGCGGGCATTGGCGCTGGAACCGGCCAATGCCTTTGCTTGGTATAACTGCGGATTTGCCTTGAATGGCCTGGGGCGGTTGGCGGAGGCGCTGGCCAGTTACGATGAGGCGTTAAGGCTGAATCCGGGCAGCCTGGAAATTCATACTAACCGTGGCAATGTGCTTAAGGAGCTGAAGCGTTTTGAAGAGGCTCTGGTCAGTTATGACCGGGCTCTCGCCATCGACCCGGACTATGCTGGGAATTACATAAACAAGGGCACGGCACTTTTTGAACTGAAGCGGTTTGACGAGGCCTTGGTCAACTATGACAAGGCGCTGGCCATGACGCCAGATCAGCCTTATCTGTTGGGTTCCTGGTTGCATACCAAGATGTTTTTGTGCGATTGGGCTGGTTTCGCGGAGGCGGTCAAGAAACTCGTTTTGGCCACAGAAAGAGGTGAGCAGGCTACTCCACCATTTGCACTGTTGGCCATCGCATCCTCCGCTGCCTTGCAACTGCAATGTGCCAAGAGCTATGCGAGCGACAAATTCCCGTCCAATCAGCAGCCGATATGGTGTGGTGAGCGCTATGCTCATGATCGTATTCGGGTTGGCTATTTTTCGTCCGATTATCGTAATCACCCCATGGCTCAATTGGCCGCAGGTTTATTCGAGAGCCATGACCGTTCTAGGTTTGAAATTATCGCTTTTGCCTTTGGCGGGCCTTCCGATAGCCCAATCAGAAAACGAATTGAGCGGTCTTTCGACCGCTTTATAGACGTTAGTGCCTATACCGACCAAGAAATCGCAGAGTGGGTTCGAAGCCTGGAAATCGACATTGCTGTCGATCTTAATGGGTTTACCACGAATGCACGCACTGGCATCTTCGCGATGCGCCCGGCTCCTGTACAGGTCAATTACATGGGCTACCCGGGTTCCATGGGCGCTAGTTATATGGACTACATCATTGCCGACCCAATGCTTGTTCCCCAGCAGGATCAGCGCTATTACACCGAGCGGGTCGTTTACCTGCCCCACTCCTATCAAGTCAACGATGCAGCCAAGCAAATTTCCGAACGAAGATTCAGTCGAAGCGAGCTTGGCCTCCCCGATGATTCTTTCGTTTTTTGCTGCTTTAATAACAACTACAAAATCACGCCGGATGTCTTTGATATCTGGATGCGGTTGCTGAAGATGGTTAGTGGAAGCGTGTTGTGGTTGCTGGAGGGGAATGCAACGGCGGCGAAGAACCTGCGTCTTGAGGCGACGAAACGCGGTATCTCGCCGGATAGATTGGTATTTGCGCCTCGTGTATCCGTTTTGGAAGACCATCTGGCAAGACATCGCCAAGCCGATCTGTTTTTGGATACCTTCTACTACAATGCGCACACCACAACCAGTGACGCCCTCTGGGCTGGCCTTCCTGTTCTAACCTGTCTAGGCAATACCTTCGCTAGCCGCGTGGCGGCAAGTCTCCTGAATGCTATTGGCTTGCCGGAACTGATTACATTCAGCCGTCAAGAATACGAGGCACTGGCCTTGGCCCTTGCGGGGAATCGGGATCGCCTGGCAACGATCAAGGAAAAACTTGCCCGGAATCGTGCAGCCTATCCCTTGTTCAATACGGCCCTGTTCACGAAGCATATCGAGGCGGCCTATTCCGCCATGTGGGAGCGTTATCAAAAGGGCTCGCCTGTGGAAGAAATTTACATTGAAACTTAAAATATCAAATAAGCAATCGTGTAAGGATGGTACGTGCTTTTTAACTCCATAGAGTTCATTTTTGTTTTTTTGCCGGTTGTTTTTCTTGGCTATTTCTGGCTGAACAAGAATGAATACATTGTTGCGGGGAAGGCTTGGCTGGCGTTGGCAAGCCTTTTTTTCTATGGCTGGTGGAATCCAGACTATCTGATATTGATTGTCGTGTCGATCCTGGTTAATTATTGGCTTGGCAGGCAATTGAGTCGTAAGCATGGGCGGCGGTGGCATCGGTTTTCTATATCAAACCAGCAATTATTGGTGCTTGGACTGACGTTTGATCTTGGTTTGCTTGGCTATTTTAAATATTTTAATTTCTTGGTTGGCAATTTATCCAAGCTGGTTGGTTTTAATGTGGAGACAAGTTCGATAGTGCTCCCGCTAGGGATAAGTTTTTTTACCTTTACCCAAATCGCCTATCTTGTGGATTGTTACAAGGAGGGAACGAAAGAATATAATTTTATTAATTATGCATTATTTGTTACATTTTTCCCTCATTTAATCGCCGGCCCAATACTGCATCATAAGGAAATGATGCCTCAGTTCGCAGACAGGAGTAATCTGGCAAGGCGTTATACTAATATCCTGTCTGGTCTATTTTTGTTCAGTGTCGGGCTATTCAAGAAAGTGGTTGTAGCCGATTCCTTCGCACGCTGGGCGGATGCCGGATTCGATCAGGCTACCGTATTGGGGTTCTATGAGGCTTGGGCCACAAGTCTTTCATATACCTTTCAGCTTTACTATGACTTCAGTGGCTACACCGATATGGCCATCGGGGTGGCGTTGCTGTTCAACATACGGCTCCCGATAAACTTTGATTCGCCATATAAGGCATTGACCATTCAGGATTTCTGGCGCAGATGGCACATGACGCTGAGCCGCTTTCTCAAAAACTATCTTTATATTCCGCTGGGTGGAAACAAGCTTGGCATTTCAAGGACATACCTGAATATCCTGGTTACGTTCGCGTTGGGCGGGCTTTGGCATGGTGCGAGCTGGATGTTCGTGATCTGGGGTGTGTTACATGGAGCCGCTATGGTCCTGCACCGAATCTGGGCAAAACTGGGGTATCGCCTGCCGCGCGTCATGGCCTGGTTGTTCACGTTCAATTTTATCAATTTGGCCTGGGTTTTCTTTCGAGCTACAGACCTGGACAGCGCGCTTGCGATCGTCAAGGGGATGCTGGGGCTCGGCCATACGCATCTAGCAGATAGCAAACCGTTTGTGCTACCCGATGCGCTGGTTTTATTGTCTGGCTACTCTGTGGATTATGTTGTCGCGACCGGTATTCTGGTGGCCCTGTGTTGCGTAGTGGCATTCAGGAACAGCAACCAGTTTATTTATTTTGAAAAACCCGAGATACTGTTGAAAAGAACGCCCGTAATTGGCTATGCCATGCTGGCATTGACCGCCATTTATATGACCATGGCGACCCCCTACAACAAATTTATTTATTTCAATTTCTGACCCTATGGAAATTAAGGCCAAAAAATGGGTGCTGGTCTATCTCATCCTGGTCTTGGTGCCGATCATCATGCTCATTGGGGCTTTCTGGGCTTATGACCCATTACAGCTATACCACAAACCTTGGGGGCGACCAGCAACATTCAATACGAATATGCGTATTCAGGCAGCGGGTATCATAAGAAACCATGATTTTGATTCAATTATATTGGGCACCAGCATCATGGAGAACTACTCTTCGAAAGAGGTTGGGAAACGGCTATCCGGTAACTTCGTGAATATTTCAATTTCGGCCGGAGATTATTTCGAGCGGGCCAGGGTATTGGGTTTCTTATTTAAGATAAAGAACATCAGGAACGTGGTTTACTCCTTGGATAGTGTCTATATGAATACGAGGGCTGGCTATTCTTTATTTCCCTACCCTACTTATGAGTATTTATATGACAATAACCAATTAAATGATATTCGTGTTTATCTAAACCATTTTTATATAAAATGTCTGTCGACTTGGTCCGCCGATGGGGATTGTGTGGGTTTTACACCCGACCTCAACAGGCCGAATGCTTGGTCGGGTGATAATGAAAATTTGCGTCGATTTGGTGGTCTTGACAAATGGTGCGCGGCGAGTGGGAATTACCTGATGCAGGATTCCATTGGTAAAATCAGGCAGGCAGGCCAAGCGGTTGCCACGGGTTCGGTCTTGCGCTTCACTGAAGAACAAGTCGGTCAACGGGTGGCCAGTGCCCTGACTTATGTCGATAAATATGTGATCCATTTCGTGAAAGCAAATCCAGAAACCCGTTTTTATTTTGTCTTCCCGCCGTATTCGCGGGTTCAATATGCGATTTGGTATCAATACCGGACGATCAATTCCTTCATCCATGCTGCGGTGCTCAGGCATCTAGCGATGGAGGCGTCGCGTTTGCCTAACATGCAGGTTTTTGGTTTTGAAAATGAAGCCTACTCGGATGACATCGCTAACTACATGGATATAGTCCACGCGCACCCCGATCATGATGCCTATCTGCTGGCCTCACTCGCGAGTGGCAGAGGGTGTCTAACTCTGGCGAATGTGGAGAGTTATATCGAAGAATCGAAACAAAAGGGGCTTGGCTACGACTTGGTTGGACTGGGGAAAAAATTAGATCAGTGTGCCCGGCCGGCTCTGGGACAGGGTGACAGGCATGGCTGAGCCTGTAGTCATCAGGGTCGATACTCTAGGCAAGTGCTATCACGTTTACGATTGCCCCCAGGATCGTTTCAAGCAATTTCTTTGGCGAGGCCGAAAACGATTCCACCGGGAGTTCTGGGCGCTGAAGGACGTGAGCTTTGAGATCAATCGAGGTGAAACAGTTGGGATTATCGGCCGCAATGGGTCAGGGAAAAGCACCCTGCTGCAATTGATCGTCGGTACGCTTGAGCCCACACTTGGCCAAGTGGCGATTCAGGGGAGGATAGCTGCACTGTTGGAGCTTGGCAGTGGCTTTAACCCCGAGTTTTCGGGCAAGGAAAATGTGTTCCTGAATGCCAGTATCCTGGGTCTGAGCGATGCCGAAATTGAACAGCGCTATGAGGAGATCGTGGCCTTTGCGGATATCGGCGAGTTCATCAATCGGCCAGTCAAGACCTATTCCAGTGGGATGATCGTTCGTCTGGCCTTCGCAGTTTCGGTCTGCGTCGATCCGGACATCCTGATCGTGGATGAGGCGCTTTCTGTCGGCGATGCGGCGTTTCAGTTCAAGTGCATGGAACGACTGGATCGGATGACGCGGTCCGGGGTGACCTTGCTATTTGTTTCGCATGACATTGCCACCGTCAAGGCATTCTGCCGACGCGCGATTTACCTGGTGGGTGGCGAGGTCCGGGGGATTGGCTCGGCATCGGATATGGCTGAAATGTATCTGATGGATATGCGCTCAGATATGAAAAGCAGCCAGTCAGACGCTGCCGGGGTGGGCCCCAAGGCCGCGCTGGCGGGTGAGCAGGGCGTTGCTTTCGGTACTTGCCAAGGGCAGATCGTGAGCGCGCAATTTGTAGAAACCCAATCGGCTAACGCGTTGTTCTCAACAGGCGATCCCATCCATATCCGGATCGAGTTGGAATTTGATAAGACTGTCGCACGTCCCGCCGTAACCATATTGTTGTATGACCAGCGCATGGTGGAGATCGGGGGCAAGTATTTTCTGGTCCGGCAAGACCGGGCCGTGCTCAATCAAGCGGGCTGGGCTACCTTGGATGTGGTCTTGCACACCAATCTCAATAATGGCAGTTATTTTCTGACCTTGCGCCTTGAGGATAGGTTGAGCGACAGCCAAATGCTTCCGGTGGATAAGCAGGTTGGTGCGCTATCATTCCAAATTATTCGCCCGGCTAATCGACATTTCTTGGGCCTGATGGACCTGGACATAGACTGTAAAGTGGCTACCCAAAGCGCCGGGCTGGATGACTAAGTTGAAAAACAGACTCCTAGACAAGCAGAGCCCACGCTCCATCCTGTTCATTACCCTGGATTCTTGCCGGTATGACACGTTTGAACAGGCGGATATCCCGCACCTGAAATCCGTTGGCCCACTATACCGAGCCATGGCGCCGGGCAACTTTACCTATGCGTCTCATGCCGCCATGTTTCTTGGGTTTACTCCGGGCGTTCCGGGAAGGTTGGAGGCCTACATCAACCCAAAGTTCGCCAAGATTTTTAGAATGGTGACCGGCGGGATAAAAGGGAAAGCCAAAGAATTCGCTGTTCTGGATGGGCGCAACATTGTCGATGGCTTTCGCCGCATGGGCTACTTGACGGTGGGCAGCGCGGCCGTCGGCTGGTTCGATCCCTCAACAGAGACAGGCGCCGAATTGTCACGCGAATTCGAGCGATTCCATTACCGTGGGATGCCATTCTCAATCAAGGAGCAGTTGAGTTGGCTGATTGGGCAAATCGTCTCGGCGGAACAACCGGTATTCGCTTTTCTGAACATCGGCGAGACCCATGTCCCCTATTGTCATGAAGGGGCCGGCTGGGGCTGGGAATACAACCCGTGCGTCCCGTTCTCGAAACACAATGACGCAGCGATGTGCCGTCAGCGTCAGGCCGCCTGTCTTGAATTCGTAGATAGGCAAATTGAGCCCCTGCTACGCACCTTCTCGGACTCGACCATCATGGTTTGTGCCGACCACGGCGACTGCTGGGGCGAGGACGGCTTGTGGGAACACGGCATCCATCACACCAAGGTCTTTGAAGTACCTTTTTTATATCGACTCGGCGAGCCGCCCTCGGGCGCCTGACTAACGCGCTCCTATGTCGGATCGTAAAAAACTCATTGTCGTCCTCGGAATGCATCGTAGCGGGACCAGTGTCATTGCCCGTGGCCTTAAAGCCATGGGTGTGGATTTGGGAGAGAATCTTCTGCCCGCCATGGCGGAAGTTAATGAGCGTGGATTTTGGGAGGATCAGGATTTTCTGGCGCTCAATGTCGAGTTGATGGCGTTATCGGGCCTGGACTGGTATGACAACTGCCCAGCAGGGCGATTTCAGGCTGATGACACACGGCTAGAGCCGTACAGAAGCCGCGCGGTTCAGTTGGTGGAGGATCGCCTGGCCATCTATCCAAGCTTCGCAGTCAAGGACCCGCGTATGGCCGTTCTGCTACCGTTCTGGCGCGCCGTGTTCGAACAGGTCGAGTGCGATGTGGTTTATCTGATTGCGATCCGAAACCCCAGGAGTGTCGTCGACTCCATCGTCAGACGAGATGGATTCGGCGCTGTCAAAATTTATTACCTTTGGCTGGAGCATGTGCTGTCCAGTTTGCTGGTGACATCCGGGTATCCGCGTGTGGTGGTCGATTACGACGTTTTCATGGCAGAGCCGATCCGGCAGTTGGAGCGCATTGGATATGCGATCAGTTTTGAAATGAGTCCGGACTCCGCGCGCGAAATGGATGAGTTCAAAGACGATTTCCTTTCCGTTGAACTTAGGCATAGTCGCTATGGCATTGACGACCTAGGCAATGACCCCGCCGCGCCTCCCGACGTCATCGAGCTTTATTCCAGCCTGTTGAATGTCGCCACCGAACTCAGGCCAATCGATAGCCAGTCAATGGCCTCGCTACTCGATCGATGCCGCCGGGAATACCTGAAAATGGCCTTCCTGTTTCCCTACATCAATGAACTGGAACGGCGGCTCCGCCGATTGAAAAACGAAGGTGGGGCGCAGGCGGAAATACTGGCCTTGGAACAGACTTTGCAGGAGCAGAGGAAATGGTGCTTTATCCTGGGCAAAACAAACGCGGCACTCAGCACGTCGATAGTGGCAAGTGAAAATCAGAATCAAGCACTTCTGCAGCACCTTGCCCAGATGGAAACATCGGCCACTTGGCGGTTTACCGCACTATTGCGGCGTTTGATGAATTGGGTGCGGTCCGATTCATTGTGACCGGAACACCCAAAGCCGGTACGCTAGATAATTGACGAAGGTTTGTATGATGGTGACGCTGACCTGCGCGCCCCATAGGGGTAGACTGACCTTGAGTAAGGCATCCAGCAACAGGATATTGGCCAGCCACTGGAATCCCAATGCGATGCCAAATCTGGCCAAAGTAACCGGTACGCCGTCGGAGGGCGAAAACACTCTCGTGTAGGACAGTATGAAACGCGTGGCGGCCCCAGCCAAGAACCCTATGCCGCTCGCCGGCACGGCGGCCATGCCGCCCCATACCAGCAGCGCCATCAGGGAATAATGGGCGATCACAGTCAGGAGGCCGGTCAGCACATGTAGCGTGAATTCGCGCAGCCATTCGGATCGGCTGACCGAATAAATCAGGTTGCGATAGCGTTTGGGGTACTCGCTAGACGTCATGGCGGAACATGGCATGGCGGTATAGGCCAGTTCGTGCCAGCAAGCCTAGCAGCGAGACGCCAATTACGCCGAAGCCATAGCGCATGGATCTTTGAAAGTTGATTGAGCTGGCTTCGGGGAAGTATTTGGTCGGGACTGAGATTTCACCCAATCGGCAATTGCCCAGGATGGCCTGAGCCAGCAACTGATTGTCAAAAATGAAATCATCGGAGTTATTTTGCCAGGAAATGGACATGAGCATTCCCCTTGAGTAAGCGCGAAACCCGGTGTGATATTCCGATAGCTTGGCACCCAGCAGTAGGTTCTGCATGGCCGTCAGCAGGCGGTTGGCCAGGTATTTCCACACCGGCATCCCGCCTCGCAATGCACCTCCGCCCAAGATGCGCGAGCCGATAACTATGTCGTAGACGCCAGAGGCGATCATTCCCGCCATAGCCGTCACCAGGCGCGGCTCATACTGATAATCGGGATGAAGCATCACCACGATGTCTGCATTCCGCTCTAGGGCAAGGCTGTAACAGGTTTTCTGATTGCCGCCATAGCCACGGTTGGAATCGTGCAATACAACCGGTATGCCCAGACTTATTGCGGTAGCCACAGTCTCGTCATCGCTGGCATCGTCCACCAGCAGCACCTCGTCTACAACGTCGTGTGGGATAGAATCCCAGGTCGCAGCCAGCGTCTTCGCGGCCCGATAGGCCGGCATGACCACCAGGATGGATTTGTTATTAATCATGCAATGCTATCGGATTCGATTGTTGTAATGAAAATACCGCAATTTTATCGTCTTCGTACTCGGGTTTCCCGTATCGGGCACGTAAAACGTTCAGGCAATACGCGACATCGGCCCCCATCAGCACGGGCTCTTTGCCATGGCGGTCCAGATACGGTTTCTGAAATACAATCAAATCGACTTGCTTGCGCCGAAGCTCCTCTTCATTACCCAGATGAACCGCGTTGCGCATGGCAAATCGGTCGTCGTCTGGCAGTTCACCTTCGCGTCGATCAATGCACAACCCGGTTAAAAAGCCGGGAATAATCCGTTGCCGGCCGAGTTTCTCCCAACGAGGCGCATCCCATTTCGGACTGAAGTTGTAATACGGTGCGGCGGCGATAAGCTCGCTTTCGCGAGGTCTCTCCAAAAGCGTTTTCCACCAGGGTGACAGAGGAATCCGGGACTCCATGTTTTCCTTCACGCTCCCAGACTGATCTTTCCGGTAATCGAACTGGAAATAAGAGTGTAGTGTGTTGCTGTTCGGTTTGCGCAGCGAGTCCTTCAGGGGCGTGCCAGATATCAATACGAGTATGGGAAGCAGCAAAACTGGTATGGTCGCCACCTTTCCCCAATTGCATTCAATGCGCGATGCGAGATTGTTCGTGCCTGCGGCAATCGCCAACAGGAGCACAACGATAGCCGGAAGCAGGTAGCGGCCAAAGGTGAGCGGATTGTGAATCCAGGCGGGCCGAGTGATGAGTAGCAACATTAGGATGAGCATGAGGCCCAGCCCTACGCTTTTCGCAAGGGGGGCTTCTTTCCAAAGGCTGGTGAGACCCATCGAAGCCAGTCCAAGACACACCAGAACGGCGAAAGTCGATGGCGTACCTAACCATGTGTACCAAACGCCGACGAGCGTATTCAGATTAGGGTGGTCGCTACCGGACTTGTCCAGCATGGCGCCTGGGTCGCTCAACAAGGGGGGAAGGACCAACAATGCTGTCGCCAGGCCGGTTGGCACACTGATGAACAAGATGCGGCGAATGGGTGTCCAGTCGCCTTGTTGCAGTCTCTGCAGTGCGGGGATTGACGCAAGAAGGATCGGGGCTGCCACGAATGGCAAACTAATCAGGTGCAGCCATGAGGCCAGTGTGGCACTTAGGCCATACAGGAAGCCGAAGGCCGTTTGGCCTCGCCGGCGCGACCCATAGCGGAGAAATGCATAGTGGGCCACATAGCCCAGCAGCAGGGTCAGGGCATAAGGGCGCGCGTTCCGGCTGTAATTGACCAACAAGGGTGAAATGGCCAGCAGCAATGCGAAGATCAATGCCACGCGCCAACCGAGATGGCGTGATACCCAAAGTGGGAACAGTAATAACATCAACAAGCCGGCTGACATCATAGGCCAGCGCATCCCTAGTTCGCTCAGGCCGAACCAGTTCGCTTCAGCCCAGTATAGGAGCGCCAAAGGAATGCTGAAATCGGAAAAACCGTAAGTAAGCAGGAATTGCCGTGGCGTATGCGAAACCAACTGGTTGAGCACATGCCATTCATCGTCGGTGACTATCTGATAGGTGAACTGGTCGAGTCGCAGCCATGCGCCGAAAATAAAAATTGCTAGAAGAATCGGGCGAGGATTGCTCCCTCTGAGTTTGAGGTTTGACAACATCGCTATAAGGCAGGATTCCAAATTGATAAATTTTCAAAGGCTACTCTGCTAGAGTGTTGTAGTCTGCCGAGTGCGGCGCGGCATGGCAAGGCAAAAAGACGATCACGAAGCAGTTATAAGCAAAATGCTAGTTGCGCACAGCCTGAGTTTGTCCCGAACGATTAGGGTATGATTACTATGAACTACAACATACAGGCTCTTCGGGCCTTGGCATCTCTGAGTGTGCTGCTTTTTCACGCGATTCCATTTTATGAGCTGATTGGTGGCAATTTAGGTTCAGCCAAGATGCTGTTCAAATCAGGTTATATCGGTGTGGATTTATTTTTTGTCATTAGTGGCTTTATTGTTGCCAAAATCTTTAACCGAAATAATGCAGCATTAGTCGAGGTGGCTAAGTTTTTCGAGAGAAGGGCCTACCGTATTTATTTTGGTTACTGGCCGGTCTTGGCTCTAGTTACGGCATATTATTGGAAATTTTTGCCTCAGCATTTTGCTCAGGTTGATTCGGTGGCAAGTATATTCCTGCTTTCTAATAAGCTTCCTCGGCTTATAATTGGTCAGGCGTGGTCACTCTCTTTTGAGTTGTTTTTCTATTTTCTATTCGCACTATTGGCCTTACAGCGTCGAGTGGCTAGCCAGTTGCTCGTGGCGGTATATGCTACGGTCATCATTGTATTAAATATTTATAATCCTTTGAGTCAAAAAAGTTTCTATTTTAATCCCCATATGCTGGAGTTGTTCGCGGGGATGCTTCTAGGTCAGGCGAATATAGCCTCTGTCTGGCAGCAAAGAATTCCCTTACTGGCTTTTGCAGCAGCAACGCTATTGCTGACATGGGTTGAGTGGGGTTCAAACAGTCGCCTGTTAACCGCTGTATTGGTTGGGGGCAGTGCCATGCTACTTGTGTTGATTTCGGAGCTTTTGAATCAGGTCGGGCACAACCGAGCTTCTTGGCTTAGTGAACTCGGAGATTCATCCTATGCACTCTACTTGATACATTACTTGTTTCTGGAAATATTTGTCTATCACATTGCACCAGTTACCAGTTTGAAGCAGGCTTTGCCGGTTGTGTTCTTGTTGTGGCTTGTAGCCATAGTGATTTTGGCCCATGTGTATTATCGCTGGATCGAACGGCCAATCTACCGTTTGGCGTGTAAGGTTCGCCCCTTGAGTTGGCCCCGAAAGTTAATGGAATGGTGATCGGAATTGGGTGCGTTCGGAATGAACTATATCCTTGGCCATTCTTTAAGTCCGACAGACGTTCTGGGGATCATTGAAATGGTGCTTTACATTTCTGTTCCTACGTTCAGGAGTCAATTCTGTTTTGGCTGAATCGATTACCACCGATAATTGGGTCAAGCTCCACTCCGTGTTGAGCGAAGATGTAACGAAAATGCGGGCATTGTCCGGGTTGCGTGGCTGGGCTGCATTCTGGGTTCTGCTTTATCACGGTTGGGTTTTTGCTGAGAAGCCGCCGCTCCTGCTGGCTGTTGGACCTCTCTCACTGAATTTCACCCCGTTGGTGAGCATGGGCATCGCGGGAGTGACCATTTTTTTTGTGCTTTCCGGTTTTTTGCTCGGCCGGCCTTTCGCCGAGTGGCAGGCCGGGTCGCGCCAGCGTCCCGACTTTGGCCGTTATTTGTTCCATCGGGTGGCACGGGTTTTCCCTGCGTATTATGCGCAGTTGTTTATCCTGCTTCTTGTCGCTTACTTCGTGTCGGGGCAGATTTACATTACCGATGGGTCTACGTTGATACGATACCTGCTGATGCTGTTTGTGCCGCCGCCAATGGGTGTCACGCCAATCAATCTGGTCTGGTGGACATTGCCAATTGAGTTTTCCTTCTACCTGGTGCTGCCTGCTCTGGCCTTCATGATGCGGCCCACACGCTGGTGGTGGCTACTCGCCGCCAGCCTGGGCGCAATGTGGTGCTGGCGTTTTCTGCTGATTACCTGGCTTGGGGATGCACCTGTTCCACAGCGGGTCTATGCGAGCTATCAGTTGCCGGGGGTCCTCGATATGTTTGGTTTGGGTATGCTGGCGGCGTTGCTGCATGTGAATCGCGATCAGGTTCCTGGCTGGTTGATGCCTCGCGCCAATTTCAACCGAATGGCCATACTGGGGTGCTTGCTGATAGTCGTGTCCGGCTACTGGCTGTTCGATGAACGCCGCCATTATTGGGCGGATAACCCCATCTTCTATCTATGGACTCCGGTTTTGAGCTTGGGGACAGCTGCGATAGTCCTGGCGGCGGCAAGGGGAAGTCGGTTCACAGAATGGCTGTTGGGGAATCGGATCATGGTCTTCGCCGGTCTAGTCAGCTATAGCGTTTATCTTTGGCACGTCGTGGTGATGGACTGGATCACCCATACCGACCTTATCCAGGGGGCCAATGGTTATCGCTTTCCGATACTGTTGCTTGTCGCCATTCCGCTCATTTACTTGATCGCCACCAGCTCATATATTCTGGTGGAGCGACCCTTCATTCGTATGCGACGGAAGTGATGCCCATGCACCTGGCAAGCTCGCTTTTGGTTGACGTCATTATCCCGATCTACAAGGGCTACGAGGAAACCCGTATCTGTATTGAGAGTGTGTTGGGCAATCCTCAAACAACGCCCTATGAATTGGTGCTGGTTGACGATGCCAGCCCGGACAGTGAACTCTCGGCCTATCTGGATGAGCTTGTTCTGGGGCAAACCGTCACCCTGCTGCGAAATCAGCAGAACCTCGGTTTCGTTGGTTCAGTGAACCGGGGCATGTCGCTGCACCCGGAGCGAGACGTTGTGCTGCTGAACAGCGATACGGAAGTTGCCAACGACTGGCTGGATCGGCTGAGGGCGTGCGCCTACAGGGACTATGGCATCGGTACGGTCACGCCTTTCTCCAACAACGGCACGATCTGCTCCTATCCTTATGAAGGCTGGGCTGGTGGGGTGCCGGGCACCTTGGGGCTTGCCACGCTGGATCGGCTTTTTGCGGCGACGAATACCGGCCTGACCATGGATTTGCCGACGGCGGTCGGGTTTTGCATGTATATCCGTCGCACCTGCCTAGGACGGGTTGGCCTGTTTGACGCTAAACGCTTCGGCCGCGGCTATGGCGAGGAAAATGATTTCTGTCGACGGGCGGCCAAAGACGGATGGCGGAATGTCCTGGCGGGCGATGTATTTGTATTTCATGAAGGTGGCGTGAGCTTTTCGGAAGAACGCCGTGCGCTACAAAAAACGGCCATGGAGGCCTTGCTGGAGACCTATCCGGACTACCTGGACCATGTGCGGGACTTCATCGCGCGGGATCCAGTTGCGGTCCTCCGTGCGGCTATTGACCGGGCGCGCCGCTGGCACGGTCCTACCGAAAGCCAATGCTTGCAGGAAGAGCAAGAGGCACGGCGGGGTCGGCAGGCGGATAATCGGCCGGTCCAGTTGCACGTGGGGCATTCCTGGGGCGGTGGGACGGATCGGTGGATGACCGACTTCAGAAAAGGGGATGTTGCGCACCGAAATTTAATTCTGCGCTCCAGTAGCGAACGGAATTTCGCGGGCTGGCGTATGGAGCTGCTGGACCCGGAGCAGACCGACATCCCGGTGATGGCCTGGAACCTTGCCGTTCCCATCCCCGCGACGGCTATAGATCATCAAGAATATCGGATAATTCTGGCTGGGATCGTCGATATTTTCGGTGTTCAGGCAGTGTTCATATCGTCGTTGATCGGGCACTCACTTGATGCCATGGACACAGGTCTGCCAACCATTGTGGTCCTGCATGATCTGTATCCATTCTGTCCAGCCATGTTTGCTTATTTTGACGCGCCGTGCCTGGATTGTTCGGCTGACAAACTGCAATCCTGCCTGGGCCACAACGCGCTGAATGCCTTTTGGCATAATACCGATTCAGCGTTCTGGCTCCAGTTGCGCGTCGCCTATGCAGAACGGCTGGCTCGGGAAAATATCCAGATCGTCGCACCCTCGGAAAGCGTACACAGCCGCTGGGTTGCACTGCTACCGGCCATGGCAGAGAAATCCTGGCATCACATTCCTCATGGCCTGGATATAAATGCCATTGAGCCGCGCGGAGCAACCCCCGCTTTGCCGATCTATGGAGACCGGCTGCGAATTGTCGTGCCTGGGCGGTTGCTGCCACACAAAGGTTTGCATCTACTGCATGCGGTGATGCCGGGGTTGCTCGACCACGCAGAAATCCTGCTGCTGGGATGTGGGGAATTCGGACAGGTTTTTGTCAAGATGCCAAACGTGGAAGTGATTCCACACTATGACCAATCGGAACTGGGCGCACAGGTAGCTAACTTTTCTCCAGACTGCGCCCTACTGCTTTCGATTTTGCCCGAATCGTTCAGCTATACCCTGAGCGAGATGTTTGCTTTTGGAATTCCCGTGGCAGCCACTCGGACGGGCGCGTTTGCCGAGCGGATCGTGCACGGAGTCAATGGCCTGCTGTTCGACCCGACACCTGAGAGCCTGCTGGCGGCATTGCGCGAAATGGTTGAGGACCAGACCTTGTTGAGGCGAATACGGGGTCATCTGGCTAATCAACCGGTGCGAGGGGTCGCCGAGATGGTTCGCGAGTATCAAGACCTGTTGCCAGGGGCGGTTGATCGACCAGCCTCCGTCGCGAGCTGCGGCCTGATCGAGGCCGCACTCCGGCAAGGGGAACTGGAACGAGAAGTGGCGTGGTTTCGTGACGAACATCATCGAAGCGCTCAGCGAATCGGGTCACGCTGGGCTGAGATTGGCCAACTGCATCAGCAGCTCAGCCAGCTCAATAAAGCGGTTGTTGGCCTAGTCGCAGAACGCGACAACCTGATGCGCTCCACCTCCTGGCGCATCACAGCGCCATTGCGTGCCCTGAAACTCGGCTGGCATCGATTGATTGGCCAGCGGCCTTCGGAGCCGCCAGCTAGTGTCGTGCCCGATTCGGCATGGGCCGCTTCTAAACCGGTTTCATTGAATAGCGACCTTTCGCCTCGAAAAAACGTGCCAAAGCAGGACCATGATCGCGATGACGTTCGACGCTGGCTGCGTCATGATCTCGGGGTGTCGGACAAGAGCCGCATCCTTTTGGTTCATGGCGAACCATCGCTGCCAGAGACGGCGGTGCGATTTGTGAAAATTGCGCAGGCCTGTGTGGCGGTCAGAAATGATGTCTGTTTTGTCCTGCTGGGCGCACGGCCCGAGGTGGCTTGTTGGGCAGGTATTCGGGAGGGGTTGATGGTGCTGAGTTCGACCCGGCGATTGTTTTTCATACAGGATTCGTTCAGATTTAGAGAGTATCTATTGGCTGCCAATGTGCTGCTCACCTTCGGGGAAACGGTGGAAGCGTGTGATGTCACCCGATTCGCGTCAGCTCATGGTCTTCCGGTAATGGACATCGAAGCAAAGGACTCGAATGAAACTACGCCGGATGCCTTTATCCGGACGCTATCCGGGTGGCTCGATGGAGCTGAGGGTTGATTCCACAGGGTAGAATAGGCTCCGCTATTTCAAACTCATAGGGATGAGGCGGAAGTGAAACGACTCTTGGTCATGGCGTTGTCTGTGGTCCTGATTTCGCAGCCGGCCTGGTGTGACGGTCACCTCAACCCGTTACAGGGCCGCACGGTTCGGATCAACAACGGAGAAACCGCCATTGTTCGTGGCAAATCGCCAAGAAGCGATAGATTGTCTTATGAATACGAGAAAATGCAGACTCCACTGCGGGGTAATTTCATTGTCTCGGATGTGTTGCTACCGACGGATAAGTGGCATCTTTGGGACGGAAGCGCAATCCCGCGTTTCGATGTGAGCAAGCAAACACCGGAGAACTATCACGAGTCCCATAACCATTACCAAAACATGTTGAGCGAGGTCGTCAACGCGACGCCGGGAGCAAACAGCATTCCTGTCTGGGGCGAGAGCATCGCGGCAGTGAAGGGGGCGAATGCCTGGGGAGGATTCTTTTCTGCCCGCTCGGGTTGCTACAAAGGAGATTTGATTGGCAAATACCTTCCCAATGGGTTGGATAGGGGCTGCGGCCCAGGCTTCGACGCGCAATTGACGGGGCTGGAGGTGGATGTCCTGAATGCCGGCAAGCCAGGTGTTTACCCGAACAAGGCCAAGCATGGTGTGCAAGTCGTGGGTTTTGGCAACCCCAATGGACAGGCGCTTTCTGTTATCTCGGAAAACTTCGACCGTGAGCACCAGTATAGGCGGGGACAATTCGAGTCCATCCTCTATGCCCAGAACAGCTTACAGCCGGACTACGGTCGCTTTATCGTCATGGACTTCGACAAGGCCAATATCGGCCTGGACATGCGTAAGCCACTCTTTTCCCAGGGTGCCATGGATTTTCATTCGGAAGGCGTCGGTACTGGCATCATGCTAGATAGCGGCCGCTCGGGTGAACTGTATGGCGGCTTGCGCTGGCCCGGCGACAAAGCGGATAAACGAGGCTGGCTGACGGCCCGGTTGGGCGCGGGCGGTTTCAGAATTGTGTCGAACGACAATACCCGCGAGATCATGGTGATAGACAATAACGGCGGCATCTTTTTGAATGGGACGGATGTGGCTGGCCATTCACCGTTAAATGGGGAAATACTAGTTTCGAAGAAATCGTTGCTATTCTACATCATCTTGGGGCTAATGGCACTGATGGTGGCGAACGCTATCATGATTCGCATCATGGTCCGATCCGCCCTCAGGTCGGCCCGCACATGACCAGTATGTCCGGACCCCTGATCAGCGTCCTGATGCCCGCCTATAACCACGAATCTTACGTGCGATTTGCGGTGGACAGCGTATTGAGCCAGACCTACTCGAACCTGGAGTTGATCGCTATCGACGATGCTTCCCGAGATA
>Ga0210035_1000733_pt1 | contig 22365 bp, 20 predicted proteins | sample CryGeymeta201507_FD_183975 | JGI IMG/M metagenome (GOLD analysis project Ga0210035, IMG submission 183975) | Groundwater microbial communities from Crystal Geyser aquifers in Utah, USA - Crystal Geyser metaG 2015-07 (SPAdes) (version 2) | ecosystem: Environmental > Aquatic > Deep subsurface >...
GCGTTGATTTTTTGTGCAGGGATGTCACCCGAAGTCACCAGGTAGCTGCTGACCGCCTGGGCCCGCCGCGTGGACAGCGCCTGGTTGTAAGCGTGTGAGCCAATACGGTCGGTGTGGCCGGTGACGTTGATCACGTCGTAGTCCACCCCGCGCAAATCAGCGGCCAGCTTGTCCAACTCGGCCCGGCCAGCCGGTTTAACGACAGCATTGTCAAAGTCAAACAGCGAGTCGGCAGAAAAACTCACTTTCACAGGCGCGGGTACGAACACTGGCGCGGGTTGTGGCGCGGGGACAGGGGCGGCAGCGGCGACCACCGGTGGCGGTGCTTGCGCCACGATCACCGGCGGCGGCGTGTACTCGCGTGCTACCGGTGTCGGTGTTTTGCCACCAAAGCGGTACACCAGTCCCAGCGACGCCAGATCCACATCGCCTTTGTTGCCGACCGTGTCGTCAATGCGGTAGCGTTCAATTTCGGCACGCAGACTCAAGGCATCGGTCAATGCGTATTGCAGACCGAGCCCGACTTTCAGGTTGGTTTTGCGCGCACTGGGGTTGGGGTCGAGCACATTGACCGCGCCAGTCCCCGTAAACGAATCGTTGGCGTGGGCGTAGTTCACGCCGATGCGGCCAAAGGCAGAAAACTTTTCCGAGATGGGCAGCGTGCCCACCGCATCCAGGTTCAGCCCCTTGAGCCGGATGTCGCCGCTGAGGCTACCGGTCGGCGTGGTCGTAGTGGTAAAGGCAAACTTCCCAAGGTCAAAATAACCTGCCTCGACTGAAAAATACCTGTTGTACTGGTAGCCGCCAAACAGCTTGAAGCCGCGGTCGCGCTCGGTGTTGTTGAACGGCCCGGCTACCAGGCCATTGCCCAGCAAACCACTGGTAATGCGGGCGTCGTCGATGGTCGCATTGGACTGCCCCAGATTGGCACCTGCGTACCAGCCAGCAGCTTGTGCCATGGCCAGCGGGGCGGTCATGAGAGCCAGTGTCAGCAGGCTCAGCTTGACCGGAATGCTGACGACGTTGTGATGATGAAATGTCATGTGATTCTCCAAAAGGCAGCACACCCCTCAAGTGCATTGAGGCGGGGTGGTGCATGTTTTTCAAGTGAACAGGAAACAGGGCTACGGCGTGTTCAAGGTGCAGGCACGTTGATGACGGTGTCGACCAGCGTGACAGAGGCACCCAGGGACAGCGCACGACCATTCAGCGTGACTACGTTCACGTTGCCCGCAGTAGAAAAAGCTGCACCTGATTGGGCGATGATGGTGCCGACCATGGTGCCGCCACCGGCTGCATTGATGGTTGCAAAGCTGCCCACTTGCCAGAACACGTTTTTAGCCAGCGCGCCATTAGTAAGGATGATGCTTTGCGGTGCCGCAGCGCCCGGGCCGCCTACGGAGAGTGTGGTGGCCATCTGGAATACCCAGATGGCGTTGGCATCACCTTGTGCATCGAGCGTCAGGTCACCGCCTTGGATCATGAACGAGCCAGCTGCCGATTTGTAAACCCCGGGGAGCAGCGTCAGGCTAGCCAGATTGCCACCAGGTGCCGGGCTTGCGCCAACCACAGGCATGGCCACCAACTCAAGGTAAGCGGTTTGTGCGTCCAGACGAGCCTGCGTGGCTATCGCACATTCGGGCGCGCTCGGACCGGCCGAGTTTGCGCCGGTGGTGGAGTTGGTGCAGGTGTAAATCGTGCCGGTGACAGTGCCGATGTTGGCCGGTGTTTCTGTATAGATGTCGTTACCCGGCGCATTTTCATGAAAGCCCGTCACCATGGAAGAGCCGGTGGCAATGGTGCCAATGTCGCCATTGACCACCGTCAGCGTACCGGTATTGGTCATGCCAGCGGTGCCGCCAAAGGTACCAAACGGCGTAGCGGTGTTCAGGTCAATGCCAGCGGTTGGCGCCACTGTGGCTGCCGTGGTAAAAGTCCACACTTCGTTGGCCACCAAGGCGTTGCCAGCCAGATCGGTCGAGGCGGTGGTGATTGTTGCGGTGTAAAGCGTATTGGCTGTCAAATTGGCATTTGGCTTGAACGTGGCATTCTTGTTCAATGGCCCCAAGGCAACGGTTCCTGCGACAAGGCCTGCAGCGCTGGACAGCGTGAAGGTGCTGGTGGTGATGGTCAGCGGATCCATGGTTTCATTGAAAAGCGCTTTCACCGGACTATTGGTCGCCACATTGGTGGCACCATTGAGTGGCGAAACCGGTGCAACCGTGGGCGGGGTCGTGTCAGCCACCCCTGAGGTGCTGAACTGCCAAGCGTAATTGCTGGCCAGCGCAACGCCGGTGCTGTCTTTGGCGGCAGTGGTGACCGTGGCAGTGCAGGTATCCACCGGGAACGCAGCGGGCACGGTCAAAGTCGCAACCCGAGTACTGGCCAGGTAGCTCACCGCGCCGCCTGAAACGCCAGCAGACAACGGGCAAACCAGGGTAAAACTGGTAGCGTTCAGGGTTGCGGAGTCCATCGCCTTGCTAAAACCGGCTGTGATTCTTTTTGTATTGGTCGCCACGCCGGTCGCTCCTGGGGTGGGTGAGACAACCGTCACCGTCGGTGGCACAACCGTCACAGGCGGTGGTACAACCGTCACAGGCGGCGGTACAACAATCACCGGCGGTGGGACAAGCAATACCGGTGCGAGACTACCCGCTCCCAAAATGGACGACTGCCCGCCGCCACCACAGGCGGCCATCAGGCCCGTCATGCCCACGGCCGTGAGCCACGACAGCCCTCTTGAAATACCCTTGATTTGATTCATTTGCCGACCCCTTGAGTTGATGCAAAACCTTTAGGAAGCTCAGGGCAGACATTGGCCGACCCTGGCACTTGTGTTTTGCACAACCGCCGATGTGGCGTGCATTACGGGCTGGAGTATGGACAGGCAACCCGTCCGGGTCTGTACGCCAGCGAACATAGAAAATGCCGCAGACAGAGGTTCACCCTGCAGTGCGAAATGCTGGATCATCAAAGAAATGAGGAAGGCGTGCCCTGACGAACCAACGCGTGCATGGCGCTTATGGCAGCTTGACGGTGGCGCTGGCGTGCAAGCAGATGGCCGCAGCGGCGGCCACGTTGAGCGACTCTTCGCCGCCGGGCTGGGCAATGCGCACATGCTGGCTGGCCAGAGCTTCCAGCTCGGAGCAAACGCCCTGCCCTTCATGTCCCATGGCCCAGGCGCAGGGCATGGGCAGGGCTTTTTTAAGCAACGATTGGTGCAGAAAATCGCCCCGGTGGGAGCTGGTCACCAAGAGCGGCACGCTGAGTTGCTGCACCTGCTGCAAATCTGCCCCTTCGATCAGTTGCAAGCCCCAGTGCGCACCCATGCCGGCGCGCAAGACCTTCGGGCTCCACAGCGCCGCCGTGCCTTTGAGGGCGATGATCTGCTTGAAGCCAAAGGCCGAGGCGCTGCGCAAAATCGCCCCCACGTTGCCCGCGTCTTGCACTCGATCCAGCACCACGCTGGCCGCGCCCGGCTGCAATTGGGGGGCGGCAGGCAAGTCAAACACAAAACCCATGCGTGCGGGCGACTCCAGCGCGCTGAGCGTGTCATACAGTGCGTCTGAAAATACTACATTTTTTATAGCTGCTTGCGCATATTCTACAAGGGCTAGAGGCCAATTTGACTCTGAAAATATACCGATGCTCGGGCGCACGCCACGCGCCAACGCCGCGCGCACCAGGTGGTCACCCTCGGCCCAGAAACGGCCCTGTTTGCGGTAATCTGTGTTGCCGGTGGCGAGACGGCGCAAATCTTTCAGCAGCGGGTTGTCGCGCGAAGTGATGTGCAAAGGCAAGGTCATGACAGGCTCCACCCGAACCGTGCGCAAGGCCGGGCAAGCGTGTGCTGGCGATTCATGCCGTCCCCTCGCGCCCCAGCACCTCGGCCACGGGGGCAAAGGTTTTGCGGTGCTGCGGGCAGGCACCGTGCGCCTGCAGTGCCGCCAGATGTTGCGCGGTGCCATAGCCCTTGTGCTGGGCAAAGCCGTAAGCTGGGTAAAGCGCGTCGAGTTCTTCACAACCCCGATCCCGCGTGACCTTGGCCAAAATGGAGGCGGCTGAAATAGCGGCGATCAGCGCATCCCCTTTGACGATGGCTTCACAGCGCATCGGCAACACCGGCAGGCGATTGCCGTCGACCAGCACCAGTTTGGGCGGCAAGCGCAAGCCCAGCACCGCGCGGCGCATGGCCAGCAGTGTGGCTTGCAAGATGTTGAGCGTCTCAATTTCCTCCACGCTGGCCTGCGCCACCGCAAAACACAAGGCCTTGGCGCGAATCTCGTCAAACAGCTGCGCACGTTTGGCGGCGCTGAGTTGTTTGGAATCGTTCAACCCGGCAATCGGATGCAAGTCGTCCAGAATCACCGCAGCCGCCACCACTGGCCCGGCCAGCGGTCCGCGCCCGGCTTCATCGACACCGGCGATCAGCCCATCCACGCCGTACTGCAAAGCCAGTTGCTTCATGTGGCGCAGCGCCTGACGTGCAGAGCGCGGCGATGTCGCGCGCGAACGCTTCAAACGCGCGTTTGGCTGGACCGGTGTCAGCAGGTCAGGCTTGGAGGACTTGGGCGATGGCATGGGCAGCAAGTTGGGGCGTGTCGCGCAGCAGTTCGGTGTGCAGCGCAGTAAAACGTTGTTCAAGAGCCGCGATTGTCTCAGGCTGCGTGCTGGCCGCGTCAAGCCAACGCAAAACTTCCGCGGCCAGCGCTGGCGGTGTGGCGGCGTCCTGCAACAGTTCGGGCACAACAAATTCACCACACAAGATATTGGGCAGCCCGACCCAGGGTTGCAAGCGCTTGGCACCCATCAGCCGCCACGACAGCGCACCCATGCGGTAGGCAATGACCATCGGTCGCTTGAACAAGGCCGCTTCCAGCGTGGCGGTACCACTGGCGATCAGCGTCACGTCACAGGCGGCCAGCGCGGCGTGCGACTGACCGTCAAGCACCGTGACCGACTTGCCCAAGCCACTGGCTTGCGCCGCCGCCATGATCGTCTGTTTCAACAAAGGCACTGCAGGTACTATGAATTGAATAGCTGGTTGCCCTTGTTTTATAAGGGCTGCAGCCTGAAATAACCTAGAAGCCAAATGCTTGACTTCAGAGGCCCGACTGCCCGGCAGAATAGCCACCACCGGTGCGTCCAGCGGCAAGCCCAACTTGGCTCTGGCTTGGGCACGGTCAATCTGCATCGGGATCACCTGCGCCAGCGGATGCCCAACATAGGTGGCGGCAATGCCATGCTGCGCCAACAAGGCGGGCTCAAACGGAAAGATGCACAGCACATGGTCGACGCTGCGTTTGATTTTTTCCAGCCGCTCGGGCCGCCAGGCCCAGACCGAGGGGCAAACAAAATGCACCGTCTTGATGCCCCGCCCTTTAAGGGTAGCTTCCAGATCAAGGTTGAAGTCCGGCGCGTCGACACCAATGAAGACATCCGGCGGGCTGGCTAGCAGCCGGGCTTTGAGCTGGTTGCGGATGCCCACAATCTCGCGGTAGCGCAGCAACACGTCCCAGCCAAAACCATGCACGCTGAGCTTGTCGTGTGGCCACCAGGCTTCAAAACCACGCCTAGCCATCTGCGGGCCACCGATGCCAAAGCTGCTGAGCTCTGGCCAGCGCGCTTTCATGCCGTCCAACAGCAGTCCGGCGAGCAAATCGCCGGAGGTTTCACCGGCGACCAGGGCCGCTTGGAGTGGGTTGGTGGGCATGTTCAGCGGCGGAATTTAAAAAAACATCCAATGGCTTGCTGAGGCCTCAGTATGTGTAGCAGCCGGTAGCCTTCCGAATGGTTTGCGTAACGACTCCCGGTTCGTTGAGGTCGTAGGCTGCGCAGCAGCCAGCGGGGCATCCCCCCTCATACTGGGGTACCAGAAATCGGGGGTCTGCCCCGCTGACTGCTACGCCGACGCGGCGGGTGGTACACCCAAAGCTCTTGAAGTCCAAAAACCATGGCCATTTGTCTATCGATGGCTTTCCCCACGTTACCGCCTAGCGCGGCAGGGCTTGCGGGTGACCGCCGATTTCTGGTACCCCAGCATGAGGCGGGCGCCCGCAAGCCCTGCCGCGCGGGTTCAACGTGAGACTGCACCGCACCAAGCGACATGATCAGAAAATCACCGAACAATCCCACGCTGGGGCGAGGTTTGATCCAAAAATGAGAGCATCATCTGCACGTCCTGTGCGCACTCGGGGCAATTTTTATCCAAAGTAGCGATACGTTCCCGCGCTGCCTGCAACGTCAGATCGTCGCGGTACAAAGCCTTGTGCATGGCCTTAACCACGCTGATGCGCTCAGCAGAAAAACCACGTCGACGCAGCCCCTCGAAGTTCATCGACCGCGCCGCCGCCGGTTGCCCCTGGCACATCACAAACGGCGGCAAATCAGCAAACAGCAGCGTGCACATCGCCGTCATGCTGTGCGCGCCAATCTTGACAAACTGGTGCACCACGGTAAAACCGCCAAAAATGGCCCAGTCGCCCACATGCACATGGCCGGCCAACTGGGTGTTGTTGGCAAAAATGGTGTGGTTGCCCACCTGGCAATCGTGGGCGATGTGGCAGTAGGCCATGATCCAGTTGTCATCACCCAAACGGGTCACGCCCACGTCGCCGGGCGAGCCGATGTTGAAGCTGCAAAACTCGCGAATGGTGTTGCGGTTGCCAATGACCAGCTCGCTGGGCTCACCCGCATACTTTTTGTCTTGGGGAATGGCACCGAGCGAGGCGAACTGAAAAATTCGGTTATCGCTGCCAATGGTCGTGTGGCCTTCAATCACCACATGCGGGCCGACGGTAGTGCCAGCACCAATCTTGACGTGCGGCCCGATGATGCTGTAGGGCCCGACGCTGACCGAGCTGTCCAACTCTGCAGTCGGATCAACCAGGGCGGTGGCGTGAATGGCAGTCACCGGAGCGTCCTTAGGCAATTTTGCGGATGGCACAGGTGAGTTCGGCTTCTACGGCCACCTCACCGTCCACCAGCGCTTTGGCCTGAAACTTGAAGATACCCGCCTTCATGCGCAGCAGCGCCACTTGCAGAATCAATTGGTCACCGGGCTCCACCGGGCGTTTGAAACGCACACCTTCCATGCCGGCAAAGTAATACACCGTGTCGTCCGTGGCAGCTGAGCCCATGGCATCAAAGGCCAGCAACGCGGCGGCCTGCGCCAGGGCTTCGAGCATCAACACCCCGGGCATCACCGGGCGGTAAGGAAAATGGCCTTGAAAAAAGGGCTCATTGATGGTGACGTTTTTCAGCGCCTTGATGGTCTTGCCCTTGTCAATCTCCAGCACGCGGTCAACCAGCAAAAACGGGTAACGGTGCGGGAGTTTGGTGAGAATTTTGTAGATATCCATGGATTTTTTTCCTTTGTTTTAGTTGGAGGCTGCGCCAGCGATGAGTTGTTTGACCTGCGCTTCCAGTGCGCGGATGCGCTCGCGCAAGGTGGCCAGGTGTTTGACCGAAGCCGCGTTTTTTTCCCACGCCGCGTTGTCGTCAATCGGAAACAGGCCGGTGTAATGGCCGGGCTTGAGAATCGAACGTGTCGCCACCGAGGCGGCTGAGATGTTGACCCCATCGGTCAGTGTCAAATGCCCCAGCACTACCGCGCCGCCGCCCACGGTGCAATGCGCGCCGATGGTGGCGCTGCCCGCTACACCGGCACAACCGGCCATGGCGGTGTGCGCGCCGACGTGCACGTTGTGACCGATCTGGATCAGGTTGTCGAGCTTGACGCCGTTCTCGATCACCGTGTCTTGCAGCGCGCCGCGGTCAATGCAGGTATTGGCTCCAATCTCGACGTCGTCACCAATGCGCACATTGCCAAGTTGCTCGATCTTTTCCCAAGCCCCGCCGTTGGGCGCAAAGCCAAAACCATCGGCTCCGATCACTACACCGGGATGCAGCAGACAGCGCGCGCCGATACGGCAATTTTCTGCCACCGTGACGCGAGACTTGAGCACCGTGTCAGCACCTATCACCACGCCTGCATCAATGACACACAGAGCACCAATACGTGCGGTGGGATGAACCACGGCTAGCGGGTCAATGACAGCACTGGGGTGACGCAAGGGCTGACTGGTCACAGGCAAACTTTTCTTCCACAGCTGCGTCAGTCGGGCAAAGTACAAATAGGGCTGTTCGGTGACGATACAGGCGCCACGCGCACTGGCCTGCGCCTGATACTGCGGGCTAACGACCACGCAAGACGCGTGAGTGGATGCCAGTTGATGCTGGTACTTGGGGTGGCTGAGAAAACTCAGCTGACCGGCATAGGCTGCTTCCAGCGAGGCCAGACCTTCAACCAGCAGGTCGGCATCTCCATGCAATTCACCGCCCAAGGCCGCCACGACGGCTGACAAACGCAGAGACAAGCGTCACCCACTTGATGGCAACGGTTTACTTGACAGCAGGCGTATTGAGCGCCTTGACGACCTTGTCAGTGATGTCATGCTTGGGATTGACGTACACGGCATCCTGAAAAATAAAGTCATATTTTTCTGCCACGGCAATGTCCTTGATGACCTTGTTGGCTCGCTGAATGACCAGTTGCAACTCTTCGTTTTTGCGTGCATTCAGGTCTTCCTGAAAATCACGACGCTTCTTTTGAAAGTCGCGGTCTTGATCCAGCAATTGCCTTTGGCGTGTTTGTCGCTGTGTTTCTGGCAGGGTGGGCGCTTCACGTTCAAGCTTGTCAGCCAAGGCTTTAATACTGGCACCCTGGTCAAGCAGATCTTTTTCACGTTTGGAAAATTCTTGCTCCAATTTGGTTTGGGCCAACTTGGCAGTTCCCGCCTCTTTGAGTACTCGATCGGTACTGACAAAGCCCATCCGCAACTCTTGAGCTTGAGCCGCGACCAGCATCAAGCTGCAAAAAATGAGCGCACAAATACGTTGTAAAAAATGTTGCATCAGAAACTTGTCCCAATTTGAAATTGCAAATTCTGGATTCTATCGCCATCAAACTTTCGTAACGGCTTGGAAAACGCCAGGCGAAGTGGTCCAACAGGAGATATCCAGCTTATACCAACACCCACGGACGAGCGGAGATTGTTGGCATCGGCATTGATGACCAGACCAGCGTTCTTGCCAGATATCAGACCCGCATCAAAAAAACCGAACATGCGCAAGGTTCGGTCATTACCAACACCCGGAAACGGTGCCAGCATTTCAACGTTGATGTTGAGCTTGCCAGTGCCGCCTACTGATGTGCCAGAAATATCTTTTGGTCCCAGACTTCCCTGCTCAAATCCACGCACTGACCCCAAGCCGCCGCCGAAAAAGTTCTTGAATACAGGGTAAGGCCGATCACCCGGTGAAAACCCAAAACCGAGCTCGGCATTGGCTGCCAGTGTGTATTTTTTGCTTAAGGCTACAAATCGTTGATAAATCAACGTTGAGCGCAGATAACGAACATCACCGACAAATGACCACTCTGCGTTGACTCGTTGCAATTTGCCTGTGGTGGGTACCAGCGCACTGTCTCGACTGTCTCGAGCCCATCCTAAAGTAAAAGGTACAGCCAAACTGGAATTGCCAAATTGATTGATGTAATCCTGAAAAGAAGTGGGCAACAACGTACCCGGTTTAATCGTTGTTTTTTCAAATCCTGAGCCAAAAAATACGGTATCGGTCTCGGTAAAAGGCACCCCAAAACGAACGCTGGCACCAGAGGTAACAAGTTGGTAAAAATTAGGATCTTGAGAAGGATTGCTGGTTCTGTGGAACAAGTCAATTGTTCGGGATACACCGTCCTCGGTGAAGTAGGGATCGGTGGTATTAAGTACCAACACACGGTTGAACTTACTGGTATTGACCTCCATGCCAAGCGCATTGCCTGAGCCAAAAGCGTTCTCTTGCTTCAGCCCGAAAGACAAACCCAAACCATCGCCACTGGAAAAACCAGCGCCCAAGCTGATACTGCCGGTAGGTTTTTCAACCACATTGAGCGTCAAATCCACTTGATCTGCTTTGCCAGCCACCTCCTGAGTTTCGACCGAAACGTCAGAAAAATAACCCAGCCGGTCTACCCGGTCACGCGAACGTCGAATTTTCTCACCGTCATACCACGACGACTCAAGTTGCCGGAACTCACGACGCACCACGACATCGCGGGTACGGGTGTTGCCTGCGACGTTGATATTGCGCACGTAGGCACGACGTGATGGGTTAGCTTGTAACTTAATCACTACGCGACTGTTGATACGGTCAACCTCTGGCACGGACTCGACACGTGCAAAAGCATAACCAAAATTACCAAAATAGTCGGTAAAGGCCTTGGTAGTCTTGGCCACATCATCGGCGTTATAAGCTTGTCCAGGGTGAATGGCCACAAAAGACTTGAACTCTTCTTCTTTACCCAGGTAATTGCCTTCCAGTTTGACGCTGCTGACTACAAAACGCTCCCCTTCATTCACGTTGATGCTGATGCCAATATCGGTCTTGTTGGGCAAAATCGCCACTTGAGTCGATTCAATCTTGAATTCAAGGTAACCCCGCGCCAAATAATAAGAGCGCAAGGTTTCAATGTCAGCATTGAGCTTGGCACGTGAATAACGGTTGGACTTGGTGTACCAACTGAGCCAGCCACCGGTATCCAGGTCGAAGAGATCCCGCAACGTGGATTCGTCAAATACTTTGTTACCTACAATGTGTATTTCACTGATCTTGGCAGGTTCACCTTCGGTCACGGTAAAGGTGAGGTTAACTCGGTTGCGCTCGATCGGTGTGACCGTGGTCACGACTTGGGTCGCATACAAACTGCGGTTGATGTATTGGCGTTTAAGCTCTTGTTCGGCACGGTCGAGTCGCGCATTGTCAAAGGGGCGGCCATCCGACAAACCTACGTCTCGAAAGGATTTGATGAGCACATCCTTGTCAAATTCTTTAATGCCCACAAACTCCACATTGGCTACCGTAGGTCGCTCTTGCACCACCACCACCAGCACATCGCCAATGACCTCAAGCCGGACATCTTTGAACAGACCCAAGTCAAACAAAGAGCGAATCGCAGCAGTACCTTTATCATCACTGTACGTATCGCCAACCCGAATTGGCATCGACACAAACACGGTACCCGGCTCAACCCGTTGCAACCCCTCAATTCGAATGTCACGCACCGTAAATGGAACAACGGCCCAAGCCGACTGCGCTACAAAAGCCAATGAAACCAACGCTGAAAGTGTCTTGAAATGAAAACGATCAAATTGCATTTTTTAAAACCAGTAAAACAAGAGGGGGAGTTGTTTAAGCCAACTCAGGAAGCGAACAGTCGGGACAAGTCATTGAACAGGGCAATGGACATCATGAGCATCAAAAAGGCAATGCCACCACGCTGAAACCATGCCATACAAACTTCGGAGACCGGTTTGCCGGTAGCTGCCTCCCAAAGATAATACATCAGGTGTCCGCCATCCAGAACCGGCAAAGGCAACAGATTCAAGACCCCCAAGCTGACACTGATCAAGGCCAGAAAAATCAAATATGGCGTCAACCCCAACCCGGCTGACTTGCCCGCGTAATCTGCAATGGTCAAGGGGCCGCTGATGTTTTTAAGAGAAGCCTCACCGACCACCATCTTGCCCATCATTTTTAGCGTTAAAGCAGACACGTCCCAGGTTTTAACCACCGCCTGCCAGATGCCATCGAGCAGGCCGTAACGAACCTGCACGGTTTCAGGGCGTGCGCCTACATAAGCCCCGACACGGCCTATCCATTGATCACCTTCTTTGACCACTTGCGGGGTCACCAGCAACTCCAGTTTTTGCCCATGGCGAAGAATTTTCCAGGACTGAGCCGTGGGCACACCGCCCGCACCAGACTGACGAATCCATTGTCTCAATTGCTGCCCGTCCACCATGGGCTGGCTGTTGACACTGAGCACTTCGTCGCCATCCAGAAGTCCGGCTCGTTGTGCCGCGCCATCGGCCAGGGTCTGACCCATGACCGGGCGGCTGAAAGGGCCAACCACGCCAATTTTGGCAAACAGCTGCGCATCGACTTCGGCGGTGGGCAGGGTTGAAAGTTTGAGCACTGCGGTTTGTTCACCGGTATGCGCGGCCTGCAAGACCAGCTGAACATCAGTCCCCTCAAGACTGCCACGTGTCAAAACCCAGCGCACATCTTCGAACGACTGGACTTCCGTAGCGTCCTGCCCTGCAAAGCCCGCACGCAACACACGTTCGCCGCCAAGCACACCCGCCTGGCTGGCCAGAGTCTGCGCCTCTGGTCGGCTCAGCACAGGGGCCGCCAGCTCGACACCCGTCCAGTTCACGCAGGCATACAACAGCACCGCCAAGCCCAGGTTGGCCAAGGGCCCCGCTGCCACAATCGCCGCACGACGATGCAATGCTTGGGTGTTAAAGGCCAGATGCCGTAACTCCGGCGGCACAGGGGCTTCACGCTCATCCAGCATCCGGACATACCCGCCCAGTGGGAACAGTGCCAACACAAATTCAGTATTGGATTTTTTGGATTGCCAGCGAAAAATCGGCTTGCCAAAGCCAATCGAAAATCGCAAGACACGCACACCACACGCAATGGCCATGCGGTAGTGGCCGTATTCATGCACGGCAATCAGCAAGGCAATCGCAACAATGAAGGCAGGTAGGGTCAGCATGACAAAGCCATCAAATACTCAAACGGTCAAGCACGGCACGGGCGCAGGCCCGAGACTGTGCGTCCAGTTCAAGCAAGTCTTCCAGCGACTGTGGTGGCGCAGGTGAAAACGCCGCCAGACTTTCCAGGTTCACTATATGAATTTGGTCAAAACGGATGCGCCGCGCAAGGAATGCTTCCACCGCCATCTCGTTGGCAGCGTTAAGCACCGCCGTGGTGCCGGGGGCAGCATTTAGCACCGACCAGGCCAAAGCCAAGCCTGGAAACCGTTGCGCATGCCCGTGGTCTTGAAGCGATTCAAACGACAAGTCACCCATGGTTTTGAAATTGAGCGCGGATGCACCTGAAGTCATGCGATCAGGCCAGGACAAGCCATAGGCAATAGGCACTTTCATGTCGGGCGTGCCCAGTTGGGCAATCACGGAATGGTCCCGGTACTGCACCATCGAATGGATCACGCTTTGGGGATGGATCACCACTTCAATGTGCTGGGGAGCTACACCAAAAAGATAGTGCGCTTCAATCACCTCCAGGGCTTTGTTCATCATGGTGGCGGAGTCCACCGAAATTTTCCGCCCCATCACCCAATTGGGATGGGCACAGGCTTGCTCAGGTGTGATGGATGCAAACGTGGCCGGATCGCGACGGCGAAACGGTCCGCCCGAGGCTGTCAGAATGATTTTGTCGATTTGTGTCGGCCAAACCGCCGTATCGTCAGGCAGGGACTGAAAGACCGCTGAATGCTCGCTGTCAATAGGCAATAACTTGGCACCACCGGCATGCACTGTCTGCAAAAAATAATCCCCACCAACCACCAACGCCTCTTTGTTGGCCAACAGCAGGCGTTTGCCTGATCGTGCCGCTGCCAGGCAGGAAGCCAAACCGGCAGCGCCCACAATGGCGGCCATGACAGTATCTACAGACTCATGACTTGCTATATCTTCAATAGCATCAGAACCAGATAAAACATGGGTAAAAAGCCCATAATCGTGACACTTTTGCGCCAACTCACGTGCATGAAGTGCACTCGCCATGACGGCAAAGGCGGGTTTGAATTGGACACATTGCGCCAGCAACTTTTCCACTTGGGTAGAAGCCGTCAAGGCAAAAACTTCATACCGTTCAGGGTGAAGCGCCATCACCTCCAGGGTGTTGACCCCGATTGAGCCGGTCGATCCCAAAATAGCTACGCGTTGACGTTGCGCTGGATTTTTTTTGGACATAGCTGCCTTATAACGAATACAACATCATGGCCAACGGCAGCGTCGGCAGCAAGGCATCTACCCGATCCAGCACACCGCCATGACCTGGCAGCAAGCCGCTGCTGTCCTTGATGCCAGCGCTGCGTTTGACCAGCGATTCAATCAAGTCACCCACCACACTCATGGCAGACATGAACACACTGGCAACGATCAATAGCAAAAAATTTTTGTCGCTCAAATGGGTATACAAACTGGATACCGAAGCCCCCATGATCACATCCACATAGCGCCAGACAAAGGCCAAAAGCACGACCCCCACCATGCCACCCCAGACACCTTCCCAGCTTTTCCCCGGGCTGATGGATGCCGCAAGTTTGCTGCGGCTCCAACGACCACCCCAGGCACGGCCCGCAAAATAAGCCGAGATATCGGCCACCCATACCAGCGCGAGTACGGATAACAAAAAGTTAGACCCAATCACTTTGGCTTGGGCAATGGCCAACCAGGCCAATGACAAGGCCAGCAAACCACCCAGCAAGCGCAAGTAACGTGCGTGCCGAGTCCACGCCGCCACGCCAGCCTTCAAAATCAAAGCCCCCCCCAACACCCAGGCGGCTCCGGCAAACAACCACAGGCGAGGCAAGCTTTGCTGCAACCAGCCAGCCCACCACATCGCGCCACAAACCATACAACAGACACCCCCCATAGCCAGAGAAAAGCCATGACTACCGCCATTGGCTTTGGCCCATTCCCAAGCTGCTGCAGCGATGAAAACCAGCGCCAGCAGATTAAAGGGCCAGGGTTCGCGGTAAAACATCGCTGGCAGCAAAACCACCATGAGCAGCAAGGCGGTGATGATGCGTTGTTTCAGCATAAAGAGGGCTTCAGACCGGAGAAACAGCAACAGAAAGCTGCTGCACTTGATCTGATGTTTTGCCAAAGCGTCGCTCACGCGCCGCATAGGAGGCGATGGCGGCATCCAGTGCCGCTTCATCAAAATCAGGCCAAAGGGTATTGGTGAATTGGAATTCAGCGTAAGCCGATTGCCAGAGTAAAAAATTGCTGATGCGCAATTCCCCACCGGTGCGAATCACCAGGTCTGGGTCTGGCACATGTGCCAGCGCCATGGCGCGACTTAAATGCTGCTCGGTCGCGGGCAAGCCCTGCTCAGACAACTTGGCTGCCGCCTGAACAATGTCCCAACGCCCACCGTAGTTGAAGCATACATTCAAGACCAGGCGACTGTTGGCCGCAGTATCCGCTTCGGCCTGCTTGATTCCGTTGCGCACCCTGACCGACAAACCTTGTCGTTCACCAATAAAGCGCAGTTGAACACCATCCGCCTTGAGTTGCGGTACTTCCCGCGCCAGTGCCAGGGCGAACAAATCCATCAGCCCTGAGACTTCTTCGGTCGGACGTTGCCAGTTCTCGGAGGAGAACGCAAATACCGTCAGCACCCGCACACCCCGTGCATCGCAGGCTTTGGCACAACGCTTGAGGGCATCAACGCCCTGCTTGTGCCCTGCAATACGTGGCAAAAACCGTTTGTTGGCCCAGCGACCGTTGCCATCCATTACGATGGCAATGTGGTGCGGAATAAGGGAGGCCGTCATGGCAGGCTCAAACCGCCATAATGTCTTGTTCTTTGGCCGCGATCAATTGATCAATGGCGGCAATGTGCTTGTCAGTTACCTTTTGAATGTCGGTCTCACAACGTTTTTGATCGTCTTCAGAAGCCAGTTTGTCCTTCACCACCTTCTTGACGGCTTCGTTGGCATCACGGCGCAGGTTACGCACAGCAACTTTGGCTGCTTCGCCTTCGTTGCGCACCAGTTTGGTCAATTCCTTGCGGCGCTCTTCTGACATCAGCGGCATGGGCACACGAATCAAGTCCCCCATGGAAGAGGGATTGACCCCCAGGTCGCTGTCACGAATGGCTTTTTCGATTTTCGCCCCCATGCCCTTTTCCCAAGGCTGGACGCTGATCGTGCGTGAATCCAGCAGCGACACATTGGCCACCTGGCTGATGGGCACCATCGAGCCGTAGTAGTCCACGTGCACCGTGTCAAGAATGCCGGGATTAGCGCGCCCGGTACGGATTTTGGTCAGGTTATGCTTGAAAGATTCGATCGACAGATCCATCTTTGACTCGGCATTTTTTTTAATATCAGCAATCGGCATACAGTCCTCTTATCAACGTTTACACCACGTTCAATACAACTCTATGAGCGCAATTCTGACACGCTCAGGCATACACCAGGGTGCCTTCGTCCTCGCCCATCACCACACGTTTAAGCGCACCATGCTTGAAGATTGAAAACACCTTCACCGGCAATTTTTGATCCCGGCACAAGGCAAAAGCTGTGGCATCCATGATTCCCAGATTTTGCGCAATGGCATCGTCGAACGAAATTTTGCTGTAGCGGGTCGCGCTTGGGTCTTTTTTGGGATCAGCTGTGTAGACGCCGTCCACCTTGGTCGCTTTGAGCACAATCTGAGCACCAATTTCAGCACCACGCAAAGCCGCAGCCGTGTCTGTGGTGAAAAACGGGTTACCTGTGCCAGCCGCAAAAATGACCACTTTGCCTTCTTCAAGGTATTGCAACGCCTTGGGGCGCACGTAGGGTTCGACCACCTGCTCAATGGCGATGGCCGACATCACGCGTGCCGTCAAACCAGCCTTGTTCATGGTGTCACCCAACGCCAGCGAATTCATCACCGTGGCCAACATGCCCATGTAATCGGCCGTGGCACGATCCATACCCACCGACCCACCGGCAACACCCCGAAAAATATTGCCACCGCCAATCACTACCGCCACCTCAACACCCAGCCGGGTCACCGCCACCACCTCGTCCACCATGCGAACGATGGTGTCGCGGTTGATGCCAAACTGGTCATCCCCCATCAGCGCTTCACCTGACAACTTCAGCAAAATTCGCTTGTAGGCGGGCTGGGCAGTGGTCATGGGATGCTCCTGAAGTGGTGAAGTTGATGATGAACGGCAGCGCAAAATCAGGCCGCTTGTTGAGCTGCGGCAACTTGTGCTGCAACTTCAGCCGCGAAATCGTCCACCTTTTTCTCAATGCCTTCGCCAACCACATAAAGTGTGAACGCCTTCACGGTGGTGCTGGCCGCCTTGAGCATCTGCTCCACCGTTTGCTTGTCATTTTTGACAAACGACTGGTTGAACAAGGACACTTCCTTGAGGTACTTCTGCACACCACCTTCAATACGCTTGGCCACGATTTCAGCGGACTGCACTGGCTTGCCGGCAGCTGTCGCCACGGCAGCATCTTCAGCCGCTTTGGCTGCCGCCACTGAACGCTCACGCGCCACCAGCTCTGCGGGTACGTCATTGCTGGACAAAGCCACCGGTTTCATGGCAGCCACGTGCATCGCCACATCCTTGGCAGCGGTGGCATCACCTTCGAATTCAACCACGACACCAATGCGGGTGCCATGCAGGTAGGATGCCAGCTTGGCACCGGTTGCGAAACGCTTGAAACGACGGAAGCTCATGTTTTCGCCAATCTTGCCAATCAGACCCTTGCGCACATCTTCCAACGTCGGACCAAAACCGTCTTGCGCGTAGGGCAAAGCACCCAAAGCCGCCACATCTGCAGGGTTGTGCTTGGCAACCAGTTCCACCGCCGCATTGGCCAGAGCCAAAAAGCTGTCATTTTTGGTGACAAAGTCGGTTTCACAGTTCACTTCCAACAGTGCGCCCACATCAGCGGTCATGCTGGTCACCACCACACCTTCAGCCGTGATGCGTCCAGCAGCTTTGCCCGCTTTGCTACCCAGCTTGACACGCAACAGCTCTTCGGCTTTGGCCATGTCGCCATCAGCCTCGGTCAAAGCGCGTTTGCATTCCATCATCGGCGCATCGGTTTTGCCACGAAGTTCAGCCACCATGCTTGCGGTAATTGCAGCCATTTCTATTCTCCAGATTCAGTTCAGTTAATCGAAAATTTGACTAAAAAAAAGGGGCCACAAAGCCCCCCTTTTTTTGGGGAAAGACACAACTCAGGCAACTGCCTCGTTGACTTCCACAAACTCATCAGCGCCTTCAGCAGCTGCCACAGCCTTGACCACGTCATCCACTGCATTGGCACGGCCTTCCAGAATCGCGTCTGCAATGCCACGAGCATAAAGCGTGACCGCCTTGGATGAATCATCATTGCCCGGAATCACATAGTCCACACCTTCGGGTGAATGGTTGGTATCCACCACGGCAATCAGCGGAATACCCAATTTACGAGCTTCTGCAACAGCAATTTTGTGGTAACCCACATCAATCATAAAAATAGCATCAGGCAACACCGTCATATCCTGAATACCACCAATGTCTTTTTCAAGTTTCGCCAGCTCGCGTGCAAACATCAACTGTTCTTTTTTGCTCATGGCATCCAAGCCAGCTTCTTGCTGGACTTTCATGTCCTTGAGGCGCTTGATGGAAGTCTTGACGGTCTTGAAATTGGTCAACATGCCGCCCAACCAGCGTTGGTCAACATAAGGCACGCCAGCGCGTTGCGCCTCGATAGCCACGGTTTCACGGGCTTGGCGTTTGGTCCCCACCATCAGCACTGTGCCGCGTTTAGCGGAAATCTGGCGCACAAACTTGGCGGCCTCCTGGAACATTGGGAGCGATTTTTCCAGGTTAATGATATGAATTTTGTTGCGATGACCAAAAATGAAGGGGGCCATTTTGGGATTCCAGAAGCGTGTTTGGTGTCCAAAGTGAACACCGGCTTCCAGCATTTCGCGCATGGTAACTGCCATAAATAACTCCAAAGGTTAGGTCTAAAATCCAGCTTGTTTTGCCACGCCAATCCCTACTAACAAGGGGTGTCACGGCAACACCTTGAGAAAGCTGGTTTGCGAATGAACCTGACAAATATTTAAAGTTGCAACTTGTCAAGCCCATCGAGTATAGCATCAGCCATTGAAAGATCCGTTCACGCCATGTCTCCAGAACTATCACAGAAACTTGCCAGCGCCGTTGATGGCATGCCGGCATTTCCCAAAAGCGTGCAGCAGATTCTGCAACTCACCCGAGATGTCAATTGCACCCCCAAAGACCTGGTGCAGGTCATTGATAAAGATCCGGTGATCACAGTCAAGATTCTCAAGGTGGTGAATTCGGCCTACTACAGTCTGCCCAAGCAGATCACCTCCGTCAACCATGCCGTGGTTTATCTGGGTTTCAACACCATCAAAAACCTGGCGCTAAGCATTGCAGCTATGGGCATATTGCCCCAACACAATGCGGCCAATTTTGATGTCAGCCAATACCTCTTGCACTCACTGTCCACCGCCGTGATTGGCAAAAAATTAGCAACGCGAATAGACGATGCCGATCCCATGGATTGTTTCATTGGCGGTCTGCTGCACGACTTTGGCAAAGTGGTCTGCGCCCAGTTCATGCCCGCTGAATTCAAGGCCGCGCTGGAACACAGTCAAGCCCATCAAACTTCCCTGCACCTGGCCTTGCGCAACACACTGGGTGCAGACCATGCCGTGATTGGTGCCATGCTGGTTGAAAAATGGCGTTTTGCGCCCGATTTGGTCAATGCCATTGCGCATCAATACGACACCCTTAACGTAGATTCCGGGCTATTCGCCTGCGTCTTCAGCGCCAATCAAATCAGCAAGCAACTCGGTTTTGGTTTTGCTGGCAACCCGGTCGTCTATCAACTGCCCACGCAGGTTGAAAAAACCATGGGCGGCACACTTGAACAACTCATCGCCAACGCGGACGATCTGAATGCTTCGTTCGAAGAAGCCAAATTGTTTGCCAACCTCTAAAGGCCACTATGAAAGTCAAGTTCTGGGGTGTACGCGGCTCGATTGCATCACCTGGCCCAAGCACGGTACGCTATGGTGGCAACACCACCTGTATTGAGGTTCGAACCGACCGCAACGAACTCATCATCCTGGATGCTGGCACGGGGATTTTTCCCCTGTCTCAATCATTATTGAGCGAGTTACCGGTCGCCGCCAATGTGCTGATTACTCATTCGCACTGGGATCATATTCAGGGCTTGCCTTTTTTTATCCCTAACTTCATTCCCGGTAACACCTTGCGTCTGCATGGTGCCTTTGACCCGGTGTCGGGCAAGGGCGTTGAACAGGTGATGGCCGTGCAGTTGCAATACAGCTATTTCCCGGTGCGCGAAGCCGAAATGAAAGCGAAAATCGACTATGTGACGCTGGTGCCAGAGCAAAGCATCCAGATCGGTTCCGCCACCGTCACCCCTTTCCTGATGAACCATCCGGTGGTTAACTTTGGCTACCGCATCGAAGCTGACGGCAAGTCCGTTTTTTTTACCGGTGACCACGAGCCATCCCAAAACATTTATGAGCCTCACGATCCCGACTTTGCGGAGTACCAAAGCTTCATTGAAGAAAAGTCAGCCACTGTCCTGAGCGCCATGGCAGGGGTGGACGTGCTCATTGCCGACTGCTCTTACACCACAGACGAATACCTTAATAAAAAGGGCTGGGGTCACGGCACCTTCGACTCCAGCATTGATTACGCCAAAAAAGCTGGTGCAAAGATGCTGTATTGCACCCACCACGAACCCACCCGCAGTGACGATGCCCTTGAAGCCGTTTTCGAGAAAGTCATCCATGCCCACCCCCGTCAGGCAGGCGACCCGCAATACCGGTTGGCGCGCGAAGGCGAAACCTACGAGTTCTGAACGTGCAACGCATCCATCCCGGTCAGCGCATGGTGCTGCACAGCACTTTGGCCACACGCCAGATTGAACAACTGGCACAAGCTGGGCTACCTGAACATGCGTTAATGCAGCGCGCTGGCCTGAGCATTGCCAAACTCGCTCTTGCCATCACCCCGCATGCCCAGCGCATTTGGGTGGCCTGTGGCTCAGGCAACAACGGTGGCGATGGTCTGGAAGCAGCCCTGCATTTAAAGCGCTGGGGCAAAGAGCCGGTTGTGACATGGTTGGGCTCACCTCAACAAACTCCCACAGATGCCCATGCGTCCTTTCAGCGAGCCGTGCAGGCTGGTGTCAGTTTTAGTCAAACTGTCCCCACACGTGTGGACTTGTGCATTGATGCCCTGCTGGGACTGGGTAGCACACTGCGTGAACCCGCAGCCACTATGGCTTCCTGGATGGATCAGATGCATGGTTTGTCGACCCCGATACTGGCCGTCGACCTACCCAGCGGACTTGATGCCAACACGGGGATATGCACTGCAACCCACGTCAACGCCAGCCATACCCTCAGCCTGCTGACACTCAAACCTGGTCTATTTACAGCGCAAGGACGCGATGCCAGTGGCACGGTCTGGTTTGACGATTTGCATGTTGGTGACGTGCAGATTACAGCCGTCGAACCGTGCGCCACCCTGATCGCCAGCCCCATTAAAGCCATCAGGACACATGCCAGCCACAAAGGTAGCTTTGGCGATGTCACTGTGGTGGGCGGAGCCACTGGCATGACCGGTGCTGCACTGCTGGCCGCCACAGCCGCCCTGCACAGCGGCGCGGGACGGGTGTTTGTGGTGCTGCTGGGCAAGCACAGTCCGCAGGTAGACACGACACAACCCGAACTCATGTTCAGGGCGATCAACGACCTGAACCTCAACAACATGGCCGTGGTGTGTGGTTGTGGTGGCGGTCAAGCCATCCACGATCAACTCGATCAGATTATGTTGTCTTCAGCCCCAATCGTCATGGATGCTGATGCTCTCAATTCAATGGCAACTGACACCGCATTGCAAACGCTGTTGACCCAGCGTGCCCAACGCCATGCGGTGACCGTGCTGACCCCGCACCCGCTGGAGGCCGCACGGCTCCTGGGTTGCACCGCCACGCAGGTACAGCAAGACCGGTTGGCGGCAGCCAACACCCTGGTTCAGCGCTTCAATTGCACCGTGGTGCTCAAAGGCTCAGGCACCGTGGTGGCAGCCCTTGGGGAAATTCCGGCCATCAACTTCACAGGCAATGCCCGGCTGGCGACCGCTGGAAGCGGCGATGTGTTGGCCGGCATGATCGGGGCAAAATTGGCCATTGGCTTGCCTGCTTATCAAGCGGCATGCGAGGCGGTTTACCAGCACGGCTTTTTTGCCGACCATTGGCCGACCGGCATCACGCTGACAGCATCGAGACTGGCTTTGCAAAATTACTCTCTAAAAAAACTATATACATAGCCACTACTGTCCGGTGAACGTGGTTTTGGTTTGACGCAAACCCAATAACCACGCGGGTTTGCGGTCGAAAAAGTTTGGTGCCGATTTGAATTTCATGATCGTTTTTACTGGTAGTTTCCCTAGCTTGACAACTCTGGGAAATTATTGTGAATTTTGGAAAGACACTTTTTGCTCAGGTGATGGAGTTCGTACCCTGGACCAGCTTCTCTCGGATCGTGGCTCGCTACTCGGGAGACGCGCGGGTCTCCACTTTGCCCAGCACTGAGCACTTTCGAATCATGGCCTACGCGCAGTTGACTTGGCGTGAATCTCTGCGTGATATCGAGGCCACTTTGAGCGCCAATGCGACCAAGCTCTATG
>Ga0210035_1000756_pt1 | contig 21859 bp, 19 predicted proteins | sample CryGeymeta201507_FD_183975 | JGI IMG/M metagenome (GOLD analysis project Ga0210035, IMG submission 183975) | Groundwater microbial communities from Crystal Geyser aquifers in Utah, USA - Crystal Geyser metaG 2015-07 (SPAdes) (version 2) | ecosystem: Environmental > Aquatic > Deep subsurface >...
TACCGACCCGGAAAAATCGTCCACTTTACTGACTCAGGCCGAGCAGGAAGCCGTGCGCGCCCTGCAGCTGGACAACACCAACTCACTCGCCATCATCTATTACGCCGAAATTCTGATTGATCAGCAAAAATGGGAGCGCGGCCAACAATACCTTTCGCAGGCAAGCGAGCCCGGCGCGGCACTGATGGACTGGCACCGCGTCTACGCCTATTACCTGGAAACCCAGGGACTGTATCTGCAAGCCATTCAGGAATACGACCGCGCAATTCAACTGACGCCCAATCTCACCTTTTTGCACCTGCGCGCCGGCGCCAACTACCGCCAGCTGGCCTTTGCCAGCACCATCAAAAACCAGCGCAACGATCTATATGTAAAATCGCTGGAATATTTCGACCGCGCCGCTAAAATCAACGAGCAAATTCAGGTCAAAAACCCTATTCCCTATCTCTCCATCGCCAAAACCTACTCGCAAATGGGCGAATATTACGCCGCCAGCCGCAACGTCCAAAAAGCGCTGGAATTTGAACCCACCAACCCGGATGTTTACGGGCAACTGGGCATTGTCTATTTCAAATCACGTAACTACGAAGGCTCCATCCCTGCCTTTAAATGCGCCATCCGTGGGTGCAGCGCCGCTGAATCGTGCGACGCGCGCGGTGGCTGTGACAAGGGCGACCCCGGCCACGAAATCATCGGAATGGCGCTTTCGCCTAACACGTTGGTCTACTATTACACCTACGGATCAGTCCTGGCCTCGCTCAGCCGCCCAAAACAAAATTACTGCAGCGATGCTTTCGCCGTTTTTCAGGAAATTCGGAATTCTCCCTTTGGAAGCGAACTCGGCACGCTGGGAATTATTCAGGAAGGCGAAGCGATCTGCCGCAACATTGGGGCGACACGCACGCCGCAGGCCTCGTCTACCAGCGTAGAAGAGACACCAGTACCGTAATCTATGTAAAAAATGCAATCCATAAATGGCTCTTGGTGATTACCCACAAGTCGCCAATTCTTGTCGCTTTGCAGGGTGGAGCAAAGAGGTGGGTAATCGGTTATCCGTCTCTCAATCATCCCCGCACAAGGCCATCACCACCGCGATGGCCTGACTTTGGTTGTGGCTGAGACTGACCGACTGGCTGAACCAGCCCTGCGCCTGCGCCTGCTCCGCCGCCGCGCCATGTAACGCCAGCAACGGCCTGCCCTGCTCGCCGCGCAAAATCTCAATTTCCAGAAAACCAAATCCGCGCAGGCCAGTTCCCAGGGCTTTGGCAGCGGCTTCTTTGGCGGCATAACGCGCGGCCAAAGATTCGGCGCGCCCGGCGCAAATTTCTCGCTCGACAAAAGTAAAAATTCGCGTCAGAAAGTGTTCACCGTGCCGCGCAATCGCCTGTTCCACGCGGGCAATTTCCACCAAATCTACGCCGCTGACAATTTGCATGGCATTTATTTGAAGAACCAGCCGCACAGCCCCAGGCTGTATTTACAGGCCGGAATATCCGCTTCTGATTTGGTTTGTGGTTGAAGCAACCAATAATACGGGCTGACAACACCTTGCAAACCAACAAACGGCGCATGCAACTCGGTCTGGTCAAGCGGAATATCCACCGGCACATTCAGCGTGACCGGAACCTGGGTATCCACTGGCACGGTAATATCCAGCGCAATCGGCAAAACGGTGCCAGCGGGCAGAATGATATTGGCCGGGGCATTGGTGATATTCAGCCCACCGGTATTGAGCGTCACCAGCGCGCCGTCAATGCGGGTGTTTTCTGTCAGCGTTACGCTGGTGTTGGTTTTGACCGGCAGGGTAAAACGCACCGGGATGGTGGTCTCAACAACCACGTTGGTTTTGATGCTGGCCTGGTCCATCAAAATAAAATTTTGATACAGACCACCCAGCAGACCATCGCCGACCATGCTTTTAAGGCTGAATAATTGCCGCGCAACGACCAGTAAAATGATGATCAGGATAACATTCACAATCATCGAAAGGATGCTGGCAACCGTCCAAAAAGCCGGGGCGACTTTCTCGCGCTCCATTTTCGGCCATTGAAACGGCGCAGGCTTCTTTGGCTGTGTGGCGAGCGGCGCATCGGACGGCAACATCGCCGGTTGCGGTGGCGGGGATGATTTTTTCGGGAAAAGCAAGGCGCGAATCCATCCCAGGTTATCCGTTTTTTGTGGGGTCATGGCAAAAAGCCTCCTGATTAATCTATAAGAATAGTTTAGCATAAATCCGCTTCAGGTTCACCTTGAATCTCCCCTGGTTTTCTCATATAATCACCGCCAGTATTCATCCAACAAGGAGTGTGCGCGTGAACGAAAGTCATTCGGTAGCAGTCATCGGCGCCGGCCCGGCGGGAATGTTTGCCGCCCGCGAACTGGCGCGAGCCGGAGCGCAAGTATTTGTTTTTAATCGTGATATTAAACCCGGCGGTCTGGCCGAATACGGCATTTATCCCGATAAGCACGCCATGAAACAAGGCTTGCGCAACCAATTTCAACAGGTACTGGATACGCCCGGCCTGACCTACTACGGCAACATCAGCCTGGGAAAATCTGCCGACCTGACGCTGGACGATCTGCGCGAGTGCGGCTTTCAGGCGATACTCGTCACCGTGGGGGCGCAAGGCACCAAGTGGCTGGGCTTGCCCGGCGAAGCGCTTCAGGGCGTCTATCACGCCAAAGACCTGGTCTACCACTACAACCAGTTACCGCCTTTCAGCCAGAAAAAATTTCACTTTGGCAAGCGCGTTGTCATCGTCGGCGCGGGCAACGTCATGCTTGATATCGCCCGTTTTCTGATGCAAAAAATCAAGGTGGATGAAGTCATCGCCGTTGTGCGGCGCGGCCCGGCAGAAGTGAAATTTGACAAAAAAGAGATGGAGTATGTCGCCGGACACCTCAGCCTGCGCGCGCTGGACGATGAACTCGCGCGCGTTTCAGCCGTGATGACCGCCATCGGGCAAGAACCCGCCGCCGCGCGCGCCAACATCCTCGAAGCCTTGCCCAAGGCCCAGCCCGCGCTCTCCGCCGCGCGCCTGCTCTTTTCGTTTCTCGCTTCTCCCGCCGCCATTTTAGGAAACGCCGAAAACTTCGTCACCGGCCTGGAAGTAGAAGAAACCACCCTGACGCTTAAAGATGGCGAAGTCAAAGCGCGCGCCACCGGCCAAAAACGTATCATCCCCGCCGACTCAATCGTTTTTGCCATCGGCGACCGGGTGGACGAGAACTTTGGTCTGCCAACGCAGGGCGCAGAATTCGCCAAAAACCCCACGCCGCGCTTTCCGGTAGATGAAATTTCCTACGAGGCCTTTGACCCGCAAACTGGGCAAGTTCTCCCCGATACCTTCGTTGCCGGGTGGAGCAGACAGGCCAGCACTGGCCTGGTGGGTTATGCCCGCAAAGACGGCACCAACGGCGCGAAAGCCGTTTTGCAATATCTGGCAACCTTACCCGTAGAACGGCTGAACAGCAAAAATCTCTCCACCCTGCTCAAAGCCAGCGGAAAATACATTGTCTCGCGCGCTGATGTGCGTAACCTGGCCGAACTCGAAACCGAGGAAGCCCAAAAACGCGGCCTGGAAAGTTTCAAATTCTCCACAAACGAACAAATGTTGGAAAAAATCACCACACTGGGCTAGTGGAATCGAAACCCGATGAAACTCATCAGCGTCAATATTGGTAACGCCCAACCCGACCCGCGCAACCCGCTCAAAACCAGCGGCATCTACAAAACCCCGGTCAGCGGCGCAGTCGCCATCACCCCACTGGGGCTGGAAAACGACGTGATTGTCGCCGTCAAACATCACGGCGGCCCCGACCAGGCCGTCTACGTCTACACCCGCGAAGACTACGCCTGGTGGAGCGACCAACTTGGCCGTGACCTGCCCCCCGGAACCTTTGGCGAAAACCTGACCATCACAGGCTTCTCCAGCGCCGACCTGAACATCGGCGACACGCTGATTGTCGGCGCGGTCACCCTGCAAGTCAGCGCCCCGCGCATTCCCTGCGAGACGTTTGCCGCGCGCATGGGCGACCCGGCCTTTGTCAAAAAATTCCGCCACGGTGAACGCCCAGGCGCTTATTGCCGCGTCTTACAGCCGGGACACGTTCAATCTGGTGACCCGGCGCGGCTGGAAAGTTTTACCGACGCCACCATCAGCCTGTTGGATGTCTACCGCGATTACTACGCGCCGCAAAAAAACGCCGCCGCCATTCAACGCATTTTAGCCGCGCCCATCGCCCTTCGCATTCGCCAGAAAAAAGAAGAACAACTGCGTAGTGTGTTAGAATAAATGTGCTAAATGAGACCCATTCGCGCCTCTGAACTTGGTTCCTACCTGTACTGCCGCCGCGCCTGGGGCTATCGCCAGCGAGGTTTTACCCCCAAGAATCAGGCTGAACTGGCCGCCGGGACGGAACTGCACCGCCGCCACGGACGGGGCCTGCTCATAGCTGGATTCTTGCGCACCCTGGCCTGGTTGCTGTTACTGGCGGCGTTGGTGGCACTGGCAGCCTATTTTACATCCACACTGATACAGCAGTTCTGACAATGCTACTTGCCCTGGCCCTCCTGCTTTTCGTCCTGTTCATCATTCTGCTCTGGCAGTCGGGCCGCGCTCAAAAATCAGCTGGCCTGCCGGGCGGACGCATCATTTACACGGACACCCGCGCCTGGGGCGAAGTGCCAAAACCGCTCTATGACTCCTCGCTGGGACTCACCGGAAAACCCGATTACATCGTCGAGCAACATGGGCAGCTCATCCCCGTCGAAGTAAAAACCGGCAAAACCCCGCCCAGCCCATACGACTCGCACATTTATCAAGTGGCCGCCTACTGCCTGTTGGTTGAAAAGGCACTTGGCAAACGCCCGCCCTACGGCATCATTCACTACCCTGACCGCGATTTTGCAGTAGACTATACCCACGATTTGGAAAATTCCCTGCTTGATACCCTGGCTGAAATGCGCCGCGACGAGCGCAAAAAAGAAATTCCCCGCTCACACGAAAACCCCGCTCGCTGCGCCCGCTGTGGCTTCGCCGAACTCTGTGAAAAAAAACTCTCATAGATAAATGATGCAAACGCTGACAACTGACAACCATGCCCCCAAATCACATCGTCATCACCGGCCACCCCAAACTGGCTGAATCACTGCAAGAAGCCGCCCACATTGCTGATTTTTTGCGTGAGCGCGGCTTGGATGCGCCTTTTGGCTCGCTCTATGATGAAAAGTTGCGTAAGCGTGTCCATGCTGAAGAATTCGATCTGCTGATCGCCGTCGGCGGCGACGGCACGATGTTACGCGCCGCGCATCTGTGCGCCCCACACAACCTGCCGGTACTGGGCGTCAACAAAGGCCGCCTCGGCTTCCTCTTCCAGGTGGAAATCACCGGCTGGGAATCTCTGCTGGAGCGCTTGCTGGCGGGCGATTTTTGGGTGGAGAAACGCATGATGTTACAGGCCGAACATCTGCGCTCTGGCGAAAGCCTGGGAATCTGGCAGGCGCTCAACGATGTTGTCGTTGCCCGCGGCCAGCACCTGCGCCCCATTCACATCTCCGCCAGCGCCGACGGCCAATACTTAACCAGCTACGTCGCCGATGGGCTGATTGCCGCCAGCGCCACCGGCTCCACCGCCTACGCTCTGGCGGCTGGCGGGCCGATACTTCCGCCAGAACTGCGGAATATCCTGCTAGTTCCCATCGCCCCGCACCTTTCAGTAGACCGCGCCATTGTCCTTTCTGAAGGCGTAACCGTCAGCATGACCATTCTCAGCGAAAACGCCATCATGAGCCTCGACGGGCAGCTACCCATCAGCCTGGCCGAAGAAGACCGCGTTGACGTGCGCGCCGGAGAAAACAGCGCCCAATTTGTGCGTTTTGGCGACCCCGGTTACTTTTACCGCAATTTAACCGCTCATCTCAACCAAAACAGCGCCGCAGGACTGTCCAAATGACCGAATCCGTTTTTTGCGCCAATCACCCCGATGTTGAAGCCAGCCTGCGCTGTAACCGCTGTGACAAGCCCATCTGCGTCAAATGCGCCGTACACACCCCCACCGGCTACCGCTGCAAGGAATGTGTCCGCGCCCAGCAAAAGACTTTTGACACCACCCTGCCCGCCGACTACGTTTTTGGGGCTCTCGTCGCCGCCATCGGTTCAGGCATCGGCGCTTTTCTCGTCAGTTTGGTAGGCTTCATCGGTTTCTTCGGCTTGCTGATTGTCCCCGCCGCCGCCACTGCCCTGGGCGCGGCCATCGCCGAAGTCGTGCGGCGCGCTACCGGGCGGCGGCGCTCACCACTTCTTTTTCGGGTAATTTTTATTGCCGTCATCGTGGGCGCGCTGCCCGCCGCACTGTGGCAATTGTTTAACTTCAACTGGTTCGGCATCGCTTTTCAGGGCATTTACATTTTTATCGCTGCATCCACGGTTTACTATCGCATCTCCGGCATTCAAATTCGGTAATCAGTTATTAGTTGCCAGCTATTCGGTTATTCGGTTATCCGGTTGCCTAATTCTACTCCCTACTCCCTAATTCCTACTCCCCCATGCTTACCGAACTTCGCATCGAAAACTTTGCCATCATAGATAAACTCCAGCTGGAGTTTGCCTCCGGCCTGCTCATTTTCACTGGCGAAACCGGCGCGGGCAAATCCATCATCATGGACGCGCTGGAAATGTTGCTGGGCGGGCGCGCTGAAACAGGCGTCTTGCGCGCCGGGGCCGAACGCGCCAGTGTGGAGGGTGTCTTCAATCTTCTTGGCGCAACGCAAAGCGCCGTCAATGAAATTTTGCGCCGCGAAGACCTGCTTGACGATGAAACCTACCTCACCCTGGCGCGTGAAGTGCGCCGTGAAGGCCGCTCCGTCGCCCGCATCAACGGCAGTGTTGTCAACGTCACGCTGATGAAAGAAATTGGCGCTTTGCTGGTTGATATTCATGGACAAACAGAACATCTCTCGTTGTTGGATGCGCGCACTCACCTCAACCTGCTTGACCGTTTCGCAGCAGTTGACGCGCCCCGAAGCGCCTACCGTCAAACCTACACCACGCTCCAGGCCTTGCGCCGCGAACTGACCGCCCTGCGCGCCGTTCAGGCCGATGCAGAACGCCGTCTGGAAATGCTCACCTTTCAGGTGGAAGAAATTGACTCGGCGCGCATCAAACCTGGCGAAGACGAAGACCTGCGCAAAGAACGCGACCGCCTCGCCAACGCTGAAACCCTGGCCGCCAGCGCCCAGGAAGCCCTGACCCTCTTTGACGAAGGTACACCCGAAACCCCCGCCATCACCGACCAGTTTGGTCAGGCTGTGGCGGCGCTCGCATCGCTGATGCGCATTGACGCCTCCCAGGCCGAGATATCTGCCCGCGCCGAGTCGCTGCTGGAAAATTTATCTGACCTGGCGCGCGACCTGCGCGACTACCTCGAAACCATCGAATACAATCCCAAGCGGCTGGAAGAAGTCGAGGAACGCCTCGACCTGCTGCACCGCCTGCAACGCAAATACGGCGGCAACCTGCCCGCCGTGCTGGAGTTCGGCGAAAAAGCCCGTCAGCAGTTGGAAACTATCACCAGCGCCAGCGAAAAGATGAACGAGATGGAAAGCCGCGAAACCATCTTACTGAATGAACTATCCACTTGCGCCCAAAAACTTTCCGACCTGCGTAAAAAAGCCGCCGAAAAGCTGGCAAAGGGCATTGAAATTGGCCTCGATGAACTCAAAATGGCCTCGGCGCGCTTCGCGGTAGATTTTCAGACCAAACCCGACCCCAAGGGCTTGCCCCTTTCAGATGGTGAACGCATCGCTTTCGACGCCAGCGGCTTCGACCGGGTGGAATTTCTCGTCGCCCCCAACCTGGGTGAAGGCCTCAAGCCACTCGCAAAAATCGCCTCGGGCGGTGAAACCTCACGCCTGATGCTGGCGCTCAAAAACAGCCTGGCCCAGGCCGACCCGATTCCAACGTTGGTCTTCGATGAAATTGATCAGGGCATTGGCGGACGTGTTGGCGGCGTGGTGGGCCAAAAGCTATGGCAGTTGGGACGCATTCATCAGGTCTTGTGCATCACACACCTGCCGCAGTTGGCGGCCTTTGGCGATCAACACTTTCAGGTGGAAAAATTGGTGCAAGATGGCCGCACAACCACGCAAGTCCACCCGCTGACCGGCGACGAGCGCTTGCTGGAACTGGCGCAAATGCTCGGCGAAGTCAGCGAAGGCACGCTGCACTCGGCGCACGACATCGCGCAATCTGCTGAACAAAGTAAACGCACCTGATATTTACGAAAAGTCATCTGTTTTGCGGGTCGTTTTTCACTGGAAAAACGACCCTTTTTGTGTAAGAATACAGACCATGCTTCAAATCCATCTTTTTGGCACGCCCACGGCGTTTTGCAAAGACGAACCGCTCCAAATTCAACATCGCGCCTCGCGCGCCTTGCTGTTCTACCTGGCGGCGCAAAATCACCCGGTCAGCCGCTCTGCGCTGGCAGGGCTTTTTTGGCCCGACTTTGACGAGCAAAAAGCCCGCGCCACGCTGCGTGACTACCTGCACAAACTGCGTCATAACCTCTGCGATAATCAATTTATTCTCACCCAACAAGAAACGATCGGGCTTGACCCTGCGCGGATACAGGTAGATTACCGTGACTTTCAGGCACAGACAGCAGAAATTTTCCCTCAAATTAGCCGTCTTTCAGCAGAAGCCTCGCTCCCCGCGCCACTCTATCAGCAGCTAACTCGCGTCGTTAATTTGCGCCAGGAATACGGTTTTCTACAAGGCAACGACATGGATTTTTCCAACGAGTTGGCCGCGTGGCGCGAAAATAGGGCGCAAGAGGTTGAAACACAACTTTTGCTTGCGTTGGAACGGCTGTCCAACCACGAGCGCTTGATGCAACGCTACGACCTTGCCATTCACTGGCTAACGCTCGGCTTGCGCATTGACCGATACAACACTTCTTTCAATGAGGAAATATTAAAAACTTTTCTGCAAAGTGATTTACCCACACGCGCGCGCGAACACTTCACTAGTTTGCGCGCAGCTTTCCGAAAAGATTTCGATGATGAACTACCCCCCGAAATTTTAGCGCTGGAAGCGCCCATCTTTCATCCCGAAATCGCATCCACGGCAGATAACTCAACCTGGCCGGTGCGCCCGACGATGCAGGTGCCGTTTACTGGTCAGACCGACCTGCTCAGCGTTTTTCAGCGCGTCACCCGCCGGGGCGGAGCGTTGATGTTATTTGGCGAGGCTGGTGCTGGGAAAACTCGCCTGGCGCGTGAAGCCTATCAGCGCCAGGCTTCTGCCTCGCGCCTGTTACTGGCGCCCTGCCAGCCCATGGAAACCAGCCTGCCTTTTGCGCCCTGGGTTGCCATGTTGCGCGCCTGCGTACGCCCCGAAGAGTGGAAACGACTCGACTCAGTTTGGGCGCGCCCGCTGACTTTGCTCTTGCCAGAAATTGCCAACTTTCGTCCGGGTTTGTCTCCGCTTCCACCGCAAAACCCCGAAATCCCGCTGCTGACATTGCTGGAAGCGATTCGGCAGGTCTTGATTTTACTTTCAGCTGCGCGACCGCTCTTTCTGTTTCTGGATGATGCGCAGTGGGCCGACGAATCCACGTTGGAAGAAATTGCCTACCTGCTCAAAAACAAATTCTTTGACCTGCGGCGCGGGGTGTTGGTGTTGGCCTCCCGTCTGGAAGCGCGCAATCATCTGCTTGACCAACTGTTATTAACCACCTTTCCGCAAACTGTCACCCGCCTGGAAATGCGCCCGCTCAATACGCAAGAAGTCGCTGAACTTTGTCAGTTGGTGCTGGGAGTTCCTGCTCCGGCAAAAATGGCACAGCGCCTGGAGCAAGACTTGAGCGGCAATCCGCTTTTCTTACTGGAAACCTTGCAAATCTTCCGCGAAACTTATGTCAACGCCGGGGCGGTTTCGCCCTACGACTTTCCTCTCCCGCATTCGGTCTTGGAAGTGCTGAATCAGCGGGTGGATGCGCTTTCAATCAGCGCCCGCGAATTGCTCCAGTGCGCGGCGGTGATGGGCAGCCGGGTAGAAATTCACCTGGCGCAGCAGGTTACCGGTGTGGATGGCGTCGAAGGTGTGCGCGCTGTGGAAGAACTGCAACACGCCCGCCTGCTCGAACCCGTCAGCGGCGAAATGCTTTTGTACGCCTTTCCGCACGAAAAAATCCGCGAGGCGTTGCTGACCAATATCAGCCCGGCGCGTGAACGTTTACTACACCAGAAGATTGCCGAAACCCTGCAATTCACTTTGCCGCAAGCGCAATCAGCGCGGCTGGCCTATCATTTTGAGAAAGCCGGGAACTTTTTACGCGCCTTCGATAGTTGGATTTCAGCAGGACATTACGCTTATCGCTTGAACGCCATTGGCGAAACGATTAGCGCCTACCGCCACGCCGAACATCTCCTCTCGCTGTCCACCCACTTTTCAGATGAGCAACTTTATCGCCTGTACACAGATTGGAACAAAGTGGTTTTTGAGATGGATGATGCCGTTGAAATTGAGCGCATTAACCACAGTTTTCTCAACCTGGGGCGAGAACACAACAGTTCCTTGCTGATTGGCGCGGCGCTTTCCAGCCTGAGCAATGCCGGCATGGCGCGCAATGAATTCGCCGATGGGCTGAAGAATGTTCGTCTGGCGCACGCGTACGTGGAATATAGCGAAAATCTTTACGAGATCACTACACTCTACAATCGAACCGGCGTTTTGCTTTACATGCTGGGCGATCTGCGCGGTTCGCAAGAATGGTTTGCCCGCACGCTGGCGTTGACTGAAACCGCCATGGACCGCGACCTATTGCTGGCGCGCGCTTCGGCGCACTATCAGATGGCGATTACCGAAACCTTGTGCGGCTACCCAATATCGGGCGAACAACATGCCCAAGAATCGTTGCGTCTGCATCATGAGCAAGCGGATACTTACGGTGAAATTGGCGCTTACAGCGTCATCAGCCTGGCCTGCTATCTGATGGGACAATATCAGCAGGGACGGCAGGCGGCGCTGGAAGGAATCGCGCAGGCGAAACGCATCAGCGGCTGGCGCATGGATGGTTACATCAACTGCTATGCCGGCTTGAATGAGGTGGAGATGGGCTTGCTTGGCGCGGCCTGGCAACACGGCCAAAGAGCCATCGAAATTGGGCGCAAACAAGGGCATGGCGAAATTACCGGCCTGGGTTGCAAGGTCATTGGCGATATTTACGCGCATTTGAAAAACTACAAAAAGGCTGCCGAAATGTACCAGCAAGGCATGGTCACTGCTGGCGAACATTTTGTGGCGCTTGAAAATATGCACTGCTACGGCTTTGCGCTTTACCAGCAAGGTCAACACGCGGTTGGTAAAGATTTTTTACGCACCGCGCTCGAAAAATCAGAACAGGCGCAGTTGTGGAGCATTAATTTTTTGGCTGTACTGCATGAGTTGACTATTTTGGCGGAGGAAGGCCCACAGGAGACGTTTTATCAGCGCGCAAAATGGTTCTCCCATGAAATTTCAATCCGGCTGAAGCAGGATATTGGACAATTTACCCTTGCCCGGCTGGAAGCGGGTATCGCGCTTCGCAACGGGGAATGTCACCGCGCCGTGCAATTGCTCGACCGCCCGTTGACCTGGTACCGACAAATCGGGCAATCCTGGAACGAACTAAATGGTCTGAAACTTCAGGCGCGCGCCCTAGATGACATGAAGGAAGACCCCTCCGCACAATGCCTGCGGATGCATGAATTGCTAATGTTTCTGCAAGAAAACCTCTCGCCCGCGCCGCTGGAAGATGAAATGGATTCTTTTTGGATTAAATTTCTTTCAGAATAAAACTCATTGCAAAAACGCCATTTTGGGGGCTTCGTATCTACGTTTTGTCTACGCGACCTGCCTAGAATATACTCATCTGCGCAGACATTTGATAACGTGGCACGGGGAACCACGTGGAGCAAAAGCCGCGAGTGGGGGGAATCCACTTCCGGCTTTTGCTTGTTTAACGCTCAAACGCTCAAAAGTGAAAGCCCTTCATCTAAACTAAACCTAAACCGCACACCTGCCCTTCTCGCAGAGGTACAAGCGCAGGCATGTCTTTCCGGGGCAATTAGTTTGGCAATTCGGCCACCAAAAACAAATTAACAGTACAATTCACATGATGACGCGCCACATTTCAGTCATTAAAGGCCAACGCAGCCATGGACAAAATTCAAACTGAATGGTTATCGCTCTCTGACGTTGCCAACCTGCTGGGCGTACATCCGTCCACCGCACGGCTCTGGTCTGATAAAAATATTCTCCCCACGCATCGCACCTCTGGCGGGCATCGCCGCTATCGCCGCGCGGAGGTGGAATTGTGGATGCAAACCACGCATTCTGATCAAGAACCAGATCCGTTGGGAGCCATGCAGAGCGCTATTGGGCACATTCGGATGCTGGTGGCTGATGGGCGGCTGGAGGCTGAACCCTGGTACGCCCGGTTGGATGAGCAGGCGCGTGGGCAATACCGCCTAAGCGGGATGGCCTTGGTGCGCGGCCTGATGGCGTACATGGCATCGGCAGACGCGCAAGATGTCAACGAAGCCTATGCCATGGGCTACGAGTACGCTTCGCGGGCGCGGCATTACGAACTGAGCATGGTGGATGCCACCCAGGCATTTTTATTTTTTCGCAACATTTTATTGGATGCCATGTTTTTGGCTTACGACCATGCCAACGTTCCGCCCGGCCTGGCGTATGGGCGATTGCTTGGAAAAATGAATCAATTTACTGACCAGGTTCTGCTTCATTTGCTCAAAACATACACGCTTTTAGAAGGCAAGTAAAAAGCTCACCTTCTGGCGCGTGCTGAATACCCATTCAAGACGGAGGAACCCATGGATTTACCGATTCACGCCTATTTTCAAGGAAAAATTGTCCCCTACGCCGATGCGCACGTCGGCGTTGCCACGCACGGGCTGAATTATGGCACCGCCGCTTTTGGTGGCCTGCGCGGCTACTGGAACGAGGCACGCCAAAGCCTGTTCGTTTTTCGCCCGCACGACCACTTCCGGCGTCTGCTCAATTCGGCCAAAATTTTGTGCATGGATATTGGCGAAACCCCCGAAAGTTTGACTCAAATTACGCTTGACCTGCTGCGCGCCGACGGCTACCGCCGCGATGTCTACATTCGCCCGCTGGTTTACAAAGCCAGCGAGGGGATTGGCGTGCGCCTGCATGATTTGGAAGACGCCATCACCATTTTTGCGCTGCCCTTCAACGGCTACATGAAAAATGACAGCGGCGCGCACGTCACGGTTTCCTCGTGGCGGCGGGTGGACGATAACACCATCCCGGCGCGTGGAAAAATAAGCGGGGCGTATGCCAGTTCGGCGCTGGTCAAGACCGACGCGGCGCGCGCCGGTTTCGACGAGGCGCTGCTACTCGACCAGGCCGGTCACGTTGTGGAAGGTTCGGCCATGAACGTTTTTATGGTGCGTGACGGCGTTTTGATTACCCCACCGATTACCGATAACATTCTGGAAGGCATCACGCGCCGCTCCATTATCGAACTGGCACGCGCCGAATTGGGGCTGACGGTGCTGGAGCGTTCGATTGACCGCTCGGAAGTTTTCATCTGCGACGAGTTTTTCATGACCGGAACCGCCGCGCAGGTAGCCGCCGTCACCAAAGTGGATTATCGCCCGGTTGGGGCGGGGGTGATGGGGCCGATTACGGCGCAACTGCGGACACTCTTCGATGACATTGTGCGCGGTAAAAATCCGCGCTACGCGCAGTGGATTACGGCAGTGTAAAAAACATGAGTAGCTGATGTTACGCGATACACCGTAGCACGACATTTATGTCGTGCTGAAATTTGGCTGATGCCAATTTTTAGACACCTAAAGATTATCAAACGGCTCTAAAAATGCACTTCTCCGGTTTCTGTGGCGCAACCGCGACATAAATGTCGCGCCACAGGGTTCCTGCTACGTAACATCAGTGAGTAAAGAAGAATTTTCGGATAGGCTATCAGGTTGTTCCTATGAAGAGCTAAACATGCGCTTGACAATTATATTATTTTGACATATTATATTTTTATAATATGTCAAAATAATAAAAAGGAGAGCGCATGTACACCCAGAAATCCCTACCCACCGATGAACTAACCGGCCTGTTCACTCGCAAAGCCTTTCATCAGGCGTTGGATGATTTGTTGTCTGCATCCAAAGGCTCCGAAGCGCCAATTGCAGTGGCCTTTGTGGATATAGACAATTTTCTGCACATCAACACCGAATACGGCCATACTGCCGGCGACGAGGTGTTGAAAATGATTGCCACCCTGTTGCGCGGGATAGGCAACGAAAATGCCCTGCCGGTGCGTTACGGCGGCGACGAGTTTGCTCTACTTCTGCCAGAAGTGGAACGGGAACAGGCTTTTCTGCTGCTGGAGACGTTTCGTGCTCAGGTGGCGAATACGCCGCTGAAGGTGGCAGGAGACACCGTGCTTACCGTCAGCGTGGGGTTGGCTTGCTACCCGGTGGACGGTCATCTCAAATCAGAATTAATGCGCAAAGCCGACCAGGCGCTATACCGCGCCAAAATTAGCGGGCGCAACCAGGTACGTCTGGCGCAGGATGAGAAAATGGTTCCCAAAACCTCGCATTACACCCAAACCCAGTTGGAGCGCTTGAGCAAACTGGCGGCAGAACGCCAGGTAGGCGAGGCCGAACTCCTGCGTGAGGCGATGGATGATTTGCTGGCAAAGTATGGGGTGAATGAGATTGAACGCTTCACCGTCTGAAACTGGCGCAGCGCACCCCGCAACGCTGGATTATGGAGATGTAAAAAATGGACAGGCTCAGGCCTGTCTATTTTGCATTTGTTCGTAGGCCTGGTCGAGCAGCGCCAGCCATTCTTGCGGCGCCTGCGGTTTTAAAATGCGCTTGCGCTCTTCGCGCGTTAAGCTTCTGAGCATGAGGTATTGCACCGCGTATTTGCGGAAGAGGCGCTGACCGTCTTCCTCGCCGTAGAATTCGATGTTTTTCTGCAAATGCTGGCGCAGCGTGGCGCGGATTTGTTCGGGCGACACGTCCTCGCGGTTCAGGCGGGCGAAAATCCAGGGGTTTTGCATGGCGGCGCGGCCAATCATCACCGCGTCACAGCCGGTATGCGCTTTCAGCCGGGCGATGTCTTCCACGCGCTTCACGTCGCCGTTGCCGATGACCGGAATTTTGACGGCGGCTTTGACCTCGGCAATCGCGTCCCAATTGGCCTGACCGCCATAGCCCTGCTGTTTGGTACGGCCATGAATCGCAATCAGCGCGCCGCCATTTTCTTCGACGGCGCGGGCAATTTCCAGGTAGTTGCGGTTTTCTTCCCAGCCGAGACGCATTTTGCCGGTCACAGGCACGCTCAAATTGCGGCTGAGCAGGCTGAAAATCTCGGCTACTTTTTGCGGGGTACGCATCAGCCCGACGCCGCAGCCGCGATGGGTGACGCTTTTGGCCGGGCAGCCCATGTTGATGTCAATGATGTCGGGACCAAGTTCCTGCACGCGCAGGGCGGCTTCCAGCAGGCGGGCGGCGCTTTCACCGTAGAGTTGGAAAACCATTGGGCGTTCTGCCGCTTCAAATTTGAATTTGTGGGCGGCGAAGCGCGGGCGGTTGAGAATGTCGTCGGCGTTGACGAATTCGGAGTAACTTATGGCCGAGCCAAGCTGACGGCAGATGGAGCGAAACGGCCAGTCGGAGTAGCCGTCCATCGGCGCGAGCAGCGCGTCGCCGTAGACGGGGATTTCACGCACGGAAAAGGTGGGAGCGGTCACGGCGTTTATTTGGTCTTCAACCAGTCTAAAAATTGTTTGCGGAATTTGACCACTTTGGGAGCCACAATGGCCTGACAGTAGGGTTGGTTGGGGTTGTTGGCAAAATATTCCTGGTGATAGTCTTCGGCGGGGTAAAATAAATCCATTTTTTCGAGGGTGGTGACGATGGGGTCGGGCCACAGACGGGCAACTTCCAGTTCGCGGATGACATCTTCAGCGGTTTTCTTTTGGGTTTCGTCGTGGTAAAAAATGGCGGAACGGTACTGCGTGCCAACATCCGCGCCCTGACGGTTGAGGCTGGTCGGGTCGTGAACGGAAAAGAAGACGCGCAGCAAATCGGCGTAGGAAATTTGTTGGGGGTCGAAGGTGATGCGCGCGGCTTCGGCGTGGCCGGTTGCGCCGGTGCAGACCTGGCGGTAGGTGGGGTTGGCGACGTGCCCGCCGGTGTAGCCCGATTCGACGGAAAACACGCCGCGCAGGTCGTCAAAGACGGCTTCGACGCACCAGAAACAGCCTCCGGCCAGTGTCGCGATTTGATTTTGCATATTCATCTCCTGGTTGCTAGATTGCGGCTATAACGGTAACGATAAATAAAAAAGCGGGGTGGGCTGTCTGGCCCGCCCCGCCTTTTTTGATGTTTTGGCTTATGCCGCCGGAGTGGGTTCAGTCTGCTCCTGGCGCGTCAGGGTGATTTCGCCATCGGCGCCGACTTCGACGCGGATGGAGTCGCCATCGGCGAAGGTTCCCGCCAGCAGATTGTCGGAAAGGGAATCTTCCACTTTCATCTGGATGACACGGCGCAGAGGGCGCGCGCCCATGTCGGCGTCGAAACCTTCCTCGCCCAGCAGCGCCAGCGCTTCGGGGCTGGCCGTCAGCGCGATGGTGTGGTCTTTCAGGCGTTGCGTGACTTTGTCCAGTTCCAGTGCGACAATTTTCTGGATGTCTTCCTTGTTGAGCGAGCGGAAAACGATGACGCTGTCGAGGCGGTTGATGAATTCCGGGCGGAAGGCGCGTTTGAGCGTTTCGGTCAGTTTCTTACGCATTTCCTCGTAGCCCAGGCGTTCTTCGTTAACTTCATCACGCTTGAGGGCAAAGCCGAGCGCGGTTTGCTTTTTGATCATATCCGCGCCGACGTTGGAGGTCATCACGATGATGGCGTTGCGGAAATCCACCTTGCGGCCCTTGGCGTCGGCCAGGTGGCCTTCTTCCATGATTTGCAGCAGCATGTTGTGAACTTCGGGATGCGCTTTTTCAATTTCGTCAAAGACGACAATTGAATACGGGCGGCGGCGCAGGGCTTCGGTCAGTTGACCGGCGTCCTCGTAGCCAACGTAGCCGGGAGGCGCGCCCACCAGCCGGCTGGCGGTATGACGCTCCATAAATTCGGACATATCCAATTGAATGGCGGTGTCTTCCGAGCCAAACATGAACTTCGCCAGGGCTTTGGTCAATTCGGTTTTGCCGACGCCGGTCGGGCCGAGGAACATGAACGAACCAATCGGGCGGCGCGGGTCTTTGAGGCCAGCGCGGGCGCGGCGCACGGCGCGCGCAATGGCGTGGATGGCGTCATCCTGGCCGATAATCTGGCCTTTCAGTTCGTCTTCCATGTGCAGCAGGCGCTCGGATTCTTCCTGAGCAATCTGCATGACCGGCACGCCCGTCCACATCGCCACCACTTCGGCAATATCTTCGGCGGTGACCACCGGGCTGGTAGCGCGGTCCCAGGCGGTGCGCATGCGTTCCAGCTGGTTTTCAATCGTCACTTCCTGCGCCTGCCAGGAAGTGACTTCTTCGACGTTGCCATCTTCCTGCGCCAATGTGCGATTTTGGCGCACTTCGCGCAGTTTGGTGTACAGGTCTTTGGCCTGCTTGGCCGCTGGAGATTTGTACATGCGCACGCGCGAGGAAGATTCGTCAATCAGGTCAATCGCCTTGTCGGGCAAAAAACGCTCGGTGACGTAGCGCGCCGAAAGGTGCGTGGCGGCTTCGAGGGCTTCGTCTGAAATGACCAGCTTGTGATGCTCCTCGTAGGCCGGGCGGACACCCTTCAGAATGGCGATGGTTTCCTCCTCGGAGGGTTCATCCACCTGCACGGGCTGGAAGCGCCGTTCAAGGGCGGCATCCGACTCGATGTGTTTGCGATATTCTTCGAGCGTTGTCGCGCCGATGACTTGCAATTCGCCGCGCGAGAGGGCGGGTTTCAGAATGTTGGCCGCGTCCACGCTGGAGCCGGCTGCGCCCGCGCCAACGAGCATGTGCACTTCGTCAATGAAGAGAATCGCGCCGGATTGTTTCAACTCGTCAATGACGCGCTTGAGGCGTTCTTCAAACTGACCGCGATACATCGTCCCGGCCACCAGCGAGCCGACATCCAATTGCAAAACGCGCTTGTTCATCAGCGGAGCAGGTACATCGCCTTCGACGATGCGCTGGGCCAGGCCCTCGACGATGGCTGTTTTGCCAACGCCAGGCTCGCCAATCAGCGCCGGGTTATTTTTGGTGCGGCGCGCCAGAATTTGAATGACACGCTCAATTTCCATCTGACGGCCAATGACCGGGTCGAGTTTGCCCTGTTCGGCCTTGGTGGTCAGGTCGCTGGCGAGTTGGTCCACCAGCGGAGTTTTGGGGTTTTGCGCCGACTGCTGCGGCGCGCCGGGGCGGGCAGGTTCACGTCCCGCCGGGGCGGGCGGCGTAGGCGAGGAGGATTCCTGCAAAATGCGGCGCGTCTGGCGGCGGATTTCATCGGGGGTGGCGCCCAGGCGGCGCAGGGCTTCCAGCGCGGTGCCTTCGATGTGCAAGAGCGCTAAAAGCAGGTGTTCCGTGCCAATGTAGGCATGGCCCAAGCGGCGGGCCTCTTCTACGGCCTGTTCGAGGGTCTGCTCGGTGGCGCTGGAAAGTTCAATCTTCTCGCTGGGCGGGGTGGCGCCGACTCCTTTCAGCCGGTTGATGATTTCGCGCACGCGCTCAACTTCCAGCCCCATTTCACGCAGTACGCGGCCAGCAACGCCGCCTTCTTCTTCGATTAAACCAATCAGCAAATGTTCGGTGTCAATGAAAGGCTGCCGTGTGCGTTCAGCCTCGGCATGTGCCAGGCTGAGCACTCGTCTCGCCCGTTGGGTAAAGCGTTCCATTCCGGCCATAAAATCAACTCCTGAAAAAGCGGACACAACTAGTCGAATTGGATTGTACCAAAGAAGCGGAAAGGGTGTCCGTATGAAAATGATTAGAGTTTATCGGCGGCATCTGATGCTGGCGGAGCAAGCCGCCGTAAAACAGCGGCGCGGATTTTCTCCATCAGCGCGGCGTAGTGTGCCGGGTCAAAACGCGGCATTTTCTCCAGCGGGTAGAACCAGGCCGGGCCGGCGCGATGTTCTTCCGGCTCGGCGTCAAAGCGCGGCAGAATATGGGCGTGCAAAGCCGGGTCGCTGTTGCCCAAAATTTCGTAGTTGATGCGCACGGCGCCAGTCACTTCGAGCAGGGCGTCGCCAATCAGCGTCATGTCGCGCAGAAATTGGGCGCGCGCGTCGCCGGATAAATCGTTCAGGCTGGGGACAACCGGGTCGGCGAGCAGAATGCAATAGCCGCTGAGAATCTGAATATCGGCCATGACCGCCCAGCCGGAGGGCATCTGGCACAAGACAGCCGGGTTTTTTCCCTGGCGGGCGAGTTCAACGCGCTGGTGAATGAGGTTGTTCATAGGGTTCCGGGGAGTCTTCTGTATCGGATGTCAGGTCTTCTTCTTCAAACTCAATCTCTTCGTCGTGGCCTTCAACGGGGAAGGATTGCAGCAGGGTGATTTGGCCGTATCCCTGTTGGGCAAGTTCCATAAAAACCTGCGCCGTATGCTTGTCGGCGGGCAGGTAGGCGACCAGGTAGAGACTGCCTGCCGGGCTGGCAACGGGCGTCAGCGGCGGGCTGAAAAATCTCAACTCGCCAAAGCGGGCGTGCCGCAGGGCGACGAAGACATCCTCAAAGAGGGTTTCTTGTTTGTTGTCGGCGCTACGCGCAAGGTAGTCGCGCAAGGCCTGCATATCGGGCGACTCGGTCAGGTCGGTCATCAATTGAGTGTAGTAACGGGTTGCCATCCAGGGTAGTGTCATGGACTGGAAAAAGGAAATGCTTTGCAGGAGATAGGCGTCTTGATTCTCCAGCGCATTTTGGAGAAAAGGGGAGTTTTGCGAGAAGACGAAGCGCAAAACGTTGTATCCGGCGAAGCGGGATTCGGCTTGCTGGCGCATGGTCTCCGAATAGTCAAACAGAGTTAGCAGGCTGTAGTTGGCGGCCAGCAGGTTGTCGTAAGTGTCCACCACAAACGCGGGCAGGGCCAGGCCGCGCAACATGGTCAGCGCCTTTTCCAAAGATTGCTGTGCGCTGATTTCCAGGAAGTCTAATTCGTTGGCGCGGACAGCGCAAAGCAGAAATTCGCGCCGCTGACGCGGGGAAATGCGCAAGGCGTTTGTCAGGCGCAGGAGCGTATCGGGTTCGATGGTGGCTTTTATACCACGCTCAATATTGCTGATAATGGTCGGGCTGAGGCCCATTTCCTGCGCCAGCTGTTTTTGGGTGGTGGGCAACCCGTGTTGATTGCGCCGTTCCCGGCGCAGGGAGGCAATCATTTTGCCGAAGGTTTTTGCGTTCATTGGTTTTCCGCCTGTCAGGGACTCACCAAAATCCGTGAGCGCGACTCACCGAAATCCATGAGTCAGATAGTTGTAAAGAATTTTGACGACGACTATAATTGTAGCATGGCGCGCGCGTTAAAAAATATTAATCTACCAAAAAAGAAAGAAAAAATGACATGAAAAGATTTCTTTTTCGATACAGTGTGTTCCTGTTTCTTCTAGTTGCCTTGGCGATGTCTATGTTACCGGAAAGTATGGCAAGAGCAGCCTCTTGCTATGGCTCAAATTGCAATGGAATTGACCCCTCCGGCACAAGTTGTTGGAATGATGCTATTCCTGCTGCCGTCCAATATGCTGGAAGTATGACTAATATAAATAAATACTCTCCAGGTTGTGCTGCAAACTGGTCATACACTCAAGATACATCACTCTCTTATTTGGCGGCAGAAACAGTGGGGGTTTATACCTATAAAGGGCGCAAACCTTATAGATGGGTTTGGGATAGCATGTATGACGGCACTGGATATGTATGCACAAAGGGACATAAAGGTCCTTCATTCAATAATTACACGATACATACATCCAGCGCTTGCGGGTAACACCAACAAAAGTTGAATAGGAAGGCATTTCTTATGAAAACCTTACTTAATCTTTCTTCAATCGTTCTAACCGTTGTAATAACTACGGTTTTGGCTGTAGTGTTTTTTGCAAGTCGTCAAAATGCGCACGCGGTTGCTGCCAATTTGCCACAAGCGCCTGGCGGGTATCACGTAAATGCCGCCCCTCAGAGCATTCCGGTTGATGTAAAACGTATTGAAACCCATCCTGCCGATGTTCAAATTGAGTTGTGTATGGAAATGCCCACACTCGACCCGTGGACGCCTTACGCCAGTTTGTTGGTGGATGGAACCATTATCCCCAACAGCGGGGTTGTTCTCCTGAACGCCAAAGACTTGCATCTGATGGAAAACGCTTACCGCTGTTATCAATTTACCTTTCCTTTTTCAACAGAGGGCAGCCTTTCTGGCAAGGCGACCCTGCGGCTGGAAAATCTTTGGCTGGAATTGGGCAGAGGCCAATTCGACGCGAAAACAATCGCCGAAGTCAAGAATCGCGTTCAACAGGCCGCGCCTGGCTTGGAATTTGAAATTGTTTCTGAATCTGGCAAGGGCGGCGGCGGTGGCTATTTCAATATCATTTCCCTGCCCCAAAACATGAATGAAGCAGACGCGCTAAAAATTATTCAGCAAATGACTTTGGATGAATATTTGATAAATTGGCAAAGCGAGATTTCCTTTAAGTAACTGATGTTACGCAGCCTTGAGAGTTTGCAACTCGTCGTAGGCCACGCGAATGGCCTTGAGATATAGCTGTGCCCGCAAAGCAAAATGGTTGAGATGTCGCTTAATTGACAGGCATTCTAGTTT